>Ga0335081_10001033_pt1 | contig 44741 bp, 42 predicted proteins | sample Lox_Sample_35_FD_206713 | JGI IMG/M metagenome (GOLD analysis project Ga0335081, IMG submission 206713) | Soil microbial communities from Loxahatchee National Wildlife Refuge, Florida, United States - Lox_Sample_3.5 | ecosystem: Environmental > Terrestrial > Soil > Wetlands | place: USA... | reverse complement strand
CGGTGGAGCGTGAACTTCAGCTCCTGATATTCAGGGGTGTAGCCCTCTTTGGTAAAAAGGCGGTTGACCCACCCGGTCTCCCGGTTCTCACCGGTCCTCGCAACTGAATCCAACACAGCAGGCATGCGTCTTTCCTTTTGCTAAAAGAATGCGAACCGTCCCTTTTTCTCCGACTTGTCTTCGTCCAGGCTGGCGAGCTTGGCCGCCAGCCGGGCGATCTGCTTGCCGAGCTCCGAATTGCGGTTGAGCATCCGGCCTTCGGCATAGGTCTCGTACAATTCCGGGTAGTCGTTGGGAACCATGCAGAAAATGGCGACTCCCAGCATTTTTTCCAGTTCGCCGGGGGTGATATCCAGGCGCTTCGGCGACCGGTTGAGGATCAGCTTGATGCGGTTCTTGCCGTACCCGCTGTCCAACAAAGTTTGAATGATCTGCTTGGACTGATGCAGGGCTGGGACCTCCAGGGTGGTCACCAGGCAGGCTTCGTCGATCTCCTCCAAAGCGGCCATGGCCACGCGGCTGAGGCTGCGGCCCAAGTCCACCAGGGTCCAGTCATAGTGCGGCCGTGCGAAAGCCAGAACGTGGCGCACCTGCTCATCCTTGATCTGCTGCTTGGATGCGAGGGCCAGAGGGGCCGACACGATCTCCACGCCGGGGATGCCGTTGGAGACCAGCGCCTTCCAGTAGTGAATATCCAGGCGGTGCAGGTTGCTGACGGCATCCAAAATGGAGTAGACGGACTTGGTCTTAGTGATGAAGCCGACCATCCCGGAGTCCAGATCGAGATCGGCCAGCAGCACCTTTTGATTGAGCCTGCCAAGTTCGGCGGCCACGTGGGTGACCAGCGTGGTGGCGCCGCAGCCGCCCTTGGCCGAGAAAAAGCCCAGGCTTTTGCCGCCGGCCTTGGCGCCGGCTTCGCGGCGGCGGCTGCGCTCGGCGGAGCGCCGCTCGAGCGACCGCCGGAGCGTTTCCTGCAGCGGCGGATAGAGGTACTCGTTGATGCCGGCGCGCAGCGAGGCCAGGATGGCATCGGATTCCGCGGTGGTATTCAGGGCGATGATCATCGGGTCGCCGATGGCGCCCCGAATGGAAGCCACCAGGTTCTCGAGAGGCTCGCGCCAACCGCTGATATCCACCAGTACAACATCCGGCCGCATCCGTTCGAGGCGGTCCAGGAAATTGCTTACATCGCCGATATCCTGGTGCTCCACGATGATGCGGAACGGCAGTTCGGAAAGGCAGGCTTGTGTCTGTTCCCAGAGGTCGCGGTTCTCGATTGCCAGTCCGATGGTCAGCGGATACATGATGATCTCCGGGTGCTAGGCTCACTGGCCGTTGCCGCCTCCACTGGCCGTGCCGCCTCCGCCGGGAGCCGTTGGGGCGCCTGCGCCACCGGGGGCGGTGGGAGCGCCGGCGGGCGCGGCGGGCGCCTGGGCAGGCGTCGCCGTACTCGGCGCCGCACCGGCGCCACTGATCGATTGCACCTGCTTCATCTTCTCGATGAATTGTTCGATCGGCATGGTGTCAGAGGGCGGGTGCACGGGGACCGGCCCGGTCTTGTCCAAGCCGGGCTGCCGGAGTGGGAACCCGCTGTTGTCGGGCAGGAAGGGCACCACCCACTTCAACTCGGGCGTGGGCTGCTGGGCGGCGATGGGCCGCACGATTTCGGGAGTGATCAGCACCAGCAGCTCGGAGTTGTTCTTGGTGACCCGCTTGCTCTGAAACAGCTTCCCCAGCAAGGGTATGCTTCCAATGCCCGGAATCTTCTCGAATGCATCGGTTGTCTGCTTGTCCAGGAGTCCGGCGATCACGAAGCTCTGGCCGGCGTCCAGGTCGACCTCGGTTTGCACGCGCCGCACAGTCATGCCCGGAATTAGGAAGCCCTGGAGGGTTACGGCGTTGGTGTAGTCCAGCGCGCTGACCTCGGGACTGACCAGCATGTGGATGGTGCCTTGCGGCGTAATGTGCGGCAGGAAGTTGAGACGGACGCCATATTCTTTGAAGGCGACGGTGATGGTGGTGGTGCCGGAGCCGGGTTGGACCATGGGGTACGGGAATTCGCCGCCCGCGGTGAAAGCCGCCGACTTGCCGCTGATGGTCAGCAGGTTCGGTTCCGCCAGCATCTGGAGCTGGTTCTTGGCCTCCAGCGCCTCAATGGCAGCCAGGAGGTTAATGTCGTTACGCAGTGCGAAAATGTTGACCGCTGAACTGAGGGTGGGGCTGCCGACAGCGCCGAGGGCGGTCAGGAGGCTGGAGCCGGTTCCGAGGGCGGTGCTCTGGTGGAATGCGCCGGGGAGGGCGAAGTTGGCCGAGAGATTGGTGGAAGCGGAGCGGTCGACGTTGGCGAAACGCACTTTCAGCAGGATCTGAGGCTCGACGGCGGGCACTTCGACGCGCAGCAGGTTGATGGCTTTGCCGAGAGTGCCGGCGATGGCCATGATGCGATCGGAGGCCACCGTGTCTTTGACGGTTCCGCGCACGAAGGCGGTATCGTTGTCGAAGGTCACGTTGAGGTCGGCGTCGGGATAATCGCGCGCCAATTGTTCGCGAACGGCATTAAGGCGGGAAGGACTAATGCGAACGGTCAAATCATAGATCAGGCGGGTGTCATTCTCCTGCCAGATGATGAGTGTAGTATCGCCAGGGGCCTTGCCGTTGATCAGAACTTCCTTCGGACCGATCGCTACTGCCTCAACCAGGGCGCCATTGGCGGTGGAGAGGCGTTTGATAGCCAGGGGGCTGTCAATGGTCAATGATTTACCGACGGTCACCGTCAGTTTGCCGACGACGCCCGGGGCGGCCTGTGTAGCGACGGCGTCCTGGGCCTGGCCGGCGGGCTTTTGGACGGCCGGTGTGGCCGGATCGTCGGCCCGCACGGTCGCGGCCGCGAGCAGCCACACGCAAGCGGCGCCCGCCACGATTCTAAATGCATGCGCGGTAGTGGACACCTACTTACCCTCCCCGCTCTTGTCGAATTTGGTTTCGGTTTTGGCCGTTCCGGAGATGATTTCCATCACAAACGGCGCTTCCTTGCGCGGCGGCGCTTGCGCAACCACGGGCTTGGGAGCCGGCGCGGTTCGTGGCTTCGCCACCGGCGGGTCGTCTCCGCCTGGAACTTGCGCCAGCTTCAGCTTGCCGCCGCCCGTGTACAAATAAGCCAGCGCCGTGCCTGGCGTCTTGACGGTGTCGTGGTCGAGCGGATTGCGCAGCACCATTCGTATGCTGGTCTGGCTGGTCGCCAGGCTCAGGACCTCAGCCTGTTCGGGCGTGCAAAGGACGTTGACCACCTGGACCGCGACGGGCTTGCCTTCCGGATCTTTCCGGAAGTCCTGGCCGGCGGAAAGAATCTCGAGATTCTGCAACAGCGTCTTGCTGAGAGTTCCCAGGTTGTTGTTGACGCCCGGAGCGTTTCCCGCGATCAGCAGATCCACGTGCTGGCCGGCGGTGACGAAGCCGGCCACGCCCACGACCTCATTCACGGGGATGGTGAACGCCCGCATGCCTTTGGGGATCATGGCGGCAAGGCCGCCTCCAGCGCCCTTGGGTGCCAGCCGGGATTCAATCACCGGCTCTTTGGCGTATATCGCGGTGGTGACGCCGCGCCCGATCAGATCCTGGGTCTTATTGCTGGCGCCCACCGGTACCGCGCCGTTCCATTCGGCCAGTTGGACGTCACCTTCTTTGATGACGCTTCCCATTTCGAGATCTTTGGCGGCCAGGACAATCTGCGCGCTCGGCGTGGCTGCCTTGGCTGGCTGCGAATGGCTGATCAGGGACCGATAGGTAATCAGTCCTCCCGCCGCGGCCACCACGAAGGCGAACATCAGAACCCCTATAAATCGTTTATTCATAACTATTCCCCGTTCTGCCCTGCTGACTAGGCCGGCATCGCAGCCCGGAACGAATCTTTCCTTGACCGGGCATTCCCCCGCATGCTGGCGGCGCAAACACCCGGCGTCTGCTCTTCATTTCGGTTTCGCGAGGAAGCCGCATCGCGGTTCCGTGTTCTATCGACTGGTTCACGTTGCGGCTCCTCGCGGTTAAGAGTTACTGTCATGAGCTTCGCGTATCAATTGCGAAATGCCCGCAATCCGTGGACGTACGCTGAACGTGCGCCCTCCGGGAAAAGACTAGCTGGCCGAAGTGGCGGCCGCAGCCAGTTGGTTGTTGGTCGACGTCCAAATGCTCTTGATACTGCCGCCGGCGCCCAGGAATAGGGCAGCCGATGCCAGCGCCACGAACGCCATGAGCAGCGTGTACTCAATGAGGTCCTGGCCCTGTTCGTCCTTCCAGAAACTGCGTAAAAACGTCATTGTTGTTCGCTCCTAGATTTTCGGTTTCGTATCTGTGATCGCTTGATCACGCGCCTGAGTTTTCGTGACCTCGCGATCACGGCCTGCTCCGCTGCCCAGAGAAGCAACGGATATCGGTGTGCCGCCGGCCTCATGCAAAGACCGGAAGACCAGCGCGACGCCGTCGTCGTAGACCACGCGCCAGCGGCTGGATTCTTTGAGCGCGCCCGTGAGTGGGGCGCTGGGCGGCAACAAAATCGTGTCGACCTGGAAATCGCTTAGGATTTGCTCCCAGTTGTATTTCACGTTGAGAACGTCGATGTACTTTTCTTCAAAATCAGCGCCGTAGAAATCGCTGCGCCCGTCGACGAACACGCGGCCGGCGGGGTACAGGCGCCAGATCAGGTAGTCGCCCCATTCGTCATTGGTGAAGATTCGGGCGGAGGGATCGCGGCGCAACACGTTGATGGCGGCCGCCGGATACGATTTCGGATCGTATTCCGAGCGAAAATGCTTCGGCGGCGCGGGCGCGAACAGCAAGGCAGCCACAAGCGCTACTCCGGCCAGGCTGATCGCGTGCCACCGCGGCAACGCGTCGGTTTCGGCGAGGCGGGCGGCTCTTCGGTTGAACTGCTTCGCGGCGGCGCGCACCCAGCCCGCGACTTCCAGCTTCGGCACACCCGCCAGCCACACCTGAGCGGCGCGGGCGACGATGGGCGCGGCGACAATCATGAAAATCGGGATATTGCGTGCAGCCAAGAGGCCCACGTGCCCCCAAACCAGCAACTGCAAGGGCTCGATGAAGCGGCCATGCGAGCCATACCAGAAGATCGAGGCGCCGGCCAGCAGCAACATGCTTTCGAAGAAGATCGCGATCGGATGGTGAAAGCTCAGAGAGAGGAATTCCCCGATGTGCCGGGAGGCGTATGGATCGCGCAGGTACTGCCAGAGGTGCAGGTGCAGGCGGTACGTGTAAGGATTCACCAGGCTGGCCACGAGGCAGCCCAAAGCGGTCCCGAAATAGCGCCTGGCCCGCAGAACTGCCGGCCGGCGCGACTGCTGGTCCGCGGAAAACAGCGCCCCGGCCAACTCGCCCGCGCCGTATATGCCGAGCAGCATGATGCCCACGAAAAAGCCGCCGTGCAGATTGGTCCAGAGGACCGTCAGCACCGGCAACAGGACGAACCATGGGAGGCCGCCGATGTGCGTCTGTCCGCACCGGACCCGCTCCAGCACCCCGCAGAACACGACCAGGAAAAACATGGTGAACAGGTGGGGCCGAGCCAGCCAATGTACCGACGAAGCAGCCGCGGCGATTATGGTGATCACGAACGCCACCACGGGGTTCGCATGCTGGCGCACCAGGCGGAACAGCAGCGCGAATGTGACGCACAGCAGCAGCAGGCTGAACAGGACCACGGCGCGCAGTCCGGCAGCGCTGTTCAAAGACGCAAACAGAACGTCCGACAGCCACTCCCATGCAAACCAGACGCCGCCGGGCTTGGAAAAGGAGAAAACGTCGTGCGTCGGAATGAGGCGATTGGTCACGATCCAATCGCCGGTCCGAATGTGCCACCCGGTGTCGCAATCGCTGAGCAGGGCGTTGACGCCTCCCATCTTGCCGAACAGGAGCGCGACGGGCATGAGGAAGGCGAAGTCGGTCAGCGACGGCAGCCATTTGACCGCGAATTGGGAGCGGGGTGCTTCCATGGGAATCACGCCATCCAGGAATTTGCGACTGGTTGCAGCGCCTCCATGGCCCGAATTCTGTCGTGAAAGGAACGGAAATCCATGTAGTTGACGCGCAGTGCCACGCGCGGCGAATCAACATCGGCGCTGGTCACGCGGGTCACCGTGCCCTGGCAGTGGATGCACTTCTGGCCAAAGCCGTGGTTCGCCGGCAGTTCGATTTCAACGGTCACGATCTGGCCAATGCCAGGAACTGGAACGCGGGCGCCGTCTCCACACCAGGCGACCAAGACCCCGCTGCGGCTGATGTTTTCGGTATACATCGCGCTGCGTACCCAAAGCGCCGGTGAAGTCACATGGCACCGGAGCTTGATTTCGATCCGCGGGCTCTCGCGCCTGTTTATATTCTTCATTTCCTTGGACGCATTTCCTTGGACGACATGGCGAATTTAGCGCCGCAAGTGCCCCTCCATCAATATCGTAAATAGGCTATAGCCGTGTGTTCCCAAAGGTTATGGCCAATAATTTTGGCGTGTCGGCGAGCGATCTTTGAGCCGCAAAGGATCGGTCTCGCCGGCGCATCTGCGGGGGTCCGGCAACTAGACTGGGTTTACTGCGATAGCGTTATTAGCCGTAAACAAGGTGGAATTATGCGGGTATTCGCGGCTCTCCGCCGCGCCGCTCGGGCTACGGCATTGCATTGATTATTTGTCAGTTAGCTGAGATCTCTGAATACGGGTAGGTATACTTTATGGGCGAAATATCTATATTAATCAAGGTAATTTCATCCGAAATTCCGCAAATTGTTATTGACAACCGAAGTAAATAATCGGAGAATGGCAGGAGAACAGCATGACCGAGGACTTCGGAAACGCAGAAATCATTTCCCCTAAAAGCCATCAAATGGCATGCGGCTGTTTCAAGAGGTGGAGAATATGACGCGAATTCTTCTGTACAGTGATGAACCGATTTTGGCGAAAGGCCTGGAATCGGTCCTTCGTCAGGTGGAAGGTTTCGACCTGCTGCCCACGTGCGGCACGGTGGCCAGCCTGATGGAGCAGATGTCGCAGGGGTCTCCGGACCTGGTACTGATGGACCTTACTCCGGAGATAACGTTTGCCGTGCTGAGCGATATGAAGCACGCGATGATGGCTTGCAAGATCGTCTTGTGGGTGAACTCCATTTCCACGGAGCTGGCGTTTCAGGCGATGGGGCTTGGAGTACGGGGCATTCTGCGCAAGACCCTCCCGACGGATCTGCAGGTGAAATGCCTTCAGAAAGTGCAGGCGGGCGAGCTCTGGTTCGAGAAGGCGCTCACCGACAGCTTCTTGTGCGCCCGCCGGGTAGCGCTCACGCAGCGCGAGGGACAACTGGTCAGCCTGCTGTCGCAGGGGTTAAAGAATAAGGAAATCGCCACGACATTAATGATCTCGGAAGGCACGGTGAAAGTATATCTCTCGCGGCTATTCCAGAAAGTCGGGGTGAAAGACCGGTTTGAGCTGGCGCTATTTGGTTTGAAGAATCTCACCACCGGGCAGTTGCCGGTTGGCGAAAAAGGTCAGCGCGCCGGCGCGAGTTCCATGCCCGGTCTGCGGTCGCTGGTGCTGGAACGGCCCGCGGAACGTGCCGAGACGCCGACCCGGACCTTCCCAACGCCTTTGCGGCCGGTGGCGGGAAATCGATATTGAGAGCGGTTCAAAGCAGCCTTAAAGGGCGGCCTCAAGGCCGCCCTTTTCTTGTTTGTTTTGGCCGCCGTTAACTCTCGCGTCAATCCCGCCTTCTATCTTTTCTCCCTCTGGTTCTCTTCCGCGTCCTCCCCCATCTCCGCGGTTCAATACAATCCTCAAATCACGAACAAATGGCCGCCCGCACAAGCGCCAACGGGGCTGATGCATCGAAGGCAACGTGCGGGCCCTCGCTTCGAACTCCCAACTGCCGCCACAGATCTGCCAGGTCAACCGGCATCGGTTCGGCGGCCATCTGCCCATAAAGGGTCGTCAGCACTTTGCCTCCCGTGGCCCGGTCGCCGATTTGAAAAGCGCGTTTCAACGGCCAATCGATCTGAATGTTGCCGCCGGCGTGGTTGATCGCCCGCAATGCATCCACCAGGCCCTTCCGGCAGTCCGTATGTTTGCGGATTCCCACATCCGCTAGCAGGCAGAACAAAGCGCCGCCCCAATAGGTCCGGCCCCAGGTGTGAGTGTTGTCGAGGCCCTGATCCCCGGCTTCCGGAAGTCCTTGCGGCATGTCGCGCACCATGTCGCCCCACACCCGCTCGACGCTCAGGTTGCCGATGGCGGCGCGGGCGATGGGCTCGACATAAGTGGCGCTGCCCTCCTCGATCCAATGATGCTCCCGGTCCACCGACGGAAAACCGTAGTGCACCATCTCATGGGTGAGCATCCAGTCACGCTTGAGATCCAGTTCGGTCGAGTGCTGGCCGACACGGATGCCGGTCCGCGCCGGGCCGTCTCCCAGGCTCACGCCGCCGAAGACGCCGCGCCGGCCCGCGGCCATGACAATCCGAAGGCTCGCGGCATCCACGGGAAATCGATCGAAGTAGCCTGCTACTGCACGCGCGCAATCGGAGACCCAATCGAGCAAGGCCTGCCGCGGCAAATCGAATCCGTCACTGATCGTGACGTCGATGGCGGCAGCGCCCACCTTCACTCTCGCCGGAGCATCCTGCCCGCGCAACTGCGCCAGTCCGGATGAGGCGAAACCAGAAAGACACCCCAACGCCAATCGTCTCGTCATCCGTTTCCGCCTCCGGATCGCCCGCTTTGATTGTAGCCGGACTGTGCCGAAGCCTCACGGGCACACCGCCGGCGGGCATCCGAGTTTGCGCCGCGCGTCCGCGGCCTCCTCGCCGCTCAGGCCGGTCTCGAGCGCCCGTCTCCACTCTTTGGCGGCATCCCCCGGTTGGCCAAGGCGCGCGAGCATGAGGCCCAGGTGGTAGTGCGCCACGTGATAGTTAGGAAAATAGCGGACGGCCTGAGCGAAGTGCGCCGCGGCGTCCGGCGCGTTGCCTCTACGCTCGAGAGCCAGCCCATAATCGTACTGCGCGAGGAAATAAGACGGCTCGATGCGAACCGCTTCGGCATGATGCGGCAGCGCCTCATCAAAGCGTCCGCGAGTTTCCAGCGCCATAGCCAGAAAGTGCTGCGGAGATGCGTTGTTTTGCGTCACCCTCAGCGCGTCCGTGAACACCGTGATACTGTCATGCCAGACAGCTACGTGCCGCCAGCACGCCACGCCACAAGCCAGCACCGCCGCTCCTGCCAGCGCGGCCGCGGGCCGCCGATGCTCGCCCAAAAGGTCCGCACAGCTCCACACCACTGCGACTGTCAGCCCGATCAGCGGAATGTACGTGAACCGGTCCGCCATCGCCTGGCGCCCCACCTGCACCAGTCCGATGGCTGGAACCAGCCCGATCACGAACCACAGCCAGCCAACCGCCAGGTAGCGCCGCTGCCGGCCGAACCCTATTGCGCTGCCGGTGATCGCCGCCAGCAGGCAGGCCGCCGCGATCGGCTTCCATGGCGCCATGGAGTGACGATAAGGGTACAGGATGGCGAGATCGTGCGGCCAAAACGCCAGCTCCACATAACGGACACAAGAGACGAGAGCGTTGGCGACTCGACTCGCAAAAGGAATGCCCGCGCCCGTGTTGATAGGGGCCAGGCGCCTGGTGCCGATGTAGGTGATTCCCAGAGAGACGGCGGAAAGAGCGAACATCGGCAGCTTCTCGGCCAGGGCGAATCGCCGGAGCGGCCAGTAATCCAGCAGCAGCAGCAGCACCGGCGCGGTCATGAGCATGGGCTTCGCCATGAGGCCTATCGCCAGCACCGCCAACACCAGGTAATAGCGGCGCTGCAGGGGCCGATCGACGTACCGCACGTAGGCCCATATCGCAACGAGAAACCAGAACGCGCTCAGCACGTCCTTTCTTTCCGCGATCCACACGACCGATTCGATGCGCAAGGGATGGACGGCGAACACCGCTCCCAGCACCGCGCTGCGCCAGAACGCGCCGGTGAGCCGGCGAAAGAGCAGGAACACTAGAACCGAGTTCGCGATGTGCAAGAGCAGGCTGACGGCGTGGTGCCACCCCGCGCGAAGGCCGAATAACTGGCAGTCGAGCATATGCGAGAGCCACGTGACCGGCTGCCAGTAAAAATAGTCGATTTCGGTGAGAGCCCACACCACTCCCTCGCGCGTAAAGCCGGTGTTTACATGGGGGTTCTCGGAAACGATGGCGTTGTCGTCGAAATTGAGGAATTCGAACCCCACCACCCGGCCGAAGACCATCAGGCACGCGGCCACCAGGAGCAGGCAGATGATGGTGTCCCACCGGTTTTTCATGGCGTCCGAAGTAGCGAGGATAACAGACGGCGTTTTCGGAATGCGATGCGGGGCGGGCGAGCGCCTTGCGCCGCCCGTCAGGGGGCTGTCGCGCTCCGCAGGACTGCTTCAATCTCATCGAACCCGGAATACGGCGCAAGTGTACAGTTCGGGTGGGTGTTCCCCGTGATGAGCAACGAAATTCGGTCTGCGGCGTCCTCCCGGTAAAACAGGACAGCCCGCCGCGACGATGAACCAAGAAGGAAGCCCGCTTCGTAGCCCAGCCCAAAGGACGATCCGGAAGCCTCTGCGATGAACAGGTCGCACTCCAGCAGCCAATTCATGTCCCGTTCGTAGACCATTTGGGGAGTAGTGCTGCGGTCGAGTTGCGCGGCGTTATCGTTCACCAGGTGGCGCGTCAGCACCTGGTGCCCCATGCTTTCCAGCACTTCGACGATTCGCCTGGCGGTGGCCAGGGTAGACCGGTCGCCCGCTACAGTGAACCCGAAGTAGATCTTCATTTCATGTACGGTAACCCGCTTGCGGCTCGGTCTGCAGCCAGCCATGGCACGATCCTTATGGGCCGGCCCGGAACGGGTGGCCCCGGCGACCCAGGCGGTCCGCCGCTCCCCACCGACCCCACCGGCCCGAACCTCTTCGCCGCGTTGCAGGAGCAACTCGGCCTGAAGCTCGAATGATGCGGAATCCGGGCGGCGGGTTCGGCAGCGGACAGATCGACGAAGTCGCTCTCGTGGCTTGCCTTACCAAACCGATCCTGGAATCACAATTGAGGAAAGCTCTGGACGAGGCTTTGGGCGGTTCGAAGCGTCCGGTCGAACGGGAGTCGCTCAACAAGGGCGTCGGCGACTGGCCATTTTGCTATCCCCGTCCGCCGAACCTGTTACAATCCATGTTCGTGCGCCCCGCGCCTCCCTAGCGGGGGCAACTGTCGCCTGATTACGCCGTGCTTCGCCGGGTCTTCAAAGCTTTCCAGTATCGCGATTTCCGCCTGATGTTCATCGGGGCTTGCACGTCGGCGGTCGGTACCTGGATGCAGATGTTCGCGCAGGGCTGGTTGATCTGGGAAATCAGTCACTCGGCGCGGCTGCTGGCGCTCGACCCCATCCTCCAGGCCACACCGATCTTCCTCTTCTCGCTAGTAGGAGGAGTCCTGGCCGACCGCTTCGAGCGGCGCCACATGCTCATCTTTTCGCAGTGCGTGCAGATGATCTGCGCCCTGATCCTTACCGTGCTGGTGGGCTTCCACGTGGTGCGGGTCTGGCATTTCCTGACCTGTTCGTTCATCGTGGGGTTCGCCCAGGCGTTTGGCGGGCCGGCTTACTCGGCCCTTATACCTACTTTAGTCCCCAAGGAAGACATGCCCAACGCGATCGCCCTGAACTCCATCCAGTTCAACGCGGCGGTGATGGTGGGGCCGGCTCTCGGCGGTTGGGCGCTGCATTCGCTGGGCGACACTTGGTGCTTTGGACTTAACACGCTGTCGTTCCTCGCCCCGATCATCTCCCTGCTCATGCTGACGGTTCGTTTTCTGCCGCAAAAGACCACCGAAAGCATCTTCACCAGCCTGAAGCACGGCATCTCGTTCATTCGTAAACAGGGCGCCATGGAAGCCCTGATCGTGCTGGCATTCTTCATGGCGGCTCTGGGCGTGCCCATGCGGACCTTCCTCCCGGTTTTTGCGACCCGAGTCTTTCACCAGGGCTCCGGAACGTTCGCCGTATTCCTGTCGATGTCCGGGATGGGGTCGGTGCTGGGCGCCCTCACCGTGGCAGGATTCGGGAACGTCCGCAAGAAAGGCCGCGTGGCGCTGACGATGCTGATATGTCTGGGCGTCGGGATCTCGGGTTTCGCGCTGTCGCGTTGGATTCCGGTGACGTGCGTGATGCTGTTCTTCTCGGGTGCGGCCATGATGGCGGTCTTCGCCATGGTGAATTCCCTGGTGCAGTTGATCGTCACCAACGAGATGCGCGGGCGCGTGATCAGCGTCTACAACTTCGCGTTCCGCAGCGGTATGCCGCTGGGAAACCTGGTGGCCGGCTGGCTCGTCCCAATATTCACCGCCCCCATCGTGCTGGGGGTCAACGGCCTGCTGCTGGTGGTGCTTGGATTGTATTTCTTTGTGGGCCAGCGGAAGGTCGCCGAGCTTTAGTGTTATGAAGAGATCAATCATCTGGACCCTATCCGCGGCAGCGTTGTTGGCTGCGGCCCCCTCTGCGCTGGACACGGCGCGCGATACGCAGGATCGGGCTGCGCTCACGAAACTGGCGGACGACTCCGCCGCGACCGCTACCAAGTCCCCCAACGATGCCGAGGCTCAGTACCGGATGGCGCTGGCCTGTTCTTACCTGGCGGAAGTGGCTATCGAACAGCACGATCGCAAGCAGGGGCAGCAAGCTGCGGAGAGGGGTATCAAAGCGGGCGAGAAGGCAGTCGCGCTCAAGCCCGATTCAGCCGAATACTACCGCGTGCTCGGCACGCTGTACGGCCAAGCCATCATCGATATTCCCAGCGGGCTGAGCTACGGTCCAAAGGCCAAGGATGCCATCAACAAAGCCGTGGAGAAGGCCCCCAAATCGTCCTCCGTTTATCTGGCGCGCGGGGTCGGCAACTACTACCTGCCATCCATGCTGGGCGGCGGCCCGAAGCCGGCGGAGGAGGATTGTCGCAAGGCGATTGAGCTGGACTCCAAAAACGCCGAAGCGTACCTGTGGTTGGGGTTGAGTCTGCGCAAGGAGAACCGCGACGCCGAGGCGCGGCAGGCCTTTGCGAAGTCGCTGGAACTGAATCCCAAGCGGGTCTGGGCAAAACAGCAGTTGGAGAAGACGCCGGTCAAGTGAGGTCTGCCGGCAGGTCGAATGGCGCCCAGGCATCCCGAGGAGTCGGCCGTCACAAGTCAAGCCCCAAAACGTTAACCCCCATTAACCCTCCCTCTACGGATTGACGGCCCGTTTGCCGATCTAAGATAATGGAACGTCATAGAGATGAAACGTTTCCTTTTGCCCCTGGTTCTGGCGGGCTTGCTGCTGGACGCCCATTTTGCCGTTGCGCAGGCAAGAAGAACCTCGTCCACCGCCAGGAAGAAGGCGGCGAAGAGGACCGTGAAACCGCCACCGCCGGTCGATCCAACCTTAGGCGATGATGTGGATGGCGACGACCTTACGGTACGGCGCGCGGCCGTCGCAGCCCTAGGCACAACCAACGGCAGCGTTGTGGTGGCGGATCCGGCAACCGGCCGCATCCTTTCCTTTGTGAATCAAAAACTCGGATTGAAGGCGGGCTTCACTCCCTGCTCGACCATCAAGCTGGTGACTGCTCTCGCCGCCCTGAACGAGCACATCGTGGAGCGGGACACCAACGTGCGCTTGAGCCGCTACGTCAGCTTCAACCTCACCACGGCCATTGCGCATTCTAACAACCCCTATTTCGCGACTTTGGGGAACCGCCTGGGCTTCGATCGGGTTACGCATTACGCCCAAATGCTGGGCCTGGGCGAGAAGGCGGGCCTCGACATTTCCGGCGAGCAGCCCGGCAGTATCGCCACGGAGCCTCCCAAATACGGCGGCGTTGGTTTGATGACCAGTTTCGGCGAGGGTTTCCTGGTGACGCCGCTCGAACTGGCCGGCCTGCTTTCGGCCATCGCCAACGGCGGCACCCTCTACTACTTGCAGTACCCGCGCTCCACGGATGAGATCGATCATTTCACTCCGCGGGTGAAGCGGCCGATCGAGGTCGCGCCCAGCGACATTGAAGACATCAAGGTCGGGATGCGGGGCGCTGTCGATTTCGGCACAGCCCGCCGCGCCGGCTACGATGCCACCGAGCCCATACTTGGCAAGACCGGGACGTGCACGGATTTCAACTCCTCCAGTCATATGGGCTGGTTCGGCTCTTTCAACGAAGTGGGAAAACATCAGTTGGTGGTAGTCGTCATGCTCGCGGCCGTCAACAAGTCCGTGAGCGGTCCGGTAGCCGCCGGAGTGGCGGGAGCGATCTATCGCAACTTGTCCGAGCAGCGCTACTTCGCCATGGACAGTCCCGACGGCAGACCCACGCTGCCGCAGATCATCACCACGACTCCCTGCTGCCCGAAGTAACGCCAGCCTGCTCTTTTTACCGGTCCTTTCCTGCCCGAACTACCGATGTGCCGGCGGCGCTTCCGGCGTCATGCTGAAAGCATGGCAAACCAACTTGCAACGCTTTCGAACGAACTGGCCGACATAGTGGAGCGCACCGGCCGCGCGGTGGTCGCGGTGGATGCGCGCCCACGCTTTGCCTCGAGCGGAGTATTCTGGCGCCAGGGTATCATCGTCACCGCCGAACACACCATCCGCAGGGAGGAGGAAATCGAGGTCGCGCTGCCGGATGGCCGGAAGGTCCCCGCGACCCTGGTGGGCAGCGATCCGGGAACCGATATTGCCGTTCTCAAAGTGGATTCGGCAGCCGGCAATCCCTTGCCAGTAGCAACCGCCGAGCCCGTGCCCGGCAACCTGGCGCTGACCATCGGCCGCTCCGCGGATTCCGGAGTCAACGCCACCATGGGAATCATCAGCGCGGTCAGCGGCTCCTGGCGCACCTGGCGCGGCGGCCGCCTCGACCGTTACATCCGGCTGGATCTGACGCTTTACCCTGGTTCGTCAGGAGGCGTGGTTGTGAACACCGCTGGCGAAGCACTGGGCATAGCCACGCCGGTGCTTTCGCGTATCGCCGGGCTGGCCATTCCCGCGTCGACCATCAATCGCGTGGTGGACGAGATCATCGCGCGTGGCCGCGTGGCGCGCGGCTACCTGGGGGTGGGTCTGCAACCGGTGGAACTGCCGGATCATCACAAAGGTCTGATCGTGTTGTCGCTCGAGCGCGACGGCCCGGCTGCCAAGGCTGGGGTGCTGGTGGGCGATATTCTGGTGTCGCTTGGCGGCGCCCCTGTGAGCGATACGGACGACATTCAGTCCGCGCTCGAAAGCCGTGCCGTGGGCCAGGGTGTGGAGGCTGTGGTGTCGCGCGGCGGCGTGGCGCAAACCATCGTGATTACGATCGGGGAGCGTCCGCGGAGGAACTGACCATGCGGGGATTCGGAGAAATCGCGGAACGCCTCCGGCGTTCTACCGTGCAGGTGTTCCCCGATCGCCGCGGCGGCGCCGGCTCCGGCGTGGTCTGGGCCGCAGACGGTCTCATCGTTACTAACGCGCACGTGGCGCGCACGGACTCGGCGGACGTCGAGTTGTGGGACGGCCGTCGCTTTCCGGCGCGCGTGGCTTCCCGCGATCCGCGCCGCGACCTGGCGGCGCTGCGGATCGCAGCCGCCGGGCTGCCCGGCGCAATGCCGGGTGATTCCCAGGCGTTGCGACCGGGAGAACTCGTGATCGCCATCGGCAGTCCGCTCGGATTCGCTGGTGCGCTTTCCACCGGAGTGGTTCACTCCATCGGTGCGATTCCCGGCATGGGCCGCCAGAGTTGGATCCGCGCGGATGTGCGGCTCGCCCCCGGGAACTCGGGCGGGCCGTTGGCCGATGCGCAGGGCCGCGTGATCGGCATCAATACGGCCATCGTTCACGGCCTGGGTGTAGCCGTCCCGGCGAACGCCGCTGCCGAGTTTCTGCGGCGTGGATCGCGTCCGTCGCTGGGAGTGACCTTGCGGGAGATTCCACAGGGGCTTTTGCTGCTGGAGGTCGATCCCGAAGGCGCCGCGGCGGCCGCATCGCTCCGCCCGGGCGACATCCTGCTCGGAACGTTCGACGACTTAAGTGACGCGCTCGATTCCGGGCGCGACGTGCTGCGCCTCCAGTTTCTGCGCGGCGGCCTCTCGCGTGTGCGGGAGGTCTTTGTGCGCCTCGTGCGGCGGGCGGAGGCGGCGTGATCCGGCTGATGATCGCGGCTCCCTCCGCGGTCATGCGTGCGGGGCTAGAAGCGCTGGTCGAATCCAGCCCCAATCTCGTATTGGCAGGCTCTTTCCCGGACCTCGGTGCGGTGGATGATCTTCGTCCCGACGTTGTACTCGCCGCGGTGTCTGTAGAGGAGCTCGCGGCAGTTGCCAATGGTTACAGTCCTGCCATCGTGCTGTTGACGGTGGAATCGCAGCCTGCCTGGAGTCCGGAAGCGTTCCGGATGGGTGTGCGCGCCATACTGCCGCGCGATGCGCCGGCTGAGAGCATCCTGGCGGCTGTGGAAACCGCGGCCGGCGGCATGGCGGTAATCGATCCGCGCGAGCTGGAGGTCCTGTTATCCGCCGGCGCGCCGGTGCCCGCTTCCGCGGAAACGCAAGCGCTCACCGCGCGCGAGTTCGAAGTCCTGCGAATGATGGCAGACGGAGCCGCTAACAAAACGATTGCGTGGAAACTCGGTATCTCCGAACACACGGTGAAATTCCACGTGGCATCGATATTGGGAAAACTGCAGGCTTCGACCCGAACTGAAGCTGTGACCATCGGAATTCGCAAGGGAATGATATTGCTCTGAGATCGAACGGGTGAACCGTTACCGGTACCTCTCGCTGCACTCGCGCGAGCAGAAGTGCACCACTTCACCGTTTATGGTGCGCGTGATGCTGGAGTCCGCCGACACGTAGGTGCCGCAGACGGGATCCTTCTTGAGTACACCGCCGGCAGGCACCGGAGGCGGCTGGCGATTCGCAGGGCTGGGCCCCGACGAACCCCGGTAACCCGCGACGAGGCTGCGCAGGAGCATGCGCAGAAGCAGAAAGATCAGAAGGGGTAGGAGTAACTCGCGAACGATCGCCGAGATCATTGAATCGGGGCACAAACCGCCGGCTTCTGCCCCGGATACCGCCGCTTACTTTTTCTTCTTGGCCGGCGGAGTCGGGTTCTTGTAGTTGGTGTCGATGGTGCCGCCTAGCTGCGTGAGCATGTCCTTGCAGCCTTGGGCGTTGGCCCCGGTCGGCGCCAGGGCGAGGTACTTCTGGAAAGCTTCCACGGTGCCAGGCGGAACCGTAATCTTGCCGTCCGGCGCCACTGAAGCCTGGGCAGCCATGCTAAGCCCGTATTGATAATACGACTCGGCGTTCTTGGGGTTGTCGGGCGCGGCGTCGATGGCCAACTTGAACGCCTTGGATGCGGCCTCAGCCTGGCCGGCATTGGTCAACAGAGCGCCTAGGTTATAAAACTTGCTGAAGGCGTTAGCCGGGTCGAGATCCGCCGCCTTCTTCAATTCGGCTTCCATCTCTGGGAATTTCTTGGCCTTGGCCAGCGCCAGCGCGTAGTTGTTGTGGGTGGCAGGATCGTCCGGCTTCAGCTCGATGGATTTTGCATAGGCAGCGATGCCCTTCTGCATGGCGTCATCGGCCTCCGTTCCGGTCTTGGTCCCGGCCAACCCCATGTAGGCTTCCCCGAGATTGGCCCACACCGCCGGCTGTGTCGGGTCCACTTCGGAAGCCTTTTCCAGGGCGGGAACCGCTTGGTCGTACTGTTTGGCCTGCAGGGCATTCATGCCGTCGTTGAAGGCCGCGTTCAGCGCGTTGCGCTTCTTCATCTGCTCGGCCTGGCCTTCGATCTGCTTCTTCAACTGCGCCTGTTGCTCGGGAGTCATGCTGCGCTTCAGTTCATCGGAAATCTGCCCGGTCTCCAGTGCTTTCTGCAGCGCGGCTTGCCGGGCGGCGCTGTCCTGCCCGGCGCTCTTCCGTAGGTCGAAATCCAGGGGCGGATGGTCGCCCATCGACGTCTTGTATCCTGTCACCTTGTCGACCGGTTTGCCGTCGATCTCACAACTGATCTCATAGGTGCCCAGCGGCACGCCCGTGTGGACATAATGGCCCTTTTTATCGGATTTGGTGGACGAGTCCCACTTGATGTCCGTGCGGTGAATCCGGATGACCGCGCCTTGCACCGGCTTTCCATCGGTGCCTTTCACATCCCCTTCGATGGTCGTGATTTGCGCAAGCGAAGTGAAAGCGAGAACTACCAGCCCGGCTGTGGCCAGAGCCAGGTTGCGGAACTGCATAGGTACCTCCAACTTGAGATTGGTATGTATTAAATTCCAGTATACCTGGATTTGGGTTTTTCGATCCGGTATGCCGGAGTTTTGTCGTCACTCGTCGAACAGACCGATCTGTTCTTTCGGCGCCGGCTTGGCCTTGCGCCGCTTGAGTGGGCTGCCAATCACGCCTAATACTTCAACCGTGAGGACAGCGGCCCGCGGCACGAAAATCCTCTGCTGGTTGCCGTACGGGTCCGGGGGAATCACGGAGAAGCCGAGAGGCTCCAGTTGCAGGAGGTTGTTGGGCAGGATTCCTTCCATGACTTCACCGTCGCGAAACTTGAAACTGAGCCACAAACCCGCCATCTTCGGGCGCGTGTTGAAAACGTGGCGGTTGGGCGCATCAGTACTGTCAAACTCGCGGACAAAGGCAATCGATTTCACCTCCTCGTACGGCACGAGCGCCACATTGCCGTCCGCGGAAAGCAGCTCTACTCCCGCAGGTTGCAGATAAGAAACGGGATTGACGTATCCAGCCAGGCTTTCTCGTTGGAATCGCCGGATGACTGCTTTTTTTGTGGTGGAGGCGGCCAAAACTCTCCTCAATTGCGACAACTATGTTTCAATCATTTAGCGGGTATTGTATCATTGGCACGATGCCTGGAGTGCTCGCGGCGGAGACGGGCCGTCTTCACAATCAGATGACCGCGTTTCTGAATCATTGCCGCCTGGAAAAGGGGCTCGCGGCCAATTCGATCGAATCCTATTCCCTTGATCTGTCAAGATTTAGCTCATTCTTCCGAGACTTCTCCGGGATTCCCGGTGCGGAGGATTTGCGCTCTTATCTGGATCATTTATACAATTTCGGTCTGACCACCCGGTCGATTGCGCGGCATCTGACCACGCTGCGAGGCTTCTACGGTTTTCTCCTTAGGGAGGGCCGGATCAGCGTGGATCCGACTGAGTCTCTGGGCACGCCGAAGCACTGGCAAACCATTCCTAAGTTTCTGAATTTGGATGAGATCGATAGGATAATCCAGGCCGTGGATGTGTCTCGGCCGGCGGGTCTCCGCGATCGAGCCATGCTCGAGCTACTCTACGCCACCGGGTTGCGGGTCTCGGAGCTATGCCGATTGGGGTTGAGCGACCTTAAGGCCGACTTGGACGTGGTGCGGACCACCGGCAAAGGGAACAAGCAGCGGCTGGTGCCGGTCGGGAAGGAGGCTGTCCGCGCCGTGGAGGATTATCTGAAACGGGGGCGCGGAGCGTTGCTCAGAGGCCGTAGCAGCCCATACCTGTTCGTCACGGCGCGTGGCGGCTGTCTGACCCGCCAGGCGTTCTGGAAGCTCCTGGCTGCTCACGGCAGGAAAGCGGGCATTTTTCATGGGCTGACACCCCATACGTTGCGGCACAGCTTCGCCACGCATTTGCTGGAGGGCGGAGCGGATCTCCGCAGCGTGCAGGTCATGTTGGGACACTCCGACATATCGACGACGCAGATCTACACCCACGTGATGAGATCAAGACTGCGGAAGACGGTAGAGGAGCACCACCCCAGATCCTGAGCGGCCGATGAGAGCCCTTAGGAAACGTCGGCAGAGTCGAGAGCGCAAGCGATGAGCGACTACATCTACATGTTGGAGAGCCACCTGAGTTCGGACCAGAACCGTGTGGTAGAAGACATTCAGGCGGCCGCGTCTCAGGCGAACGTGAACATGTTTCTGACCGGAGGCGCGATGCGCGATATGCTCGCCGGCTTCCGTATTCGCGACCTGGATTTCGTGGTCGAAGGCAGCGCGCTGAAGGTGGCCAAGGCCATCTGCGATCGCGCCGGGGCAAAAACGGTCTTCGCCGATGAAACCCGCAAGAGCGCCGAATTGGTGTTCCCCAGCGGCGTGACGGTGCAGATCGCCATGTCGCGGCAGGAAAAGGTCGCGCGCCCCGGGGCCAAACCGCAGGTGACTCAGGCTACCATACAGGAGGATCTCCGGGGACGCGATTTCACATGCAATGCCATCGCCCTGTCGCTAAACAAGGCCTCCCGGGGGCTGCTGCTCGACCCGATGAACGGCCTGGCAGACATCGAGCGCCGCGAGTTGCGCGCGATTAGCACCTATGGGTTCTACGACGATCCATCGAGACTGCTCAGGCTCTTGCGCCTGCAGGTACGGCTGGGCTTCACCGTGGAGGAACGGACGCGCATGCAGGTGGCCAATGCGCGCGAAGCCGAAGTCGAGAAACAGATTCCAGCACGGGCGCTCGCCGAGGAGCTCAGGCGGATCAGCGCCGAGGACAGCCCGACAGAAATCCTGAAGGCGCTCGAGGAGGCAAAACTGCTGGCGCTATTCTCGCCGGCGCTGGCGGGAGCCAAGCTCAACTTGCCCGGCATGGCAAGGTTCGAGAAGAACTGCCGGCTCTTGCCCGATGATCCCCTTACACGCGCCGCGCGATTCGGCCCATTCCTCTACGCGCTCACCGAAAAGCTCACGCCTAAAGAGAAGCAGGCGCTAATCAAGGCCGCTGAGATGCGCAAGGCCGAACTCGATCCCTGGCAGAAGCTGGACGCGAGGGCCAAGAAGCTGGAGACGGCGCTGCGTTCGGCGCGCATCAAGAAAGCCTCGCAAGTGTACCAGATCATGTCGGCGGCGGAGCCGGACGAGATTCTGTTTCAGCTCTACCATTCGAGCCTCAAGCCGGTGCAGGAGCGGATGCGGAACTACTACCAGAAATCGCTGCCGCTGCTCCAGGAGATCACGCCGGAAGAGTGGGCTACTGTGGAAGGCAAGCCCGGGACTCCGAAGTACAACAAGGCCCGCGAGGACTTTATTGCATATAGGCTGGACCGGCGCGTCAAGAAGCCACCGGTTCCCGAGGCGCCACCACCGCCCCCTCCCGCGCCCCCGCCCAGCTCTTGGAGCACGCCCGAACCTGCCCTGGCCCGTCGGGGCCGGCAGTTGTAGCGGTGTGTTCTTCTTACCGGAATTTGCCGACGGCGCCGGAACTCGCGTTGTTAGTGAGGAGTGCCGAAGGTGCCCGGTTCGCGCCGTTGGCTGTGGCCATGGTCCGAAACTCGTGCTGCGCGATCCGGATGGCATTCCGGTTTCCCGCGGAGCGCACAATGCGGCCCGACACAATCAACTGCAATGGGGCCACGTTGTGTAGCAGCACTGGCCACGCGATAGCCAATTCGGCGTTCAGGCCCGCCGGAAGCGCCCGGCCACAATCGAACAGGACGCCGCCACTCGACAGATCCACGGTACGGCCAACACCGCTGTCCAGCACCCGCCGACGGCGGATCAGCTTCCAACGGGTCTCCAGTTGGATCTCATACCGTCGATCGCCGCGACGCTCACCAGCAATTCCTTCGAGTTCTTTCACTTGCTCAGCCCAAGCCATTCGCCGGTCCCAAACCTTCTGGCTACGCGTTCTGCTGACGGTGGGTTTCCGTTCGCAGGACGATTCCATTATGCGGAGATTGGATACCTTAACAACAGTCATGAAGGTACCTGGAGAGTACTCGCGGTCCCGGCCTATCTTCGGTAATACCTCCCGCGTTCGCGGGGGGAATAAGGCACGTGCTGAGTCGCCTCCGGGACCCCTTGACTAATGTATTAGTATAATAGTACAGTAAGTCAAGGAAGGGATCATGACCCGGAGAGAGTTCTATTGGGCGGCATCCGCCGCCGCATTGGTTCCCTCCGTCGCGCAGGCGCCGCTGGTCGTGCCTATCCATGTCGTGTTGGACAGTCGCGCCAAGTGGCGGCCCGAACAGATCGGCCGCTTCTGGTCGCGCATCTGGCCGGAGGCGGTCCCGAACTTCGGGTCTTGCGGCATTCGCTTGGAAAGCAGTGTAAGAACCGGTGAAATCCGGCGCTCCCCCGCTGACAACCCGATTTTCATCGGGGTCGTTTCCGGCGCGGTCAACATGGTCGTTACCGATCACATTCCGATGGTGTGGGACAAGGGCCGCGGCTGGAGCGGCGTGACAACCCGGTATGATGGGTACGACTTGTGCGCAATCGCGCTCGATTACGCGCACGGCAACCAGATGCCGCTGCTTTCGGTCAACACCTGCGTACATGAGCTCTTGCACGCGCTGCTGCACGACATCTTCGAAAAACATCCGGTGGGTGTCGCCGGCCAGAAGCGCGAATTCCGGATCGATTGGTATGCGACGCGCCTGTGGCTGTTCCACGACGGCGCCGCCATCCGCGAAGGGGCCCGAAGCTATGTCGAGCACTTGCGATCGGAAGCGGCTGCGAAGGCTTGAAATCAAACGGGATCGAATGCCCGGTCAGTTCCATTTCCCCATTGGGGCGCCCGGCAACACTCTGGTGTTCCTCGCCTTCGTCGTGGCGCTGAGACTGCTTCCTAATCTTCAGATCCACTTAGGAGCGAACCTCGGCTTCGACCGCCCGTCTGTCGCCCGGAGTTGCCTCTTGCTGGCGCTCACTTGTCCGACCGGCTTGGTGATCCACGAGGGCGGGCACTACCTCGCAGGAAGCGCTCTGGGTCAATTCTGCCGGCGCCTTGTGGTTGGACCGGTCGAACTTGCACATGGTCCGCGCCGGTGGACACTACGGTTCGTGCCCATGGGCAATGCCGGGCTCGTCGATTTTGTGCCGTCCACTTTCGAGCGATTCCGCATGAACCGCGCGATCTGCGCCGCCGGCGGCCCTTTGGCGTCCCTCTGCTCAGGCGTCATTTTCGTCTGGCTGGCATCCCGTGCCGGCACACCTTCCCGCTTCTGGGTGTGCAGCTTCTGCGCTCAGTGGGCTCTGGTCGGCGTGCTTGGCTTGGCGCCTTTCCTGCGCGGCACAGCTCGTTCCGACGGGTACCTGCTTTGGGAGTTGATCCGCGGGGGCGCTGCCGTGGATGCCATCCAGCGCGATCTTCTGACGGCCTCTTCGCACGCGACGCCCTTGCGGTTCCGCGACTGGCCGAACGACCTGGTCCGCCGCCTGGCGGACGCTCCGGCCGGTTCGCAGGCGCGACGCTACGCTGCTTATCTTGCCTATGTGCATTGCCTCGATCGAGGCGAGATTCACACTGCAGGCATTTCGCTCGACCGGCTGATGGCGGATTGGACTGCCTCCGATCCGCCGGAGTACGCCCTGGAAGCCGCCTACTTTCTCGCGCTCTATGGCAACGATCTTCCCACAGCGCGCCAGTGGTTGGCCCGCGAAACAAGGGATGCGGAGCCATGGGTGCGCCTCCGCGCCCAGGCTGCCATAGAACAGGCAACAGGAAATCAGGACCTAGCGCGCGCGCTGGCGGATGAAGCGCTCACCGCCCTGAACGCTGCGCCCGCCTGCGGAGCTCATCAATATGAGATTGATCGCTTGCACGCGGTGCGGAACGGCGCGAAGTAAGGTGCTTTGCCGGCGGTTCGAGACGATCAGGTCCCGCCGAGAGCAGACGGCGGGCCTTGGCGATCCCCGCAGCGATTTGCGTCTCGTTGGGAAGGTTCAGCCGGTATTCGCGGGCGAGCACCTGGTTTGCGAGATTGCCCAGCGCATAGTGTGCGACGGCGGCGTCTCTTTCCGAGCAGAGAACCAGGCCTACCGGCGGCTTCTCGTGCGGATGCGTCCAATGCTCCCGGGCATAATTCAGATACAGGTTCATCTGGCCGGCGTCGGCGTGCGTGAACTTGCCGAGCTTCAGGTCCACGATGATGAGGCATTGAAGGCGGCGGTGGAAAAAGACGAGATCCACTCGATACCATTCGGTTCCGATGCGCAGGCGTTTCTGACGCGCGATGAACGCGAAGTCGTTGCCCAGCTCCAACAATAATTGCTCCAGACTCAGGATGAGCGCCCCCTCGAGTTCTGTTTCGGAATACTCGTCCTTCAAGTTGAGAAACTCCAGAACAAACGGATCTCTCACGTGAGCGTCGGCCGGCAGGGTCTCATCCTTGAGGGGAATCGCTCCTGCGCCGCGAGTCCGCTGGCAGGCGAGGCTTGCGATCTGGCGGTCGAGCTGCCGAACCGACCAGCCGCCCAGCAATGCCTCGCGCTCGTAATATTCCCGTGCCTTCTGGTCAGCGACGGTCAACAGACGGACATAGTGGGACCACGGCAGCGGGAAGTTCGGCCACACAGAACATTCCGCAGACACTGTCTGCGGAATTGACGTCGGCGTGCTTTCCGCAGACACTGTCTGCGGACTTGGCCAGCCCAGGTAAAACAAGCGCATCTGTTCGAGATTTCGCTCGGAGAAGCCCCTGCCCAGCAGGGCCGTCAAGTCCCGAGCCAGCCGCTTGATGAGCGACTGTCCGTAGCCGGCCCGCTCCGAACCGAACTGCTCGTGCTCTACGATCCTTCGGCCGATCAGCCAGTACGTCGACGTCAGCACGACGTTAACGGATCGGACGGCCCCTAACCGCGCTTGTTCGATCAGGGCGACAACGCCGCTCAACAGCTTGCTGTAGGGATGCGGCCCAACCCTGGACGTTTGCCGCTTGACCTTGCCGGAACTTTGTTTGCGCGACTTTCTCACGGAGTTGAGTCCGCCGCCAAGTGCCGCGACACCTGCAACGCAGCCTCCGCTACATTTCTACGGCGGTGACCGCCAGCAGACCCTTCTCTTTGAGGCCGGAGAGCGCCAGGCCGTAGCGGCCGCGAATGCCGGTCTTCTCGAAGATATGCTTCAGGTGGATCTTTACGGTGCCGGTTCGGATGCCGAGCGCCTCGGCGATGTCCTTGTTCTTCAAACCGCGCTCCACCAGTTCCATCACCTGTAGTTCGCGCGCTGTAAGGGGACTGCGGCCGGCTCGCACGGGCCGGTCCGGCTCGCGCAAGAAATCCTCTTCCATCCACGTGTTGCCGGCAGCCACCGACTGCATGCAGTTCAACAATGCTTCCAAAGAGGCAGACTTGCGGATCACACCAATAGCACCAGCCTGGATGAGACGTAGCGCCTCTGCTTCTCCCACCGAGGCGCCCCAGACAATCACCGCCGGCGGCGCATCCCATTGGCGAAGCGTTTTCACACAGTCCATCACGCCGTGGATTCCAAAGCCCTTATCCACCAGAAGAATAGAGGGTTGTACCTCGCGCGCAGCATCCATGCCGTCCACCAGCGAGGTCTCGGCAGCGACTACGCGCAACCCATCCGAAGACTCCAAAAGGCTCCTGAGGCCTTCGATGGCAATCGGCTCCGTATCGCAAATCGCAATGGTTTCCACAGATTTCTACTGTTCTGCGCAGGCTGCGCGTGCACTCGCATCCCGAAGATCGGCTGGCAACCTGTAATAGATTAGTGTGTTTCGGTCCGACGAATCTCAGAATTTCCCGGATCTTCCTTGAAACGAATACTCCGCGAGGTCGATCCAGCAGCCGCTGAGGGTGTTTTGGACGAACACGGCCCGCTCGGCACGGAAGCGGCGTTCGCCGCGAAACTCCCGCCATCGGCGGCGGGCCAACTCGCTGGTCTCGCCGACGCTTTCGCTGGGAAGTTCCTGAGCCAGGGTGATGTGAGGGCGGTAGGCAAACGGCTCCTGAAATCCCAGGGTGTTGGAGTTCATCGCTGCGTGCATGCGCCGCAACTCTGCAGCGCCGGAGCCAACTTCTATATAGACCACGTCGGTAACTGGAAACACCTCGATGGCCGTGAGTTCGATCTCGAAGGGCGGCCAAGGCTCGGCTGTCGCGCGGACTTCGGCGGACGCGGAATGCCAGTCCGAGGTGAGAGGGCGCGGAGGAAGGACGCTCACGTGGGCGCGGGGATTGTAGTGCGGAACCAGCTCTCGGCGCAGGTCATCCAGAAAAGCGCCCAGCGCGCCGGGGATGTAGATCACGAGAGCAAAAACGCTGAGCCGCTCCTCGGATGGGCCGCCGCGTGCGGCCTGAAACGGGTCGGATTCCATGTATCTCCATGGTAGCTGATAGTCTTCGCAGATCCGATCCGCTCCCTGCGGGAATGTATTGGTACGCTTGAGATCATGCCCACATCTCCAACAGCCAACCCCCTCCTGAGCGTGCAGTTCCGCGTCCTGTTCGACCGAATTCGGGCAGCAGACGTGGAGCCGGCAGCGACCGAGCTGCTAGGCCTGGCCAGGGCGGGGGTTGAAGCCATTGCGGGGGAAACGGGCCCGCGCACGTTCGAAAATACCATGCGCGCGCTGGACCTGCTGACCGAGCCGCTCGACTATGCCATGGGTCTGGTGCGGCACCTGGAGTCGGTTGCGACGTACCCGGAATTGCGGGCAGCCTACAACGCTGTGCAGGGCGACGTTAGCGCGTTCTATGCAAACATTCCCCTTCACCAGGGATTGTGGCAAGGCATCAAGGTGTTCGCCGCTACGGAAGAAGCCCGGGCTGAAACCGGTGTACGGCGGCGATTCCTCGATAAGACCATCGACGCGTTCCGCCGCCATGGCGCCGACCTCGACCCGACGGGGAAGAAAAAGCTGGAGGAAATCGAGGTCGAACTGACGCAGATCACCACCAAGTTCGGCGAGAACGTGCTGGACTCCACCAACGCGTTCGAACTGGTGCTGGCCAATGAGGCGGAGCTGGCGGGGTTACCTCCCACGGCCGTAGCGGCCGCGCGCGAGAGCGCCAGGCGCAAAGGCCTCGACGGCTGGCGTTTCACGTTGCAGGCGCCGGACTACCTCGCGATAATGACCTACCTCGACAACGCCGCGATCCGGCGCCAGGTGTACGAAGCGTATGCGGTTCGCGCCACCGAGTACGCGCGGGATAACCGCCCGCTGATCACGCGCATCCTCGAACTGCGCTGGGAGAAGGCGCGCCTGCTGGGGTTCGCCGATTTTGCGGATCTGGTGCTGGAGGACCGCATGGCTCACAACGGCGCCCGCGCGATGGGGTTCCTGGAAGACCTCAAGGCCAAAACCGATCGGCGCTTCCGGGAAGAGAACCAGGAATTGCTCGATTTCCGGCGGTCGATCGAAGGGCCCGATGCGCCGGAACCGGCGGCCTGGGATGTGGCTTACTATGCCGAGAAGCAGCGCAAAGCCCTATACGACTTCGATGAGGAAGCGCTGCGCCCCTTTTTCCCGCTGGAGAACGTCGTCGCGGGAATGTTCGGCCTGGTCCACCATCTGTACGGAATCCGGGTGACGGAAGAGCCGGGCGTGCCGGTGTGGGATCCGCTGGTCCACTGTTACAACATCCATGACGAGAGCGGCGGGCTCCTGGGCAGCTTCTACACCGACTGGTATCCCAGGGAGAACAAGCGCGGCGGCGCGTGGATGGAGGCCCTGATCACCGGCGGACCGGCCCGCGGCGAGTTCCAGCCGCACCTCGGAGTGATTTGCGGCAACCTCAGCCCGCCGGTGGAGAACAGGCCGGCGCTGCTGACCCACCGCGAGGTGGAGACCATCTTTCACGAATTTGGCCACCTGCTGCACCACCTGTTGAGCCGCGTAGAGATGCGGTCGCTGGCAGGCACCAACGTGGCTTGGGACTTCGTGGAGCTGCCGTCGCAGATCATGGAGAACTGGTGTTGGGAGAAGGCGTCGCTGGATCTGTTCGCGCGCCATTGGGAGACTGGCGAGCCGTTGCCCGTGGACCTGTTCGAGAAATTGAAGAGAGCCCGCACGTTCCGTGCCGCCAATGCGCAGATGCGCCAACTGGGCTTCGGATTCGTGGACCTGCTGCTCCACACGCGGTACTCGGCCGAGCGGGATGGCGATCCGGTGGCGTACACGCGGCGCATCCTCGAGGAGTATAGTCCCGCGCCGCTGCCGCCGCAGCATGCCATGATTGCCGCATTTACGCACCTGTTCGCGAGCCCTGTGGGCTACGGGGCTGCCTATTACTCTTACAAGTGGGCCGAGGTGCTGGATGCCGACGCGTTCACCCGTTTTCGCGATCACGGAATCTTCAGCAGCGAGATTGGCGGCGAGTTTCGTGACAAGATTCTGTCGAAAGGCGACAGCGAGGATCCGGCGGACTTGTATCGCAGTTTCATGGGCAGGGATCCCGATCCGCGGGCGTTGCTGGAGCGATCGGGGCTGGCGCAAACAGCGCGGGCATGACTGCTCACTTTTCTGTCGACGGCCGTTCGTAGTAGACTTTGCTCCATGAACGAATTCACCATGGAGGTCCTCGATGGAAATCGGGAGGGGGCGCGCATCCTCAAGCTCGCCGGGCCATTTGCTCTGGCGGCCGTGTTCGATTTCCAGGCCTCCGTACGTAAAGACGTTTCTCCGGCCACCTTCATCGACTTGACCGCGGTGCCTTTCATGGACTCGGCAGCGCTGGGCTCGTTGCTGGGCCTTCATGTGTCGTGTCAAAGGGACCGCCGCAAGTACGGACTGATCGGCGTGGCGGAGCGCGTGCGGACGCTATTCCGCGTCGCCGGAGTAGATGGCGTTCTGCGCGTGTTTGCCTCCCTCGATGAAGCGGAGGGGAGCACGCGCGGATTCGCGGCCTCTGCTTGAGCCGCCATTCGATCCCGCGCAAGACTTTGGGGATCGCAGCGATCCTGGCCGCCCCTCTGTGGGCGATCCTTTTTCTCTCGGTTCCCAACTTCGGAACGCGGCTGTTCGCGACGGCCGCGGCCGTTGTTGCTCTCATGCTCGCCTGGCTGGCCGGGCGCTCCTTGTCGCGAAGATTATCAGGCTTGACCGCGTTCGTGGACGGCATGCTGGATCAGAACGGGCCCCGGCCGCACCTGCAGACGGGCGAGGACGAAGTGGGGGAACTGGCCCGCTCCCTTTCGCGGATGGCGCCGCGCATCGAGGAGTTGGTAGGCAGGCTCAGCACCGAGCTCACCCGGCGCGAAGCGGTCCTGGCCAGTATGACGGAAGCGGTTCTGGCGGTGGATGCCCAGTTCAACGTCACTTTTTGCAACCAGTCGTTCATTCACGCCGTTGGCGATCATGTTATGGCGGAAGGCGTGCCGCTCATCAGGGTGGTCAGGGATCCGGCGCTCTTTCGGGTGTTGAAGCAGGTGATCGATTCGGGGGAGGCCATTCGCCAGCGGGTGACGCTCTCCGCGCGGGAAGACCGGTCCTTTGAGGCATACGCTGCCCCGCTGGCCAATAGCAGCTCGCGCGGCGCCATCGCCATCCTGCATGATGTCACCCCGCAGGAACGGCTGGAGCGGGTAAAGCGCGATTTCATCGCCAATGTATCTCATGAATTCCGTACGCCGCTGGCCACCATTCGCGGTTACGCCGAGACGCTTTTGGAGGGCGGACTGGAAGACCAGGAAAACCGGCGCAAGTTCGTCGAGATTATTCAGGCGAACGGGGTGCGGCTCAACAATATCGCCGCCGACCTGCTCACCTTGTCGGAGCTGGAAGCGGGCCGGCCGGAGCCGGAGCCCGGTCCCATCCCGGTGAAGGATGCCGTGTGCGGCGCAATACACGCGGTGGAACCGGCGGCCAGGCTGCGGGGTCTCGCACTGCATGCCGACCCGATCCCGGATGTTTTCATCCTCGGGTATGGGATACGCTTCGAGCAGGCATTGTTGAACCTTCTCGACAACGCCGTGAAATTCAACCGGGAAAACGGCGAAGTACGCGTTGATGTTCATGCCGGGCAGGACGGCCAGATCGACATCTCCATCGCCGACACGGGACTGGGCATCCCGGCCGAGGACCTTTCGCGCATCTTTGAGCGGTTCTATCGTGTGGACAAAGCGCGTTCCCGCCAGGTAGGTGGAACCGGGCTGGGACTGTCTATCGTCAAGCATGCCATCGAGCAGATGAACGGCACAATTGTGGTCGAAAGCCAGGTGGGGGTCGGTTCTAGGTTCACTATTACCCTGCCACAACACGCACCTCGGTAAGTGAGTCTTAATATGCCAGTCATCGTCCAGTAATATGCCTCGGGTAACCTCAACCCTTGGTTCCCCAATTTAGATCAGTTCAGAACGTGCGCGTTGCACCTGTGCCATGCCCGCGCAGTTCATCTCTCGTACAGAAAGGAACGAAATGAGCAGATCACGCACAGCAGCAGCACTATTCTTGATGGCATTTGCTTTCCTCAGTCCCGCGTGGGCCGCCGACGACCCTGCGGACAAGGCGGCCAGCCCACCCCCGCCAGACCCGCAAGCGGCAGCGCCGGCCTCGGCGCCTCTGCAAATCCAACTCGGCGATATCACGATCATGCCCGTCGGCTTCATGGACGCGACTGCGGTGTGGCGCGACAAGAACGCCGCTTCCAGCATCGGCAGCAACTTCGGCAACATTCCCTACAACAACGTGGCGGCGGGACACCTGACGGAGTACCGCTTCAGCCCGCAGAACTCGCGCCTGGGCTTCCGCATCGACGGAAACTGGAAGGGCGCACGCTTCCTCGCTTATAACGAATTCGACTTCCTGGGCACCAGCGGCTCCAACGCCATCGGCGTCACCAACGGCGCCTTCGTGCCTCGTCTCCGCCTGTTCTGGGTGGACGTGCGTAAGGGTCAGGTCGAGTTTTTGGCTGGCCAGAGTTGGAGCATGCTGACACCCAATCGCAAAGGAATCTCGGCGTTGCCGGGCGACATCTTTTTTAGCCAAGTGATAGACGTCAACTATATGATCGGCTTGACGTGGACCCGCCAGCCGGGCGCGCGGTTCCTGTACCATCCCAGCGACAAGGTGACGTTTGGCCTTTCTCTGGAAAATCCGAATCAGTACATGGGTGGATCGGGAGGCGGCCCGCAAATCGTGCTGCCGTCGGCGCTGACGGGCCTCGCCGGCACGCAGTTGGATAATACAAGCACCGGCTTCCTCAGTACTCCCAACCTGTCCCCGGACATCATCGCGAAACTCGCGCTGGACCCGACTTCCCACGTGCACTTCGAAGTGGCGGGGATCCAGCGGTCCTTCAAAATATGGAACCCCAACAACAACACAACCTCCACGAAGGCGGGCGGCGGCGGCTCCATCAACGCGAACGTGGAAGTCGCAAAGAACTTCCGCCTGATTACGAACAACTACTGGAGCGACGGTGGCGGCCGGTACATGTTTGGAAACGCCCCGGACGTAGTCGTACGATCCGATGGCACCGTGAGCCCTATTCACTCAGGCGGGACCGTGGATGGGTTCGAGCTGGTCTCGAAGAATACCCTGCTCTACGCTTATTACGGTGGAATCTACATCGGCCGGAATGTCGCCATCGATGCCAATGGCACGAGCCTCGTGGGCTATGGGTACCGCGGCTCATCCAATGCCCAGAACCGCGCGGTCCAGGAGTTCACTTTTGGTTTGAATCAGACGCTGTGGAAGGACACGAAGTACGGAGCCATCAACTTCATGGCACAGTACGAGTACCTGATGCGGGCTCCCTGGTACTGGGCGGCAAACGTCGCGGGCGGTAAGGGCACCCACGACAACACGGTCTATCTGAACCTCCGCTACACCCTGCCCGGCGCACCGCCACCGGCGAAGTAGATACACGATTCCGGCGCGAATTTCACGGAATCGTAACCTAACTTAACAGAACTGTAACTGATGGGTGAGAGACTATGGTGACGACAATCATGAAGCGAACGAGTTTAGCCGTAGCGGGTCTGCTCGTAGTGGGTGTCTCTGTGGCATCGGCGCAGAAACTCAACCCTTGCGGAGCGTCATTCCCGCAAGCGATCTATGAGAAATGGTTCGCGGACTATCACACCGCGCATCCGGGTGTGCAGATCAGCTATAACCCGAACGGATCGGGCGGCGGCATCACCGGACTGACCAACGGGACCTGCGATTTCGGCGCGTCCGACGCGCCGATGAGCGACGCCGAACTGTCGGCGGCCAACGCGTCGCGGGGCAAGGTTCTCCATTTTCCGACCGTCATGGGCGCGGTAGTTCCCATTTACAACATCCCCGGCGTGACGCAGGATCTGCGGTTCAGCGGCCCGGTGCTGGCCGACATTTACCTGGGCAAGATCACCAAGTGGAACGACAAGGCCATTGCGGCGGACAACCCCGGGGTGAAACTTCCCAATGAAGACATCATCCCGGTGCACCGCACCGACGCCAGTGGAACCACCTTCATCTTCACCGACTTCCTGTCAAACGTGAGCCCGGAGTGGAAGCAGAAAGTGGGCGCGGCCAAAGCCGTGAACTGGCCCGGCCAGGCTCTGGGCGGCGCGCAGAACCCGGGGGTCACCGGAGTAGTGAAGCAGACACCAAACTCCATCGGGTACGTGGAGCTGATCTACGCGATCAAGGAAAAGCTGGCGTATGGGTTGATCAAGAATGCCGCGGGCGCGTTCGTGAAAGGCAGCATGGAGGGCGTTACGGAGGCTGCCGCGGGGGCGGCCGCGCATATGCCCGATGATTTCCGCGTTTCGATTGTCAACGCTCCCGGCAAGACGTCGTACCCGATTTCCAGCTTCACATGGATGCTGATACCGGCGAAGATGGACGATGCCGCGAAGGCAGCGGCGGTCAAGGCGTTCCTGCAGTGGATGCTCACGGAAGGCCAGAAGACGGCTCCGACGCTCTACTTCGCGGCACTCCCCAAGAATGTGGTCACGAAAGAAGTGGCGCAACTCAACCAATTGGAAGCGCCCTCCGGGCCCGCGGGGAAGAAAAGGTAAAGAAAGGGTAATCGCGCCGGGCCCATTGCGGGGCCGTATACGAGTGGAGCCGACAATGGCCAGCACCGCCGCTGTAGCCACCGCCAGGGTGAAGACCAGAAACAGCCAGACGGGCGATAACATCGCCCGTCTGATCGTGCTGGTCTTTGCCGTGAGCCTGCTTGTGATCACCGGCCTGCTGGTGATCGAGCTGTACATCCGCGCGGCTCCGGCGCGCGAGAAGCTCGGGTGGGGATTCCTTGGATCGACGGCGTGGAATCCCGTCACCGAGGAATTCGGCGCGCTGCCCTTCCTCTACGGCACGGTCGTCACGTCCCTGGTCGGGATGCTGATCTCGGTGCCGCTCGGCGTGGGCGCGGCCATGTTCCTCTCCGAACTCGCGCCGGCCAAAATATCCAACGCGCTCACGTTTGTAATCGAGCTTCTGGCAGCCATTCCCAGCGTGATCTATGGATTGCTCGCGATCTTCACGCTGGTGCCGCTGATGCGCCTGTACGTGGAGCCCTTCCTGAAAAGCCTGCTCGGATTCCTCCCGCTGTTTCGCGGACCGGCCTTCGGCGTCGGCTACCTGACTGCGGGCGTCGTCCTGGCCATCATGACTATACCGTTCGTGATATCCGTGTCCCGTGAAGCGCTGCTGGCGGTGCCGCGGGAGCAGCGCGAAGCCGCCTTGGCGCTGGGCGCCACACGCTGGGAAACCACGTGGCAGATTGTGGTACCTTATGCCAAACTGGGCATCGTTGGCGCCGTCTTCCTGGGGCTGGCGCGAGCCCTCGGTGAAACCATGGCGGTAACAATGGTGATCGGCAATTCGCCGACCGTCAAGGCATCCCTTCTGGCGCCTGGATATACGATCGCGGCAGTCATCGCCAATGAATTCGCCGAAGCCGGCGGCCGGATTCATCCGGCTGCGCTGGTGGAACTCGGACTGGTGCTCTTCGGATTGACGATCGTCATCAACGGCGCGGCGCGATTGATGATCATCGCGACCACCAAGAAGGGATCCAAACGGTAAATGATCACCCTCCGCCAGTGGCGCAAGATCGTCAACGCCGTGATGTTGACGCTCACCGGTGTCTCCACGGTGCTCACCGTCTCGGTGCTGTTCATCATTCTCGGCCTCCTGCTCTACAAGGGCGCCAGTTCGCTGAGTTGGAATTTCTTCACCAAGTTGCCGGTGCCCACCGGCGAAACCGGCGGCGGAATGGCCAACGCCATTGTGGGCAGCTTGCAAATCGTGGGGCTTGCGGGTCTCATCGGCATTCCGATCGGATTTCTGGCCGGCGTCTATCTCTCCGAATACGAAGGAAAGCAGTTCGCGTCTTTCGTTCGTTACGTCGCCGATCTGCTCAACGGGGTGCCTTCGATCATTGTCGGCATCCTGGCCTGGACACTCGTGGTGCTCCCCATGAAGAGCAATTCGGCGATGGCCGGGGCGATCGCTCTCAGCGTCATGCTGATTCCGATTGTCACCAGACAGACCGAACAATTCCTGCGGGAAGTCCCCCTCGCGCTGCGTGAGGGAGCCCTGGCGCTAGGTGCGAGCAAGTGGCAGACCATTGCCACGGTGGTAGTGCCGGCGGGCAGCAAGGGAGTCTTGACCGGGATGATCCTGGGAGTGGCGCGAATCGCTGGCGAGTCGGCGCCGCTCATTTTCACGGCGGGCTTCAATCAGTATTGGGGCGGTATGAGAGAACCGACCGCCTCGCTCCCCGTGATGATCTATACTCGCGCCATCTCTCCCTTCGACGACTGGCACCAGCAGGCCTGGGCGGCGGGGCTGGTGTTGATTGCCTTGGTCCTGACCGCCAACATCCTGGCCCGGCTGGTGCTGGCGAAAGGTATTTCCGTTCCGCGTGGCTAGCATGACGGCTCGCCTCGATACAGACACAATCGTGCGCTCCGGCCGGCTGGAAGCCGGCTGCCGGCAGGTTTGCCTGCCCCACAGGACGAGAGACTTATGAGCACCGTACCCGAGTTCGCATCCCACCGAAAAGCTGCCGAGGGCCAAATGGCGACACCACTGGCAACTCCGATTCCCATTGACACCAAGTTGCGGGCCATCGACGTCAACTTCTTCTATGGCTCTTTCCGTGCGCTGTACGACATCTCACTGGATATGCGCGCCAACAAGGTGACGGCGCTGATCGGTCCCTCGGGCTGCGGTAAGTCTACGTTCCTGAGGAATCTGAACCGGATCAACGATACCATCCGCCACTCCCGCATGGAAGGGCAGGTGCTGCTGGACAACGAAGATGTGCGGGGGCTGGATGTCACAAGCCTGCGGCGGCGCGTGGGAATGGTATTCCAGAGACCCAACCCGTTTCCCAAATCGATTTTCGACAACATCGCGTACGGGTTGAAGATTAACGGCATGGCAACGCGTGGGGAAATGCGGGACAAGGTGGAGCGCAGCTTGCACCGGGCCGCGCTGTGGGAGGAAGTGAAAGACAAGCTCCACGAGTCCGCCTACGCGCTCTCCGGCGGACAGCAGCAGCGCCTGTGCATCGCGCGGGCTCTGGCCGTCGACCCCGAAGTGCTCCTGCTCGACGAACCATGCTCGGCGCTCGACCCGATCGCTACGGCCAAAATCGAAGAGCTGATGTTCGCGCTCAAAGACACGTGCACGATGGTGATCGTGACCCACAACATGCAGCAAGCCGCTCGCGTCGCTGATTTCACCGGCTTCTTCCTGCTGGGGCGATTGATCGAATACGATAAGACCGACACCATCTTCCGCAACCCCGCCAAGAAAGAGACGGAAGATTACATCACCGGAAGGTTCGGGTAGACTCAAGCGCTGCGCGAACGGGAGGAATTCAGTTGCGTCATTTCACCATCGAACTCGAGGAACTCAATCACAAGCTGCTCGAAATGGGTGGGCTGGTCGAGTCCGCCATCCACCGGAGCGTCCGGTCCCTGGTGGAGCAGAACAAGGAACTGGCCGAGCAGGTGATCCGTGACGAGCCGCAGATCAACCGAATGGAGATGGAGATCGATGGCCTCGCCACGCGCCTGCTGGCGCTCAACCAGCCCGTGGCCCGGGACCTCCGGTTTCTGACCGCCGCCCTCAAGATCAATACCGACCTGGAACGGATCGGCGACCTGGCGCAGCACATCGCCGAGCGGTCGCTGTCCCTGATGCACCATCCCCTGGTCAAGCCCATGACCGATATTCCCAAGATGGCTTCGCTGGTGCAGGGCATGCTGCTCAAATGTCTGGATGCGTTCGTCAATGGGGACACCGAGATGGCGCGCAACGTGCTTCTTTCGGACGACGAAGTGGATGGCCTGCGAGACGCCGTCTACTCGGAATTGCTGGCGACCATGCAAAAGGATCCGGGGGTGGTGCCGGCGGCGGTGGACCTCATTTTCGTGGCGCGCAACCTGGAGCGCATCGGCGATCACGCCACCAACATCGCGGAGGACGTGGTGTTCCTGGTCAAAGGGATCGACGTGAGGCACCACGCGGAGGACGAGACGGACTTGAGCGTGAAGCGGGAGTAAGCCGGTCTACGGCTTTGCGGCGGCGAGGGCGCGCGGCACCCACTTTCGCAGGGCTTCCATCAGATCTTCCAGGCGGATGGGCTTGGCGATGTAATCGTCCATTCCGGCTGCCAGGCAGCGCTCGCGGCATCCCTCCAGAGCTTCGGCCGTCATGGCGATGATGGCGATCTGCCCGTGGCTGTCCTGCCGCTTGCGAATCTCGGCGGTGGCGGCATAGCCGTCCATTTCCGGCATTTGGCAATCCATGAAAATGAGATCGTATGGCAGCATGGCGCAGAGCTCGACGGCCTCGCGGCCGTTGGCGGCGACGTCGGCTCGCAGTCCCAGCCGCTCCAGCATCCGCACCGCGACCTTCTGATTGACCACGTTATCCTCGGCGACCAGCACCCGCAGCGAACAGCCCGCGAATTTGCCGGCGAGGCTCGACTTCAACGCGGCGAGTTCCTGGATGGCATGCGCGCGCGCGGATCCGCTCTGCAATTTCTTCGACCAAAGCGTGGCAAGGGTATTGAGCAGCTGGGATTGCCGCACGGGCTTCACCAGGCAGGCGTCGATGCTGGCTCCCTGCATCTGCCGGACTTCGCTCGAATGGCCCACGGACGTCAGCATTACCACTACCGTGCCCGCCAGGGCGGGATCGGCCTTGATGGCGGCTGCCAGCGTGGCGCCGTCCATTTCGGGCATCTGGTAATCCAGCAGCACGAATTGATAGGGATCGCCGGCCGCGTGGGCTGCTTTGAGAATACTGAGCGCCTCGGCACCGGCGGCGCAACAGCCGTTCCGCATTTCCCAACTGGTGATCTGTTCGTGAAGCACGCGGCGGTTGACTTCAATGTCATCCACGATCAGCGTGCGCAGGCCGCGCAGATCGGCCACCGGGACCGGCTCAGCGTGAGGCTGGGCATCCAAACGCAGAGGCAAGGCGAACCAGAACGTGGAGCCTTCTCCCAGGCGGCTGATGACTCCGATCTCGCCTCCCATGAGGTTCACCAACTGGCGCGAAATGGCTAGGCCAAGGCCCGTGCCCCCGTACTTCCGCGTGCTGGAGCCATCCACCTGGCTGAACTTCTCAAAGAGCGCGCCGATCTTTTCTTCGGGAATGCCGACGCCGGTATCCTCGACAGCCACCCGTATCCGGGCGCTCTCCGCCTCCTGCGACTCACACTTCACCGCAATCAGAACGTGGCCTTGGGCGGTGAACTTCATGGCGTTGCCCACCAGGTTGGTGACCACCTGGCGGATCCGGCCCGCGTCTCCGATGAAGTGGCGCGGCGCATCCGGAGGATATTCCAGTACCAGGTCGAGCTTGCGGTCTTCGATCTTGGGCGCCAGCATTTCGTTGACTTCTTCGATCACCAGCCGCAGGTCGAAGGCGAAGGACTCGATCGTCATTTTGCCGGCTTCGATTTTCGAGAAGTCCAGAATGTCGTTGATTACGCCGAGCAGGCATTCGCCCGAGCGCCGCACGGTTTCGGCGTACTCACGCTGATCGGTGGATAAGTCGGTATCGAGCAGCAGGCCAGTCATGCCAATCACGCCATTCATGGGCGTGCGGATCTCATGGCTCATGGCGGCCAGGAACGCGCTCTTGGCATAACTGGCGGCTTCGGCCTGGCGCCGCGCCACGCGCAGGCGGCGCGTCAGCCAGATCATGGCCACCAGCATTGGGAACATCACGGCCAGGGCGATCAGAAACACCCTGGAGTAAGTCTGCGCCTGCCGGTACGCGAAGATCGTGCTGACCTCCAGACCGATTTTTGTATTCCAGTGAAAGTCAATCGCGGCGAGCCGCCCATCGGCCGCCATGTCGCCGATCGCTTCGCGGAGCGTATCCGCGGCGGCGATCGCATCGCTGCGGCGTTTGTTCGCGCCCACCCCAAACCAGAACGTGGCGCCCGTCACCGGCTGGATGCGCAGAGGTCCGATCTCGCAATCGGGGATGCGCGAGTCGATGAAAGCATTCAATGAGAGCAGGCCGACCTGGGCCTCTCCGTTACAAACGGACGCGAGGACGTCGGGAAGGCCCGTTTTAGGCAGCACCGCAGCTTGAGGGAAGAGGTCCTTCACCAGACGGGCATCGCTGCTGATCCTGGTGATGGCGGCGAGCGTCTTGCCGTTGGTGTCGCGGGGACCACCGATATGCACCGATTGCGGAAAGACGAGTGCGTAGGTCATCCGCGCAAACGGCGCGCTGACGTACAGGAACCGGCGGCGCTCGGGAAGATCTCCCACGATGGGCCAGAGATCCACCGCGCCGGAAGAGAGAGCTTTCTCGGGGCCTCCTGGCGAAAACACCCATTGGAGGCGGATGTCTCTTTGGCGGGCGGCGGCGCGGATGATCTCGACCGCCGGACCCGTCGCGTTGCCGTTTGCGTCCGGGAAGTGATAGGGGGGTGAGTTCTGAAACCCAATACGCAGTGTGCGTTCGATTGTGACCCGGCCGGCCAGCAGATGAAAGGCTACGGGCAGCGACACCGCGACCGCCCCGACCGCGAGGATCAGGTAGCGGGAGCGCTCGCGGATCCACTTCTTCCACATCGCAGCCGGGTGGCTCTTTCTTCGAGGGATCCTGGGTCCAGCACGCAAATACCCTGCAATTGTAGCGGGCGCGAGGTGTGAAACTGTACACGAAAGTCGTTACTGACTCATTGCTATCAAAAGGGATAGGAGTACTGGAACAGAACAGCGCAGCCTGTCAGGAGTGCGAGGCCCCACCCCCCGCCGAGTGACAACGCAATTCGACTTGCCAGCGCCCCTATATCCTGAATTTTCGTGGTAGAGGAGCGGAGGCCATGTGTAGCCAGGCTGGAGTTCCGATTGCCAACCAGGGCGGCGAAGATCGTTTGAACACCCTACACGCGGTCATTGGGCGCTGCGTCGCCACGCGCAGCCGAGCCACATTGGACGCTGATAGCGACAGTCCCATTTCGAAACGAGATCAAGGCTGGTCGGCCACGTGGCGCAGGGCGGGCAGGCGTTTTCGACGTCTGCGACCCGCCTTACCGCTTCGGCAATCCGTAAGCGTATTCGTCGCCCTTCCCACAATATTTGCCATTGCCCTTCAATCAATTGCGCCTCCATCCCCCGTCCAACCGTAAGCCCGTCAGGTACCCTGGTCCTCAGGAGCACCCATCTTGTCACCCAATCCGCGCACATTCTGCCAACCCCACCTCAAATTGGTTTCGTTCTTCCAGATCTCCCGCTCATCGTTCCCTGTCCACTTTCAGACACACAATTGGCTTTGTTCCTCAAAGACGCGATGCCAACCCGAACCGCTCGCCCTCGCCGTGACCGCCCCAAAATGGCTTCGTTCCTTCAACTCGCCTCACGCCCCATCCCGCCGCCCCCAATCCCCACAATCCACTACTTTTAACCCGAGATTGGGTTCGTTCCTCACCACCCTTGAAGCGGCTTCGTTTCGCAATTTGACTTGCCCCCGCGCCCCCTGTATCCTGAATCTTCGCGGTAGAGGAGCGGCGGCCATGAGTAGCCAGGCTGGAATTCCGATTGCCCTTCGGAAGCCTGGAGAAAGGGGCCGGCGGTTTCCGCCGAAACCGGCGCGAGAAGTGCAATTTCCGCCGGCTGGGGGGTCCGGCTAATACCGGCCCACTGTCACCCGTCCCCGCCGGGTGGAGCGCTATCGGGATCGAAGGGCTCGCTGTCATCACGGGTATCCTTTTTCCTCTGGCTCCCTCTCCCGGCCGCATGCTATGAACGTTTTCGAACTCACGCGCGCGCTGGTCGATATCGAGTCGATCACCAATAACGAGGAACGCGTCGCCACCTTCCTCTGCGGCTACCTCGCCCCGCTGGTTTCGCGCTACGGCGGCAGCCTCGAGCGCATCGAAGTCGAGCCGCGCCGGTTCAACCTCTTCGCCCAGTGGGGCGGCGAGCCCACCGTTACCCTTTCCACCCACCTGGACACGGTTCCGCCCTTTATCGCCTCCCGCGAAGACAGCGACCACATCTGGGGACGCGGCGCTTGCGATACCAAGGGCATCATCGCTTCCATGATCTTCGCCGTCGAGTCGCTCCTCTCCGGCGGCCAGCGCGGCATCGGCCTCCTGTTCGTGGTGGGTGAAGAGCGCAACAGCGCCGGCGCTTACCGCATGGCGCGCGAACCGCGCCGCGCCCGCTTCTTCATCAATGGCGAACCCACCGGCAACCGCCTGGCTCTCGGTTCCAAGGGTGCGCTGCGCTACGAAGTCGCCGCTTCCGGCAAGATGGCCCACTCCGCGTATCCCGAGTTGGGCGATTCCGCCATCCACAAGCTGATCGATGCGCTCGCCGACGTCCGCCGCATCCCCATGCCTACCGACCCGCTGCTCGGGCCGGGCACTCTCAACATCGGCACCCTCTCCGGCGGCCGCGCCCCCAACGTCATCGCCGACGAAGCCCGCGCCGATATCATGGTCCGCCTGGTCGGCGATTCGGCCCCAATCAAAGCCGCGCTCGCCCGCGCCGTCGACGGCCGCGCCGAGTTGCGCAAGATCATCGAAATCCCCGCCCTCCGCTTGAACGCCATCGAGGGCATCCCCACCACCGTGGTCGCCTTCACCACCGACATCCCGGCTTACGGCGGCCAATGGGGCGAGCCGTTTCTCATCGGCCCGGGCTCCATCCACGTCGCGCACACGCTCGAAGAACGCGTGTCCAAAAGCGAGTTGCTCGAAGCAGTCGAAATCTATCAACGCATGGTACGGCACTTATGCAATCGCGCATCGAAGTAGGAGTTTTGGGCGCCACCGGCATGGTGGGCCAGCATTTCATTCGGTTCTTGCAGGGTCATCCCTGGTTCGATCTCAAGTGGCTCGGAGCAAGCGACCGCTCCGCCGGCAAGAAGTATCGCGACGCCATGCACTGGAACCTCGCCGGTGTCACGCCCGATTCAGTCGCCGATCTCACCGTCGACGAATGCAAACCCGGCAACGCCCCCCGCCTCTTGTTCTCCGCCATGGACGCTTCCGTTGCCACCGAAATCGAACGGGCCTTCGCCGCCGCCGGCCACGTCGTCGTCTCCAATTCCCGCAACCATCGCATGGAGCGCGATGTCCCCCTGCTGGTCCCCGAAATCAACCCCGACCACCTCGGCCTGGTCCCCGGCCAACAGCGCGCACGCGGCTGGAAAGGCCAAATCGTCACCAACCCCAACTGCTCCACCATCGTGCTCACCATGGGCCTGGCGCCGCTCAAGCCGTTCGGCATCACTAAGATCGTCGTCACCACTCTTCAAGCCATCTCCGGCGCCGGCTATCCCGGCGTTGCCTCCATGGATATCGTCGGCAACGTCATCCCCTTCATCGGCGGCGAGGAGGAGAAGATGGAGCAGGAAACTCAGAAGATCCTGGGTGAATTCCGCGGCGATCACATCGAGCCGCTTCCCGCCAAAATGAGCGCGCACTGCAATCGCGTCCCCGTGGTCGATGGCCACACCGTCACCGTCTCGGTCGAATTTTCTTCGAAACCGTCCGAGCGCGACCTCCGTCACGCCTTCGACCATTTCACCGCCGTCCCGCAGCAGCGCCAGCTTCCCAGCGCTCCGCCGCGGCCTGTCATTTATATGGATGAAGCCAACCGCCCGCAGCCGCGCAAGGATGCCGAGCGCGAGCGCGGCATGGCCGCATTCGTGGGCCGGCTCCGCCCCTGCCCGGTTCTCGACTACAAGTTCGTGGCGCTCGGTCACAACACCATTCGCGGCGCCGCCGGCGCGGCCGTGCTCAATGCCGAGCTGATGCACTCGGAAGGGATGCTCGACTGATGATCGTCATGAAGTTCGGCGGCAGCTCCGTCGAATCTGCAGCCGCTCTGGAACGCGTCGCCGGCATCGTCAAGGCGCGCCAGGCCCGCCATCCTATCGTGGTGGTCTCCGCTATGGGAAAGACTACCAACAAGCTGCTAGCCATCGCCTCCGCGGCCATCGATGGCGAACGCGAAGACTACCTCCGCCAGATCCACGACCTCCGCGACTACCACTCGCGCGAAGCCCGCCAGGTCGTTCCGCTCGAGGAGCGCGCCGGCCTGGATCGCTTCCTCGACGAGCATTTCCAGGAGCTCACCGAGCTGGTCAAAGGCCTCGCCGTTCTGGGCGAGCTGACCCCGCGCTCCGTCGACGCCATTTCGAGCTACGGCGAGCGGCTCTCCAGCTACATCGCCACCCTGGCATTCCGCCACTTTGGCATGCGCGCCGCCCACGTCGATTCGCGCACCGTCATCGTCACCGACAATCGCCACACCCAGGCCGCCCCGAATCTCCCGGAGACTTACCGCCGCTTGGCCGATACCCTCCCTTCGTTGGCGGAAGACGGCGTCGTTGTCATGGGCGGCTTCATTGGCGCGACCTCCGCCGGCGTAACCACCACGCTCGGCCGCGGCGGCTCCGACTTCTCCGCTTCCATCGTGGGCGCGGGCACCTCCGCCGAAGAAATTCAGATCTGGACCGACGTCGACGGCATGCTCACCGCCGATCCCACCATCCTCCCCGGCGGCCATCGCGTCAAGACCATCTCCTTCGCCGAAGCCTCCGAGCTGGCTTACTTCGGCGCCAAAGTTCTGCACCCCGCCACGCTCGTTCCCGCCATCGAGAGGAACATCCCGGTCCTGATCCTCAACTCGCGCCGCCCCGACGTCCCCGGCACCCACATCACCGCCCGCCCCGTCCACTGCGGCAACGTCGTCAAGTCCATCGCGTGCAAGCGCAAAATCACGGTGGTGAACATTCAGTCCACCCGCATGCTCATGGCCCATGGCTTCCTGCGGCGCATCTTCGATGTCTTCGACCGCTTCGAAACCCCCGTCGATATGGTGGCCACCTCCGAAGTCAGCGTCTCGCTCACCATCGACAACGCCAAGAACATCGACGCCATCCTTGCCGAGCTCCGCCAATTTTCCGAGGCCTGCGAAGAGCACGACCAGGTGATCGTCTGCCTCGTCGGCGAAAATATTCGATACACTCCCGGAGTGGCCCGCCGCGTCTTCAACGCCCTCGACGGCATCAACATCCGCATGATCTCCCAGGGCGCATCGCTATTGAACATCAGCTTCGTGGTCAAGGAAGCCGACCTGCGAAACACCGTCGAAGCACTGCACCACGAGTTCTTTTCCGAGTTGGATCCCGACGTATTCGAACCGAGCGAGGTGGTCCATGCCTGAGCAGCGCCGCCTGGCCATCGTCGGCTACGGCAAGATGGGCAAGTTGCTCGAGCAGCTTGCCTCCGAGTACGGTTTCGACGTGGCGCTGAAGCTCGACGAATTCAACAACGCCAACTTCGAGGGACTGACGCCGGAGAATTTCCGCTCCATCGACGTGGCCATCGACTTTTCCATCCCCGCCGCCGTGCAGCGCAACGTGGAAGGCATCGCCGCGCTGGGCGTCAACATCGTCCTCGGCACCACCGGCTGGATGGAGCACCTCGATGCCGTCAAGCGCGCCGTGGAAACGAACGGTATCGGCCTGGTCTGGAGCCCCAACTATTCCATCGGCGTCAATGCGTTTTTCCGCGTGGTCCGGGAGGCCGCGCGCCTTCTGGCCTCGCAGCCCCAGTACGGCGCCTGGGCGTGGGAAATCCACCACTCCACCAAGAAAGACGCCCCCTCAGGCACGCTGCACAAGCTGGTGGATGAAATGAAGAACGCCGGATACTCGCGCTGGATCGATGTGACCGCGAACCGCGCCGGCGCGCATCCCGGCACGCACGAAATTGGTTTTGATTCTTCCGCCGACACCATCACCCTGCGTCACACCGCCAGGAGCCGCGAAGGTTTGGCTCGTGGCGCCCTGCAAGCAGCCCAATGGATCGCCGGGAAGAAAGGCTTTCACGAATTCGCAGAGATGTTCCAGTAGGCACAAGCTTTAGCTTGTGCAGCGCTCAGAGCCGCGACCGTAAGGGAGCGGAGTAAGGAGATCGCATGTTCACCGGTTGTGGCACCGCACTGGTAACCCCATTCCGCAGCGACCAGTCCCTGGATGAACCCACCCTGCGCAGTCTCGTCCGCCGCCAGATCGACGCCGGCATCAACTTCCTGGTCCCCTGCGGCACGACGGGCGAGAGCCCCACCCTCACGCGCGCCGAACACCTGCGCGTAGTCGGGATCACCATCGAAGAGTCCCGCGGCGAAGTCCCCGTGCTGGCCGGCGCGGGCGGCTACAACACGCACGAAGTCATCGAACTCGCCCGCGAGATCGAGCGCATGGGCGCATCGGGCATCCTCTCCGTCACGCCCTACTACAACAAGCCCACCCAGGAAGGCCTCTACCAGCACTACAAGGCCATCGCCTCCGCCATCCACCTGCCCATCGTCGTGTACAGCGTGCAAGGCCGCACCGGTGTCAACGTCGAGCCCACCACCCTGGCCCGCCTCGCCCAGATCGACAACATCGTCGCCGTGAAGGAAGCCTCCGGCAACATCGCGCAAATGGCCAATGTCCTGCACGAAGTCCCCGACCGGTTCACCGTGCTCTCCGGCGAC
>Ga0335081_10001032_pt1 | contig 44742 bp, 31 predicted proteins | sample Lox_Sample_35_FD_206713 | JGI IMG/M metagenome (GOLD analysis project Ga0335081, IMG submission 206713) | Soil microbial communities from Loxahatchee National Wildlife Refuge, Florida, United States - Lox_Sample_3.5 | ecosystem: Environmental > Terrestrial > Soil > Wetlands | place: USA... | reverse complement strand
CCGACGAATGCCTCTTCCGTTCTCTGGACTCTGAGTCCAATTCCATCGCCATCATCGTCAAGCACATGGCTGGCAACATGCGCTCGCGCTGGACTGATTTTCTCAACTCCGACGGTGAAAAGCCCGATCGCCATCGCGACACGGAATTCGAGTCCCCGGCGCAATCGCGCGAGGAACTCATGTCCCAATGGAACGCAGCTTGGAATCATGTCTTCGCCGCCCTCGAACCTTTGACCGACGCCGACCTCACGCGCACCGTCACCATCCGCACCGAGCCGCACTCCGTCCTGCAGGCCATCAACCGCCAGATCGCTCACTATTCCTACCACATCGGCCAAATCGTTTTCTTGTCCAAGCATTTCGCCGCAAATTGCTGGAGCGCCCTCACCATCCCCCGCAAGCAGTCCGAGGCCTTCAACGCCGACGTCTCCTCCGGCCTCAAATCCCAACGCTGATGGCCACGTCGCTTGCGTCCATGAACTTCTTCGGCTCGAGTGCGAAAATTGCGATCGGCATTCTATGCTTGTTGATGTGCTCGGCGTGTGGAGTCTGGGCGACGATAATCTCGATGAATGTGGTGGACAAGGTGAACAAGCATCTTCCTGAGAACCAACGATTCGGCCAACTCTGGTGGGGACTTGGCAAGAGGCTTAGACTCAGGCGGGAGTATCGGAGGCAATTCCCCGATGGACGCGATCTGCGACGCCTCGACTTGATCACCGCTCTGGCCTTAGGGGCGTTAGTTATTCTCGCGATAGATATTGGGCTCCTATAAGAAAATCCGTTTGCCCATCCCCCGAGCCGCCGCTTTCGTTTTCCGTCCGCCTCGTTTCGCGCTACCCTGTTTGAGTCATGACCACGTTGTTTGAACTGGAGCCACGGCCTGGCTCATCGGCTCTTCAACCCAACGACGCGCAGCGCCGCGCCATCGAACACGGCAAAGGCCCGCTTCTCGTCATCGCCGGTGCAGGCACAGGAAAAACGCGCGTCATCATTGAGCGCATCCGCCATCTTCTCGAGCGCGACTTTTCCCTCCTCGGCGAAAACATACTTGGCCTCACTTTTACCAACAAGGCTGCGGGCGAAATGAGAAGCCGCGTTGTGAAAGCTGTCGGCGAGCGCGCCAAAGGCTTGACGCTCGCCACCTTCCATTCATTCTGCGAATCGCTCCTTGGTGAAGCCGATCCCGCTCGCCGCATGGTGGACAAAGTGGATCACTGGATTTTGCTTCGACGCAACATGCAGCGTCTCCAGCTCGAAAAATACCGCCGCCTCGCCGAACCCGGCCAATTTCTCAACGATTTCCTCGATTTCTTCTCCCGTTGCCAGGACGAACTCGTTTCCTGGCAAGACTATCGGCGTTATGCCGAAGCTCTCGCCGAGCAGCTCGAAGCCGAGCACGACGCTTTCGACGAAGATACCTACAACGAGCGCCTCGAAACCGTTCAGCGCGAACGGGAAATTGCGCGAGCCTACCGCGCGAGCGAAGAACTCCTACGCGAAAAAAAACGCGTCTCCTTCGGTTCGCTGATCACCGGCGCCGTGGAACTTCTCGAAACAGACTCTGCGCTCCGCGCTTCTCTCCAGCAGCGCTTCCGCTTCATTCTTGTTGATGAATTTCAGGACACCAATATCGCCCAATTGCGCCTCCTCGAGCTCCTTTCAGGAGATTCGCGTAATATCGTTGCCGTTGGCGACAACGATCAGGCCATTTACCGCTTTCGTGGCGCTTCGTTCGGCAGCTTCAAGATTTTTCTCGAGCATTTTGCAGGCTGGTCGGAAGGCAAAGACTCCACGCGTCACCGCGTTTCTCTCACGGAAAACTATCGCTCGACCCCCAATATCCTTCGCGTCGCCACACAGGTGATCGGCCAAAACTCTACCACCGCCGATTTCCCTAAAAAAATTCTCAGCGCCAGCAAAAACGAAGGCGAACGCATCCGCATCGCCGAATTCTCTTCCGAAGAAGACGAAGCCCGCTGGATCGCCGAGGAAGTTCAGCGCCTCCATCGCGCCGGCCGGCATTGGAGGGATTTCGCTGTCCTGTACCGCCAGCACGCGCATCGTGACGAGCTCGTCGCCGAACTATCGCGCCGAAAAATTCCTTTCGTCATCTCCAAGCTCTCCATTCTTGATCATCCCCTCGTCAAAGACGTTCTCGCTTATCTTCGCCTGATCTCTGCGCCCTACGACGATATCGCCTGCGTGCGTGTGCTCGCCGCTCCCGCCTGGAGCCTCGAACCCGCCGATCTCGTCCGCCTAAGCGAACGTGCCCGCAAGGAAAAAAAATCCATCTTCGACCTCTTGCAGGCGCCGCAGGGCCAGCTCGCCTTTGATTCTACCCACGCCGCTCTCGGCGAACTCGTCGAATTCATCTCGTCCCAGCGAAAAACCATCAAGCGCCGCACCGCGAGCGAAATTCTCTCTGATCTTGTCGAATGGCTCGAAATTCCGCAGCGCGCCTCCGATTGGGACCGCAAGTACGTCAACCGCCTCTCCGAATTCGCGAAAGAATGGGAGCCCAAGAGCGAAACGCGCGCGCTGCCCGAATTCATCGAATATCTCGAGTTTTTCGAACAGGCCGGCGGCAATCTCAGCCTCGAAGACGATGGCCCCGCCGATGCCGTTCATCTCATGACCGTCCACGGTGCCAAGGGTCTCGAATTTCCGCACGTCTTTCTTCTCCGCGTCAACAATAAGAAATTCCCCGCCTCCGAGCGTCCCCATGTTTTCGAGTTCCCTGCCGCATTGATGAAGGAAGGCGCTCCCGAGGAAAGCTTTCACATTCAAGAAGAGCGCCGCCTCTTCTATGTCGCGCTGACCCGCGCGCAAGACCGCCTGACCATCACCGCGCTCACCGAAAAAAAAGGCAAAGTTCCCGTGTTCATCGAAGACATTCTTCTTGATCCGGCCATCAAGCGCCGCGACGTCATCCAACTCGCCCCAAGCCTGCCAAAAGAAGCAGCCGCTGCGGCCCTGGCAGAAACTCAGGAATCAACGTCGCTCTTCCCCGCTTCCGGCGGCCCTCCGCGCATCATTTCCCGCATCGCTCAATGGAGCGAAACATTCCATCCTCCCGTTCCGGAACCGCTCTCCGTCAGCGCCTCCGCGATCGAAAATTACCGCCGCTGCCCGCAGCAATATCTTTATTCTTACCTCTGGTCGCTCCGCGAAGGCCCGAAAGCCGCCATGACGTTCGGCGCCGTTATGCACACCGCCATCAAACGCTTCATGGAACAGCTCAAAAAAGGCGTCCGTCTTCCCTTTGAGGAGCTCCGCGCCATCTTCGAATCCGAATGGAGTTCCGCGGCCTTTGAAGACGATTATCAGGAACAGGAATACAAAAAAGACGGCCTCGAGCAGCTTCGCGCCTTCCATTCTGCAATTCTCGAGAATCCTCCCAGGATCCTCGAACAGGAAAAGCCCTTCGCCCTCGACCTCGAAAACAACGTCATCGTCAACGGCCGCATTGACCAGATCAATTCCCTCGGCAAAAATGAAGTCGAAATCGTGGACTACAAAACCGGCAAACCAAAAAAGGATTCCGATGCCAGGAAAGACCTGCAACTCAGCATCTATGCCATCGCTTCAAAAGAAATTTTTGAGCTCAATCCCACCCGCCTCGTTTTCCACTACCTCCAAACCAACCAGCGCCAGGAAACCACTCGCGACCCCAAACAGCTTGCCGAGGCCGAACAAGTCATCCAGGAAGCCGCCTCCGAGATTCGCGCCGCCCACTTTCCGGCGCGTCCAGGCTTCATTTGCCGCAACTGCGCCTTCCGCCCCATTTGCCCCGCGCATGAAGAGGCTCTCTCGGGCTAGCGGCGGACACAAAAGAAAACGGACGCTGCGATGAAGCAGCGTCCGTGAAACCAATGCTGCAAATCAGAACTTCTCGGGACCCGGGCTCTTAGCCCTTCTTCGGATTCTTCTTATCGTCTTTCTTGGCCTTTTTCTTCATCAACGCTCTCCTTCGAACTCGTTCACGTTGACAGGCGTCGCCGCCCGGCATCCGTTGTCATTCGATATACGGGGAGATTACGCGCGAGTCAAGAGGAATCCGCAGCTTACCGGTCCTTTGCCGGGAAAAACCAGTCGCGCCGCGAAAAATTCCGGGTGGCGCCGTCCTCGCCTCAGTGCGGCAAGACCCCGGAGTAGTACCCTTCCCTGGTCTTCACGTCCAGGCCTGGCCGCATTACCCTGACTTCCACGGTGTGGTACTCCTTGGTATGGTCGTTCCCGCGCGGCACATACGCTAGCGTGTACACGTGCCTCGCTTCTTCCGCTACCCGCGAGTACAACTCCTCGAGTCCCTTGCTCTTGGTGGCATAGAAAGTGTCTCCGCCGGTGTCATTCGCGTACTCTTTCAACCGCGAGAAGACGCGGTTGTACGTGGCGTTCCCTACCCCAATGCTATACACGCTAATGTTGTACTTCAGCAGTTCGCGCACGACATTATCGTAGGCGTTGGTATTGAATTTCGAGTTTTGACCGTCCGATATCAGGAAGATGATCTTCCTCCGGTCGCGCCCCCGGTCCTTCAAGACCTCCGCGGCTCCGTACACCGCGTCGTCTATCGCCTTGGTCGTATGCTGCCCGATAATCCGAGTGGATTCGGCTACCGATGGCGCCCCTCCTCCCCCCACCGCCTGTCCCCCATTGATGGTCGCCCCGCTAAACGGTTCGCTGGGAGGCGCCACAGAAGCCTGCTGATTCGGGCTTTCGTTGATCCGGATTCGCTTTAACTCCGTGAGCAGCTTGTCCTGGTCGCGCGTAAATCCATCATCCGGATGGAAATAGGTATCGAACCTGCAAATCGAGGCTTCGTCCGAGTTACTCAGCCCCGCGAGAATCGCGCGCAAGCTCGATTGCACCTGGTTGGCATCCTTCTGTTTCAGGTCGTTGTCAATCAGCACCACAATCGAGAGCGGGGACGCTTCCACGGAGAACAGGTCAATCTTCTGCTCCACGTTGTCGTCCAGTACTCGAAATTCGTCACGTCTCAAGTCCGCCACCAAACGGCCGTCGCCGTCTTTCACTGTGACCGGCAACACAACCAGCTCCACATTCTTGATGATCTTGGCTTGTGTCTCGGTCTGTCCCGGCTGCACCGCGGGCGGAGGTCCCGGATTCTGCTTTGGGATGGGCGCCGCCGGCACGGGCGCCGAAGGTACAGGCTCTGAGGAGCGGTCCTGCGCTTTCACCGGAGAAGTCCAACATGCGAGAAACGCCAGTGAAACTGTCCCCAGGAGAGTCCCCCGCCGCGCCGCACTTTTCAAATTTTTCATCGCTTCTGATTCAAACTCCCCTTCTTCTCCATCGCCGGCGCCTCAAGGGACGCATCCCTCCCCGTCGCCCACGGCATCCTAACAGAGCAGTTTGGTCCCAGCCTGTGATACTGTCCGGGCGGGAACTCTTCGTCCGGCCCGATTGCGGCGGACCCTTGAAAAGGAAAGTATACATGCCTTCGTTGAAGAAACTCCTGGCCGTTTCATTTACTCTCTGTCTCTCCGCGGGTCTTCTTCCGCGCCTTTGCGCCCAGGAGCCCGAACAAGGCCAGACCTTGAAAGCGACGGTGAACCTCGTCAATCTCTACGTCACCGTCCGCGACAATCACAAGCGCATCGTCACCAACCTCACCCAGGACGATTTTAAGGTCTCTGAAGATAACCAGCCTCAGAAGATCGCTTTCTTTTCCAAGGAAGTGACGCTTCCCATCACGCTAGGGTTGCTCCTCGATACCTCCGGCAGCGAGCAAAACATGCTTTCCGCCATCCAGGACGCCGGAAGCAATTTTCTGAGCCGCGTCCTTCGCAAGGGCGATGAAGCCATGGTCATTTCGTTCGATACGGATGTGAATCTCATGGCCGATTTCACGGAAGATCCCGCGCAACTCGACCGCGCCGTCCATCGCACCCGGATCAACGCTCCCATGCAGGGCGGCATGATCAATCCCGGCCCCGTTCCTGCCGGCAACGTCACTGGTACTGCTCTCTACGATGCCATCTACCTCGCCTGCCACGATGAGCTGGCCTCCGAAGCCGGCCGCAAAGCCATCGTCATCGTCACGGATGCAGAAGATGAAGGCAGCAAGGTTCGCATCGAGGAAGCCATCGAAGCTGCCCAGCGCACCGACACCGTCATTCACATCATTCTTGTTTATGATCCGCGCTTCGGCGCAAACACGGGCGCGGCCAAAAAGCTCACCGAGGAAACCGGCGGCCGGGTGATCGTCGGTAACTCCAACAAGAAACTCCAGGAAGCCTTCGACGAAATCTCGGAGGAGCTGCGCAGCCAGTACACTGTCGGCTACTACCCGACCAACTCCGCCCACGACGGCGCATTTCGCAAGGTCAAAGTCGAAATGACCAACAAGGACTACAAAGCCCTCACCCGCAAAGGCTACTACGCCCCCAAGAGCTAGGAGCCCCTGCGATTGCTTGCATCGAATCCGCTCTGGTGGTCCCTTTTCCTCCCTGGAGCCTGTCGCCGCTTCGTGCCCGATCTTACGCCATCGTTCCTGGTTCCTCTTCAATTCCTTGACTCCCGCTCAAAACCGAATATAGTTTCAGCCACGTCACATCGCTGAGAGGGATTCGGGCAGTCGCTTCGTGTGGTGCGCGCCCGGCAGTTCCTCCAATTCTGTGATTTAGGCCAATTCCCCGGTTGCGCTTGGATGTGTGCGAGCGGCCATCGCCTCGCAAGTTCGCTCGCTTGGTTGGGTGTGCGTGCCCGAAAAATCGCACGCCACGGAGGGTCTTTCTTTGGCCACTTCTCCTGTGTCCGTTCAGAACAATTCCTGGTTGCGCCCGAAGTACATCCTCTTCGCTTTTATTGGCCTGATGCTCGCCTACGTGCTTGTTCATAACGAGCGTTTCCTCATTGACGCCGGCGATCGCGAATGGCCGCACATTCAACCCTTCAAATGGTGGCTCTTGCCTCATGGACTGATGGGCGCCTGCGCCCTTCTGCTCGGGCCTATGCAATTCTCCGATCGCCTTCGCCAGCGTTTCACCAAACTCCACCGCGTCGTCGGGCGCTTTTATGTTGTGGGTGTCTTTATCGCCGCCCCCATGGGACTGTACGTACAGTATTTCGAGGAACGTCCGGGCGCCACGCGTTCCTTCAGCATCGCCGCCGGCACGCAAGCGACCATGTGGATGCTCACCACCGCCATCGCCCTGGCGTTTATTCTCAAGGGCAAGACGCAGCAGCATCGTCAATGGATGACCCGCAGCTTCGCCGTCGCTCTCGTCTTTCTGGAAGTTCGCGTGATCCTCGGTGTCACCGGCTGGGAGCGGCTTGGTCCATCCGCCGCGGAAACGGTGGTCTGGGGTTGCAATGTCTTTTCTATTTTCCTTGCGGACGTCGTCCTTCAATTGCAGGAGCTCCTCCGCTCCCGCAAGCCCGCCGCGAAGCCCCAGGTCGCCACTCCCTGAGCGTGCCCACTGGCGTACGCAATCTTCATTTTCCTTCCCGGATTCGACCCGCTCCTCGGCAGCTCGGCCCTTGGCCCTTCATCGCAGTTTCTGGCGCGATAGTACGATGCGAGCCGCGCCGGGGGTTGGCGCCTATTTGTTGCGGGAACGCGGTCCAAGGATGAGGCAGGATTCCTGGTCTTCTTCGATAAATCGCGTGGCTGTTGCCACAGCACTCCGGAGGAGTCTCTCAATTTCCGTGCTGGAACAGTTCGCCACGCGAAGCCAGATGATTTTGGGCGGAGAACCACGCAGCACACTGCGTTCCTGAAAATCCGAGTCCTTTGAAACAATCGAGTAGCCGTTGCCTTTAGCGTATTGCCAAATCGCCTCGTGGTCTGCGCTTCCCAGCCCGCATTCGTGAACGTGGCTCGAGCCGGGGTAAAGATCGGCGAGTGCTCCAGCCAGGCGCGGCGGCAAGTTTTCATCGAAAAGCAGCTTCACGCGTTGGAAATTTCCAGTTTGCGTTCGCGATCCGCGGCATAGGCGAGACAGGCGCGAATGTCCTCTTCCGTGAGAAACGGAAAGTCCCGCAAAACCTCAGCGTGCGTCATCCCACTGGCGAGGTATTCCAGCACGTCATACACAGTAACGCGCAGCCCGCGGATGCACGGTTTTCCGCCTCGCTTGTCCGGTTCCATCGTAATGATATTGGAATAGTTCATACGCCAACTTTATGGGAAAAGCCCACAGGAGGCAATCGGAAACGTTTCGGTCGCCCCAGATCGCAGCGTCGGAGGAGGTTCATCAAAGTGTCGGTGTCGAGCGGCGAGCGCGCTGAATAAGGTCAGAAAACGTCCCGTCTATCCGCGTCTTTTGTCCCACGCTCCCCGTTGGTGTCCTACTCTTGGTCGTCGTAAAACACTTTGGCGTCCGTTACTGCTAGCAGTGCTTCCCTTCCTTCATAATCGGAATGGCTCGGAAAACTAACCACCCGGCACCGAAAGTATTGAAAATCTTGAAGCGGAGCTTGTGAAAAATCGAAATAGTCAAGGAACGCCAGTGTAATGTCGCTGGGACCCACGACCATATCTTTTTCTTGATCCCAGTATCCAGCCTCTCCTGGTCCGCTTGAACGATTGATCAGAATTATCGCACGTTCCTTCGGGACAATGTTTAGAACAGGTGGTGAGCCGTCTGTCACGCCACTATCTCCGTACGGGAGTTCGCTAAGGACCAGTGCGTCAAAAAGCAATTCTCGAATTTGTCCGAATGTGTCTAGCGATCCACCGATATCTTCTCGTTGAGAGAAATAGACGTTCCACAAGTTCCGAGAACACTCTCGATACGCGATCATCAACCGTGTGATTTCCCTCACGGCCATGCTGGCCCTCCCGGAGGCCACGGTGTGCCTCCGGCGGGAGGCGTGGGACTATCTAGCCGGGCAGGGGAGCACGTGCAGCCCGGAAATGGCTCTGGTTCCAGTGGTACCAGTGATAGTGAACGCCCGATGGGCTTCCATGCGAACCCGGGTTGCCCTGCTGATCCCAATACGGTGAGTCAGGGGGACAGGGTTTACATTTGCCCTCTTCGTCATCGCATGGCCCGGGGTTTTTCGTGCCCGGCCATGGAATCGGATCTGCGTGGGGCCTTCTCCTACTTTCGAACCAATGGTGCAGCGCATAACCCGTCGCAGCTACCGTAACGGCGACACCGCCAACTATCACGATCGTCTCGCAGTCGCCTGAGCCAAAACACACCACGGTCCCCACACCTTCCGCTAAAGGGAGCGCAATCGCGCCGGCGTTGTTTCCGCTAGGGTCGCGCAGATTGATCGGCCTATTCAGCGAATAGGTGTAAAAGTTCGTGCCGCTAACAAATCCGATGGGGTCTCCGCTGAGAAATCTGCCGGTGACTGGATCGTAGTATCTGGCGCGATAGTAATAGGGGCTGGTTTCGGGGTCGAATTCACGGCCCCGTGTACTGGAACGGGTTGGTTAGCGAGCCCGAAGACGCTGTCTGCTTGCCAAACGAATCGAACGTGTAGGTTCGCGCCAGAGCGCCTGCTGCGTACGTCAGCGAGGGAACCGTACCCAAGCCGTCTGCTTCGCAGAAGCTCGTCGTGGAAGAGCGCAACATGGCCAATGGTTCATCGATGTTCAGCCCCTGCGAGTAACGAGCAACCACCGCGCCGGAGGAATTCGTCTCCTCGATCAGATTGTCCACGTCTCAGGCATAAATACTGGTCCCGGCAGTGGAGGTTTTCTCGATGCGGCGGCCGAACGGGTCGTACAGGAAGCTTACCGTCCCGGCAGAGCCCGGCGGAGTGACCGATGTCAGCCTGTTTTCAAAATCCCAGGCATACGTGGTGATCCCCGTGGAATCGTTCTTCGTGACTGCGTTCCCCTTAAGGTCGCAGGCGTAGGTTGTGCTCGGCGTCGAAGTGAGTTCGTTCGACGCGTTGTAGCCGTATGGTGACAGCCCCAGCGAGCTCAGCCGGTTCCCCACAGGATCGCAACTGAAGCTCTCCGTCGTGTTCGCACCCTGGAGCACCGAGGTGAGCTCGTAGATCGCGTCGTATCCGTAGTTCGACGTCACCCCTGCCTGCCAATCCGTCTTCGACATCCGATTCCCGCCGCGCGCGGTTCCTGTTTGGAGCCCGAAAAAAACGGTCTCCGAAGCATACGCCACTCCGTCAATGGTACTCCGTGATTACTTCCGCAAGCTTTACACGCAACTACGATTTGACCGCTCCGCGCCCTCCGTTTACCATTTTCTTTCCCCGTGGACGACCAGCTCATCTCCCACTACCACATCCTCCGCAAGCTCGGCGGAGGCGGCATGGGCGTAATCTACGAAGCCGAAGACACCAAGCTCTCCCGCCGCGTCGCCCTGAAATTCCTCCCGGAGGCCACCGCGAAGGATCCCGCCACCCTCGAACGTTTCCTCCGCGAAGCCCGCGCCGCTTCGGCTCTCAACCATCCCGGCATCTGCACCATCCATGCCATCGAGGAGCATGAGGGAAAAACATTCCTCGTGCTGGAGCTTCTCGAAGGCGAATCGCTCGAACAGCTCCTCGCTCGCGGCCTCGTTCCGCTGTCCCAGGTCGTGGACGTCGGCATTCAGGCAGCCGACGCTCTCGATGCCGCGCATAAGAAGGGCATCGTCCACCGCGACATCAAGCCCGCGAATCTTTTCCTCACGGCGCGTGGCCAGCTCAAAATTCTTGATTTTGGTCTGGTCAAGCTCCTTAAAGAGCAGAAAGATTCCGACAGCGGCGAAACGCTCGTCGAGTCCACTCCCACGCATCTGACCAGCCCCGGGATCGCCGTCGGCACCGTCGCTTACATGTCGCCGGAACAAGCTCGCGGCGAGGACCTCGATGGACGCAGCGATCTTTTCTCTCTCGGCGCGGTCCTCTATCAAATGTCCACCGGCCAGCATCCCTTCCCCGGTGCCACCACCGCCGTCATTTTCGCCAATATTCTGCACAGCGCTCCCGCCGCCCCCATCTCTCTCAATCCCGAAATTCCTCCGGAGTTGGAACGCATTCTGAATAAAGCCCTCGAAAAGGACCGCGACCTCCGCTATCAGGTCGCCGCGGAATTGCGCGCCGATTTGAAGCGTCTCCAGCGCGAAATGGATCCAACCCGCGTTTCCCCAGGCTCCGGCTCCCTATTCGCTTCCTCTACGGTCTCGGGTCGCGTCTCCGCCGCACCGGCCACTCCCCCGGCGGGATCCCAGGCGCAGGGAAGCTCCGCCCTCATCGTCGCCGCCGGCAAACACAAATTCCGTACGGGGCTGATTTCGCTGACGGTTCTTGCTGTCCTCCTCGCAGCGGGCTTCGGCATCTACTCGCTGTACCAAAGCAACCGCTATCTCCCGTTCCAGCATTTTGCCATCAACAACATCACCAATAATGGCCACGTTCCCCTCGCCGCGATTTCTCCCGACGGGAAGTATCTCTTGTACGCGATGGAAGAGGATGGCTTGCAATCGCTCTGGCTGCGCCACATTGCTTCCGGTAGCACCACCCAGGTCGTCGAGCCCGCCGCCACGCGCTACGCAGGCCTCACTTTTTCTCCCGATGGCAGCTATCTTTATTTTGTCCGCCGCGATGAGGCCGAGCATACCATCTCCATCCTGTACCAATCTCCCATGCTCGGCGGCACGCCTCATATTCTCGTTCGCGATGTGGATAGCCCCGTGGTTTTTTCCCCCGACGGTCACCATTTGGCTTTCTTGCGCCAGCTCCATGATTCCCCGACCTACGACCTCGTCATGGCCAACAGCGACGGCACCGGCGAGAAATATATCTTTCAAAAAAAGACGCTGAACACGGATAGTTATGCGCTCGCCTGGTCGCCTGACGGCAAGACCATCGTGATTCCCGTCGTCCAGCCCACCGCCACGGCCATCGGTGGCTTCCTCGCCGTGGATGTAGCCGCCGGGAGTGAGCGGATCTTCGGCGAATCCCGCAACCACGATTTTTATGACCCGGTCTGGCTTCCGGATGGAAGCGGCTTGATCGCTTCGTTCGCACTTTCCGATACCGGCGGCTTTCAATCCCAGCTCGGCCTTGTGAGTTTTCCGGATGCAATGTTTCGCGCCATCACCGACGATACCAACGATTATTCGTATCCCAGCATCGCCGCGGACGGTCGCACGCTGGTCGTAACGCAGAGCCAGGAGCACTTCGATGTCGCCATCGCTCCCGCGTCTGATCCGGATCAGTTGAAAACCGTTCCGCTGCAGTCCCACCAGATGCTCTTCCGCTGGAACTGGCTGCCCGACGGCCGCCTGGTTCTTCCTCAAGGCGGCGCGGTCAAAGTGGTCTCACCTGATGGCGCGGAAACGGTCCTGCTCTCCGATTCGAAACACATCGTGGACCAGGCCACTTCGTGTCCCGGAGACGTGATCGTTTTTCGTCAGATCGGCCGCGGTGGCGGCGCCGCCGCGAATCTTTGGAGCATGGACGCAAGCGGCTCGAACCAGAAACAGCTCACTTTCGGTCTGAACGAAGAAAATCCCCATTGTTCGAGCGACGGCAAGTGGGTCTACTACGTGGACCACAACGACAATCGCTACATCAAGCGCGTTCCTCTTTCCGGCGGTTCGCCCGAAACCGTGGTGAATTCCGCGATCGGAGATTTCGCGCTCTCTCCTGACGGAAAACAGATCGCTTCTCTGGAAGTCCGCGAATTCGATCACAAATTGGTCTTGCGTCTCGATTCCACCGACGACCATAAAACGCAGTACTTCGGCATTGACCAGCGCGCTTCGTACGGAATCGCATTTTCACCCGATGGAAAATCGCTCGTCTACACCGTGCGCGACAAGGGAGCGGATAATCTGTGGTCCCAGGATTTTTCCGGCGCGGCGCCACGCCAGCTCACGCATTTCTCCGCGGAACATATCTGGGAATTCGCGTACTCGCCGGATGGGACGAAGACCGCGATCGAACGCGGCCACGTGGAATCGGACGCGGTGCTGCTCCGCGATACCGGAAAATAGTCCGGAATTTGCGCCGGGGACATTTTGGGCGGACGACTTAGTTCTGCGAGCCGGGTGCGGGCGCCGCCGCTTTTGCGGGATTCGGAAACGCGAAATAGCCGCGCCGCGCCTGCACTTCGTAGCCATTGTGGTTCAACACTTCGATCTTGATTTTGTGATATCTGCCGTTCGGCGCGTAATTGGTGGGATTGTACGCAACGGAATACTGGTTGCGCAGCTCGTCGCCGATGTCCTGGAAGGACGCGTCCAAATCGTCCACGTGGTACGGATAAAACGCGCGGCCGCCGGTTTCTTCCGCGAGGTCCTGCAAAATCTTGTCGCCTTCGGTCAGATGCATCTTGCGATTGGCCATTTTCTCCGGATCCGTGTCGGAGAGCTGAATCCATTCCGTGCTGGTGCTGATCGTGTAGATCACCACGCTGGTGCGCTGCGCCATTTCGATGGCTTCGGTGCGCGTGTGATTCGAGAGATTATCGTCGCCGTCGCTGATCAGAATCATCACGCGGCGAACCACATCGGGCTGGTCGCCGGGAGGACGCGGCGGGTGGCTCAGTTGATTGGCGCACGCTTCGTAAATCGCGTCGTAGACGGCGGTGCCGCCCCCCGCGCGGGTGTTCTGGATTTGGTCTCGCAATAGTCCCGTGTCGCTGGTGAACGCCTGCACGAGCTGTGGTTCGTCGTCAAAAGTCATGACGAACGCCTGGTCTTTTCCGTGGCGGAGAACGCTGTAGAGAAAATTGATGGCAGCGTCCTGCTCAAACTTGATGCGGTCACGAATGCTATTCGAAGTATCGAGCAGCATGCCGATGCGCAGAGGAAGATCGGATTGCTGGCTGAAGTAGCGGATGTCCTGCGGAACGTTATCGTCCAGAATCTTGAAATCGCTTTTGCCCAGGTCGGGAACAAGCTTGTTGCGCCGGTTTAATACCGTGAAAAGGACGTCCACCAGGTTGACTTCTCGTGTAATCGTCGGGCTTTTCTGCGTCGCCTGCTGATCGCTCGCGGGCGGAGGAGGCGCGGGAGCTTGCTGGGCGCAAAGCCGAAGCGAAATCGCGATCAGGAGAAAAGCGGCGAGAAGCAAAATGGTTAGGCGGCGCATTGGATTTCATTATAAGAACGGCGCGAGCAAAGCGTCAATTCGGGAAGAATCCTCTCCGGAAGCAGTTGCGAGCTTTTGCAGGAACTCGCGCAAATCGGCGGCGAGTGGCGCGCGGACTTCGATCCCTTTCCCCGTGCGAGGATGCGCGAAACCCAGCCGCGCGGCGTGAAGAAATTGCCGGCCGAGCCGGGGCAGTTTTATTTTTCCTGCTTGCATTTGCGCAGCGGCGCCGTAGAGCGTGTCTCCCACCACGGGATGTTTTGTGGCCGAGAAGTGCACGCGAATTTGATGCGTGCGCCCGGTGTGGAGTTGGATTTCGACCAGGGAGGCGGAGTCCACGGTGGCAATCCTGCGCCAGTCAGTTCGCGCCTCGCGGGATTTTCCCGGCGCCGACGTTTTGCGGGCGGACATGCGGGTGCGGCGCTTCGGATCGCGCGCGATGGAAAATTCGATGCGGCCTTCATTGCCCTTCAATTTGCCTTGCACCAGAGCGAGATAGATTTTCTTCACTTCGTGCTTGCGAAACGCTTCCGCGAGTTTTGCGTGCGCGGAATCGTTCTTTGCCACGAGGATCGCGCCCGAAGTATCTTTATCCAGCCGGTGCACGATTCCGGGGCGCAGCGCGTCACCCGCCTGCGAAAGCAATTGACCGCGGCCAAGAAGAGCATTGACAAGCGTTCCGCGAGAGTTCCCCGCCCCGGCGTGAACGGCCATTCCTGAAGGTTTGTTGACGACGATCACGTCGTCATCTTCATAGAGAATTTCGAGCGGAATTTCCTCGGCTTCGGCTCGGAGCGGCGGCCTTGCCTGCACCCGGACAGTGATTCGTTCGCCCGCGCGAAGTTTGTGAGCCGCTTTCGTGGGGTGGCCATCCAGGAGGATTTGACCGGCTTCAATCAGTTGCTGAGAGCGCGCGCGGCTCAGATCCGGGCATTGCGCAACAACGAACCGGTCCAGCCGCGTTCCGGCGTCATCTCTGGTGACAATGAGTTCGCGCTTCGGAGATTGGTCAGCGTAAGACATGGCGGGATTGTAGCAGGAGGGGGCTTGAGGTATCCCCCCACCCCCCGGTGTTTTTGCGGAAGAGTGCGCAAGTGATTGAAAGAAATACAGTTGGATGAAAATTTCACTTTGCAAGAGCGAGGGAAAAGTGCGGAAAGCTTTGAAAAGAAAGGAGTTGCCTGTGAAGTCTTTGTTCTGCACCCTTGGCCTGCTCATTCGAGGGCAGAAAGGCGCGGGGCAATGGAGTGAGGGAAGAGTGTGGAAGAATGCCAAATAAAAAAGGTTGCGGGTGTGAATCATGGATGCGTGGCAAAAAAGGAACTTACTGACGGGGAGGAGGATCGACACATTTTTGCCAGACGGACCAATGCTACTCCCTATTCTTTTCGCAAGTGTGTGCGAGCGATTGGGAGTAAAGAAGATAGAGGGGTTTCTTGGGATGCGGTTTGTGCAAAGTGTGCGCAAGCTGCTGAGACGAAGGACTGAAACCAGGAAAAGGAAGAGAGACGATTGCGCACGGAAACGTGACTCGGCGGGCACACGGAACCAGAGAGAGCGTACGAAACCGCCATTCCTACAATCCAAGGATGCTGCACCCTACCGACAAGACGGCTCCCGACAGGTTCAAGGCACGAAGTTAAATCCGGCTCTAGTTCTAGAAGACAGATTCCCCGCGTTACCCGGCGAATGAGGCAGACGAACCGGCGTCCCAGTCACAGGTTAATTCGGTATGGCCGACAATAGGGACGTGGATCGACTTCCCCCGCCGTCCATTCAATCCGCAGTGCTGGATGGTGGACACGGATCAAAACGCGTCGACGTCGACGACGGCTTGGGCAAAGTCTTGCGGGGCTTCCTGAGGCAGATTGTGTCCGATGCCACCACGGACGATCCGGAATGCATATTTGCCCGTGAACTTCTTGCGATAGGGCGTGTCATCCGGAAAATGCGGGGCGCCATTGGAGTCACCTTCAAGGACAATGGCGGGCAAGGTGATGAGCGGGCCTGCCGCGAGCCGTTTTTCGATTTCGTCATATTTTGGTTCGCCCTTGGCCAGCGCCAGTCGCCAGCGATAGTCATGGATGACGATAGCGACATGATCCGGATTCTCGAAGGACGCCGCACTGCGATCGAATGTGGCATCGTCGAAGTTCCACTTCGGCGAGGCCGTCTTCCAAATGAGCTTGGCAAAATCGCGGCGGTATTTTTCATAGCCGATCCGACCGCGTTCCGTGGCGAAGTAATATTGGTACCACCACTGAAGCTCCGCAGCTGGCGGCAAGGGGATCTTCCCGGATTCCTGGCTGCCAATCAGATAACCGCTAACCGAGACAATGGCTTTGCAGCGCTCCGGCCAGAGTGCCGCAATGATGTCGGCTGTTCGCGCCCCCCAATCAAATCCAGCGATGATTGGCTTCTGGATCTTGAGCGCGTCCATCAGGGCGATGATATCGAGCGCCACCACGGATGGTTGGGCATTGCGGAATGTTTCACTTGAAAGAAACCGGGTGGTGCCATAGCCGCGCAGATACGGAATAATCGCTCGGTAGCCCTTCGACGCCAACAAAGGGGCCACATCGACGAAGCTGTGAATGTCATAGGGCCAGCCGTGCAGAAGCACTACCGCGGGACCATTGGCGGGGCCGGCTTCCGCGAAGCCGACATTCAGCAGGCCGGCGTCGATCTGCCTCAGCGAACTAAACGAACCGTTCGTTCCCAACTTGCCCGCGGCCCTGCCTGCCGGCTTTGCCTTGCTGGCTTCCGCGCTCGTGGAAGTGAACATGCCGAGTTGCGCGGCGGCAATGGCAGCGGCTGCGGCAGCCAGGAAGCCACGTCGAACGGGGCTGATTTGGTCAGACTTTTTGATCGTGCTTATTTTTGAATCTTTCTGGTTCGATTTATTCGCGCTCATCTTCGTATCTCCTCTGTTCGACTTGATCGTCACGCTGAGCGTCTCGCAAAGCCTGCACGTTGCGCACATCTGATTTCAGTTGAACTCGTGGCCTGGACCGCGGTCTAACGTCCGGGATTTGCATCCCGAATTATTCCTGCTCGCCCGCCACGATGCGAGTTGCACGGTTAGATGTCGTAATAACGGCCGTTGACCTCGTCTCCGACAATGGCGAAGTCAGATTTCGACGTTTCGAGTGGGTCTGATTTCCAGGAAAAGCCGATAGAAGGAACTTCAACTTGAGCCTCAAGTTGGCATGAGGCACGGGTCCCTGTAAATCGAAAGTGCTTGGACGGGTCGTCATACTTCACAGGTTCCCCCGCTGATTTCCAAACCATTTTAAACGTCATTCGTGCGGGAGTTGCGATCGAGTCAAGGGCGGGCCAGCGCGGTTGATCCACTACTTGCACGTCCTTCATTTCCAGCGTGAAAGTATTCCCGTCGGGACTGATCGTGAGGCCGCGCTCTGGAACAGGAACGACCCAGTAAAGCCCGGCCGGCGAAATGGGGGGATGAAAATCGTGAATCTGATTCGCGGGAACCGCCGGTCCCCGGAACAACGTCAGTCATATATGCGTGAAGGTACCTTGCTGGGTAGCTCGCCCAGCCCAATACTCTCCCTGCATCACGCCGTAGTCGGTCGTAGGACTACCAAAAGCGATCCGGTTTCCTTGACGATCCGTGCCCATGCCCGTAAAGGTGCTGCAGCGAGCGACTCGACCTTTGAAATGGTAGATATGCGAAGGTTCAAGATTTGGGCCCGCGGGCTGATTGTGGCTGCCGTTTTTATCCAGCCACGGAATCGGATAGGGATCGGTGCCGCCGTTGGCGGTCATTGGTTGCTGGTCATGCGGCGCAAAGTACTCGGAATGAATTGCGAACGGGAGCAGAGCCAACGCGCCGGATTTCAGGATTTCTCTGCGGCTGGTATAAAAAAGTGATTTGCCATGCGGGGCCATAGGTCGATCTCCTATGAGAGACTGCGGATGGCGCATTATAGTGATGCGCCGCCGCAATTTCTATCGTTGGCCGGTTGAGTACCCGTTGGCCACCGACCGGCGAGTTGACCAAATCAGATCGGATCTCATGAATAAGCGGACCCTTCATTCCCGAGGGGCGCGATTTGGTGTAAAGAGCTGATTTCATGACCTCCGACTGTCATGGGGGACGCCGGAGATTGCGGTCGGATGAGGGACACCGCGGAAGTAAATCCGCTAGCCTGGTAAGTCGGAATGCCGGACGTCTCAAATGCCCGCCCGCCACTCTTCTGGTATGCGAGTGTGGCAGGCGTTGGCTGGGGATAACACCCTGAAGCAATTGATCAAAACACGGAGAATTCGGAACGGCGGGAGAAAAAGGAGAGAGGCGCCTGGAAAACGCACAAGCGCCTCCTCTACTGCGTCAACGTAAACCGTACCTCACTGGATCACCTCCTTCTCGGCAAGAGCGCCGATGTCGACAAGAGTGTCGAGTGAATTGAGTATAGCGCGGTGCGGAGCGGTCCGCGAGCGAGTGTGTCCCGAGCCCGAGACGGTACAGGCGCGAGTTCTGTGGAGAAGAGATGCCCGCGAACGTTCGGGGGCGGCTTGCCAAGAGTCGGGATCGAAATTTTGGTTGGCTGGGATGCGTATAAGGAGATAAGGAGGCGGGAAGGCCATCGTGTCTTTAGGAAAAGGGATCGTGACGGGGCTTCGCGTCCTGGCAGTGTGTCTATTGTTCGCCATCTCTTTTACGGTGGGCGCTGCGGTATCGGGTGTGGCCAAGATCGCGCAAGAGGGGCCGGCCGTGCAAACGAGTCCCGGCGAAGTCTTACTTCCGTTTCTCGCGTTTTGTTTTTGCGTTGGGGTCGCGATCTCGTACCTGGTCCTGCGATCGGGCTGGGGCGGCTTAAAGCTTGCGGGCGCGATGTTTGTGGCGATCTTCGGAATCTCCACCGTCGCCACACAGGTCGAATCGTTGTTTTTCCTCCAGGCCAAAATGCCCGCCGGGATGATCCGGGGACTCTTCTTGGAGGGCCTGATTGCGTCGGTGCTCATTGCGCCGTTGGCGGTGCTGGTACTGGGCAAGTGGAAGGCCGCGCCGCCGGCAGCCGCGCAAATTGCGCCGGCGCACCTGAGCGCCGCTTCCGCTGCGTGGAGAATTGCGCTGCTGATCGGCGCCTTCGAGTTTCTCTACATGTTCTTCGGGTACTACGTTGCGTGGCAGAATCCCGCCCTGCGGCAGTATTACGGCGGACATGAATTCGCGAGCTTCTTCGCGTCGCTGAAGAGCAACTGGGAGAACATGCCGCGGATCTACGGGCTGCAGGTGTTTCGCGCACTGTTGTATGTCGCATGCGTGTTCCCGCTGCTTCGCATGCTGCGCGTGGCTCGAGGGGAAAAAGCCGCGGGTGTTGCGCTCTTTTTGGCGTCCTGGACCACGATCCTGCTGATGCCCAATCCGCTGATGCCCGCAAGCGTGGCGCGGAGCCATTTCTGGGAGACGCTGGCTTTCAATTTGGTCTTCGGGGCTCTACTGGGTTGGTTGCTGGGCAAGACGGCGCCATCCAGGGAGGCCGCCGTCACAGCGCCGTGACCTTTTACTGAAGGCTGGGTCTGCGAGCAAACCTAATGGGGCGTGGCAGCGTCCAATTGCCCGGTAGCCAATCGAATCCTTCGCCTATTGATCGCTTACAATACCGGCAACTCTGGCTGACCGGGCAGAGCGACTCAGGAGCCCAATGAGAGAACTCTTTGCCGGCCGCGTTTTCCGCCGGTCTTTTTCCGCGCAACGTGTTGTTCTTGCAGCGTTGCTCGCCCTTCTGACCTTCCCTGGGGCTGATCTTATCGGCCAACAACAACCAGCGCAGCAGTCTCCGCAGCAGCAGACACCAATGCCACGAGCCCCGAAGATCCAGGTACAAGTAAAAACGGTGAGCGTGCTGGCCACGGTGCGCGACAAGCACGGAAAAATTGTTTCCAATCTGACCAAAGACGACTTCGTGCTCGACGAGGATGGGCACCCGCAGACAATCACCTATTTTGCGCGCGAGACGGACCTGCCATTGCGCCTCGGTTTGTTGGTGGACACTAGCTTCAGCCAACGAGGCGTGCTGGACCAGGAGCGGAGCGCGAGCTACACGTTTCTCGACCAAATGTTGCGTCAGGACAAGGATCTCGCCTTTGTGATTCACTTCGACCGGGAGGTGGAGCTTTTGCAGGACTTCACTGGGTCGCGGCCGAAACTGCAAGCTGCGCTGCAATCCCTGAATATGCCCGAGATGGGGGGCTATGGTGGGGGCCAAAGCGGTGGTGGACAGGGCGGAGGTGGCCAGGACGGAGGCGGAGGTCGCCACCAAAGAGGCGGACGGGGACGAGGCGGAGGAACTCTGCTGTACGATGCCGTGTATCTTGCGTCCGATGAACTGATGAGCAAGCAGCAAGGACGCAAAGCGCTGATCATCCTATCCGATGGCGTGGATCGCGGGAGCAAGGAAACTCTTGCGACGGCGATCGAGACGGCGCAGCGAGCCGACACCGTGGTGTATTCGATTCTGTTTGCCGGAGAAGAAGGGCACGGCGGATTTAACCACGGAGGATTTGGGATGGGTGGTCCGCACGGTCCTTATGGCGGACGCCAGCAGAGATATCCGGAGGAGCAACGCCCGGACGGCAAGAAAATCCTGGAGCAAATTTCGAAAGAGACCGGCGGACGAATGTTCCAGGTCTCCAAAAAGGAGACCGTAGACAAGATTTATGCGGAGATCCAGGAAGAACTGCGGAACCAGTACAGTCTGGGTTATACGCCGGATCAGGGCGCGGGGCCCGGGTACCATAAGATCCATCTCGTGACCAGGCAGAAGGACTTGATTGTCCAGGCGCGCGACGGGTATTACGGCGCGCAGTAGAGGATCGGAAGACAGACTCGCCAGCAATCGAACGAGAAGAAAATAGCCGTGTACGCTATTGGGGGCCATGGGAGGGGCCTTGACCCGTGGTGGCGCGCAGGGTAGCCTCTTGCGCAAGAGAATCCCGCTCAGGTCAAAGCGATCCACTATTTTGAATTAGCAAGGAGGCTGGATATGGTCCCTCTCACGGCTCTCTGGCTCCCGATTGTGTTGGCGGCGGTGATTGTGTTCATCGCCAGTTCCATAATGCATACCGTACTGCCCTACCATAAAAGCGACTATTCGAGGCTGCCCGACGAAGACAACTTGGTGACCGCCATGCGCAGTGCGGGGTTGAAGCGCGGACTCTACGTCTTCCCGTTCTGCACGCCGAAGGAGATGAAGACGCCCGCGGCGATCGAAAAATACAACCAGGGGCCGGTGGGAATGATCACGGTATTCCCGAGCGGGCCGCCCAATATGCCAAAGTTTCTTGGACTGTGGTTCGCCTACTGCCTGATCATCAGCTTTTTTACGGCTTATCTGACGGGACGGACGGTTGTGGCGGGCACTCCGTATCTGGGGGTATTCCGAGTGGCGGGGACGGCGGCGTTTTTTGCATATGGGTTGGCGAATTTGAGCAACGGGATCTGGAAAGGCCAACCATGGAGTGTGGTGATCAAGGAAGTGGTGGATGGGCTGGTGTATGCGCTGCTGACGGCAGGAACGTTCGGCTGGCTTTGGCCGCACTAAACGAAGCGAAACGATCAGTGACGATCCGTCATGAATTGAACTAGCCGTTGACAGGATTCTCGAAGTAGAACATTTCATTACGCTCGTCCGGCAAAGCAACCAATCTCAATAATCGAAGGGCAAAGGAATTGTGCCGCGCGAGCGACATAACGGGTTTATTCTTGCGTGCGGAGTTCGAACGACATTTTCCTGGGGGAGAAGATGCGGAGACGATTGGCGGTATTGGCGGCGTTGCTGGCGGTGAGCGCGATTGCAGCGGCGATGGCGCTGCCGAAAGCGCATGCGCAAGGGGAGGAGAACGCGACGTACGACGTGGTGATTCGCAACGGGCACATCATCGATGGGACGGGTTCACCGTGGTACGCGGGGGACATCGGAATTCGCGGCGGGAGGATTGCGGCAATCGGAAATTTGTCGCACGCGAAGGCGAAGCACGAGATTGACGCCACCGGACACGTGGTTACTCCGGGGTTCATTGACATGCTGGGCCAATCGGAAGTGACGATTCTGGTGGATCCGCACCTGCCCTCGAAAATCTTTCAGGGGATCACGACGGAGATCACCGGCGAAGGCGATTCGATTGCGCCCCAAACGGACGCCACGCTGGCGGACGCACGAGCGGAGTTTGAACACTACGGCATCACGGCGGACTGGCGGACCTTCACGGAATATTTCGAGCGGCTGCAGAAGCAGGGGATGGGGATCAACCTCGGAACCTACGTTGGCGCGACGCAAGTCCGGCGGATCGTGATTGGCGACGGCGACCGGCAGGCCACACCCGCGGAACTCGAGCGGATGAAGGCTATCGTGACGGAAGCGATGCGCGAAGGTGCACGCGGCGTTTCGAGCGCGCTGGAATATCCCCCAGCACCGTACGCTTCGACGGAAGAGCTGATCGCGCTGGCGAGCGTCAGCGCGCAATACGGTGGAATCTACGCGACGCATATGCGGAACGAAGGCGACGGCGAAATGACGGCGCTGGCGGAAACGGCGCGCATCGCGCGGGAAGCGCACACCGCGGTGGAGATTTTTCATCTAAAAGCCGGAGGAAAGCCGAATTGGGGAAAGATGCCGCAAGTAGTGGCGTTCCTGGACAAGATGCGAAGCGAAGGGCTGGACATCGAGGCGGATACGTACGCGTATACGGCTTGGAACAACGGGCTGGCGGCGTTCATTCCGCCATGGGCCGCCGATGGCGGCACGCAGAAGATGCTGCAGCGGCTGAAGGACCCGGCAATGCGCGCGAGGATCCGCAAGGACATGGAGACTCGCTCGGCGGCGTGGGACAACGAATGGCAAGAAGTTTCAGGGCCGGACGGAATCCTGATCAGTTCAGTGAAGAATCCGCAGCTAGTGCCGCTGCAAGGAAAGACCATTGCGGATGTGGCGAAACTCTGGAACGAAGATCCGATCAACACGATTTTCGATCTGCTGATCAAAGATGAGGGATTCACGAGTGTTTCCGTGTTTGGCATGAGCGAACCGGACGTGGAGCTGGCACTGGAACAGCCATGGGTCTCCATTGACAACGATTATCCGGGAACATCGCCCACAGGATTGCTGGGCAAGGATCATCCGCATCCTCGCGCGTATGGAACATTTCCGCGAATCATCCGGCTATACGTGGAGGAAAAGCATTTGCTGACCCTGCCGGAAGCGATCCGGAAATTTTCGGCGCTGCCAGCGCAACGGATGGGATTGACGGACCGGGGCGTCTTGAAGAAAGGGATGTGGGCGGACGTGGTGGTGTTTGATCCGGCAAAGGTGCGGGACCTGGCGACCTATGCCGAGCCGAACCAGTTATCCGTGGGGATGGACGATGTTCTGGTGAACGGCGTGCCGGTGATTGCGCACGGAAAGATGACCAGCGCCCTGCCGGGCAAGGTGCTGTACGGGCCGGGGTATGCGGGAGCGGATTGAGCATTTTCCCTGCAACGTGAGCAACGTGCATAAGGACGCGCCTGGCTGAGGGCATATGCGGTTCAGGCGCAATTCCGAAACGACAATAATCAACCCGGCTTTTTCGAGCCCTCCGGTCGCCGGGGAAACAAGACATCGAGGAGAACGAGGATCGCACCAATCGTGATGGCGGAGTCTGCGACGTTGAATGCCGGGTAGTGATAGCTGCCGAACCAAACTTCGAAGAAGTCCGTAACCGCGCCATGAATCAACCGGTCCGTGAGATTGCCGGTAGCTCCGCCAAGAAGCAACGCGAGTCCCGCGGCGGCCATGGCTCCGCTGCTGCGGGAAGCCACGAGAAGCCAGACAATGGCCGCGATAATCACAAGCGAACCGCCGATGAGAAGAATGCGCAGCCAGGGAGAATGGGAATCGGCGAACAGGCTGAAAGCAATTCCCGGATTGCTGCTGTGAACCAGGTAGATGAAATTGTGGATGATTTCGTGCCGCCAGCCTTCCGCGGTCCGCGTTTCAATCAGGGCTTTCGTGGCGCGGTCGAGAAAGACGACGGCGAGCGTCAGCCAGAGCCAGCGGAGGCGGGAAGGGAAAGTCACAGGAATGTTCCCACGGAGAGCTCCTGCGGCAAAATTGTCTGCGCCGCCAGCCAGAAATTACTGATTCGCATTTTCGATTTCGGCGAGCGCGGCGGAACAGCGCTCGCAGATTGTGGGATAGCGAGCGTCTTCGCCGACATGGGTGGAAAAATTCCAGCAGCGTTCGCACTTCTTGCCGTCCGCGCGCTGCACGATGATTTCGAGCGAAGGCACCACATCGGAACGAAGGCCAGCCTCCTCTGCGGTGAAAAAGTCCACCTGCGAAACGATGAAAAGCCCGGGAAGATCGGCCAGATGGTGCTTCAGCTTGGCCTTTAGCTCCGGGTTCGCATTGAGAAGGATTTTGGCCTCGAGCCCGGAATTGATCTTCTTCTCATTGCGGGCCGCTTCAAGCGCCTTGAGAACTTCGGCGCGTACTTTTGCAAGCAACTCCCAGCCGGCGATTTGCCCTGAAGTCAGGCCAGCGCGCAGCTCGGCCTCTCTAGGAAACTCGGCAATGTGCACGGAATCCGCGTCGCCGGAACTCTTCGGAAAATACTTCCAGATTTCTTCGGCGGTGAAAACAAGGATGGGAGCGGCGATGCGAACCAGTGCGCTCGTGATTTTGTAAATGGCGGTTTGCGCGGAGCGGCGCGCGGCGTTTTTCGGCGCTTTCGTATACAGGCGGTCTTTCAGCACGTCGTAGTAAAAGGCGCTGAGGTCCACGACGCAAAAATCGTGGACCGCGTGGTACACGCGATGAAATTCGTAATTCGCGTACCACTCCCGGCATTTTTTCACGAGCTCGGCGGTGCGTTCGAGCATCCAGCGGTCCATCTCACTGAGCCGCTCGTTGGGCAGCAAATCGCGCAAGGGATCGAAATCGAACAGATTGCTCAAGCCGAATCGAAACGTATTGCGGATTTTCCGGTACGCTTCGCTGAGCTGCGTCATCACCCGCTCGCTCATCTTCACGTCCGCCTGATACTCGACCGAGGAGACCCACAAGCGCAGAAGGTCGGCTCCCCACTTCTCGTTGATTTCCTCAGGTTCCATCGAGTTGCCCAGCGACTTCGACATCGGCCGGCCCTGTTCGTCGAGCGTCCATCCATGCGTGACCACGCTCCGGTACGGCGCATGATGCCGGATCCCGATGCCCACGAGCAGCGAGCTATGGAACCACCCGCGATACTGGTCCGGCCCTTCCAGATACACGTCCGCAGGCCATTCCGGCCCCTTCAGAACCGCCAGGTGTGAAGATCCGGAGTCGAACCACACATCGAGAATGTCGTTTTCCTTTCGCCATCTCGCCGCACCGCAATGGCACTTCGTTCCGGGAGGCAGAAGTTCTTCCGCGGAATATTTATACCAGGCGTCCGCTCCCTCTTTCTCGAACCACTTCACCACGTTCTTTAGCGCCGCAAAATCCTCGAGCCGCTTGCCGCATGCATCGCAGTACAGCACGATAATCGGCACGCCCCAAAAACGCTGGCGCGACACGCACCAATCCGGCCTCTTCTCGATCATTTCATACATGCGGTCTTCGCCCCACGCCGGAAGCCACTTCACATGGTGAATCTCCTCGAGGGCCTCCGCACGCAAAGACTTCTCTCCGTCCGTCGGAATCGCTTCCATCCGAATGAACCACTGTTCCGTGGCGCGAAAGATCACCGGATTGTGGCAGCGCCAGCAATGCGGATAGCTGTGCTTGTATGGGTGATGGCCGAGCAATGCGCCGCGGTCGTCCAGCAGCTTGACGATAATCGGATTGGCGGTGAAAACGTCTTTGCCCTTGTACTCCGGCAGTCCCTCCAAATACACGCCTCGATCGTCAATCGGCGCATAAATATCCAAACCATATTTTTGTCCCGAGTTGAAGTCGTCCACGCCGTGGCCCGGCGCCGTATGCACGATGCCGCTGCCCTGATCGAGCGTCACATAATCGGCTAGCAGACCCGGCACCTGAATCGGCAGAAACGGATGCTGAAACTTCATCCCCTCAAAATCGCGCCCTTTATACGTCCCAAGAATCTGCGTGTCCTTGATATCGCATTCCGCCTGCAGCGCAGCAACACGATCCGCAGCCAGGAGCAGCTTCCCTTTTTCCGTTTGGACCACCGCGTATTCGAAGTCCGGATGAAACGCGAGAGCGCGATTGTGCGGGATCGTCCACGGCGTTGTGGTCCAGATGACCGCGCTAATGTCCGTCCCGATGTTCGCCGCAGCCCCCTTACCGCCGCCAACCACGCCAAACTTCACCCAGATCGAAGGGCTGGAGTGGTCTTCGTATTCGACTTCAGCTTCGGCGAGCGCCGTCTGGTCCACGATGCACCAATACACCGGCTTGCGTCCCCGATAGACGTAGCCTTTCTCCATAAATTCAAGAAACGCTCCAGCGATAATCGCTTCGTAGCCGAAGCTCATCGTTAAATACGGATCGTTCCAGCGCCCGAAAATTCCCAGCCGCTTGAAATCTTTCTTATGCTGTTCGACGTAGCGCATCGCAAATTCACGGCACAGCTTGCGGAATTCCGCCGGAGAAACCTTCCCTTTCCCGCCGAGTTCTTTTTCAACCTGCGTCTCGATTGGAAGCCCATGGCAATCCCATCCGGGAACGTACGGAGCGTAATGGCCCGCCATGCTCTTGGACTTGATGATCATGTCCTTCAAAATCTTATTCAGTCCCGTGCCCAGGTGGATCGAGCCCGTCGGATAGGGCGGGCCGTCATGCAGGACAAACAGCGGCTTGCCCACGCGCGCGGCCAGGATGCGCTCATAAATCCCGGTTTCATACCAGGCCGCAAGCTGCTTCGGTTCGTTCTGCGGCAGACCCGCCTTCATGGGGAATTCCGTCTTTGGCAGGTTCAGCGTTTTCTTCAGTTCCAGCGGTTCGGCCATCATTTTCAAGAAGTGGTTATCCCCTTTTCCTGGTATGCACAGGACGCACCTTGCGCCTTTCCGACCTGGGCCAGCCAATAATGCGCAGATTACGCCTGACGCTTGAGTGCACGGCTAGAAACATCGAAGGGCAGCGTAATCTCGTATGTTACAATGAATACAGAACAGTGTCAGCCGCTGCGCTCGTGCAACCAAACCCGGCTCGCCCGAATCGTATCGGTTTGAGACACCTGTCGAGGTATTGCTGCGTCTAAGCTTAAGGGGAAGAACGTGCCGGGATCGTCTCTCAATTTGGTGCCTCCCGAGGCCCTGCGGCCCAATCAAATCGCGGAACCCTCCTCCAGTGTGCCGGTTCCACAAAACGCTTTGCCCAAGTTCGGCCCGCCAGCGCTCCTGATGCCGGACAATTTTTGGTCCAATCTGAAGCAGTTCCTCTTTGAGCGCCCGGTGAAAATCAGGGGGAATTACCGTTCCCCGCTCATGCCGCAGGAATACGGCGGCGGTATGGGCGACAATTTCAAGGAATTTTTCCGCTCCGCACCCACTCCGAAAGGTCCGATCATTAGCCGGCTGACGGTGAACTGGAACGCGGGTTTCGGCGGGTTTGGCGACCGTATCAAGGAACTTTTCTTTCCGAAGAAGCAGCCTCCCCTGATGGTGACCAGCAAGCCCGTCAAGGTGAAGGACATCTGGTCGAAGGACGAGAACTTTGGCTGGACGCAGATCACTTCGTTCCTCGCTCATGGCGCGATCGCCGCCCTCATCATCATGATTCCTCTCCTTTTTAATCGGGCAACTGCGGTCCAAGCCACTGCGAATGTGACTCCGCTAGATATTTCGCCCTATATGATGAAGCTACCCGCAGGAAATGATAAGGCTGGTGGGGGAGGAGGCGGTGGCGACCGCACTCCGACTCCAGCGACGAAAGGCCGTGCCCCGAAATTCAAATGGGATCAGTTCACGCCGCCAACGGCAGTGATTAAGAATCCCAAGCCCAAATTGCCGATGGATCCTTCCCTTCTTGGGCCCCCGGACCTTAGAGTATCGAGCCCCGCGTTGACCAACATGGGAGATCCGCTTGCTGCGGCTGTGACCATGTCCAATGGGCCGGGTGGTGGCGGTGGTTTGGGAACTGGTGAAGGCGGAGGCATTGGCAGCGGCACGGGCGGTGGGCTTGGTCCGGGCGAAGGCGGGGGCACCGGCGGCGGCGTGTTTCGCGCCGGATTGAATGGCGTTGGCATGCCGACCTGCTTTTATGCGCCTGACCCGCAATACTCCGATGAGGCCCGCAAGGCGAAGTATCAGGGGATCGTTGTTCTCCAGGGAGTAATCACCCTGGACGGCCGTGTAACCAACATCTCCGTCATGAAGAGCCCCGGCCTGGGATTGGATGAAAAGGCCGTCGAGGCGGTCCGTACCTGGCGCTGCAAGCCCGCGATGGGGCCGAACGGAAAGCCCGTACCGACGCTCGTTCCCATCGAAGTAACGTTCCGGCTGTTCTAGTCCCTCGGGCCCAAAGCGGTCGCAAGCCAAGCAACCTTTTCAACTTTGAGCGGCTCCCAATTCCCGTTGGCAGCCGCTCTCTCTTTTGCAATCGTTCAGGAAGGGCGGCGACGGAGGTTCACCAATGTTCGGGCCCGCTCTCGACCAGACCTCGGGAAATTCACTGCTCAGCCTGTCTTCTTTCCTGAAAAGAATCGCGGAGAATCTGAAGCTTGTTTGGGGAATGCCGCTTGCGCCTTCCTCGGCGAACTCTGGGCCTTTTCCACTCCTGAATTTCCGACGCTCTGACGCCAAGGGACAAGTCGGATCCACGTGCGTTCACGTTCTCTTAATTGCTGCGGCGATATTGGTGATCACGCATTCGGGCAAGCACCCGCCAGACATCACCCCAGCCGTGCAAACGGCGGAATCGCTCCGGTTTGCGGTCCCTAATTGGCTGAAATCGGAGGAAGCGCCTTCGCTTGGCGGGCACGGTTCGGGCGGAGACCACAATCCTCTGCCGCCGACCGCGGGCGAGTTGGCGCCGCACGCGAACTATGCATTCGCTCCGCCGAAATTGCCGGACAACCAGGTGCATGCTCTTCCTGTTCCCGTGACGATTTTCGACCCGCGCGCGCCGGACAATGTTCCCCAGCCGAAGGACTTGGGCTTGCCATGGATGAAAGCTGTCACCAATTCTGCGGGTCCAGGCACCGACGGAATTGGCACCCGCAAGGGACATGGCATAGGCGGCTTGGATGGCGATGATGAGGGGCAAGGCAACGATCGACTTCCCTACGCGCCCGCGGCCGCGCCGGTCATCTGCAAATATTGTCCGGATCCGACATATTCGGACGAAGCGAGAAAGGCCAAATTGCAAGGCTCAGTGACTCTTCGTGTTTTGGTCGGGCTGGATGGCCGGGCGCACGCAATCCGGATCACGAAGGGTCTGGGACTCGGTCTGGACGAGCGTGCCGAGGAAGCGGTGAGAGGCTGGCAATTCATTCCCGCGAAAGACGCCGCGCACCATGCCATCGCTTCCTGGGTGGTGATTGAGACGACCTACCGCCTGTTCTAGACGCGCAATATTCGCGGCGGTATCATAACAGTACAATGCCGTACGAATTCCATGAGCGCGAAAGCGAGCTCGAGCCTGAGCCGTCCTCATCGAGGGGTGGAGTCCCTCCCAGCAAATGGACTGCTGCGGGCGTGCTTGATCCTCCTGGCCCGCCAAAGCGCCCGGTTGGACCAATTCCGGCGGTTCCCACGTCCTGGTTCATGCGGATTCTGGCGATTCTGCTGCTCGTCGGAGTGGGCGGAGCGATTGCGCTGCTACTCCGATCGCTGCTCTGAAACATCAAGCAAGCTCCATCCGCAGAGCTTCATCACGGCCGGATTCGAAAACGAGCGCGTTCCCATCGGCTCCGTCCGGGGCAATCCATGAACACCGCGGTCAAGAATCCTGCTTGTGCTCTCTGCATTTTGTTAACATGACCCGCATGAGAAAATTGTCCCTGTTTCTTCTGCCCCTCGCTCTTGCCATTCCCCCGCACAACACTCGGGCCCAAGGTGCTCTCGGCGCGGTGGATTTTCAAGCCAGCGTGACTCCCACGGAAGCCAAACCGGAACCTGTCCGCGGTTTTACCTTCTATGTGCTCACCCGAAGCTATGAGGATATCGTCAAGCGAATCAATGAGGAAGACGCGCCGCCACAGCGCGATAAGTTTATTGACACGCTGAAAATCTCGCCACAACTGAAAAAATGGCTGCACGCGCACGACGTAATGGATCTGGCGCTGCCCGGAGTGGACAAACTGCTGACGGCCGACGACATCCTCAACACTCCCGAGTTTCTGCTGGCCTACCAGCGCTCGAACAGCGGCGGCGTGACCCACGGCATCCCCGTCCCCAGATACAAGGATGCGGATAAAAAAGACAATCCGGAGCGCTACGAAAAGCAGCACCAGGAATACATGACCGCTTTGAAGAAGTTTATCCAGGAACATCCCGAATCCGTCTCCGGAATCGAATTGGAGCTGGATGCGGTGAACCCGGCGCGCAAGTGGGCCGAACTTCAGAACGAGCAGAAGCGCCGCGTGCGTCAGTTGGCCCCCGCCGAGGCGCAAATCAAATATCTTGCCGCGAAGGTGGATACGGATTTGGAAGGCCACGCGGCCATCACCGGCCTTCCCGCGGGAAAATACTGGATCAGCTCCCTGAATCTCTATGCGGAATCAGGGGATGTTCGTTTGAGATGGGACGTCCCCATCACAGTCGAGAAAGGCCAGACAATCAGGCTGCAGTTGTCGAATCTGAACGCAGTGGGAGCGGGCCAGGTAAAGCAGGATTGAGCGATCAGATTCGGCGAGGCTCGGGCAATTCGCGCTCGTGCCCGGAATTTTTTCGAGAGAATCTGCCTCTGACGGAATGATGGACTCGCCGGTTCACTGGGTCGAATTTAATCTCTTCGTGCTGTTTGCGGTGGGCTTGGATCTGGCCGTCTTTCACCGCCGCCCGCACGAGATTCGTCTGCGCGAAGCGTTTGCCTGGAGCGCCGTGTGGATCGTCCTCGCCCTGGGATTTGGCACCCTGATTCTTCATTTCTACGGGCCGCAGCCCGCGCTCGAATATTACACCGGCTATCTGATTGAAAAAGCCCTCAGCGTGGACAATCTTTTTGTCTTTCTCGTGATTTTCCATGCGTTTTCGGTCGAGCCGAAATACCAGCAGCGCGTGCTGGGATGGGGAATTCTGGGCGCGCTGATCATGCGCGGCGCGATGATCGCCGCCGGTGCCGCGCTCATTGAACGCTTCAGCTGGATTTTGTATGTGTTCGGCGCCTTCCTCCTCTTTGTGGGCGGGCACATGCTCTTCGCCAAGAAGGCCGAAGCTCACCCGGAGAACAACGTCCTCGTGCGTTACGCAAGCAAGCACTTGCGCATGACTCGCGGATTTCACCAGGAAAAGTTTTTCGCGCGGGAGGAAGGCCGCCTGAGCGCCACGCCGCTGCTGCTGGTGCTTCTGGTGGTCGAAATCATGGACGTGACGTTCGCCCTGGATTCCATCCCCGCCATCTTCGGCATCACTCGCGATCCATTCATTGTCTACACCTCAAACGTCTTCGCCATTCTCGGACTGCGCGCCCTGTACTTTTTGCTTGCGGGTGTTCTGGACCGGTTCACCTACTTGAAGACCGGGCTCGCTCTCGTGCTTATGTTCGTGGGTACAAAGATGCTCGTTGAGCCCTGGATCCACGTTCCCATCGCCGCTTCGTTGGGCATCGTAGTGGCGCTCCTGGCGGTGACTATCGCGGCATCGCTTTTGCTAAAACCCAAAGGTGGAGCAGGGATTTCACCCGAACCTCAGCGACCGATTCATGCCCTCGTGGAAGAACTGGGCTCCAGCGAAAGTGCCCGGCGCTTGTCGGCAGCTGCCGAACTCTTTCGGATCGGGCGGATTTCGGCAGACTCGGTTGTGAGAACCTGGCGCAACGACGCCGAATTTGCGCAGCTCTTAGGAGATCCGCCATTGGTCACCGTTGGAGTCGCGGTCCAACCCGAGACCTTTGTGAGAATCCGCGAGGCCAATGGATTGCCCGCTCTCGCCGGCGTTCCTCCTGACCAGGACGCCCAGGAATTCGAACTCGCGTTCCCGGCGCAAATTTCCCTGGATGTCTTGACGACACAGGATCCGGGCGGAAACGGCGCGATTGCCCGCTTTCTGCGGAGAATCGGCGAAGGCATCCAGCAGGTCGAGTTTCTATGCAAGGACGTGGACCTGGCTACAGCGATATTGAAGGAAAAGTTTGGAATTGTTCCGGTTTATCCTGCAACACGCGCGGGCGCCAACGGAACCCGCGTGAATTTCTTTTTGGTTGCCGCCTCGAAGGCGGAAAAAGTCCTCATCGAGCTTTACGAGCCGCCGATTCGCGGATCCTAATCAATTGTTTTTGAGCACGCGCCTGGTCCGGAGAACCTCTCCGACCGTCCAGGCCTGGGCGATGCAGCCGCGAGGCGCGTGCGGTGCGTCCCCATCGAAGATTTCTCCGAGCGTGCCTAACCCATAAGAATCGATCGTGGCGCCCAAGGATTCGAGAAACCTCAGCGCTGCCTGCCGGTCGCCGTAGACTCGGTAATGCGCAAGAACAAACGGCCCGAGGAGCCAGCCCCAAACCGTGCCTTGATGATAGGAGGCATCGCGTTCGCGCGGACCGCCTCCGTAGCCGCCCGTGTACCCCGGCTCGCCCGGAGCGAGGCTGCGAAGACCGAACGGCGTCAGCAACTGTGCGGCGCAGATGTCCACGACGGCCTTCTGCTGTTCGGGTGCGAGCGGCGAAACCGGCAAGGAGACCGCAAAAATCTGGTTGGGGCGAAGAGACGAGTCGTTGCCGGTTCCCGGCGCGTCAATGACGTCGAAACAGCAATTGCGAGACGCGTTCCAGAACTTGTTGAAGCAGCTTTTCGCGCCGGCGCTCAATCGCACAAAACGTTCCGCGGGCGAACGAAGAGCCCGGGCAAACTGTGCCATCGTTTCGAGCGCATTGATCCACAGCGCATTGATCTCGACTGGTTTTCCAATTCGCGGCGTGACCACCCAATCTCCGATCTTCGCGTCCATCCACGTCAGTTGCGCGCCGGGAATTCCGCCAAAAAGAAGCCCGTCTTCCGGATCAACGTGAATGTTGTACCGCGTGCCACTCACGTGCGCTTCGATCATTCCCGCGAGCACCGGGTAGAGCTTCTTGAGCGTTTCGGCGTCCTTCGTCGCCGCAAAGTATTGCCGGGCGGCTTCGAAAAACCAGAGCCCCGCGTCCAGGGTGTTGTATTCCGGTGCGGCGCCTGAATCAGGGAAATTATTTGGCAGCATTCCGCCATCAACGAACCGGGCGAATGCAAGTAAGATTCGTCGCGCAACGTCGAATCTGCCCGTGGCGAGCGCCAGCCCCGGCAGCGCGATCATCGTGTCGCGGCCCCAATCGCCGAACCAGTGGTAGCCGGCAATGACGCTGTTTCCGTCGGGCTCCTCGGGCAATGCGCGCTTTATGATGAACTGCCCTGCGGCAAGGACGAGCTGCTGCAGCCATGGAGGATCGCTTTCCGTGCTCGCGACGCGCGTTCCCCTGCTCCACGATTTCCGAAGTGCCGCATCGCCGGCCTCGCTTGCCGCCCGCGCTGCGGTTCCTTCCAGGGATGCCGCCTCGTTGGTCGAGCAGACCAGTGTCATTGAATCGCCTGCGCTCAAGCTGGCGAAAAATCGTGCGGCGAAAAGTTGATCTTCGCGATCGTCAAGGCCCCTTTCGCGCTCGGCGGGAAAGTAGCAGTCGCGATACCAAACGTGCTGCGGCTCGCAGTCCGCGCCGAGGCACCGCAAGTAGAAGGGCGCGGCTCCAACGAAAGCCGCGATTCGCACGCCATGCGCCACCGGCTCAATTTGCATCTGCCAATTCCCGGCGTGAGTCAGTGAGTGGAAATCGCGATAATTCACTAGAGCCTTCAGCTCAAACTCCACGGTTCTGGCCGAATCGAGAAGTGTGTACTGAACGTAAGTGGTGTTTTCTCCCTGCCGCATCCACACGCGTTTCTCGAGTCGCGCGCCGCCTACCGCATACGTCCACACGGGCGTCGCGCCATCCAGAGAAAACTCTTCGATGGATTGAAATCCATGGGGGGCGATTGCCCCGCTGGCCCAGTGATGCGTCGCCAGCTCGAATTCCTCGCCACCACTGCGGACGATCTCATCCCCCACATTGACAAGAACTGTCCGCCCAACCGGCGGCTGCAGCGCTGCGATCAGCAGCCCGTGATATCTCCTAATAAAGCTTCCCGCGATGGTTCCCGAAGCAAAACCGCCGATTCCGTTGGTCACCAGCCATTCGCGCGACTCCGCGGCGCCGAGGTCATTGCAAATCTCGCGCGTAAAACGAATCGCACTTGGAATGGAACTGTCCATGGCATTTGCGCGAGCCATCTGCTCGGCGCAGGAATGTTCGCGGCTTCACTCGCCGCTCTGTTCGAGCATCTTGGCCACCAGGCCGGTCCAACCCGTCTGGTGATTCGCGCCAAGGCCCGCGCCGTTGTCCCCGTGAAAATATTCGTGGAACAGGATCAGGTCGCGCCAGTGGGGATCGCTCTGGAAAACTTCCAATCCGCCGGCGACCGGCCGCCTCCCGTCCTTGCCCCGCAGGAAAATGTGCACCAGCCGCCGCGACAGCTCCGAGGCTACCTGCCACAGGTCGCATTCCTTGTTCGAACGCGAGGGATACGCGACTTTAAAATCCTCTCCGTAATAATGATGAAATTTCTGCAGCGATTCGATCAGCAGGTAGTTCATCGGCATCCACACCGGTCCGCGCCAGTTCGAGTTTCCGCCGAACAAGCCCGTCGTGGACTCCGCCGGCTCGTAGTCCACGCGATTCTCCATCCCGTTCACCCACACCTCGTAGGGATGATCCAGGTGATACCTCGAAACCGCCCGCACGCCGTGCGGCGAGAGAAATTCCGTCTCATCCAGCATCCGCGACAACACGCGCTTGAGCTGCTTGTGATTCACCAGCGAAAGCAGCCGCCGCACTCCCCTCGCCGACCGCTGCGTCATTTCAATGTGCTCCGGCACGTCCGGATGATTGTCAATGAACCACTGCATCCGCCGCTTGAATCCCGGCAAGCGGTCCACGATCTCGGGTTCCAGCGTTTCCACGGCGAAGAGCGGAATCAGCCCCACCATGGACCGAATCTTCATGAAATGATCTTCGCCGCTCGGCAGGTGCAGCACGTCGTAATAGAAGCCGTCCTCGTCATCCCACAACGAAAATCCGTTTACCCCGATGTCATTCATCGCCCGCGCGATGTATACAAAATGCTCGAAGAATTTGCTCGCCACGTCTTCATAAGCGGGATCTTCCTTCGCCAGCTCCAGCGCGATCGCCAGCATGTTCAGGCAGAACATGCCCATCCAGCTCGTGCCGTCGGACTGCTCGATGTGGCCGCCGGTGGGCAGCGGCGCGGACCGGTCAAACACTCCAATGTTGTCGAGCCCCAGAAATCCGCCCTGAAAAATATTCGCCCCTGCCGGGTCTTTTCGATTCACCCACCAGGTGAAATTCAGCAACAGCTTGTGAAATACCTTTTCCAGAAATCCTCTGTCCGCGGTGCCCCGAATCCTCCGTTCGATCTTGTAAACGCGCCACGCCGCCCATGCATGCACCGGCGGATTCACGTCGCCGAAAGCCCATTCGTATGCGGGCAATTGCCCGTTCGGGTGCATGTACCATTCGCGCAGCAGCAGAATCAGCTGTTCCTTCGCGAAATCCGGGTCCACGATCGCCAGCGTGATGCAATGGAATGCCAAGTCCCACGACGCGTACCACGGGTATTCCCATTTGTCCGGCATGGAGATCACGTCGTCGTTGTACAGATGCGTCCAATCTTTGTTGCGCCCGTGGAGTCGCTCCGCGGGAGGGCGCGGGCCGGCGGGATCGCCCTCGAGCCAGGCCTGCACGTCGTAGTGATAGAACTGCTTCGACCACAGCATTCCGGCATAAGCCTGGCGCATGACCGACCTGGCGTCGTCTGAAAGTTCTTTGGGAATTCGCGTCGCGTAAAACTCCTCGGCGTCGTTCATCCGCGCGGCGATCAGCGCGTCGAAGCCCGCTCCGAAGTCGTTTGTGCTGGGAACCCCTTCCGGTCTCTCTTCCTCCGCCGGCGAAGTAATGATCCCCACGATTGGCGAATCCGCCCCCATACCGGCAAGAGGCTCGATATCTGTCAATCGCAGCTTGATCACCCTGGACTCGCCGGGCCCGATCTCTAGAGGGTAATACGCCGCCATCTTTGTTCCCGCCTGATCCGGATTCACGGCGGCTTTGTTGCCGTGAATTAGATACTCGTGGAACGCGTCTTTCACATACTGCGTGCGATTGCGCCCGTTGAAAAGCCGCGCAAAATTTGTTTCGTTCTCCGTGAACAACAATCGCGGCTCCCCGGCGCACAGCAGCCAGCGCTTTCCGTATTTCCAATGTTCCAGTTCGGCGGCAGTTACGGAAGGCAGGTTTGTGGACGCTCTCACGTGGGGGCGGCGCAGATCCTTGCCCCACGACCATGTGTTGCGAAAACACAGGGTGGGCAAAAGGTGCAGCATCGCGGCATCCGGACCACGATTCACGGCCGTGATTCGCACCAGAATGTCCTCCGCCTCCGCCTTCGCATATTCGACGAAAACGTCGAAGTACCGGCTTTCTTGAAATACCCCCGTATCCAGCAGTTCGAATTCCGGCTGTGATCTTCCGCGTCTTTGGTTTTCTGCCACCAGCCAGTTGTACGGAAACTCCGCTTGCGGATACTTGTACAGCATGCGCATGTAGGTGTGCGTGGGCGTATTGTCGAGATAGAAGTAGTATTCCTTGACGTCCTCGCCGTGGTTCCCTTCGTGTCCCGTCAAGCCGAATAGCCGTTCTTTCAAAATCGGATCCCGCCCGTTCCACATGGCCAGCGAAAAGCAGATCATCTGATGCCGGTCACATATGCCGGCGATGCCGTCTTCTCCCCATCGGTAGGCGCGCGACCTCGCATGATCGTGCGGAAAATATTCCCATGCTGTTCCTCCGGGGCTGTAATCCTCCCGCACCGTGCCCCATTGCCGCTCCGAAAGATAAGGGCCCCAGCGCTTCCAATAGCCTTTGCGGGTGCGGTTTTCTTCAAGGCGTTGGTCTTCTCGGGATTGGATGCGTTGCATGGGGCGTTTTCCTCAGACTGTCGCGCCCTTTATCCTCGCATCCTTCCGTGTTTGCGGAAAGCCCTTAACAGAAAGCTGCTCCGATCGCCGGCACTGGCTCGCTTTTCTTGCTGCCAAAACAGAAAGCGGGCCTCCACTCGGAGGCCCGCCGGGGTTCACTGGTTTTTTTATAGACTGAGTCCGCGCTTAACCGTTGGATTCCACCACAACGGTGGTCGCGATGTTGCGGCCGTCGCTGTCTGTGCGGTATTCGACGCTCGCAATCGCGCCGACCGCCAGCTTCCCCTTGATTTTCGTGTTTTCGTCTGTCTGGAACTGCATCGTCTCCGCGTTTGCTCCCTTGTTGACTTCCAGGGAGAAACTATCCGCGGCGACCGCTGCGATTTTTCCCGACGTGGTCTGGCTGGCTGTCGCCATCTTCGTATTCACAGGCTTTGCTTGCTGTGGCACTGGAAATGCATACGCCGACAAAGCCAAAAACGACATTGCGAACAAGGCAATTCTCAGAATTCCTCGACCTGACATAAAACCCCTCCTTCGATTGTTCGCTGGGATACCAAAGGGGTTGCATTCCATTGGCCAAACGCGACGTCAATTGCATTCGGGAGAGGTATACGGAGATTCAATCAGTTCGGCAAAAATAAAAGGAAACTATGCACATTTTGCAGGCTTTTGCTGAGAAATTTTTTCGAGTGCCGGTTCCTTTTTGCACGAACCCTCTGAAGGGACGCGGAAAAGATTTTTCGCCCGGGGTGATGCGCTTCATCTTGTGGAATAAAGTTCTGTGACCGCGCGGTGGGCTTCGTTGATGGCCGCATCCGTGTAGGCCGTCGCCGCGGAATCCGTGTTCGCAATCGTAATTCGTCCAAATGGCTTGCGCCCGATCACGTTTGGCTTCTCTTCTTCCGGCCATTCCGGATCGAAGAGCGGGTTGTATTCGTACCCGTAGCCGTGCGGCCAGCGGTTCACCGTGATTGCCTCGATGTCCCGCGCGGGATCGAATCCTCCGCCGCCAAGCGCTCTTGCAAGCTGGTCGCGAATTTTGCGTTCGAATGTTTCGAACGAAGTCACATACAACTCCATCCGCCCCGCAATTTGTTGCTCTCGCGCCGGTAGCCCGGGCTTGCACGGCGCCCGGTCCAGGAACAATAAAGTCGGCTCTTGGGGTGAAGTTGGCATTCGGTATTCGCCGATGTTCACGGGCCAGTTCAGTCTCGCCGACGTCCAGTAGGCTCCCGGCGCGCTGAAGCTGCTGACTCCAAGTTTATGAAACGCTTCCGAACTCCGAATCCCCACGCTCGTGTATACCAGTGGCACTTTCACCAGGTAGTGCAGCGCCTCTTTCTGCTTTTTCGGCAGCTCCGGGCAAAGGTACGGGATCATCGTATTCCAGCACGCCAGCACGCATCCCTTCGCGCGCACGCGAAAAAGCTGTTTCCCGCTCGCGTAGGAGATCTCCACTTCCCTTCCCGATTTTGCTTGGCTCACATTTCGAACGCCAACCACGGTGCTGTTCAATCGGATTCGCACGCGCGATCCCGGCGCGTCCAGCTTCGGGTAATCCACTTGCGCGGTAACAATGTCCTGTGTTGTGTGCCCGGGCATTGCGTCGGGAATCAGGTTGCGCACCAGCAGTCGCGCAATCGAGGCGTTTCCATCGGGAAAGTGGAATCGGTACGATCCTCCGTTTGCGTATCCCGCCGCCGTATAACTCATTCTCGGAGCGGCTCCGGGCGCAAGGTCCATCCCCTGAAATCCGGGCAATCCCAGCGCCCAGCAATCCAGTGCGGGCTCGGCGTCAATCCCCACGCCCCATTCGCCGTTCGTACGTGTTTGATAAAACGGAATCACGCCGGGATCCACTTTGGCCATTTTCAGCAGGAAATCCTTGTAACTGATCCGCGAGAGCCGGTCCTTCTTCTCCGCCGAACTGAGCCCCGGAAAATAATCTTGCTTCCCTGTCTCAATGCGCAGGATGTCCCGCTGCACGCCCTCCGAAAGCAGGGACTTTTTCAGGAATTCTGTCCATCGCACGACGTTCTCGGCGTCATTGTCCGGTTCGCCCCACTCGCCGGGATATCCCGTCACAAAACGATCTTCTCCGAACGTCTCCTTGTCGAAAAAAACTCCGGATCCTAGCCCTTTGTAAAACTCCCGATCCGTGTACTTCTTTTCGAAAGCCAACGGATCGATTCCCAGCTTCCGGATCAGCCCGTCCGCAACCTCGCTGTACGGCGTCGGGCTGTCAATCAACATCGTTCCGCCATTCAGCAGTTGCAGCTTGCCGCCCAGGTGAAATTCATTCCGCTTCGCGTGGCCGCCAAAGTCGTCGTGGTTTTCGAGAATCAAAATCCGCGCCGATGCACCCGCTCGTTCCCGGTAAAAATGCGCCGCGGACAGTCCACTGATTCCTCCGCCGACAACCACAAAATCATAAGTTTCGGAAAGGTCTTGGGCCGCGCCTGCGCTCTTCCAGAAAGTCCCGTCGCGCACGCTATGCGCGATTTCAAACGATCCCGGATGGCTGCCCCGCAATCCCGTCAAAATCGGCGGATCGTATTCGGCTCTGTCCTGTGGCTCCAGAACCGCCGAAGGCCACGCACCTGCCGTGCCGGGCATTATCGCTGCGCCAATCGCCATCGCCGCCCCGTTCATGAAATCGCGCCGCGTGATTGGCCGGTCCATTCCCAGCTCGCGGTCCCGCGTTGCGCTGCGTTCGTCGTCGTTCAATTTTGAACTCACTTTTGTCCGCTGCTCGATGAAGTAGGATGGTCGTTCTGAGGGCCCTTTGTTTTCGGGCCCCGGAGAATCTCTCTTTTCAGGCTGCGCTCACGTGCTCATCAAATCCTGCACCGCCCGGTAGGCCTGATCAATCGCCGAGTCCGTGTACGCCGCCGCTCCGGCGTCGGAATTGGCGATCGCGATTCGCCCAAATCTTTTCCTCGCGATGTCGCAGGGCCTCTCGCCCTCCGGCCAGTCCGGATCGAACAGCGGATTGTATTCATAGGCGTACCCGTGCGGCCAGCGGTTCACCGTGATCGCTTCAATGTCCCGCGCCGGATCGAATCCGCCTCCGGAAAGCACCCGCGCGAACTGGTCGCGAATCTTCCGCTCGAACGTTTCGAACGGCGAACCCAGCAGATCGCCGCGCCCTGCGCGATGCTGGTCCCGCTCCGTCAATCCCGGCAAACACGGTGTCCGCTCCATGCGCACCAGAATTGGCTGGTCCGGCGTCTTTGATGCCTTGTATTCGCCGATATCCACCGGCAAATCCAGGTTCATCTGGTAGTGGTACATCCCCGGGCAGAAAACGAATTGGACTCCCAGCTTTTCAAACGCTTCCCAGTCGCGAATCGCCACGGCTGTGTACACCAGCGGAACTTTCACGCCATAGAGCAGCGCTTCTTTCTGCGCGGCCGGCAATTCCTTGCAGAGATAGGGGATCATCGTTGTCCAGCACGCCAGCACCGCCTTTTTTCCCCGCACCGTGTACACCTGTTTGTCCTGGATGTACGAAATGCGCACTTCCCTCGCCGCGGCCGGATCGCCGTCGTGGTGCGCTGCCACCACGATGCTGTTCAAGCGGATCCGCACCGGAGAGTCGCTCTTGTCCAACTGGCTGTAATCCACTCTGGCTGTGACGATATCTTCCGCCGTGCTCCCCGGTGTCGAAGCGGGAATCAGTTTTCGCACCAGCATCCGCGCGATCGTCGCGTTGCCGTCCGGGAAATGGAAATCGTATGGCGGTTTTGGCGTGACCGCCCCCATCGGCGTGTAGCCCATTCGCCGGTAAGGTCCCGGCTCCAGCTTCATCCCTTTGAATCCCGGCAGGCGCAGTGCCCAGCAATCCAGCGCCGATACCGCGTCTATTCCCACGCCGAAGAGATCGTGCGTCCGCGTTTGGTAGAACGGAATCACGCCGGGATGAACCTTGGCGTGTTGTGCGAGAAAATTCTTGTAGCTTATCCGCGAGAGCTTGTCTTTCTTTTCTTCGGAGGCGATTCCGGGAAAATAATCCGGAGGCTCGCTCTCGAGCTCCAGAATGTCCCGCCGCACTTCCGCCGCGAGCGGCGTCCTCTCAAGAAATTCCCTCCATTCCTCCTTTGTCCCCCCTCCGCGATAGCCGCCCGGTACTCCCGTCACCAGTTTGTCTGCCCCGAACGTCTCTTTGTCAAAAAACACGCCAAACTTCAGTCCTTTGTACACGCCCTGGTCGTAGCATTTCTTCGCCAGTTCCGGCGGGTCAATCCCCAGTTCATCCATCAATCCGTGCGCGACCTTGCTATAGGGAAACGGCGATTCGATCGCCCACGTTCCTCCATTGGCCAATAGAAATTTTCCGTCCGGCCGAAATTCATTCCGCTTCGCATGCCCGCCGAAATCGTCATGATTGTCCAGGATCAAAATACGCGCCTCCGGATTTTCCTTCCTCCAGAAATGCGCCGCCGCCAAGCCGCTGATTCCCCCTCCGGCAATCACCAGATCATAAACTTCCGTTGTGTCGTCAACTTTCCCCGCTGTTTTCCAGAAGTCACCATCGCGCAATTCGTGCGCCGATTCGAACGATCCTTTGTGGCTTCCCCGCATTCCCGTCAGCGCCGGAGGGTAATAGCCCGGCAGGTTCTGCCGCGAAATCCCGGGTGTTTCCGCGCCAAAATCCACGCCCGGCAAAAGGGAGCTTGCCGCCGCTCCCCCGACTCCGATTGCCACCCCGTTCAGAAAATCCCGCCGCGTAATCGGCCGGTCCATCCCCAGCTTGCGGTCATCCTCTTTGCTCATTTTCGGTCTCCCGAAACTTTGCTTCCGCGGCGCCCGAATCTGCCTGCTTTAAGATGCGGTCTGTGTCTCCGGCGTCGGGACCGCAAGTTCTGTTCGCGATTCCGCTTCTGCCGCCTGCTTACCGATCGAAGAAAAGAGCGGGACTTTGGAAGAACAAGCCGAGGCGACAGATTTTGCTGCTTTCCTGAAAAACCCTCCTCGCGCAAGCAAGAGCGCTCGCAAGAAAAAATGCCGGAGCTAATTCGTTTCGACGAGTGCGTCCGCGATGGAAAGAGCTTGATCGAGCGCGGACACGCCGGTATCAATTTCTTCCTTCTCGATGATGAGCGGCGGCGCCACCACGAAGTGGCTGACCCAGGATTGCATCGCCACGCCTCGTTTCAGCATGTCCGCGGCGACCTGATCCACCACGAGCGATTTTCCTTCGATTTTGTCTTTCATGGTGTTGAAGGGCTGGCGCGTCTGGCGATTTTTCACGAGGTCCACGGCCCAGAAAAGCCCGAGGCCGCGCACGTCGCCGATCGAGGGATGGGAATTTTTCAGCGCATTCAATTTTTCGCCGAGATACGCGCCCATTTTCTTCGAGCGCTCGACAAGTCCGAGGCGCTGCATTTCATGAATGGTGGCGACGGCGGGAGCGAGGGTCATCGGATGCGCTTCGTAGGTATGTCCGTGCGCGAAATAATGATCGTTGAAGAATTCCGCGATCTTCGCGGTCGTCGCACAAAGTCCCAGCGGAACGTAGGCAGAAGTGATTCCTTTTGCGGTCACGAGAATATCCGGCTGAACGTTCCAGTGATTTACCGCGAACCATTCGCCCGTGCGTCCCCAGCCGGTCATCACTTCATCGGCGATCAACAAAACTCCGTAAGCATCGCAAATCTTGCGCAATTTCGGCATGTATTCCGGCGGAGGAACCAGCACACCGTTTGTGCCCACAACCGGCTCGACGATCACGGCGGCGACGTCGCTCTCGTTCTTGATCATGTGCTCGACGTAATCGGCGCAGGCCACATTGCAGGAGGGATAGGTGTGTTTGATCGGGCAAACGTAGCAATTCACTTCCGGCGCGAAGATCACTCCCTGGCCTTTTCCGCCGGGTTCCATCGCCCAGCGGCGCGGATCGCCGGTGGCGGCGACGGAAGCCATGGTCGAGCCGTGATAGGAACGGTAACGCGAAATGATTTTTGTTTTTCCGGTGAACATTCGCGCAATTTTGAACGCCGCTTCGTTGGCTTCCGTTCCGGAAGTGGTGAAGAAGAATTTTTCCAAGCCTTTCGGAAGAACTTCGAGGAGGAGTTGACTGAGATTCGCGCGGGCTTCGGTGGCGTAGCCCGGCGCGATGTAGGGCAGAGTGCGGGCCTGCTCTTCGATGGCGCGGATCACGGCGGGATTCTTGTGGCCGAGATTGACGCACATGAGCTGGGAGGAAAAATCGAGATAGCGTTTGCCGGAGGCGTCGGTGAAGGTGCAGCCTTCGGCCTCCACGATGTGCAAGGGGTTCCAATTTTTCTGGAAGCGCCAGGTTCCGAAATTGAGCTTTCGGGTAAGATCAACGACATCGGGCGAAATGGCAGGCTTGGTCATGGATGAGTCCTTGAATGGATGGGAACAGTGTATTGAATTCCCGGAGGGATCGGAAGAGTGGGGAGCTGGGGAGGGGGGTACCCCCCCTGCATTTTGTAAGTATTGATTCCAGGAGAGTTGAGCGGTTGATGGTGCGTAAGTGTTGCATGCAAAGGGGTTGTAAGCCGAGCAGAATGAACACTTATGAGATGGTTTTGTAAGTGTTGATTCTGGGAGAGTTGAGCGAGCGCAAGATTTTCGATAAGTGCTTTGTTTCCGGTGGAGGGATGCGTTGTTGACGCGAGATTCCGCAAGTGTTGATTCCGCGGGGCTTGAGTGGCGACCTGGATGTGCACGGCGGGCATCGCCTCCTGTCTCTACAGTAACTACAATCTAAGTTTACCATAGATCAATAGAAAAAGCAAGAGAAATCTGCTGGAAACTATTCGTAACGCAAGGCGGACAAGGGACCGGCGTTCCTGACTGGACGAATGGGAAAGTAGAGGGCTGGGAGCGCGGCGAGTCGCAGGACCGGCGCGACAGCGGCGCGGGTGAACGATTCAGCCGGTGTAGTTCCGGTCGCATTGGGACGATTGCATAGACCCCGATGGGCACACTGGCCGTTGACTCTCGCTTCGTGTGCTCGATAGTATCGAAGGCAAACCCCGGGGTTGCTGATCCCCCAATTTGACAAGAATGGTGCGCTTATTGGAGACCGGTATGCGCAAAACTATCGAAATGATTGGAGCAGCGCTCTTTGTTCAGGTGGCCTTATCCGGCGCAATGTGGCCAGCACAAGAAAAGGCGGAGAAGGCTGCCTATCCGGCCATGGCTCCGGTGGATCAGTATTTAATCGCAGACAAAGAGGCCGAAATCGCCCTGGCTCGCAGCGCCGCTCCAAAATCCATCTCGGACAGCGCGGAGGTACGGGTGCTGGGACGAGAGGGCTACACCTCGGAGGTCAAGGGGACGAATGGCTTTCTGTGCCTGGTGGAGCGGTCGTGGGGCGCTGCTACCGATTTTCCCGAGTTTTGGAACCCCAAAATGCGCGCTCCCATCTGCTTTAATCCTGCAGCGGCAAGGACCTTCGTGCCCATTTATTTGATGAAGACCAAACTTGTGCTGGCAGGAAAATCGAGGAAGGAAATCCTCGAAGCAACCACATCGGCGCTGGACAAGAAGGAACTGCCTCC
>Ga0335081_10001031_pt1 | contig 44753 bp, 46 predicted proteins | sample Lox_Sample_35_FD_206713 | JGI IMG/M metagenome (GOLD analysis project Ga0335081, IMG submission 206713) | Soil microbial communities from Loxahatchee National Wildlife Refuge, Florida, United States - Lox_Sample_3.5 | ecosystem: Environmental > Terrestrial > Soil > Wetlands | place: USA... | reverse complement strand
TGCGGCCGACGCGCCATGGGCAGCGCTGCGGCACAGGTCCGGGTGGCGGAATAGGCAGACGCGCTAGCTTGAGGTGCTAGTGCCCGTAAAGGGCATGGGGGTTCAAGTCCCCCCTCGGACACTACCCATTCCCCCACGTCCGCTGGGGTTTAGGTTCGCTTGGGCGTGGACGCGGTTTTGGCCGGGCTGGTAGGTCAGCCGCAATTCGAGCTGGTTGTAGATGCGGGCCTTGCTGGCGGCGTCGGCAGTGCGGATGACGTCGCGGATGTCGCCGAGGGCCTGGATGATCTGCTGGATGGCATCTTCGGTGAGCGGCGTGCCATGGGCGGCCGGCCGCGCGGTAGCGCGTGCCAGCGCGGCGGCGCGCTGGGCGGTGACAGTTCTTGTCCAGCCGGCGATGGTGGCAGGGTCGCCTCCGGCGTCAAGGGCAGCTTGGTAGCGGGCAAGTTTGACGTCGCACTCGGCGACGGTTGCGGCGCTGTCATCGGCGGGGGCTGGTGCTGCGGGCGCTGGGTGGTGGGTGGCGGCGAGCTCGCGGATGGTGCGTTCCAGGCGGTGGGGGGCGAAGATCTTAAGCAGCCAGCCGTCGACGGCGGGCAGGAGCTGTTCTTCGCGGATGTAGACGTTGACCGGGTGCTGCACGTGGCTGGCGAGGGCGTATTCCTTGGCGTAGCGGCAGCGGTAGTAGGTGCGCTGGTTGTTGTGCTGAGCTTGCATCTTGCGCCCGCAGATGCCGCAGTAGATCAGGCCGCGCAGGACGTAGGGGTGGATGACCCGCAGCCGGGCCTCCCGCTGGCCCGTGCGGCCCCGGCCGCCGTCGGCGCGGATGAGCTGGGCCGCTTCGAAGTCCTCGACGCTGACCAGCGGCTCATGCGCGACGGTGTCGGACCAGACCCAGGTGCCCGGGTCGTTCCAGCGCATCTTGGTCTCATAGCCGAGGGCGACCTCGTGGACGTCGAGCAGCACCTCTTCTTTGCGCTGGCGGTTCCAGACCTGCCGGCCCGTGTAGCGGGGGTTGGACAAGATGGCGCGGACGGCGGCTTTGGACCACCCTTGCCCGCTGCGGTGTCGGTTGCGGGCGGGGTCGTACTGCGAGGGTGAGGGGATCCCGTCGCGGGTGAGCCCCTCGGCGATGGCGAACAGGCCCCGCCCGGCGAGGTATTCGGCGAAGATCCGGATGACCACCGGGGCGGTGACCGGGTCGGGTTCGAGGCGGTACAGCCGCTTGCCGTCGGCGGCCTTGGCCGGGTTGGGGTGCGGCCCGGCGTCGGCGAGCCGGTACCCATACGGTGGCCGTCCGCCGAGGTAGCGTCCTTCGATCTTGGCCTGGGAGGCCATCGCGGCGCGCACCCGGATCTTGATGCGGTTCCGCTCGCCTTTGGACATGCCGCCGAACACCGACATGATCAGGTCGTGGGCTTCAGAGTCAGGGTCGATCGGCCCGCCGACCTCGGGAACCCAGAGCTGCACGCCGTAGTGGGTGAACACCGGCATGGTGAGGCCGTACTGGCTGCCGTAGAACGCCCGCTGGGGTTCCCCGATCACCACCGCGTCAAAGCCCCGGTGCGGGTCGGCGAGCGCGCCGAGCAGTTCGGCGGCGCGGGGGCGGCGGCTCCACGGCAGGGACCGGGACTGGCCGATGTCGAAGTATTCCGCGACGATGATCCCGCCGGCTGGCTCGATCAGGGCGCGGGCGCGGGAGAGCTGCCAATTCCGTGATGCTTCGGGGTCTTGGTTGTCCTCGGTGGAGACACGGCCGGCAAACCCGAACGGGATTGGGCGCTGGTCAGTCTGTGTCACCGCGGCCTCCGTGCCGTGCCGTCCCGTCGGCCATGCGGCGGACGCTGTGCGACTGGTGATCGCGGCTGGTGGAGCCTTGTCCCCGGCGCGGTGGCCTGCCGAGATCGAGGAGGATGCCCGCTATCAGGTCGAATTCCAGTGGCGAGCTGATCGTGATGCCGGTGTCGGCGAGCAGGAGCGGCGTGTGCCAGGCGTCCAGCCACGCGGGGACGCCGTGGCTGGGCTGGCGTGGGAGCAGGCGGGTCGCGTCCGCGGCGACGACCGCGTCGATGCGCCAGACCGGGCCGTTGAGCGCGGCCAGCAGTGCCCGGCCTTGCGAGCGGCTGGGGAAGGGCATGTCCGCCGGGCATGCGGCGTCGAAGAACCAGGCGGTGATCTGGCCGCCGCGGTCGGCTGCCGCCGCGCTGCAGCATTGTCGCTGCCATTGCCGTTCTGCGTCGGTATCGGCTACATCGATGCGTGCGATCCGGCCGTAGAACGCAAACCGCACCGCGTGAGTGTCACAGGTCATGGCTGGGCATCGCTCCCTTCTGCGGGTGCCGGGGCCTGGTTTCTGGCCGGCCTGCCGGGAGGCTCGCCGACCAGGACAGGGCGGGCGCCGTGCGGTGACGCCAGCGGCGTCTTGGTGGTACCTGGACTCGGTCACAGGGTTCAAGTCGCTAGCCGGCGGGAGGGGCCTTATGCCCCTCCTGGTAGGCGCGCATCAACAGGTCCAGGACGGCCCGGGCCGCGCCCGGGGTCAGAACCGGCTCGGCGGGGCTGAACAACACCTCCACCGCGGCGCCCTCGTCAGGCGTTTCGCCGCGACGTGCGCGCTGGGCCCGGCGAGCGCGGACATCTCGCACCGATTGCCCGCTCACGACGGATCACCGCCCCCGGTACGGCGGCGGTGCCTGGGATGCATAAGCCGACGGCGGTGCCCACTGGCCGGCTTGGTGCGGCTGACCCGGCCACCTGGGCGCAGGCGGCGGGGCTGGACTTGACGTGTGAGGCCGAGGCGAGCGTGGATCGGCGGCGGCGCGCAGTCTTCCGGGCGGAGGGCCGGGATGGCCAGGGTCGGCCGGGCAGGCTGCCGCAAGCAAATCATCGACCCGGGAGGTGAGTGATCATGACAACTGCTCCTGCAAGCCCGGCAGGGCCTGGCCCAGACGCGCTGCCCCGTCGTGCCGGCCCCACGGCTTCGCCCGCTGATGCGGACCGGGACGGGGAGGTGGATGTGCTTTTCCTGGCCGGGCAGCTGCCATCCCTGGCAGGTGCGTGGCTGCTGGTGACCGAGGCCGACGGCAAGCCCGGCGGCACGTTCACCGCGCATGTCCTCAGCGGTGCCGCGCCGTCGGCGTTCGGCGGGGACGTGCTGGTGCGGCTGCTGCGCGATGACCCGCCCGAGGGCCAGCCGCCGCCCGCCGCCCGGGTGCAGGTGTACGCGGTGATCGGCGGCCGTCTGATCCCGGTGGCCACCTGGCCAGGCCACGATCTGGATGGCTGGCCCGAGCGGATCCGGCCCGCCGTGGCGTTCACCATGGGAATGCTCACCGAGCTGGAAGAACACGGCGCGGACCTGGGCGGCGGAGTGGATCTCATCCCGGCCGCGTTCGCGGCGACGGCCGGGGTGCCGCTGCACCTCACCTTCCCAGGGGGCATGGCCGCGCCCGCAGTGCCCTGACACCAGCCCTGCCGGGAAGGCGGGGGCGGGCAAGATGAGCGGCCTGCCCCCGTTCTCGTGCGCTCCCCCGGCTGTCGCCACGTACGGGCTGTGCAGACAACCGACCCGGAGCTGGACGGCCCCGCCCAGGTGCGCAGGGCAGCCATGGCCGCACTGACCAGCGCCGGAGGGGCAGGACCGGTGGTCAGGCAGCACGGTCATCTCCTTGGATTGCTGGCCGCGCGTGGGCTGGGGGCCAGAGGATGGCCGCGGCGCCGGCGAGCTGGCGCAGCGCGGCAGCGGCCTGGCGGGGTACACAACCGTTGCCGAGGATCCGGATCATGGCGTAGTAAGGCAGTGCCGGAACTTCGCTCACCCGGCCCTCGGGGCATAGCCCGATCATCCATTCGGCGAAGACCGGGCTGAGCCGGAAACTACCGCGCCGGGTGCGCTGGGCCGGGAACGGCGCGGGCCGGCCCACGATCTGCTCCCAGCGGCGGATCGCCGGCGCGTACCGGCCCCAGCCGTCGCGATCCCAGTTCTCGGCCAGCTCACGGGCCACGTCGGACAGGTTGACCTGGTGGCCGCCCGCGCGGCGCACTTCAGGCAGTTGAGCCCGGTTGTAGTCCCGGGCCTGCGGGGTGGGCAGCAGCGGCGGCGATCCACTGCCCCCATCCTGGGAGGCGAGCAGTGCCAGGGGGCGGACGGTGCCGTGGCAGGTCATGCCCGACCTCGGCCAGGGTCTGGGCGGTGCCTGGCTGAGGGCGGCATGGCGAAGGCGCGCTGCCTCCGAAGCCGGGCGGGCCGCAGAAGCGGGGACGGCGAGCAGGAATACCCGTTCCCTTGGGTGAGCTGCCCCGACGTCACTGGCGCGCAGCGTGGTCCACAGGCAGTCGTAGCCCACGTCGGCCAGGTCGGCCAGGACGCGGCTGAGCCCGCCGCCGCGCCAGCGGAGTGCGGCGACGTTCTCTAGCACGACCATCGCCGGGCGCAGGGCGGCGATGGCCGGCGGGATGTGGCGCCACAGGCCGCTGCGCGCCCCGTGTTCGAGCCCGGCGCGCCGGCCGGCTGCGGAAATGTCCTGACATGGCCAGCCCGCGGTCACCACGTCCGCCGGCGGGACATGGCGCCAGTCGACGCCGCCCACGTCGCCGAGATTGGGCACGCCCGGCATCCGGGCGGCCAGGACCGCGCGCACGTGCGGGTCCGGGTCGGCGCACCAGGCCAGCCGCGCGCCGCCCAGCGCCGTGGCGACGCCGAGGTCCAGCCCGCCGCATCCGGTGAACATCGACCCGACCAGCGGCGGCGGCGCATCGTCCCCGCAGGTGTATCTGGGCGGGAGCCACCCGCGTGCCGTGCCCGCTTCCAGCGGGCCGGGGGCGTGCGGTGGCCAGCGGGCCGTCATGCCGCCCGTCCCGCCGCATCGTCCGGGGCGGTGCCGTCAGGCTGAGCGCGCCTGGCTTCCGGCGAATTGCGGAGTTTCAGGACGATCAGGTCCTCGTGCACGATCAGGTGCCAGGGCTCGCCGCGGGCGCGGGCCTTGCGGGTGTTGTCGAGCTGGAAGAACGACGGCCGGGCGACCAGGTGGTCGCCGTCGAGCCCGGCCAGCAGCGCGACGCACCGTTCGATGGGGGTCAGCCCGGCGGCGCGGCCGGCGGCGATGACGGCGCTGGGCAGGTCGACCAGCTCGCCGCGGTGCCGCCACGGGCGGGCGGTGATGACCACGATCCCGCCGGGGCGCAGCAGGGCGGCGCAGCCGGTGAGGATCTTGGTGATGCCGTCCAGGAGTGCGTCGAGGCCGTGGTGGGCGAGGTTGACCGGGTCGCGGCTGTAGCGGTTGTTGAACTTGCGAACCCCGCCGGTCCCGGCGCGGACGTGCCCGTGGACGCTGGGGCCGTAGGGGGGTGAGGTGACCACCAGCGCGACCCGGCCGCGCGCCGAGGCGGGCGCGATTCCGGGGAGCTGGCGGGCGTCCCCGCAGACGACCTCGCCGGTGCCGGTGGCGCCGTGGCGGCGGGCGTGGGTGATCCCGGCGGCGGCCAGGCCGGCCCACCGGGGCTCGTACTCGACGCCGATCGCGTCCCGGCCGAGGTGGACGGCCTCGATCAGGGTGGTGCCGATCCCGCACATCGGGTCGGCGACCAGATCCCCCGGCTGGGTGTAGCGGCTGATCGCGGTGGCGGCGATGGCGGGCAGCATCTTGCCGGGGTGGGCCGTGGCGGCCGGCAGGTACCGGCCGGCGCGCTGGGCGCGGGCGTCGCGCTGGGCGGTGGGCCACACCGACAGCCGCAGGTCACCGTCCTCGATAGCCACCGGGTGCGTGGCGGTGGCGGCGCGGTGCGGGCGGGGCTCAGTCATGGCGGGGGCCTCCCGGTCGGCGATAAAGCAAGATGTCGCTGTGGATCGGCCGGTGCGGCCCGCCCGGGTGGCGCCCGCCGGGCGGCCGGGCCGAGGCCGTGACGGGCACGTGGAGGCGGCCGCCGGAGATGGCAGCGTGGACGGCGATGATGTGCTGGGTGTAGACCAGCCCGGCCGCGCGGGCGCTCGCAGTGACGTCCCCGGCGTGGCCGGGGTGGCAGGCGGCGTTAGTGACGACTGCTAGCAGTCCGCCGGGCGCGAGCACGCGGTGGCACGCCGCGAACACCACTGCGGGGCCGGCAGCGGTCACACTGCGGAAGGCCTCAGGCGGCGGGCAGCCGGGCGTGGCGCAGACGGTGACGACGGCCAGGGCGGCCTGCCCGGCATCCTGGCAGGAGCCAGCTAGGAGTTCCGCTGGACCGGCGGGCCGCAGCCGGGCAGGTTTTCGCGCCCATTGGCCGGCAGGGCGGCCGGGCGCGGCGGCCAAGTCGCAGTCCGAGGGGTCGGCGACAGGGCCGAGGGCACGCCGGCGGCCGCGCGCCGCGGCGACAGCGAACACGCGGGCACTTGGGTCGGGTACTGCCACCAGGTCACCTGGGCTGGACAGCGCGGTGACCGCCACTGCCGCCGCCGCAGCGGGCCACCGCTGCGGGCAGGGCACCGGCGGGAGGCTGGCCGGGCAGGGATCAGGCGGGGGGATGGCCGGCCAGACGCTCAGCGGCACCCCGGTGCGGGTACACGCCGAACAGTCCGGCTGCGGGCTGGCGCCGGGCGGCGCGGACCCGGACGGGCAGGCTTGGTGTGCCATGGTGACAGCCGCCTCGCGGCCGCCGTTGACGCTGACGTCTTAAGAAATCCGGTTTCCGGGGCCATTTTTGACGCCTGCCAGCAAACAATTTTCCCCGCAGCCGGAAAGCGCCTGTCAGCGCGATCCGGCTAGCTGAGACGGTGCCCGCCGGGGCACGGGCGCCGTTATCACATGCCATGTACCTGCGATGTACCTCCGGTGTACCTGACGGGGAGTATCCGCAGCTAGAGCGCGGATTGGACTTCCCGCCCGCCAGCCCCGCGCACGCCCCGCCCCAGCGGCCAGCGCACTGCGCAGGCTCGCGGCGAATGGCGGTCAGGCGCCAGGTCCACGAAAAGTACACGGCAGGTACATGAAAGGCCGGCGCCAGGTATATCGCAGGTTCATGAAAGGTCCAGGGCGGATGCGTTCATGGGAGCCGGGAAAATCGCGAACCGCATTCCGCGAGGAGCCGCCATGCCTGACCGCCGCACCCCCGCCGCACCCGCCCGCGACTGCCCGAACGCCCCGCAGGCCCCGGAGACGGCCGGGCCGGACGGGTACGGGCTCGGCCCGCTCGACAGCGCCGACGCCGCGTTCCGGGCGCTGGTCACCGGGCCGGCGCCGCTGACCCTCAACCCCGCTCGCCTCGCCCCCGGCCTGCCCGACCGGCAGGTCCCGCTGGATGTGCTCAAGGCCCTGCTGCTGCACCCGGCCACCAGCAGCACAGCGCGCAACAAGGTGTGGGCCGAACTGGTCCGCCGCGCCCGAACCGGCGGGCCGGCGTGGGTGATCGGGCTGGCCGGCATCGCCATGCCCGGCCTGCGCCGCGCCGTCGCCGCCCTGGCCGGCGCCTGCCGCGGGGACCGCGAGGACCTGGAGAGCGAGGTGCTGGCCGGGTTCCTGGCCGCCATGCGCGGTCTGGACCTCGACGACCTCGACCAGGTCCCGCTGGCCTCCCGGCTGTACTGGGCCGCCTGGCGGGCCGGGCAGGCCCTGGCCTACGCCAACGCCGGCTGGGCTTGCCGCCGCCGCGACCTGGACGAGTCTTCCGACGGGCCAGCGAAGCCGTGGGGACACCCGGATTTCGTGCTGGCCGCCGCCGTCAGGGCCGGCGTGCTCACCCCGCCCCAGGCGGAGCTGATCGGCCGCAACCGGCTCGAAGGCATCCCCCTCGCCCGCCTTGCCGCCGAACTCGACGTCAGCCACTCCACGCTCTGCCACCGTCGCCGCCGCGCCGAGGCCCGCCTCGCCCAGGCCATCTGCCAGGGCGATCTGAGCGATATTGCATTTGATGCAACATCTGCCGGGGCGCGAGATTACCACCGTAACGGCAAACGGTGATCCAAATGCCGACGGCATGCCGGGCCGATGTACCACGACACGCTTGCCGGCTGCTGGTTCGCAGCCATGCGAGTCTCCTGATGCCAGGATGTTGCATCTAGTTCGGCCAGCTTCCGGCTCGCATTCGTCAGCTGATCGGGGCCGGTCCAGCCTCCAGCGCGCACCAGGCTCGCCGAGCACGTCTGCCAGTGTCCGCAGGCACCGGGCGAGCGCGACTGGGGCGGGGCGGAGACGCAGCCGGCGGCATCGCCGCAGCCGGTAACGTCATGAGCGTGACCAGTGCCGATGCCTGGCCCGACCCCGCCAGCGAGCCACCTCCCGGTGGAGCCGCCCGGCCGTCCCTCCTGGACTGGCAGGAGCGGCTGCGGGCGTCCCCGGGGTTCCGCGCGATCGCCCTCCAGAACCAGGTCAAGCGCATGGGCTACCTATTCCAGGGCAACGTCGGGCAATACAAGTCCCTCGTCGCCAAGCTGCAAGACCCATCCGCATCACTCCCGGTCCTGGATGTCCGCAATCCGGGCGCGCACGATGACCTCCTGGACGAGGCCGAGCGTCTGCTGCATAACGTGCTGACCGCGATGAGCACGCGCGTGGACCAGCAGCGCCGCTTCATGAACAAACACTTCAACGAGGATCCCGTCCTGACGACGGAGTACCACGGGAGGATCGCCTCGTCGTTCACGTCCAGCCCGGAGGCGGCGTTCCTGAAGGGCCTGCGCAACTACATCACACACCGCCAGCTCCCGGTCCACCAGAGCAGGCAGACGTTCGGACGGCAGTCGTTCGAGATCACGTTCATCTTGCCCGGTAAGCCCCTGCGCACCTGGGACGGCTGGAACAGCAGCGTACGAGCATGGATCGCCGGCCAGGGAGAGGCGGTCCCGATCGTGGACGTCGTCGACACGTACGCCCGCATGACCGGAGACTTCGACAAATGGCTATACGGCCGGATCGGGCTGAAGTACAAGACCGAGATCGACACTTTCCTGCGTGAGCAGGAGGAATACACTCGCGAGTACGACCGGGTATTCGGCGCATAACAGCCCGTTCGCGCCTCCGGCGGTGGTGTCCGCACGGACCACAGGAGATTGCAGGCGGGTCATCTCGGGTGCGGACCATGAGAGCTGGGCCTCAACCGACTTCGGCGCGACCGTCGGCCGACGACCGGTACCCCGTGAACTCGTCGAGCTGACGCTGCGTCTCCGCCACATAGCCGCCGATCAGCCCGCGGATCTTCGCGAACTCCGCCTCCGTAACGCTGCCCGGCGACGACCACGACCCCGACTCCGGGTCGAAGTCGCTGTAGAAGCCGGCCTGCTTCCCGGCGTTGGCCGTGCTCAAATGCCCGGCCAGTTCCCCCAGCGTCGAGGTGCCCTCGGCACTGACCGACATCCCGAGCATCAGCTTCCCGTACACGCCCGGGTACGCCGCCGCGACATGCTGGACGAAGCCTGCGGCATGCCGCTCTCGGTGACCGCTGTAGATGATTCTCCGCAGGTCATCGTCGCTGAAGCCAGGACGGTGTCCCATCGCCGCCGCTGCGGCGATCGCGCCCAGGGTGCGTGCCTTCACCGACTCCTCGAATCCGAGCACCGCCAGGGACACCGCGGTGCCGTAGCTCCCGGCGCCGCCCAGAAGGTCCGCATCCTTCAGCAGGCCGACGGCAGTGGCCGACGCCACCCCCGCGCCCTCGATCGCCTCGTGCTCGTCCGGCAGGCGCTTCGTCATGGTCACCGTCCACTTGATCGGGGATGCGCACGAAAGCGCGTCATCGACGGTAGCGGGCCCACGGCGCCGAGACGAACGAGTATTCCCCCCGCCAGCCGTCTTCGCGCCGCAAGCCGACGGGGCATACCGCGCGGTTTGGATACCGGCCGGCTCCCAGTGACCTGAGCGATCCCGGATTTTCTGAGCGGCCCGCGTCAAAAACAGGCCCGGAAACCGGATTTCTGTTAGTGCGGGGGCTCTCCGCCGCCCCGGCACACCAGCCGGGTGGCCAGGGGGCCGGGCCGCCGCCGGACGCTGACACCGGCCGCAACCCCGGAAGGGAGGGCACCGCCCGCGCCCGGCCCCAGGCCAGTCCCTGCACCAGCCAGCCACCGCCTGCCAAGGAGACACCGACATGAGGCTCATCCCCGCCTGGTCCTGGCGCCGCCGGGGCGGCACCCGGCGCGGCCCCGCGCCCCCGGCCGGCTCCCGGCGGCCGGCCGGCGTGCTCGCCGCGCCCGCCGCTTTCGCCGGCCATGCCATGCCGCTGGCCGCCGCGTCGATCGCCCAGGTGATCGGCAACACCACCGCGTGGATCGTCGGCATCCTGGCCGGCGTCGCCACGCTGTTCCTGACCATCGGCGGGCTGCGGTACCTGATGGCCGGCGGCGACCCGGCCGAGGTCGAGAAGGCCAAGACCGCGCTGAAGTCCGCGGCGATCGGGTACGGCCTGGCGATCCTGGCGCCGGTCATCGTGACCGTGCTCAAGTCCCTGGTCGGCGGCTGATGACCGGCACCGTCCCGCTGGCGGCACCCGCCCATCCGGGCCTGCCGGGATGCGGGTTCTTCGACCTGTCCTGCCACGTCGGGCAGGCGGTCGACTCGTGGTTCGCCGGGCTGGTGAAGTCCGCGATCAACCCGCTGTTCTCGCTGCTGGGCCGCACCCTGCTGGCCACCCCCCAGGTCGGCGGCCTCGCCGAGGTGCGCAGCTTGTGGGCCGGGTCGCTGGCGATCACCGACGCCGCCTACGTGCTGGCGGTGCTGGCCGGCGGGATCCTGGTGATGAGCCACCAGAGCCTGCAGACCTCCTACACGGTCAAGGAGATCGCCCCCCGCCTGGTGGTGGGGTTCCTGGCGGCGAACCTGTCGCTGCTGGTGGCCGGGAAGGCGATCGCGCTGGCCGACGGACTGTCAGCCGCGCTGGCCGGGCAGGGCCTGAACCCGGCCGCCGCCGCGGCCATGCTGCAAAGCTTGCTCACTCGGACGCTGAACTCAGCCGGGATGTTCTTCATCCTGCTCGCGTTGTTCGCCGTGCTGCTCCTGCTCGCCCTGGCGATCATCTACGCCGCGCGGCTGATGCTCACCGTCGTGCTCATCGCGATCGCGCCGCTCGCGCTGGCCTGCCACGCGCTGCCGCAGGCCGAGGGCATCGCCCGCTGGTGGTGGCGGGCGTTCGCCGGGATCCTGGCCATCCAGTCCGCCCAGGCGGTGGTGCTGGTCGCCGCGCTGCGGCTGTTCTTCACCGAGCAGTGGACGGCCCTGGCCGCCCCGCCGGGCACGGTCAGCTCGTTCGACTCGATCCAGCTGCTGTGCCTGCTGTACATCCTGATCCGCATCCCGTTCTGGATCGGCCGCAAAGTCTGGTCAGGAGGCGGGCGCAGCCCGCTGCGCTCAGCCGCACGGTTCGTGTTCTACGCCGCCGTGCTGCGCCGCATCGCACCCGCCCTGTCCGGCCGGGCCGCCCGCCGCCCAGGTGCCACCAGCAGCAAGTCACCCTGATCATCTTGGAGGCTTCCGCATGAGCGACTCCGGTTCGGGCGCCGAGCTGGTCAGAATCCCCGCGGACGTGGACCGCGAGGACCGGCTGCTGGCGGACCTGACCGCCCGCCAGGTCGCGATCCTCGCGGCCGCCGCCGCCCTGCTGTGGCTGGCCTGGGCAGTCACCCGGCACCTGGTCCCGCCCGCGGTGTTCGCCGGCGCCGCCATCCCGGCAGCGGCGGCGGCGGTGATGCTGGCGCTGGGCCGGCGGGACGGACTGAGCCTGGACCGGTGGCTGGCCGCCGGGCTGGCCCAGGCCCGCGCCCCCCGCCGGCTGGTCCCCACCCCCGAAGGCGTCCACCCCGTGCCTGGCTGGATCGACACGGTGCTCGCCGGGCAGGCCCGGCCACTGCCCGCCCCGCTGCGGCTGCCCGCCACCGCCGTCACCCCCGCCGGCACCATCACCCTGGCCGGGGACGGGAACGTGGCGGTGGCGGCGGCGTCCACGGTGAACTTCACGCTGCGCACCCCGGCCGAGCAGCAGGCTCTCAACACCGCGTTCGGCCGGTGGCTGAACTCCCTGCAGCACCCTGCGCAGATCCTGATCCGCGCCCACCGCATCGACCTAAGCGCGATGGCGGACCGGATCCGCGCGGACGCTCCCGGCCTGCCGCATCCCGCCCTCGAACGCGCCGCGCTCGGCCACGCGCAGTTCCTGGAGCACCTGGCAGAAGGCCGGGACCTGCTCGCCCGCCAGGTGCTGATCGCGGTCCGCGAGCCCGCCCCCGGCCAGGCTGCCCGGCGGATCGCCGACGCGGCCCGCGCCCTGGCAGCCGCCGGGGTGGCCGTCACCCCGCTGGACGGCCCGCACGCTGCCGCGGTGCTGGCGGCCTGCTGCCAGCCCGGCCAGCCCCCGCCCGCCGCGGCAGGCGCCCTCGCCGGGCCGGTGATCATCGCCGCGCCCGCCAGCGCGGGAGGCCCAGCGTGAAATCGCTTCGGGCACGGTCCCGCCGTGATCCGGCTCCCGGGCAGCCAGCCGGCGGAGTGCCCGCCCCGGACAGCATCCAGGTCGCCCCCCGGCACCTGCGGGTCGGCGACCAGTACGCGGCCACGCTCGCGGTAACCGGCTACCCCGCCGAGGTCGGGCCCGGGTGGCTGGAACCTCTCACCAGCTACCCCGGCCGCCTTGACGTCAGCGTGCACATCGAGCCGGTTCCGCCGCCGGTGGCGGCCGCGCAGCTCCGCAAGCAGCGCGCCCGGCTGGAATCGGGCCGCCGCGCCAGCGCCGAGCGGGGCCGCCTGGATGACCCCGACGCCGAGGCCGCCGCCGACGACGCCCGGGAGCTGGCCTACCAGATCGCCCGTGGCGAGGGCCGCCTGTTCCGCGCCGGGCTGTACCTGACCGTCTATGCGCCGAGCGGAGAGGCGCTGGCCGCCGAGGTGGCGGCGGTGCGGACGCTGGCCGAGTCGCTGCTGCTGACGGCCCAGCCCGTGACGTTCCGCACCCTGCAGGGGTGGATCACCGGCAGCCTGCCGCTGGCCGCCGATCAGATCCGGATGCGGCGCGTGTTCGACACCGCCGCGCTCGCGGCGAGCTTCCCGTTCGCCTCCCCCGACCTGGCCGCCCGTGACCCGGCCAGCGCCGCCGCGCCGGGCGGGGTGCTGTACGGGCTCAACGCCGCATCCGCAGGGGTCGTGTGCTGGGACCGGTGGGCGCAGGACAACCACAACAGCGTCATCATCGGCCGGTCCGGCGGCGGGAAAAGCTACCTGGCCAAACTCGACATCCTGCGCTCCCTCTACACCGGCGTCCAGGTCGCGGTCATCGACCCCGAAGACGAATACACCCGCCTCGCCGCGGCGGCCGGCGGCACCAGCATCCGCCTCGGCGCCGAAGGAGTGCGGCTCAACCCGTTCGACCTGCCCGCTGTGCATGACCCGGGCCGGGCGCGGCCGGACGGGCTGATGCGCCGCGCCCTGTTCTTGCACACATTCCTGGCCGTGCTGCTCGGCGAGCAGCCCACCACAGCGCAGCGCGCCGTGCTGGACCAGGCAATCATGAGCTGCTACCAGAACGCGGGGATCACCTCCGACCCAAGGACCTGGGCCCGCCCAGCCCCCCTGCTCACCGACCTCGCCGGCCTGCTACGCGCCGACGGCAGCGAGGGCAGTGAGTTGGCGGCCCGGCTGGCGCCGTTCACCGAAGGCACCCACTCCGCCCTCTTCGCCGGACCGACCACCACGCGGCCCGGCGGGCACCTGGTGACCTGGAGCCTGCGCGACCTGCCCGACGAGCTCAAGACCCCCGGCGTCCTGCTCACCCTGGACGCCATCTGGCGGCAGGTCACCGACCCCACCGCCCGGCGGCGCCGGCTGGTGGTCGTCGACGAGGGGTGGCTGCTGATGCGCCAGCCCGAAGGCGCGCAGTTCCTGTTCCGGATGGCCAAGGCCGCCCGCAAGCACTGGGCCGGCCTGGCGCTGATCACCCAGGACGCCGAAGACGTCCTGGGATCGGAACTCGGCCGGGCGGTGGTGAGCAACGCGGCCACCCAGATCCTGCTCCGCCAGGCCCCCCAGGCCATCGGCCAGGTCGGCGACGCGTTCCGGCTGTCAGCCGGGGAACGCCAGTTCCTGCTCTCAGCCGCCCAGGGGGAGGGCCTGCTGGCCGCGGGCGCCAGCGACCGGGTCGCGTTCAAGACCGTGGCCAGCGACATCGAGCACCAGCTCGCCACGAGCCGACCCCAGGACCTGCTCGCCCTCGGCGACGCCGACGCCAGCCAGAACGTGGCCACCTATTTCGACGACAGCCGCGATCCCCGGACGACAGCACGCAAGGAGCCTTGATGCCCACGCCTTCTGCGCCTCCGGCTGTCATCATGCTCGCCGCTGCCCAGCGGCACGGTCCCGCTGGCACGCCCATCACCCGGTTCCTCATCCACCCTGACCGGATCGTGCACCATCTGGCGCACCTGCTGCTGGCCGCGGCCACGCACTGGGGCGCCGCCGCCGGGCTCACCACCGCCAGCGCAGCCGCTGTCATCGCCGGCCGGGCGTGGCTGCACGCCCGCCAGCACGCAGTGTTCGCCCGCGGCGCCCGCACCATCACCGTGCTGGCCCCGCCCCAGGCCGACCCGGCCGGGGCCGAGACGCTGTGGGCGAACCTGGCCGGGCTGATGCGACCGCCGCTGGCCCGCTGGTGGCACGGCCAGCCCCACCTCGGCTGGGAGTACACCTGGACCCCGGACCAGATGGCCATCAGTCTCTGGGTTCCCGGGACCATCCCGCCGGGCATGATCGAGCGCGCGGTCGAGGCCGCCTGGCCCGGCGCGCACACCATCACCGCCCCCGCGTCCCCTCCCGTTCCGGCCGGCTGCCTGGCGACCGGGGGGACGCTGCGGCTGGCCCGGCCCGAGGTCCTGCCCCTGAAAACCGATCACGGCGCCGACCCGCTGCGCGCCCTGGCCGCCGCCGGGACCGGGCTGGCCGGCACCGAGCAGGCGATCGTGCAGGTGCTCGCCCGGCCCGTCACCGGGCGCCGGCTGCGCCGCGCCCGCCGCGCCATGCGCCGCCTGCGTTACGGCCAGCCCGGCCGGCTGCCCTCCCGGCTGCTGGACGCCGTCACCCCCGGCGGCCACAGCAGCACCCGGCGCGCCGGCAGCCGTTCTGACCCTGAGCTGTCCGACGGCCTGCGCGCCGCACTCACCAAAGCGGTCGGCCCGCAGTGGGAGACCCAGATCCGCTACGCGGTCACCACCACCACCACGGCGCCGGGCGGCGGACGGGCCCGCCGCATCGTCGCCGCGCGGGCACGCCGGCGGCTGCGCGGCCAGGCCCACGCCCTGGCTTCGGCGTTCTCGCTGTACGCGGGGCGGAACTGGCTGGCCCGCCGCCACCTGCGCCGCCCCGCCGCCCGGATCGCGGATCGGCGGTTCCGCGGCGGAGACCTGCTGTCCGTGGCGGAACTGGCGTGCCTGGCCCGCCTGCCCGCCGACGCGTCGGTGCCGGGCCTGGCCCGCGCCGGCGCCCGCGCCGTCCCCCCGCCGCCGGCCATCCCCGGCCCCGGGGCGGGCGCGAGACCGCTCGGCGCGGCCGACGCCGGCCCGCCCCGCCCGGTGGCGATCACCGTGCCCGACGCCCGCCACCACATGAGGATCATCGGCGCGACCGGGGCGGGGAAGACCACCCTGATCCTCGCCCAGATCCTGGCCGACGCCGGCGCCGGGCGGGGGGCGGTGTTCATCGACCCCAAGGGCGACGCGGTCACCGACCTGCTGCCCCGCCTCCCCGAGCGCCTCGCGGGCAAGGTGGTGCTGTTCGACCCCGCCAGCCGCGGCGCGCCGCCGTGCCTGAACGTGCTGCAAGGCAACCGCGACGGCAGTGACACCGACGTGATCTGCGACAACATCACCGGCATCTTCCGCCGTATCTACGCCGCGTTCTGGGGGCCGCGCACCGACGACATCTTCCGCGCCGCGGTCCTTACCCTCCTCAGGTCAGTGCCCGCCGGGTCGGGGCTGGTCAACCTGGCCGACATCCCGTCGCTGCTCGGCTCGGACGCGTACCGGCGCCGCAAGACCAGCGCGATCACCGATCCGGTGCTCAAAGGATTCTGGGAATGGTACGAGCAGCTTTCGGGCGCCTCCCGCGCCCACGCGGTCGGGCCGCTGATGAACAAGCTGCGGGCGTTCCTGCTGCGCCCGTTCGTGGCCCAGGCGATCGCCGCCGGCCCGTCCACCTTCACCATGAGCCAGGTCCTCGACGAAGGCGGGCTGCTGCTCGCCCGGCTGCCCAAAGGCGTGCTCGGCGAGGAAACCTGCCGCCTGCTCGGCTCGTTCATCGTCGCCGCGACCTGGCAGACGGCCGCCCACCGCGCCCGCCTGCCGCAGCACGCCCGCCCTGATGCCGGGCTGTACATCGACGAATGCCAGAACTTCCTCAACCTGCCCTACCCGCTGGAGGACATGCTCGCCGAGGCCCGCGCCTACCGGCTGTCGGTGGTCATGGCCCACCAGAACCTCGCCCAGCTGCCCGCCGACCTGCGGGAAGGGATCTCGGCCAACGCCCGCTCCCAGGTCATCTTTAACGCCAGCCCCGAAGACGCCCGCGTGCTCGAACGCCACACCCTGCCGCACCTGACCGCGCACGACCTGTCCCACCTGGGCGCATACCAGGCAGCCGCCAAGCTGATCGCCGGCGGTGCCGACACCCCGGCGTTCACCCTGCGCACCCAGCCGCTGCCCCCCGGCTCGCCCGGCCGCGCCGCGCTCATCCGCCGTGCCGCGCGTCCCACCGACCGCGTCCCAGAACCACCCCCCGAGCCAGGGCCCGCTCCCGGCGACCCACGCCGTTCCCCGGCCACGGCGTGACCCACGCCCAGCAGCAACCAGTCAGCCGGCAGGCCGCGCCGCCGGGCCAAGCCCGCCTCGCTGCCATCACCCGCGTGTGAAAGGAGCCAGCGCCCATGCCCGCCCCGCCGAACCCCCCGTTCCCAGGACGCGGAACGCCGGCGCACCGCCGGCGCGGTCCCGGGCGGCTGGCGGTCACCCCGGACCTGCTCGCCGCCCTGGCCGGGCGGCTGACCGCCCGGGACCGCTGGCTGCTGCGCATGATCTGGGAGCACCGCGTGCTGACCACCACCCAGATCACCCAGCTCGCGTTCGGCACCACCCGCGCCGCCACCGCCCGGCTGCTCACCCTCTACCAGCACCAGGTCATCGACCGGTTCCGGCCCCTGGTCATCACCGGGTCCGCGCCCTGGCACTTCGTCCTCGGCCCCGCCGGCGCGCAGGTGCTCGCCGCCGAAGACGCCATCACCCCCGCCCAGCTCGGCTACCGCCGAGACCGTGCCCTGGCCATCGCCGTCTCCCCCCGCCTGGCCCACACCACCGGAACCAACGCCTTCTTCACCACCCTGGCCGCCTGCGCCCGCCGCACCCCCGGCGCGGGCCTGGCGTGCTGGTGGTCCGAACGGCGCTGCGCCGCGCTGTGGGGCGACCTGGCCCGCCCGGACGCCTACGGCCGCTGGCACGAGACTGTCCCCGCGGGCACCGCCGAGGTGGAGTTCTTCCTCGAATACGACACCGGCACCGAGGACCTGCCCCGCCTGGTGGCCAAGCTCACCGGGTACCGGATGCTCGCCGCCCGCACCGCCATCACCACCCCGGTGCTGTTCTGGCTCCCGTCGCCCCGCCGTGAAGCCGCGCTGCACGCCCGCCTCGCCGCCGAACTGCGCGGTGGCATGATCGCGGCGGTCCCGGTCGCCACCGCCACTCCCGCCCTGGCCGGCGATGACGGGCCGGCAGGCGCCGTCTGGCTGCCCGCCGGCTGGGGCGGGTCCCGGCTGCGGCTGGCCCAGCTCCCCGCCGCCTGGCCCGCGCTCTCCCCGGCAACCCCGCCGCCAGCCGGGAACGCGGACACCGCCCCGGCCAGCACCGGGCTGCCCTGGCACGCGCCCGCCCCCGTGCCGCCCCCGGCGCCTCGCTACCGCGAGCCGGCCGCCGGCCACGCCGGCCGCTGGTAACCCCGCCGCCTGGCCGCAGGCACCTCCTGCCTCCCCGGTTCCCCGCACCGTCCCCTTTCTGGAGTCAGCCATGCCCTTCCCCGCGCCGCTTTCCGCCGCCGTGATCACCGCCATTGCCGCGGGCGCGATCTGCACCGCATGCGCCCTACCGCAGCCAGTCCCTGCACCGCCAGCCTCTGCCCGCACTACAACGGGGCGCGCTCCCACTAAGGCGGTCCCGGGCCTGGCCGCGCTGCTGCCGGTCAGCCCCGCCCGGCTTCAGGCCGCCGCCGCTCTGGCCGCCCGGTTCACGACCGCCTACACCACCCACCGCGCCGGGCAGACGCCGAGCGCCTGGCTGGCCCGGCTCGCTCCGATGGCGACCGCGCAGCTCACCACCACCCTCGCCCGCGCCGCGCCGTGGCAGTCCGCCGCAGTCACCGCGGGCCAGGTGACCGCTGAGCAGATCCGCGACCTCACCCCCGGATCGGTGACGGTCACCGTCGGGATCCGCCAGACCGCCACCACTTCCGGCGAACGGCGAACCGTCGCGCTAGGTTTCGCAGTCACCCTCACCCCCCAGCCCGGGGCCGGCTGGGCCGTGTATGACATCGAGCCCGCCGACGCCGGGAACTCCGGATGACCCGGCTGAACGGCGACCGTGGCGAGGTCCGCGTGGTGCTCGCCGCCGGGGCCGCGCTCCTGCTGCTCCCGGTCCTGCTGCTGGCCGCCGTGACTGGCCTGGTCAGCCAGCAAGCGAGCGCCTGCTCGGCCCAGCCCTCGCCCTCAGGCCAAGCCACGACCATCCCGGCCCGATACCTGGCGCTCTACCGTCAGGCCGGCCGGACTTACGGCATCCCCTGGAATGTGCTGGCCGCGATCGGAGAGGTCGAATCCGGTCACGGCCGCTCCGGCGCCCCCGGTGTGCACTCCGGCGCGAACAGCGCCGGAGCGGCCGGGCCGATGCAGTTCGGCATCGGCGGCGCCGCCGGGAACACCTGGGGCGGCCCGCCCATCCACGCCGCCAGCATGCGCACCGGCGGGTACGGCATCGACGGCGACCACGACGGCCTCACAGACGTCTACGACCCCGGCGACGCCATCCCCTCCGCCGCCCGCTACCTGCAGGCCAACGGCGCGGCCAGCAACCTGCAAGGCGCGATCTTCGCCTACAACCACTCCGAGCAGTACGTCACCGACGTGCTCGGCTGGGCCGCCCGCTACGCCCGCGGCGGCGCCCAGGCCGTCGCCACTGCTGCCAGCCCCGCCTGCGCCCCAGGCGCAATCGGGCCGCCGCCGGCCGGGGTTGCGGGCAAGGTGATCGCTTATGCGCGAGCCCAGATCGGCAAACCGTACATATGGGGCGCGACCGGGCCAGATGCGTTCGACTGCTCCGGCCTGGCCATGATGGCCTACCGCGCCGCAGGCATCACGATCCCCCGCACCAGCCAGCAGCAATGGGCGTTCGGCAAGCGCATCCCGGCCAGCCAGGTTCGGCCCGGGGACCTGGTGTTCTTCGCCGGAGCCGACGGCACCCTCACCGCCCCCGGCCACGTCGGCATCGTCATCCGCCTCGGCCTCATGATCGACTCGCCGACCACCGGTATGGACATCCAGATCCAGCCCTACACCGGCCAGCCGGACCTCGTCGGCTTCACCGACCCCGCGGCGAAGACAGGCTGACTGCAGGTTCTCGTCTACGATGTCGCCATCTCAGATCACACGTCGCCCAGGTGAGTCCTCGCGACATGGTCGTGAGAAAGTGACCGGCGTGGCAGCGTGTCCTCGGGATGTGGGCGCGCAAGGCGCTCGTGGACCACCTGGTCGGGCTGGCGTGTGCCGCGAGGCCCACCATATGTGCTGGCGAGGGATGCCCATCACCCGCCATTCTGACCAGATGGACGAAGTAGAAGACCTCCTCAACCTGCCCAGGCCGAAACGGCAGGTGAGCGAGATCGCCATCCTCGGGGGCCACGAGGACGACCTCACAATCGCGGGCGGCTACCTTCGGGTCGCCGAGATCGCCGCACGCCATTGGATCGCCCACGGTCCAGACGACGGCCTGCCCATCCCGATCCTTTTCAACTACAGGCACGGCATTGAGCTCACCCTGAAGTGGCTGATCCGGCTGACCGCACGCTGCCTGGTGCGTGATGGCTACAGGCAGGAGGACCTCAGCCCCGCGAAGCTGGACGAGAAGCTGCGCACGCACAACATCAAGAAGCTGGCGGACCGGCTCGACCGCTACATGCGGCTCCTGCAGATCGGCGCCCCGGACAACCGCATCGACAACGCGTCACGACAGCTGCTCGAGTGGCTCGACAGCGAGGACCAGACCGGCGAGGCCTTCCGGTACGCAATCGTCGGCCACGGACCTGGCAGGACGGCAGCCCGGCCAGACCAGGTGAGTATCAACTTCTACGAACAGGTCAACGAACTCCACAAGCTCGCCAACTTGCTGTACAACGGCTACTCGGGCTTCCTGGACGCCCACGAGGAGATGCAGACCGACTATTACGCCTACCTGGACAGCCAGGGACCGTGATCCCAGGAGGCCACCCGTTTAGTAGCGGAGGTGATTTTAGTACATGGCTGATCGGGAGTGGCGCGGGCGCTGGTGGCTGCCGGACAAGCCAGATGAGGTCATGCCGGGCACGCTCATTCAGCGCGAAAAAGACGGCGAAGTCCTGCTCAAACTGATCGGTGGATTCAGCAACGTCGTGTTGACCCCTGTTAGCCGGAGTGGGTCGGCTGTCTCGCATGAGCCCGAATTTATTGATGAGTTCCCGATGATCTTGGGCAACAGCGCAGGAGTTCCTTTCACGCTGCTGCAGTGCAACCCCCTCCACACCGGCGGAGGGTTTCAGGATATCCGGGTGTTGCGAGCCCTTAGCGGTATTCACCTCACCGAACCGGACCAGGAAGTGTTTGACTCGGTGGTGCTCAAAATCGAATACCTGCTCGGCTGGATGCGCGCAACCACCTTGAAAAGGACGATTGAGCTGGGCAATGGTCACTGGACCGGAAAGCAGTCAGCCACGACCGCACCCGTCGATGACCTGACCGCAACCTATGGCGGCAACGACTACACGCTGAGCGTGGTGTTCAACCAGTTCCAGGTCCAGGATCGTCCTCGCGCTAACGAGCGGTCGCTCGCTAACGGGGAGTGGGCCGAACTGGCGGTGACGTCGCCGCAACCCACGAGATTCCGCGATTTCGACCGCATAGCGAAAGCAATCATGGATCTCATGACCCTGGCGGCGCACGCGCCGGCCGGAGTCATCAAGGAGACGCTCAGGCTCAGCCCGCCCGATGCCCATGCCACGCCCGGGCACCGGGCATCTATAGACGTAGACGTGATGGGCCGCCAGATTCACAACCCGAAGCCTGGCCCAAGCGAGACAGCCAAAGCCGAGTACCTGTTCACGCTGGATGATAGCCCGTTCGCCGATGTGCTGCCCCGATGGCTCGATCTGCGCGAACGCACATGGCTCGGGTGCAGCACCCTGTTCGGGCTCCGCTACATCCCAGAGGGCTACACAACGGCCCGACTCCTGGCCGTGGCTACCGCTGCCGAGGCGATGCACCGTGGCCTCTTCCCGGAGGCGGCGCGCTTGCCGCCTAAAGAATTCGAGGCGATGCGCGACCGGGTGATGGACGCCTTCAAGGGCAAAGACGATGAGGCGAAGGCGACACGCGCGTTCTTGTATGACGTTCTCTACAACGAGATGAAGTACAAGGAGCGCTTGCTTGCCCTTGCCGCAATACCAGACCAGGACGCGGTCGGAACGCTCATCGGTGATGTGCCGAAGTGGGCTAAGTACATAAAGGAGCAGCGGAACGGTATGGCTCACGGAGACCGGGACCGGCTCGGTTCCGAGGATGCGGGCATGGTGTACGACGCCCTGGAAGTTACGTTTGCCCTGCTCGGACTGGTGCTGCTTAACAAACTGAGCCTATCTTCTGAAGTGCAGCGACGGGCCGCATCAGCGCAATACCTGCATATGATCGTCGAGCGCTTCAACAAGGCGTTGACTGGAAGCGTATAGCGGCGAGCCCAAATCGAGGCGGATGCCGGTTGCGGACCCGGCCAGGCTGCAGCAGCTGCGGCGGGTCGCGGCAGGCTCGTCGCTGATCGTGCTGACCGAGGGGAGCACAGGCTCTCGGGCGCTGGCGGCTGGGATGTCGGTCACACAACCCCACCTGACCGGGTTCGTGAACATCGTGGACTCCGTTGCCCTCCCGGCGGAGGGCGGGGTGGCCGCGCTGGCCAGGATGGTCTGCTCGTTCGCCGCGGCTGGTGTGGCCAACGACGCTGAGCCCGTGCTCGCGGACGTGAACAGGAAGGCGGCGGCGCTGGAGATGTACTTCGGCCGTGACGCACGGGGCCTTCGAGTGACCACCGCCGCCCATGCCTGGACTGGTAGGCAAGGTGCCTGCTAGGTCCCCACGTCGGGTAGTCAGTTACCTGCGGGCGGGCCGGGCCGACGGCCCACGGGGGCTGGCACAGCCACCTCGTAGTAGACCAGCTCGCCGTTGGGCACGCACGGGTCATGCAGGCAGATCGTCATTGGCTCCTGGCCGCTCCACCCCTTCAGCCGCACCGCTCTCTCTCGCGCCTCTTCGATGTATGCCGTGAATCGCTGCCGGGGGTCGCCGGGCAGCGTCAAAGCATGCACGACTACCCAGACCCGCCCGCCGCCGCATTGCATCAGGCACCCAACAGCGTGTGACTGGTCCAGGCGGAGTGGCTGGGCCCCCGGTTCTTCGAGCCAGACTTCTGCCACCACAGCTTGAGAGGGCGGCGGTGCTGGAATCTCAAAGACGGGCTTGCCGGGAGCGGCCGTGCTGGGGCGGCGCTGGAGTTCACTAACGGGGATCACGATCCTCATCGCGCGGGTCCACCCGGGCGCAAGGTGCGGCGGGCGGGGCCAGACAGCGAAGTGACGCGAGGCGCCGGGCGGCCGATGTCCTCGGGCCTTCTCGTCGCTTGTGAAGCCGTGCTGCCACGACCCCGACTGATGCAAGCTGACCTTGACCTCGCCACCTGCCTGGCGAGCAGCGACGTAGACGTCGTCGGAGTTGGGCGCGGTCCACACCCGCCAGTCCACCGACCGCCGACCATCCGCGGCAGTGACGGCGAAACGGAATGTCCCGCCAGGGGCGATGCTGCCCGTGGGTTTCCTGGCCGCCGTCATATCCCCAGACATCGTAGCCACCGAGCCGTTGCCAAGACGCGGCGCGTGTGACCCCACAGCGGACGCCCATGTCGGCAGGCTTCAGACCGAGAATGAACCTTGCCTGTGGTGTGATAGGCGCAGCGCCTGTCGGCCTGGATCGGCACACGCACGGGAGGCAGCGCCATGTTCGAACCGGATCCGGATTGGTGGCACAGGCTGTCGCTGGCGCCGGAGGGAACCCTTCCACCTGACACCCCTGGAACGCGGGATGTGCTGATCTCGCTCGGGTGGACCGTCGCGCTGAGTGCGCGCGAGGAGGAGATTCTCATGATCGCCCGCACTGTTCCGTTCTTCCGCTACTGGGCGGTCGGACTGCTTCATCCATCCGTTGACGCCGGCCTGGACGAGGAGTGGCGCCGCTTCGGAGTCATCCTGTACGCCGACGGAGCCGAGCCCGATCCGGGCGATGCGTCGCTGCGTGGCTCGATCACATTCGCGGAGAGGGAGGCCGTTTTCCCGGTTGTCGTCCGCCGCGGGGTGTACACGCCGGGCGCGCCACCGGCGGTCCCCGGCGGCAAGCTGGCCTGCTGGGCGCATTGGCGACAGGGCACCCGCCGAGGCTGGCTGACCGCCCGGCACGTCATTGCGGGCATGCCCGGCTCACAGGTCGTGGACCAGGCAGCCGACTGCGTGGACGCCGCCCTCGTCGACATCGCGCCGCATCCACCGAACCCGAGCCCGGCATCCCTGTCCGCTGCAGTGCCACGCGCTCAACTCCCAGTGGACCTGGAGTTCGCGACACCTGTGAATACTGCGGTGTTGGATGTGTCGGGCACGCTCGGCATCAACAGCGCTAAGTTCCCGATGCGCTTCAGCACCCAGGCCGCCGGCGTGGGCGGGGACTCCGGCAGCCTCATCACGGAGGGCGGCCTGCCGTTTGGCCTGTACCTGGGGCATTTCAACCCCGCCAGGTCCCCCGGCAGCCACAGCGGAGTCGGCCTGGCGCTTTCCCAGCTCAAGACCCTCGTCGACCTGGAGGTGTTCGGATAGATGCCCGGAGAACAACTGGCGCTCGTGATCCTCGACGAGGAAGTCATGCCGACCACAGAACACCCGTCTGGCGACGATCTGGCTCCAGGTGAGTATCGCGAGGACAGCCGCGTCGGCGAGTGGGTGCGCAGGGTCGTGCTCAGGCGAGAACCGGTCGGCCTGGATGCCCTGCGCGCCGAACTGGAAGGTGTCCAGGCCCAGGTTGAGAAGCTACTTGCGGGGGTCGCCGACCGCCAGGTCGGCGCGATGAGGCTCAACGGGCTCCAGGTCAGCCTTGGCATCACAGCCCAGGGCAGCATCGGCGTGGTCACCGCTGGAATGCAGGCCTCACTCACCCTGGTCTACGAGCGGGGAACCTGACGATGACTCCATCGCCATGCGGTGGCGTGACCTGGTGCCCGAGCGGGAAGACGGAGCACGCCTTGCGGCCAAGTTCGTCACCTGGCTCAAGCACTCAGCGATGAAATCAGTGGCTGGCTCCCCCGCGCTGTGCCAGTCCAGCCCGTCCTGGGCCGAGGTGACCGCGGAGCTGGATGAGCTGCAGGAGGCCGGCCGGTGGCTGCCTGGTCCCGCCACCATGCTGGACGTGCTCGGGCGCTCGGACTTCGAGGCGGATCACGAGCGCCTTATCGCCTGGCTTCTGAATCCCCGCTGCGCTCACAACCTCGGCCCGGCCGTGCTGGGTGCGATGCTGGAGCGGTTGCGCAGGCAGTCAGCGATCTTCGGCGCCGCAACCCCTGCGGACCTATCCCGTGCTCGTGTCCGGACCCAGGTCGTCCGGGCCAGCAGCCGCCCGGACATCGTCGTGGAGATGCCTGCCCGCACTCTCGTGGTCGAGCTGAAGATCCACTCTGCGGAGGGGTTCGAGCAGACGACACGTCAGGCGGACGACTACGCCAACGTTCCCGGTGTTCTTCTTGTCTTCCTCACACTTCACGACCGTGCCCCCGGTGATCCGCGCTTCGTCCACATGCCGTTGCGTGATTTCGCCGAGGACTTGCGACAAGTCCTCGATGGTGCGCGGGAGCCGGCTTCGCCCGCTGCGATACAGGGCAGGACTGTCGCCGCGGATTACCTGGCCACGCTGGAGAGGATGCTGGGAATGGACCCTGTTGATCAGGTGGCGGCGCGCTTCTGGCTCAGGTACGGCAAGAGCATGGAGGAAGCCGAGCAGGCCGCCCGGAAGCTGCTCAGGCAGTTGCCCGATGTCGCTCGCAGGGCGCTCGAGTCTGCAGCTCCGGATCTTGGTCCGGATCTGGTGGTGTCCGAGATCGAGTACACGGCCACGGGAAGGGACCGCAAGGATTACCCGGAGCGCGCGGTTCTGCTGGCAAGAAAGCGCTGGCTGCGGCCTGACGGTACGATCCGGGTCGGCATCGGGATGACTCAATCCGCCGACAATCCCGACCCACATGACGGGTGGCATAGCCCGTTCTGCGGGATCTGTGCCAGCGACCACGTTGTTCGCGCGCGACTACACGAAAGGTGGGGGACCGAGAAACCGTGGGAGCCCTGGGCTCGGTGGCGGTATCTCGATCTGGAGCCGCCAAGCGATCAGACGGCCGACCTCCTTGAACACTACGCCAACGAGATCATCGCTCAGGTCCGCCTGGATTGGCGGGAAGCCGGCATTCTCGACGAGGTCGTTGATTCCGGTGCCCAATGAGAGCTGGACGCGGCAATGGCTCGGTCGTCAACGTTCCTCAGTTCAGCGGGAGCCAGCGATCTTGCGGATCACGTAGACCGCGAGAGCGTCGCGCTCGGCTGTGGTGCGAAGGGTGCGGGCTATCTCCAGCAGCGGCGCTATGGCTTCGTCGAGGGCGTTGCGCCTGGCGTCACTGCGCTCGGCGCGGATCAACTCCAGGCGCGTGGCGGCCGCCGAATGCTGTGCCCAGAGCTGTCGGCGCAGGTCATCGTCGCAGGCTCGGCCAGCGTACTGCGGGGTGCCGATGATCGAGGTGACGCCGTCGGCCCGCTTGACGGTGACCTTGTACTGGCTGCCGACGGCCGCGCGCGTGCCGGTCTTGGGGAACCACAGTTCTTCGCCGACTTGGTCGATCCAGGCGTAGACGCGCTGGCCGCGGCCGCTGACCCGCACCCCGCCGTAGGTCCACAGTTCTTCTCCGGTCGCAGTCACGATCAGCCTCCGGGCTGCTACAGCGGGTGGGTGCCGTGGTCGTGGACGCGGACGCGGGCGAAGCCACCGCGCAGGACGCTGAACCCGGCGCGCTCGACGATCAGGGCCGCCTCGCCGACGGTGATCATGTCGCCGCGGCTGACCGAGCGGAGCCGCCGAGCCCGGTACTGGCGGGCCAGGGCCTGGCCTTCGGCGTCGGCCGGGTGATCGTTGAAGGCGGCGAAGGCGTCCTCGGCGATGTCCTCGGGATGGCGGCCTCGGGCCTGGGTGTGGCAGGTGAACACCTTGACCATCTGGTCGCCGGCAGTGAAGCCGAAGTACCCGGTGGGCCGCCCGGCGCTGTCGCGGGTGACGTTGTGCCAGACCGACACGGTGACCGTGGCGTCGCCAGTGGAACCGCTGCCTGGCGGCGTGGCCTGGCTGGGTGTCATGGGGATGCCTCCTCTGCTTGGCCGGGCAGGCGGGGCGGGGGCCGACTGGGCTGCCCCGCCCCGCCCTGCCCGATGACGGTGGAGAGCGGCTTAGCTGGCGCTGGCCGCAGCGGCCGTGGTGATGTAGCGGCGTGGGTGCTCGCTGGCGAGTTCGGCGTGGCCGAGCTCGACCAGGCGGTCCAGGGCGTTGGCGACCGCGCCGGCGGAGTTGCCGAGCACGCGGGCGATCTCGTACGGGGTCAGGCTGGTGCCGGGGTGGCCGGCGAGGTGGTCACGGACCCGGTCGCGGAGCTGGCCAGGGCGCATGCCAGACCCAGCACGGGCACTGCGGCTGGTGGCGGCCCTGGCAAGGCGGCGGGCCTGGGCGGTGCTGTCACGAGCGGCGTCCAGTTCCGATATGGCGGTGGCGATGTCCCCGCCGGCTAGGGCCTGGGCTGCCCGCTGCGCGGCGGCAGCGGCCAGTTCCGCCAGCCCCGCTGCGGCCTCCGCGCCGGGCACGCCGGGGCCATTGCCTTCGGCCGTGCTGGAATCCGCAGCGAGTCCGCCGTGGCCTTCGCCAACTGCGGGACCGGCGGTGCCTGCCCGGTGGCCTTCGCTGGCGTCCCTGGCGTCACCTGTGCCGGCCGCGAAGTGCTGGCTGTCGGCGGGGCCGCCCGGCTCTGGCGGGGACTGGGGTGCGGATTCGGTCACGGCCGGGAGCGAGGCACCGCTGGGTTCGTGGCCGCCCGCCGGGCTGGCGTTCTTGTCGTTCCCGGGTTCCGCCGAGGCAGGTCCGGTGGTGGACCCGGCGTCACCAGCCCCGTCAGCGCCGATGCGACCGGCCGGCTCGCCGGCCGTCCCGGCAGGTTCGGCGTGCGCCCCCGAAGCAGGTGTTTTGGCGGCGCCGGAGACGGGATGCCAGGTGGCGGGTGCCTGGGTGCGGCCGGTGCGCTGCCCGGGGGTGCGCGCAGCCTGCCCTGCGGCCTCTAGCGCGGCGAGGGCTTTGCTGGCCGCGGAGGGGCTGACGCCCGCGGCGGTGGCGATCGCGGCGGCGGTGGCGCCGGGGTTGGCCGCCAGCGCGCCCTGAACCGCCGCTGTCGCGCCGCCGGGCGCGCGGTCGGCTGACGGGGCGGGGTGCGCGGCTGGCGCGTTGTCGGGGGCGCTGGGCGCCGCCGGGGCGGGGCGCCGGGTGTTCTTTTTCGTGGCCATTGTTATTCTCCTTTCAGGGAATTTCTGGCCTGCCGCTCTTGGTTGCGGTCTTCTGGCTGGTTCGACCATTGCTCTGCATCGGCGTTGAAGGCAAGCGGCTGTGCTGATTTCTTGGCTTGCCTGGACGGCTGGAGACCGTTACCTCGTCGCTCAGCAGGACATGTCCGCTGGTAGCCGAAGGGAGACTCGGGGCCTCGCGCTAGCCCGGATTAAAGTTGCCGCCTATTCTTGGACAGCCAGAGATGAGCTTTCTTGCGCGCATTGGAAAGCCAGGCGCTGGTGGTGGCAATACACTATTCGTGACTTGGGAAATCCGTCGGGAATCTGCTCCGAGACGACGGCCCTCCGGATCTTCCGTCCTGGCCATGATCGGGGGGTTGCGGGCCAGGGATCTTGGCCGGTTCCGCTGCGGACAGGCAGCTCGTCAGCCGTTTGCGGGTTGTGTCTCGCCGGGATGGGTGCGGCGGATATGGTCGCCTTCGGCGGGCAGCATGGACAGGGTGCTGCCGTCGTCCCAGGCGACTTGGATCTGGCCGTGGAGGTCGTCGCGCCCGGTCACGGTCCCGCAGGTGCCGGGCGTGAGCCGGGTGTACGGGTCGGTGGTGGCGATGAGGATCACCCGGTCGCCGGGCTGGTAGCCGGCCGGGCTGGCGTCGCTGGTCACGGGAGGGCTCCCTTCGGTGGTCTGGGATCAGGCGGTTTGCAGCGCGCGGGTGGCGGCCTTGGCGATGGTCTCGGCCGTGGCGGCGGGGTCGGTGCTCGTGACGGCCTGGGCGCCGGCCATGGGGTCGCTCCAGCGGGTGTCGGGGGCGAGCCACAGCACCCCGCACCCGGCCCTGGCCAGGCGGGCCAGGCGCTGCTGGCCGCCGGCTCGCTCGTCAGTGGTGTAGGCGCCGTCGCTGATGATCACCAGCAGGCGGGCGGCGCCGGCCTGGGACAGGCCGAGGGCGCCGTCGAGGGCGTCGATGGCCTTGCAGAACTTCTCGGTGGAGTCGGGGGCGGTGAACTCGGTGACGCACGCGGGGGCGCGGCCTGGGTGAGTGATCGGGCGGACGGCGTCGCCGTAGGTGACGGTGGCGGTCTGGGCGCCGGGGATCAGGGAGGCGGCGCGGGCCACGATCCAGGCGGCCGAGGCGACCGGGCCGGCGAAGGCGGCCATCGAGCCAGAGATGTCGCAGGCGATCCCGACCCGCAGCGGCGGGGAGGGGACGTGCCGGCGGACGGTGCGGGTGAACGGCTCGGCGATGGGCCGGGCGCCTGCGGCGCGCTGGGCGTCGGCGGCCAGCGCGGCGCGCATCCGCAGCCGGCCCGGCGGCGTCGGCGAGGTGAGCGTGGTGGCGGTGCGCTCGCGGGTGGCTGCGGCGCGCAGGGCGCGGGTGAGTCGGCGGGCGGCGGCCTGCTCGGCTGGCGCGGGCGGGCGGGTGCCGGTGATCCGTGATCCGGTGGTGCCGCCGGCCTCGAACACCGCGCGGGCGGCGGTGGTTGTGCGTCGGCGGGCGGTGTTCTCGGCGGCACGCTCGGCTGCCTTGCCCGGATCGATCAAGGGCGGCGGGCTGTCGGCGGCGGTGACCGCCGCTACGGTGGAGGCGACCGCCTCGGCCAGCGGGGAGGGGTCGCCGGTGTCGGTGGCCGGCGGCTCGGGCGGGCGGGCGGTGTCGGGGTCGGTGCCGATGATGCGGCACCAGCGGCGGCCGAGTCTGAGCATGCCCCTGGTGTCGGTGTCGGCGGTGGCGTGCGCGTCGCGCCACACGGCGCGCAGAGCGTTCAGCGTGTCCTCGCCGAGCACGCCGGTGACGGCGGCGCCGACCGGGCTGGTTTCGGTCTCGTCGAGAACGCCGGCGTCGGCGCGGGCGAGCAGTAGCGCGGCGGCGTGGGCGGCCTGCCACGGCGTGGGGGGTGGCGCGCCGGGGGTGGCGGGGAAGTCGTCGAGCACGAACTCGGTCGCGGAGGCGCGCAGCCAGCGGCGGTCGCCGGGCCGACGGCGAAGCTGGCGGGCTTCGATGCGGGATTCCTCCAGCAAGATCGCTGCCTCGGCCCAGGCGGGTGGCGCGCTGGCCGGGATCGCGGCGGCCCAGCGGCTGTGCGCGGCGTGGGCGGCCTCGTGGGTCAGCGCGCCCCAGGTGGCGGGGTAGCGTTCCCGGTCGCTGGGGCGGGCGGGGTCGGCGGTCGCGGGATCCACGCCGAGATGGGTGCCGTCGACCTCGACCCGGGCCAGGGCGGGCAGGTAGCACGCCGGCGATCCGTGCCCGGCGCCGGGGGCGCAGGCGACGACCAGGTCGTCGCGGCCGGCCAGGGCGGGGATCTGGGCAGTCAGGGCCGCCGACAGGGGCAGCCAGTCGCCGGCCGGGTCGGGTGAGGGCGTGGCGGCCGGATCGGCGAGCAGGTGGGGCGCGGCCATGTCGGGCACCTCTCTTCTTGAGCGTGCGGGTCAGATCTGGCGGCCGAGGGCGAGGGGGACCATGGGGCGGCCGAATACGGTGGTGACGACGTCGGTGACCACGTCGCGATCTTCGTCGGGGGCGATGCCGGTCAGGTTCGCGGCGGCGGCGTCGGTGCCGAGGACTTCGGCGATCTTGCCGAACGCGATCAGCTCGCGCAGTTGCGGCGCCCAGCCGATCTCGCCCTTGTTCTGGCGGGTGGCGAGGTGGCGGGCGACCCGGATCGCCCGGGAGTCGATCTTCAGCGCGTGGGCGAGGTCGAAGTCGGTGCCGACCTGGATCTGCACGCTGAACCGGGAGGCCAGCGCGTCGGTGAGGATGGCGCCGTGGACGCCGGGGTTGTGTCCGGCGATGACGTAGAACCCGTCGGCGGCGGCGATGGTCTCGCCCTTGTGGGCCTTGACGGTGATTTGCCGGCGGCCGTCCATGGCCGGGTAGACGACCGCGAGCACCTTCGGGGAGATCAGGGTGGCGTCGTCGATCAGCAGCGCCCGGCCCTCGGTCATCGCGGTGACCAGCGGGCCGTAGACGAACTCATACCGGCCGTCGTCGGCCTGGGTGTAGTCGCCCACGAAATCGGCGACCGTGGTGTCGCCGTCACCGGCCAGGGTGATCAGGTCACCGAACGCCGCCTCGGCCAGGCTTGTCTTCCCCGTGCCCGGAGGCCCGTACAGCAGCACCGGGATGCCGGCAGCGCGCAGCCTGCGCAGCGCCTCCACGTCGGGCATGTCGGCCAGGCTCCTGGGCCGGTACACCTGCCCGTTCGGGCGGGTGACCGGGCCGCCGGGCCTCGGCGGCGCCGGCGAGCCGGCCGGCGCCGGGCTCGCCCGCCCAGGCGAGGTGCCCGCCGGCGGCGACGTCACGGATGGTGCGGCCGGGCTGGCAGGCGGGGCAGGAGGGCGGCGGGGTCCGGCGGCGGGGCGGGGCGGGGCGGTCGCGGCGCCGGCCGTGGCGGCGTTGGCGCGGTAGCGGACCGGGCTGCCGGGCTCGCGGGCGGCCTCGCCGCGGGCTTCCAGGGTGGCCAGCGCGTTGCCGACCGCGCCGGCCGAATGCCCCAGCGCGCCGGCGATCTTGCCGGGCTTCCAGGCGCCGGGGTTGGCGGCCAGCCAGCCCGCCACCTTGCGGCGCAGTTCACCTTGGCCTAGCCGGCCCGCGGCCCTGGTGCGGGCCGGGGCGGCCGTGGCGGGCGGGATGGTGGTCATCGCGGGTCCTCCGGTGATGGTCGGGCGATCGATCGGGGGCGGGGTTCAGGAGGCGGCTAGCTCGTTGGCGAAGGTGGTCAGCCGGGAGGCCAGCGAGCAGGGGTCGTCGTGCAGCGAGTCGGGGTCGAGGGCGGCTAGGTCGTCGCGGCTCGTGATCAGCAGCGCTCCGTCGGCGGCGTAGAAGTCGCGCCAGGCACGCTGGCGGACCACCCGGACCTCGCGGCCGTGGCAGATGAGGTGCGGGTTGCCGGGATCGGTCAGCAATTGCCGCGCGTCCCGCGTGGTGACGATTATCAGGTCGTCCATGGCATTTCCCCTCAGTTAAATGGCGGTCGACGTGGCGGCTGGCTATTCCCATTTCCGTATTTCCTTTGTGCACGTCGAGGGTAGCTCTGCCTCGGGCGGTGCATCAACCCTTTTCCGTCTCGAATCGCGTCGTTTTCCATGATCTTTTCCCGGACAAATTGGGCGGCGCTCCGGCGTTTCGGCGCCGTGGCCCGCAGCGCCGTGAATTGGCGCGCGCGCCGACCCGCTCGCCGGCCTTACCGGGCGCCGACCTCACCGGCCCGCGCCGCACAGCGTCCTCGCTCGCCATGCGTCTCGCCTGCTCAAACACGCTGTAAGCCCTCGCACTGAGCCCGTCAGCCAACACCATCAGATGACCACCCACGCATCCACCGCCGCATCGCAGACAATCGTCTTACAGCCTTCGTGCTGTATCAGTCTGGGAATCCATCGGAATGTTCAGATCGCCCACACGCTGTGGCTTTGCGCTGCCACTGAGCATTCCGGTGTCAGCAGGTAAACGGATACCGGATGGGACTGGCTGGCAGACGGGGAACCGGGCTGGTTCGCCGGTTCTCCGCCGGAACCGGGCTGAGACAATTCCCTGGCGCCGAGGGCAGGTGACTAATGGGTCCCTGGAACGGCTTACCGCTTTACTAATTCCCGGGGCAAATGTTAGCGTGCCTTTTCTGGTGCGGGAAATTATCTTCGTGAGCGGGCTCGGGCAAGGACGGGCGGTCCTAGTGATCATCGACGCAGCCAGCGGCTGCGAAGCTGCGCGTTCTCCGGCCTGGCCAATGCTGCCAGCCTATTGGGATTCACCGGCAGGAGCCGGGCCAAGCCTGGCCCAACCGGAGGCAGCTGCCACGGATGGACCTGGACCGGATCCTGGCCCGGCGGCGTGCCACCAGGTGATGCGACCCAGCCGCGTTGTTCAGTTGCGAAGCAGGCTGTCAAGGGGTCCATAGCCCAGTGTCTTGATGGCTGCTGTGAGCCACGAGGGCTCGGTGTGATACCACAGACCAGGTTCCAGTCCGGTGCCTGCAGGCAGGATCAACCGCGGGCCTGGACCCGGCAGGACGAAGGTCTTACGGACGCGCGTACCCGGCAGGTTCCGCACCATCGCGGCCGGGCCGTCGGCGAGCCTCTGCCGCGGCGGTCCAGGCGCTATCAGCATCGCTCGGTCGACCTGCTCCCATGCTGTTTGGTCGCGCGCATTGCCCGGATCGATCATCACACCGTCGCTCAAGATGACTCCGCGGACGTGCGACGAGTCGGCGAGGGCAGCACTGACGTTCAACTGCAGATCCGCGAGTATGTTTTGCAGAGGCTGAGCGCTTCGATCGGTCAGGCGCAGCAGGGCGCCTGTATCGTCGATGCGCAGCCATGCCATACCCCCGATGGTCTGCCGGGCCTTCTCGGCTATCCGGTCGGCCACTCGCCGCCACACATCACCTCGGATCACTGGGCCGCTGAAGATTGGTCCCGCCGGCCGATGTCCTTCCGCGAAGACTTCCAGGTGGTTTTCCCGGTAGCGAACGGTTCGAGCGGTCCCGTCGGCGGCGGTGGCCCGGCATGCCTGCGCAATTTCCTGCAGCCAGCTATCGAGTTGACCAGCGGCGAGAACCTCGTGCGCGTAGCAGGAGATCTCTACCTGATGCTCGCGCTCAAGAGCCCACAGGAGGCCATGAAGCTGATCGCTGTACCGGTCGATGGCACGGAAGTCGCGATCCAGACCTAGTGTTGTGACCTCGACCGTGTAGCTGGTGGCACCGCGGCTCAAAGTCAGGTCTGCTCGGCGGCCCGATGGGCTGGTGTTCTCGTACGAGACGGTCCAGCCGGCCAAGGTTGCGAAGGCAGCAGTCTCCAGGGTCAAGCACAGGTGCCGGAACTTCGTTGCTGCTAGGTCGCGGTTGGCGTAGACCTCCTTCGCCTCACGGGCCAGACCCGACGTCTCGTTGGCTGCGGTTACCAACGCTATACGGGCCGCAAGTTCGAGGACCCGGACGAGCACGCGGGAGTTGGTCATCGGCCACCAATCTGGGCTCAGCAGCGGGACGAAACCAGTTCGGGCGGCATTGTCCGCCAGCCATGTCTCTCCGAAAAACTCCCGCACCACGTCGACTGCCCACGCCACGGCCACAGTTCCTTCGCGCGTGAGAAGGGCCTCGTCGAGGTGTCCCGCCCACCCGGGCCAAGTCAGCTCCGGTTCCACCGGCTCACTCTAGGTCCGGCGCCCGGCCAATCGGCGTCACATTCAGCGACCACAAGCCGCGACCGTGTGACGAAGGTCGGCTCCTAAGCGATGGCTAGCGATGTCCCGCAGTCGGCGCAGAACACGCGGCTCAAGGTGCAGTCTCGCCCGCATCCTCCCCAGTCGGAGCACGTGTGACACTCTTCACGCTCGTGCTCAGTGCTGGCAGGGCGCCAGCATCTATTGCAGCGCCACTCGGTGTTGCCTTTCAGCGGGTGTATGTAATCCGCAATCGCCTCGTGGAAGTCACCGCGAACCGTGTACCGGCCCCAATCGGTCTCGACGGTCACTCCCCGCCCTCCGCGCAGAACGTGGTTGCCGTAGTCGATGGTGGCTGCCTTCCGTTCCGCGATTCTGCGCCGGTGCGTGACGAGGCAGCGGGCAAGGTCGTCCTCGCTGACGAACCAGGCGCCGGCTTGTTTGCGGGCCGGAATCGTCTCACCGCCGATCGACACCTCTCCGCTGCGCTGAGCCTGACGCCGGTACCAGTCATAACTGTTGGAGACAGCGCTCTCCTCCTGGCGATACCGCTCGACTGCCTCGGATAGCCGGACCACGGGTATACCTCCCAGCCACGCCCCGTCTGAACAAGCTACAGCGGATCTCCGGCGCGCGGATGCCGCCGTCGTTCGGCGCGGCAATCGAGGTGATCAGCGGCATACGGCTACCGGCCGCGGGGTGAACGAGGTCGCTCTGGCAGGGGGAGTTCGGCGTTCTGGCCGCGTGCACGGCGGCTGTGCGGGGTGGTTCCGCAGTCTTTGCAGTCGGCTTTGCCCGCGATTGGTTCGATGGGCTCAACCTTGCGCAAGCGCGGGCGGATGCGGATGAAGCCAGCGGGCGCCGTGGGCTCGATGAGCTCACCCAGCATGAGCATGAAGTCGGTCGCGGCCTCGGATGCCGCCCAGGTGTTGAACGTGATCACGCTCGGCGCCGGCACTTCGTCGAGGTAGCGGTTGCGCTCTCGCTCGCGCTTGTTCGTCGACTCTTCTTGCAGTCGGGCCGGTGAGATCAGTTTGTTGCATCGCAGGCAACCGGTGCCCGGCAGGATCGGGCGGATGTTCGTTCGGATGTCTCCCACCTCACCGGTCCCAGGGTTCACGTCGATGCGTGTGCCAAGCTGGACCGCTGGGATCAGGAACTGGTGGGCGACTGCGTTGACCAGCATCCGGGCGAGATGCCCGTCGGCCGCTAGAAAGATGTAATCGCAGTCGATGAGCTCGCGTGCCGACTCCGGCTCGACGACGTTTGCCGCGATCCCCTTGAATCGGATTTTTGGGTTTGCGCGCTTCGCGGCGCGGCGGGCGAGGCGCACCTTTCGGATCGAGAAGCGATCGGCGACCAGGTCTCCGCCCGGCAGAGCGCGCAACGGCATTAGCGCGTCCAGCCGACGGGCTTCCGGCATCCGAGGCAGATTTGTTCTGTCCAGGCGGTCAGGGTCAATGACGATCAACTCGCCGACGCCGAGTCGCGCGAGCATGGTGACGAGCGGCAGGCCTACGCCGCCCGAGCCGACTACGGCGACCTTCATCGTCGCGAGGAGGGCCTGCCCGCGGTCGCCAAACCAGCGCACCTGGCGGTCGTAGGTCGGATCGGCCTTAGGTGGCGGCGCGGGCGGTGCGGGATAGAGCCGGTGCAGGTTGCTGCCCACGACCACCGTCTCGCGGATCGGCCGACGCTGGCGGTCAGGGGTCCAGATGTCGCCGGCAAGCGCATGCCTGGCAAGCACCAGCGCGCCGACCGGTTGCCCCGAGATGTCAAGCAGCGCGGGGTAGCCTCGCTCGTGCGACCGATTGTCGGTGCCGCTGAACTCCACCGCGGTGCCGCCGCCGTGGTTGTGGACGGCGAGGTAGATGAGTTCTTGATCGTGACAGTAGCGGATCTTGTCATGCACGAACTGGGGCGTGAGCCTCCGGTAGCCTCGGACGCCCGGGACGAAGTCGACGCCGTCCTTGGCCAGGAACAGGTCGCGCGCGAGAAGGCGCGTTCCTCGCTCGGTAGTGACGACGCCCGCGGCGATGACCGCGCCGTGCTCGTCATTGTCGCCCGGGAAGAGGTGATCGCAAAGGCGCTCGTAGAGCGGCTGCTCGATCGTCAGCGTCCATGGGTCCATCAGCGGCTCCGCAGGAAGTCGAGTACCCGGAGCAGCTTCCGGAGCGCCGAGTCAGTGTCCGCGTTTCGACGGTTGGACCGGCGGGAGATCTGGATTGCGGGGAGATCGAAGCCCGGCATGGCCGCGCCGCGCATGAGCGCCGTCGGCAGGTTGCCGTCCGGATGCTGATTCGGTGCCTGGCCCGTGCCGACGTAGCGGATGCCCGCGTCAGCGAAGAACGGGTAAACGTCCGAATCCGGATACGTCCACACGATGTGGAACCCGATCCATGAGCTGGTGGGGTCGAACGAGTCGCCGATCGCCAAGTCGTCCACGATCACGTAGGAGCCCCCGTCCAGATCACTCTTGGTCCGGACCCGGCTCCCTATCTGCGCAGCTTCCAGTTCCCCGATCGCCCTGGCCACGTGTGGCTTCATCCTAGGAGTCGTCGTCCCCGTCGTTCGCAGAGAACTCGGAGTGCTCGGTGACCGTGATCATTTCGTCGTCGGCTATCGTCCGGGCTGGCTGGCCGCCGTGCGCCTCCAGCGTCAAGATGAAGTCCAGCTCGATCTCGACGCCCTGTTCGATCGCGGCTTCCTTGATCTCGAGGCCGGTGACTCGGTGCCGGGCGAGGGCGACAGGCCGGTTGTTGACCTTGACGGTGACTGTCCCGTGCTCCTGAGCGGTCCTCGCTGATGTCATTGACATTGACATTCTCCAAAAGAGAGGTGACCCTGACAGACGGCAACGGTAGTGCGCCCCCATCACGCCTGTCAAGTTGGGCCACTTAGATCACAGCTCATGTCAGTAATATTGACTGTCAGCCAGATTGACATACTACTCATCGTCGGTGATACTTGGCCGCATGGACGCCCTGTACAGCCGCTTCGGCCGCCAGCTCCGCACAGCCCGCAAGGATGCCGGATTGACTCAGCAGGAACTCGCCGAGCGAGTCAGCTTGACGCGCACGTCGATCACGAACATCGAGAGCGGCGCCCAGCACATCAGCCTCCGCCAGCTATACCTCCTCGCCGCAGCCGTCGGCCTCTCTCCCGCCCAGCTGCTGCCTGACCCCGATGGGGCGATCGAAGACCTCATCTCCGAGCACGCCCTTAAGGCACTAGAAGAAGACGCCGAAGGTCTCGACTTCGCCGCGCGCGTGCTAAGGAAGTCACAAACCCAACCGACCCTCAGCACGGCGGATGCGCGATGAAAGCTCTCAGCGCCGCCGAGAAGAGAGCCATCGCCGTCCTCGATGAGTCCGGCGTAACCGAGCTGCCGGTTCCGGTAGAGCGGATAGCCCGAGCTCTCGGAGCACAGGTGACTTATGAGCCCTTCGAGGGTGAGATCTCGGGGATGCTCTACCGAAGCAGCGGCAGAACAGTGATCGGCGTCAACTCCAGCCACGCTCCGACCCGCCAGCGCTTCACTGTCGCCCACGAGATCGGCCACCTCCTCATGCATAAAGGCGAGCGGGTCATCATCGACCGATTCGTGCGCGTCAACTGGCGCGACGGCGAATCCAACCCCGAAGAGGTGCAAGCCAACCGGTTCGCAGCCAGCCTGCTGATGCCCCGTTCACTCCTCTATGAGGAAATAGAACGAGTTCTTTCACGACATCGTGATCTAACACCTCACGATCTCGTGGGGTTGCTTGCCAAGCGGTTCGAGGTCAGCTCCGCGGCCATGCAGTACCGCCTCATTAATCTGGATATCCTTGACCCTTATTCGCTGGCCGGCTAAACACTTGGTGGTCAGGGATAAGTCCCAAGAAACGGCCAGCGACTCCACCTTTGAGCATACGTTGCGATTAGCCTGCCCAATGGGGGTCCCGGTCAAGACGGATCTCAGGACACGCCGACGACCAAGCGTTCAGGCGGAGCGCCCCGGACAGCCCTGATCAGTGCGCCCCCGTCACGATGCCGGATCTTGGCGCCGGGATGAGGGCTGGTTGTCCTGGCCGTCATCGGCGGGTCGGGCGGGAGCCGGACTGCCGGGTCTTTCGCCCGCCGGGACGCTGGCAACCTGGCGGGTCTCGGCGGCGGCAGTCAGGCCGAGCACGGCGAGCCGGGATTCCAGCAGGGCCAGAGTGCGGCGGGCAGAGTCGGGCCTGCCTAGCCGGGCCTGGATGCGCATGATCTTCTGGTAGAGCGCCTCATTGTACGGGTCGTGAGTCAAAGCGGTTTCCAGGGTGGCCAGGGCCTGCTCAGGGTCGACCTGCTGGAGGAGGCCGGCGATGCGGGCCAGGGCGTCGACGGCGCGGCGGCGGGTCGGCTCGGCATGGCGTTCGGCCCACTCGTAGGCCGCTCCGTCGGCCAGCGGCCCCTGGTAGAGCGAGATGGCCTGTCGCAGGGCGGCGAGCTGGTCCTGATCGCTGGCGGCGTCCTGGGCTCGTCCGAGGGCGGCGTCGAACTGCCACAGGTCCACCTCGATCAGGGCGGGGTCGAGCCGGTATCGCTCGCTGGCCAGGATGATGAACATGGCCGCGGTCAGGCCGGTGCTGGTGCGTAGCATCTCACGGGCCTTGCGCATGGCCAGGTGGCGCTGGCTGGCGGCGTACCGAGGGCTGGATTCGGGCCACAGCTCCGCATCGATGCTCGCGCTCGTGGCCCCTTCGGGGTGCACCGCGAGATAGGCGAGCAGTTCGCGGGCCTTGCGCAGCCCGCCGCTGATCTCCTCGCCGCGCGCGGTGATGCGCAGCCGTCCCAGGACGCAGATCCGCACGGCCCTTTCCGTGCTGGCCGGGCTGGGCGTACGGACCATGGTGGCTGCCAGCGCCCTGGACGAGGGCGCGGCATCGCGGTGCCCGGCTGAGGCATCCGTGGGCGCGGTGACCGCTGGCGCCGATGGCAGAGCCTGCGCCGGATCGCGGTGCGGCGGCTGCGTGACAGGCCGCGGGCTCGCGCCATAACCACCAGAGCCGGCGTCACCAGCGGGGTGTTCACGGTCGGCGCGCTGCCTGCTGCCACCGGTCCCGTCGCTGCCCAGGCCTGGCTGCGGTGCCCCGCTGGGCTCGCCCAGGCCGGCGGCTTCCGCGTGCTGGGCGGATGAGGTTCCCGCCGGGCAGGGCTGGTCAGCGGCCAGGCGGCCCTGGGCGCCGCGGAGCATGCTCAGCATGGCCGCGGTGTCGGCGGGAGTCAGGTGAGATGCCCATACGCCGGCCAGGCCGGGGTCACTGGCGGCCGTCACCTCGCCGCCGGCGCCGACGTGGCAGGTGATCCCGGAGGGCCAGTCGCCGAGCAGGATGCCGGTCATCCCGGCGCTGGCGCCGGCGTCGAGGATCGCGCGGATCCGGGGTACGGACGGCGCGTCGGCTGAGGCGATCAGGGCCAGCGGCGACGGCGGGTCGTCGTCAGCGGCCGGGCCGCCGGGCGAGGTCCGGCTGTCGTCGCCTGCCTCGCGCAGCCGCAGGCGGCGGGTGATCTCGGTTTCGGCGCGGTCCAGCGCGGCGGCAAGGGTAGGGGTGATGACAAGGCCGTCGGGAAGCCCGGGGGTCACGCCCGGCACCCGGGCCATCGCCGGATCGTCCTCGCCAGTGAGCTGGCGGACGTCGGCTGCGGGAATGATGACCCGGGCCGGGGCGTGCCCGCCGGGGCCGGGTGCGGCCAGCAGGCCGATCAGCAGGGCACGTGCTGCGGAGTGCGCACCCGGGCCGGTCAGGCCAAGGCCCCGCGCGGCGACCGCGGCCAGCGGGATCTCGGCGCTGCCCCGTGTGCCGAACACGATGGTGCCCGCCGGGTGCGGCCGGGCAGGCGGAGCTGGTGGCCCGAGTTCCTCATCTCGCGGGAAGGCGCCGGCCGGCTGGTCCCGGCCGGTTTCGCCACGCCAGGCTGGACCTGGTGAGGAGAGCGGCGCGGGCAGCGGCACGCTGGCGGCACCGACTGCCGCGCTCGCGCCGGGCACGGTGAGGTGCTGGCCGTCACCGGAGACAGGGCTGCCCGGCTGCCAGCTGGCACCGGCGGGTGCCCCGAACTCGTCCAATCCCTCCTCGTCGCCGGTCCCGCCTGAGCCTGGGATCATGTCGCCGGGTTCGGCGTCGTCGGGCCAGGGTTCGCCGCGGGCTTCGGCTGCGTCGGCGGCCAGGCTGCGCAGGTGCGCCCGCCGCAGGGCGCTGATCGCTTCGGGAAGCGGCGGCTCGGTCCGTTCATCCGGGATGGGCCAGCGCGGGACCGCGACACGGCGCCGGTGCAGCCGCCAGGCCACCAGCGCCGCGCTGATGGCCGCGGCGAGCGTGATGCCCACCAGGCCACCGTCGGGCAGCTGGACCCCGCCTGGCCGTTCACGGCGCGGATGCGCGGGGACGTGACCCGCCGGGTGTGCTGTGCGGGTATGCAGGCCGGGCAGACGCTGATGCTGGCCTGCCTTGCCGGCATGCGGACCGGGCTTCCGGTCGTGATCAGGCTCGGCCGACCCGTGCGTCGGCGGCGGGGCCGGCCGGGACCCGGCCGGCGGGTGGTGCCCGGCTGGCGGCGCGGGGCTGGCTGGCAGGGCGAGCACCCACCCGGGGTAGATCAGGTTCGGGTCGGTGAGGCGGCCGCCGTCCGGCTGCGGCTTGCCGCGGTTGAGGTCGTAGATCTCTTGCCAGCGCTCGCCGTCGCCGAGGAAGCGGACGGCGATGTCCCACAAGTTGTCACCCCCGACAACCCGGTAGACCCGCGGCCGCTTCGCGGCGTGGCCGCTTGCGGCCAGGTCATGGCCGCCCGGATCCCGGGCAGCGGCGAGAACCACTGCCGGAGCGGCGGGCGCGGGATCGTCCGGCAGGAGCGGCACCGCCATGGCACGAGCGGCGAGAACCGCGTGCAGCCCGGCGCGAGGCGCGGGCTGCGGCACCGGGACGGAGGTCAGCAAGACCGCGCTGACCAGGACGGCGGCGAAGCCCTGGACGGGGGCGATGACCGGCAGCCGGGGCGCGCGGCTGCCTCGTGCGACGGCGGCCACCTCCATGATCACCGACAGGGTGAACGTCAGCCACAGCAGCCAGACCAGGCAGGCCAGGGCCTTGATGATCGCGTCGTTGGTGAGCGGGCTGGTGAGGAACACCCGGATGCCCGCCCAGGCCGGCAGGCGGCGGGGCAGCGGCCAGCCCACGTACACGGCCAGCGCGTACGGCACCCCGGCCAGCATCGCCGCGGTCAGGGTGAACGCACCCACGGCCCGCAGCGCCGGCCAGGCACGGCCGGCGGGCATCCTCATGGGATAACCCCGGTGATGCCGCGCTCGGGGATGGCGCTGGCCGAGGCGTGCACGGTTATCGAGCCCAGCCCGGCCGCGTCCAGGATCTGCATCTGCTGGGTGACGGTGACCTCGACGGTGACCACGTTCCCTGTGACCTGCACACTGCCCCGGTAGCCGGTGGCGGCCAGGTAGCTGCGGGCGTCCGCGACGGCCTGGGCGGGATCGAGGACCAGGGTGCCGTTCTGCCGGTAGGTGGCCAGGTTGATGGCCTGCGCGCCGGCGCGGGCGGCCTGCTGGGCTTCGTCAACGGCGCGCTCGCGGGCGGCCAGGGTCAGCCCGCCGTCCAGGACCAGCCCGGCGACCAGGATCAGCGCGACGGTCATGACCACGACGAACACGGTGATCTGCCCCTCATCCCCGGCGGCAACGCGCCAGCGGCACCTGGCCAGGCGGGTCATGGCCCGGTCCCGCGGAAGACGTCGATGGGGGCGGCGGCCTGAGCGGTGAGGGTTTCGGCGCCGGGCAGGTGCAGCAGCGCCAGCCCGGCGAGGGAAACGGTGCAGGACACCCGGACGCTGACCTGCCCGCCTGGCCGGAACGCGGCCGTGTCGGTGCTGACGGTGAGGCTGCCGCAGGTGAGGTGCTGGCTGGCGAGCGCGGAGGAGGCGACCGCGGTGGCCTGGGCGTCGGCGGCAGACGGGTCGCGGGCCAGCGAGGCGGCGCGGGCGGCCTGGGCGGCGGCGCTGGCGACTTCGAGCCGGGCCTGGACCAGCCGCCCGGCGGCGACGATCAGCATCAGCAGCAGCACCAGCAGCGGGGTGACCAGCGCCAGTTCCACCGCCGCCGAGCCCCGATCCGCGCGCCCGAGGCGGCGCGGGCGGCCAGCCAGCCGTCGGGGCATGGGTCACCTCTGCGTGGCGGGGACGAACCGCTCGACGGGGCCGGTCACGGTTACCGTCACCGGCAGGGCGAGGCCGGGCAGCGGCACGACCCGTTCGGCGTCCGCGGTGATCGTCACCGTGACGGTGGTGGCGGTGCGGGTGACGGTCACGCGCGGGCTGATGAGGATGGCCCCGCCGATCTGGCCGAGCACCTGGCTGGCCCGGTTCTGCCCGGCGGCGGCCGTGGCGCCCTGGAGGCGGGCGGCGGCGAGGGCTTCTTCGGCGGTGGCCTGGGCCACGTGGGTGGCGTGCGCCCAGATCCCGAACTGGATCACCAGCAGGATCAGCAGCATCAGCAGCGGCGTGGCGACCACGAGTTCGGCCGACCCGGCCCCGCGGTCCCCGGCAAGCCGGCGGCGGGCGGCCCGCGCCAGGCGGGTGCCGGCAGCCAGGGCGCTCATCCGAGGTTGAGGCCGTTGGCCTTGGCCAGCACCTTGGCGGCGATGATGGCGATCGCGGCCAGGGCCATGGCGACCAGCAGCGCGATCACGACCACCGTCTCAGTGGTGTACCCGGCATCTTTGCTGCGTTTCAGTTCCGTGATGGCGGCGGCCAGGTGGGCGCGGATCAGGGCCCAGATGGCGCGCGGCGGGCCGGTCCCGAACACGGCATATCCCTCCTTCACAGGCCGGTGAGGACGTGGACGATGGCGGGGAACCCGACCAGCAGCAAGAACCCGGCGAACAGCAGCACCAGCGGCAGGCTCATCCGCTCGGTGGCGGCCTGCGCCTGGGTTTCGGCGGCAGCGAGCTGATGGGCGCGCAGCGTGGCGGCCTTGGCGGCCAGGCTGGTCTTGACCTTGGCGCCTTCGGTGCCGGCCAGGGTGATGCTGGCCGCCAGCTCCCCCATCTCGCTGACACCGAGCGCCTGGCCGAGGGCGGCCAGGTGAGCCCACGGCGGCTGGCGGGTGATCCGGGCGGCCTCCAGCGCACCGCGCAGCCGTGCGAACGCGGGTCCGGTGCCGACGGCTGCGGCGCTGGTGAGGGCCTCCTCGATCCCGGCGCCCCCGGCGATGGAGATCACCACGAGGTCCAGGAACGCCGACAGGGCGTGGCGGAAGTCGTCCCGGCGCCGGGCCGCCTCGGCGCGCACGCTCAGGTCTGGCAGCAAGAACCCGGCGGCACCCAGGATGACCGAGGCGGCGGCGGGCAGCTGCCAGCCCAGGCTCACCCCGCCCAGCGCGAGGACGGCGTTCGTGGCGGGGGGGAGCAGCAGCCCGGCGATCGCGCCGGTGGCCTGCTCGGCGAGCTGCCGCGCGGGCGGGCGGCCGAGCACGGCCAGGTCGGACCGGACCCGTTCGCTGGGCAGCCCCAGGCCGGCCAGGACCGCGGCGAACGGACGGCCTGCCCTGGCTGCCCACCCGCCTTCCTCGGCGGGCAGGGCGGGTGCGGGCTGGGGTGGCCGGGTGAGGGCGGCGAGCACCGCGGCCAGCGGCGGCCGGGCCGGCGCGAGCCCGAACGCGATGGCGGCCAGGCCGAGCCCGAAGCCGGCGCCCAGCAGCAGCGCCGCGGTCACGACTGCTCCCCGGGCGGGCGGCCGAGGGCGGCGAGCTGGGTGAGGAAGCGCTGGGGTTCGCCGAACCGGGCGATCTTGCGCAGCAGCCAGAACGCGGCGGCGAACAGGCCGCCGACCGCGGCGAGCACGAGCTGGCCGGCCGCCGAGTCATACGGCTGCAGGAACGCCCGGCTGAACGCCAGCAGGCCCAGCACCAGCGCCATCGTGGCGGTGATGATGATCCGCACGGCGGTGCGGACCCTGGCCCGCCCGGCCGCGATCCGCATCCGCATGCCCGCGTGAGCGCGGGCAGTTTCGGCCAGGTTGCCCAGCAACTGCCCGAGATCGCTGGCCTGCTGCTGGGCGGCGAGCAGCAGCGCGGCGACCACCAGGTCGCCGGTGGGGTCGGCCAGGTCGGCGGCGAACGCCCGCAGCGCGGCCGGGAGACGTTCGCCCTGCCGGATCCGGACGGCCAGAGCGGTGACCTGCTCGCGGATCGGCTCGGGGGCGACCGCCTGGGTGGCCAGCAGCGCCTGCTCCAGGCCGGCGGCGGCGGCCAGGGTGTCGCGCAGCGACTCCGCCCACGAGGCGATGGCCTCGATCCGGGCGACCTGCCGGTGATGGTCGCGGTCCGGGCCGGCGATGCCCGGCAGCCACCACGCCGCGATCCCGGCCAGGAGCGTGCCCACCGGCCAGCGGGTGGCCACCGCGACCACGGCCGCGGCCAGCACAGCGCCGGCCATGCGGAAGCGCCCGCCCGGCCTGGCCAGCCGGGCCTGCCCGGCGAGGTGTCGCCATCGCGGCCAGGCCGGGGCCTCGGTGCGGCGCAGCCCCAGGACGGTCAGCACCAGCCCGAGCCCGGCGCCGGCTCCCAGCAGGCCAGCAGCCGCTACGCTGCCGCCCATCACCAGCCCCCAGCGAGGTCGTGCCCGGCGGCGGCCAGTTCGTCGGCCGTGGCGGCCCGCAGCGGGGCGGCGCGGTTCGCGCGGCGGTC
>Ga0335081_10001030_pt1 | contig 44766 bp, 40 predicted proteins | sample Lox_Sample_35_FD_206713 | JGI IMG/M metagenome (GOLD analysis project Ga0335081, IMG submission 206713) | Soil microbial communities from Loxahatchee National Wildlife Refuge, Florida, United States - Lox_Sample_3.5 | ecosystem: Environmental > Terrestrial > Soil > Wetlands | place: USA... | reverse complement strand
AACAGAACGGAAATATGTTAAACAATGGCAATCAGCATCTCGAAACGCTCGTAGATCCGTAGGAGCGGAGCTTTCAGGCTGCCACGGGCATGCGAGACGTTATCGCAACCCGTGGTATTTTTTTCAACATGCACCGTTGCCTGGAGGGGTGGCACCATCAAATCGAGACCACTTCGTCCGTCATCTATGAACGGGCAAAAACTGCGATACAGAATGATATGTGAAATGGTATGGCCCATCAGCCGGCATTTCCTGTTCCGTTGCTAAGTCGTTCTCCTTTCTGTTGTTGCGTTCTTCGTAACACTCTAAGAACATGGTCTTTTATCTTTGTCGTGTTCCCATACCTCGATGGAAGAGCTTCGAAGAATGAGCTCGCGCCATATTCCTGACGACTTCTTTTCGAAGATAGAGTCTGCATCGGCGTTGACGATATGCCAGTCTCCTCGCGATACCTCCCTGTTGAGCTGCCCTGGAAACCACCCGGCGTATCCGCTATACACCCGGAGCTGCTTTTGTGTCTTGTGAGCGCCTATCATACGCTCGAGCGTGTTCCTGCTCATGCTGACGTACACGTTCAAGAACACGTTGTCTGACTCTTCCAGCTTTACATCGGAACGGATAAGCATAAGCATTCGCTGACCCTCGACGGGCCCGCCGTAATAAACGGAGTCGGACCGCTTCTTCAAGCCCGGCATGGACAAGAGCATCTCGGCGAGGGGCACCTTCGTGGGTCGGTTGATGATGAGACCGGTAGCGCCTGTGGCATCGTAAGCGATGAGCAGGACGACAGTCTCCTGGAACCGGGGGTCGGCGATGGTGTGGCTTGCAACAAGGAATTTCCCCTTCGCGAGGAGTGCATCGCTGTATGGATGGGTTTCAGGCAGCGCGGGCGCGTCCATTGTCCGAACCGGGAACAAACCGGCATGCACCCCCGCCGGAGCCAAGCCTGCGGGTAAGAGGGCCAAATCAACAACAAACACCGTGGCGATGACGGCGCCAACTATGAACAGCACCTTCCGCATTGATCTGAAATTCCGGGACGGCATAGCCATAATTCTTTTGCACCCTCGGTCGGTCTGACGCCTTCTGCTACAATACAAGGTAACAAATGAATGCAGAGGTGTCAATGCCCGCGATGGAGAGGTGGCTTTGCGCAGAATAAGATCAATAGCGCCCTATGGGCAGGAGATGGGTAGATTCTGACTGCAAAATACGGGTTCAAACTGACAGTGTTACAACAATGACGACCTCAACAAGTACGGAGGAAGTCTATTCTTTTCTCCATTTGTTGTCAGGACGGGAAGAAAGGGATCAGACCGAAAAATGAATCGAGGACTGCATTAATCGAGAAATGACATGCGGGACGCCGGGCTGAGTCGAGCGACGTGAAACGGCCAAGCAGCGTGCTGAGATTCCTGCCCCTGCTTTTCACGAAACGGGGGCGGCTGTATGAGTGCGGCCGAACCTCTTGTGCGCGTTTACCCCGCCTTCAGCTGCCCATTAGTCGAAAACGAAGCGCTCACGATCTCCCGGGCCTCTTCCAGGATGCGCTCCAGATGCTTCTCTCCCAGGAAACTTTCCGCGTAGATCTTGTAAATATTCTCGGTCCCCGAGGGCCGGGCCGCAAACCAGCAGTTCTCAGCGATGACCTTCAGTCCGCCGATGGGGGCGCCATTGCCGGGGGCTTTCGTGAGAATGGACTGTATCTTCTCCCCGGCAAGAGAAGCGGTCCGGACCTGGTCCGGAGAAAGTTTCTTGAGCGCTTCCTTCTGAGCCGGCGTTGCAGGCGCGTCGATCCTCGCATAGGCGGGATCGCCGAATTCGCGCGTCAGTTCCTGGTAATGCCCGGCAGGATCCGAGCCCGTCCTCGCCGTGATCTCTGCCGACAGGAGCGTCGGGATGATGCCGTCCTTGTCCGTCGACCAGGCCGTACCGTCCTTTCGCAGGAACGAGGCCCCCGCGCTCTCTTCGCCGCCGAAACCGAGCGACCCGTCGAGCAGCCCGTCGACGAACCACTTGAACCCGACCGGCACCTCGTAGAGCTTCCGGCCGAGTTTCCTTGCCACGCGGTCGATCATGCCGCTGCTCACCACTGTCTTCCCTACTGCCGCGTCCGGCCGCCACTGCGGACGGTTCTGGAAAAGATATCGGACCACGACCGCAAGGTAATGGTTCGGCTGGAGCAGCCCCGCGCTCCGGGTGACCACGCCGTGCCTGTCAGCGTCGGTATCGCAGGCAAAGGCAATGTCGAACTGGTCCTTGAGCCCGATCAAGCGCTGCATCGCGTACGGCGACGACGGGTCCATGCGGATCTTGCCGTCCCAGTCCACGGTCATGAACTTGAAGGTCGGATCGATCTCTTCGTTCACGACCGTGAGATTCAGGCGGTAGAGCTCGCCGATCCTGCGCCAGTAGTGGACCGATGCGCCGCCGAGCGGGTCCACGCCGAGGCTGATCGTCGCCTTGCTGATGGCGTCAATATCGATCACGTTCCCGAGGTCCTCCACATAAGAACTCAGGAAATCATACCGGCGGGTGGTCGGGGCACGGAGGGCCTTTTCGAAGGTCACCCGCCTCACACCGGCGAGTCCGTTCCTGATGAACTCGTTCGCCTTCGCCTCGATCCAGCTTGTGACGGCAGTATCCGCGGGGCCGCCGCTGGGCGGATTGTACTTGAAGCCGCCATCTCCGGGAGGGTTGTGGGAGGGGGTCACCACGACGCCGTCTGCCAGACCCCTTGCCCGTCCGCGGTTGTGCGTAAGGATCGCATGGGATACGGCAGGCGTCGGCGTGTATTCGTCTTTGAGCGAGATCATGACCTCGATGCCGTTCGCAGCGAGCACCTCGAGGGCGCTGGCAACCGCGGGGGCCGAGAGCGCATGCGTGTCGGCCCCAAGGAAGAGCGGGCCGTCGATCCCCTGCTGGGAGCGGTAGAGGCAGATGGCTTGGGTGATGGCGAGAATGTGCCATTCGTTGAAGGTCCTGTCCAGGGAGGAGCCGCGATGGCCCGACGTGCCGAAGGCGACGCGCTGCTCAGGCTGCACCGGATCAGGCACGCCTGAGTAATACGCCGAGACAAGCTTCGGAACATTGACAAGGATCGAAGGCGGCGCCGGCTTTCCGGCAAGAGGGCTCGTGGTCATGGTTCAGAGGTTCCATCCCATGAGAAGTGATGTACTGACCCGAACAGGGTAAGAGCGGTTAGCCTGGATTCAAGTATAGCAAAATAAACAGCCGCGGCTGACAGGAGTGCGTACTGAGGTGTGGGTCGAAGTCCGGACCCGTCACTTGTTGACCAGCAGGAATGACCGCAGAGCCGCTTTTCGCGTCATAACGGGGATGAGACCATTCGGACAAAATTCACGGGCCGGCGCTCAGGAGAGCTATCCAACGAACGGCATTGGCAGGGCCAGAAGAAGCCGGGTCACTTGCATGCCTCATCTGACTTGCAGATCCCCTCTTCCGCGGACGGAAGGACCATCTGGAATGACTCGCCTGCCCCGCCGGTCAGGTCGGCGACTCCGACGGTGCTGCCCGCGCTCCCGGCCCTGTTTTGCTTCTTCGGCAGGGGCTTCTCCTTTACAGCCGGTGTTTTCGCCGGCACCTCCGGCTTGCAGTTGAGATAGGTGAGGATCGATTCCCTGCCGGTCAGAAAGATCTTTTCGCTGTTCTTGTTCACGTACAGCGTGGGAACATGCTCGATGCCCATCCCCTTGAGGAAACCCGAATATTCATTCACCAGCACGTGGTCGACGGATATCTGCTTTTCGTCGAGCACCTTTATGACCTCCGTGCAGTACTTGCAGTCCTTGCCGTAAAACAACACGAGCTGTTTCTGGCTCGGGATGACGGTGCCTTCCGCCGGGAGGATCAGATAGAAGAGGCTAAAGACAGCGAGGAGCGAAGCGAAACCCGCGAGGACGGACTTCTCGCCCTGGAGGAGCCTGACCACGCTCAAGAGAACGAGGAATCCGAACACGACCAGGCAGAACACGCAGGCAGCGTGGAGCCGGAACGCCTGATATCCCGTGAAAAAACCTTCGCAGGCAAGCGACACGACGAGGAGAAAATTGAGGTACTTCCCGGGCGCGGTTGCGCCCTCTCTCAGGCTGAGCGCCGAGAGGACCGCCAGCACGGAGAAGAGGGCGAGGCCTGCAAGCAGAATGGAGATGTCCCCGAAGCGAGTCTGGCTGGCGACAAGCCGGCATCCGTCGGCAACGCATATGCTCTTCCCGAAAGCCTGCAGGATCGTTTCCGTCAGGACAAAGAGCGCGCCGAGCACGCTCACGGCAGTAAGTAATTTAGAGGTCAGTTCGTTGTCTTTTAGCATATCCGTGACTTTCCGCGCCTTGTTCGACGGGACATTTTACCACCTTTTGGCGATATCCTTGCCACAAAATCCGGATCACCTTCTGAAACGGGCAACCGGCGCAGCAATGAGATGCATGAGGTAGTTCGGAAACCGCTGTAAAAGGTGAGCAGGGGTCGCTTGAGGATTTAAGAAGTCCTATCACGATTGAAATGGTGTTCGGGTTTGTTATACTCCTGGTCATCCCCGCGACAACCACCCGGGAATGACGGGTTATAGTGACGAAATGATGTCTCTGCTGTTCCGGGATCGCTCTTAATGGGATGAGACCAGGGTTGGCTCCGGCATCAACGCCTTAGCCTTATGAGAAACCCTCCGGACTCGCGGTTTTGCCATGGTCAGCGCCAGTTCGGGATTGGCGCCGATCTCGGCCAGCATGAGGGTGCTCCTCCACAGGCTGCTCCTCGACCGAGCTCCGAGCACGGCCGCATAAAAGGGGCCCTTGTCCGTGCTGATCGCGCAGACGAAGCAGTGCCGGGCGTTGCCCGTATAGCCCGTTTTGCCGCCGATGATATTGTTACTCTGATAGAGGAGGTCGTTCGAGCTCTCCAGGAAGATTTCCCTTCCCTCCGTGGTCCTGATGAGCCACGCGCGCTTGCCCAGGATCTCCCGGATCTGGGGATAGGCAAGAGCGGCCCTCATAATGAGGACGAGGTCGGCGGCCGTCGAGTACTGCGTCCCCTTCGGGAGCCCCGATGCGTTCGCGAACAGCGTGTCCTTCGCCCCGATCTCCTTCGCCTTGAGGTTCATCAGAGCCGCAAACTCGCGCTCGGACCCTGCGGTTTCCTCGGCAAGGGCCACGGCAGCCGCATTGATCGATTTCATGAGCGCGAGATGCAGAAGATCGGACACCGTCATCTCCTCATAGGGAAGAAGCCTCGGCTCGATGGACCGGACCCTGGCCGCATTCGGGCTGATCGTCACCTTTTTCGCGGGATCCAGGTTGTCCAGGGCCACCATGGCGGTGACGAGCTTCACGGTGCTTGCGGGAGCGAGCTTTGCGTTCGGATATTTCGCGTAGAGAACAGAGCCGGTGGAGTCCATGACCACGGCGGCCTTGGCGGGTATGGTATTTTGGGTCAGCGCCGATGCCGGCGCAGCGCCGATGCCGGTGAGCAGCGCAGCGGCAAGAACGAGTATGAGGCAGAGCGTTCGTGGATCGATCTCAGGTCTGTTCATGGTTGATGAGGGATGCGGCCGGGTCGTCGTCCTGCCCTTCGTGGCGATGTGTCGATTTGGATGCCCTGTTCCTGGCAATACTAAACCGTCCGGCCCTTCCCGTCAAGGGAAATTGCATCTCCCGGCGCCCAAGCCGGCCCTGAGAGCTCCGTTCTCAGCGGTCCCGGGGCAGCCCTATTGCTCCTGTTCGTCGCCGATCACATGGTGGATGATCTCCCATGCCGTCTCTTCAACGGACTTATTGGTAGTGTCAACGACCGTCCAGTTCCTGTTCTTCCTGATCAGGTCCCAGACATACTCGACCTCGGCGTTGATCTTCCTGAGATCGCTGTAGCTCGCGCTGAGGCCCGAATGCTTCCGGCGGATGCTCCTCACCTTCTGGAGGACTTCGGGGTCTATGTTCAGACAGGCGATCTTTCGCTGGTCGATCTCGAACAGCTCCTCCGGCAGGGGGATGCCTGGTACGATGGGAACGTTGGCGACCTTGTACCCCTCCTGGGCGAGATAGAACGAGGTCGGCGTCTTCGACGTCCGGGATAGGCCGACGACCACGATGTCGGCATCCTTGAGACGCTCGGCTCCCCTGCCGTCGTCGTGTCCCAGCGTGAATTCGATCGCGTCGATCCGTTTGAAATATTTTTCATCGACCTTTCTGAGGAGGCTCGGCGTCTCCAGCGGTTCACGACCCAGATAGGAGGAGAGATTGGTGATGAGCGGCCCGAGGATATCGAGGTGGATGATGTGGTTCTTCAGGCAGTATTCGTAGGCGGAGTCCCGCATGTCCTTCCGGACAAAGGTGAAGGCGATGAGCGCTCCCTTCGCCCTGGCCCGGTCAAGGACCTTCTTGAGGGCGCTCCTCGTGTTGATGTCGTGAAAAACGGCGACCTTCGCCTTTGCATGCTTGAACTGCACGAGCGCGGCCCGCATGATGTGCAGCCCGCTCTGCCCCGTGGCATCGGAAATGACGTAGATCTTCTTCGTGGACGACTTGGCCCGCCCGCTTCGCGCGTTCATGGACGCCCCCACCGCGCGATTGCACCCTCCGCCTGTGCGCGGCCCTGCGCATACCCCTCCTCGAGTTCAGCCGGGGCGGTGCTGAACCTCCCGAGCCGGAAGCCGGGGGGCGGGCAGACCTCGACAATGGAGACCCCGGCAGGCGGATCGTGGATGATCGAGACGGCCTCGTTGTAGATCCGGTTCTGATTCAGAATGGTCGCCCGCAGGCCGGAATGGCGCTGCAGGAACCAGCTCACGAAATAGGAGGACAGGTCCCGTCTGCGGCGAAACCCCCGGGGCCGCGAGCGGATAACCATGATGCGCCGGGCGCCGCGGCGGATCGCCTCGGCAACGGGGATCGGATCGGACACGCCGCCGTCCGTGACACGACGGCCGTCCACCACGGGGAAATCCCGGTAAAAGACCGGAAGCGCGCTCGACGCCTTGAGCAGATGTTCGAGGTTCCCGGCGGATGTTTCGTGGTAGATCGGCGTGCCGCTTGCCACGTCGGTCAGTCCGACCAGGAAGGGTCTGCCCTTGGCATAGATCGCGGCAAGGTCGAGCCGCATCAGGGAGATCGTAATGTCCCACATCCAGTCCAGGTCCATCATATGGCCGCCCCGCAGGAACCGCGACACGCTGATGAACTCCGGCCTGCCGGAAAGCTCGGTATAGATCCTGCGGCTGCGCCCCCGCATTTCCGCGAGATAGGCGGCGATATTCGAGGCGCCCGCGGAAACGCCGATGTACAGCGCGAAGGGGTTGAACCGCCGCTCCAGAAAGACATCCAGCACGCCGGCGGTAAAAATGCCGCGCATGGCGCCGCCTTCCACGACCAGCGCGTTCTCGAGTGGTTGTCGCTGTACTCTGGTATGCCCTTTCATGACACCTCGTCGTATCCCCGATAATCCCCGAGATCCCCCGCAGCGGGAATCCCTCACAACAGCAGCTGGTTCTCCCTTGACCTGCTCTCGCCCACGCTCGATACGGAGATCGCGGGCCTCCCGAGCACCGGGCATTTGGCCTCGCAGATGCCGCAGCCGATGCAGAGTTCAAGGTCCACCCTTGGCTGTTTGACGCTGATGGTCTTCCCCTTCCGGTCGCGGACCCGAGCTTCCTCGAACCAGATCGCCTTTTTCGAGGTCGGGCAGACCTCCTCGCAGACGATGCACGGCCTGGCGTGCGCCCAGGGGAGGCACCTGCCCTTGTCGATCATCGCGAGCCCGATCCTTACCTTTGCCTTCTCCTCGAGGTGGAGGCGCTTGATCGCGCCGGTCGGGCAGACCTGACCGCAGAGCGTGCAGCGGTATTCGCAGTACCCGATCCGGGGCACGAGCATGGGCGACCAGATGCCTTCAACGCCGGCTTCGAACAGCGTTGGCTGGAGCCCGTTCGTGATGCAGACCTTCATGCACTCCCCGCACTTGACGCAGCGCTTCAGGAACTCCCGTTCCTCGAGCGAACCGGGCGGACGGAGGAGCACCGGGTCCTGGGCTCCTGACTTCGCAAGCGGTACGGAGCGGAGCAGCGGCACGGCGACGATGCCGGAAAGAGCCGATGCGATGACCCGCCTCCTGCCGAGGTCGACGCCCGCCGACGCCCGTTTCAGCCCGAAACCGAAGCTCACCGCGTTCTGGGGGCAGATGTCGTCGCAGTTCCAGCAGGCCAGGCACTCGGTGTCGCGCCAGCGCTCCTTCGCCTCCGGCGACGCGTTCCCCTGACACACCGTGGCGCAGGCGCCGCAGGACGTGCAGCCTTCGCTCACTGACCGCCTGAGCAGCGAGAATCGCGACAGGAGGCCGAGGAAGGCGCCGAGGGGACAGAGGTATTTGCACCAGAAACGCTTTTCGACCAGGTTCAACGCGAGGACAATGAAGAACAGTACGCCGATGAGGACGCTCTGCCGGTACACAGACTGCTCGAAGCTGAGTACCGTCCTCTTGAGAACGCCGTAGACCGGCTCCGTTATTGCCGCGATACCGAGCGGGTTTGCGCTGTAGACCTCGTCGAACAGGGACCGGACGCTGTAATTGAACAACGGCGAAAGGCTCACCGAAAATGACCGGACCGTGAGCGAGAGCGGGTCCAGGATGCCGACCGGCTGGAGCGTGAACAGGGCTGACGCGAAGATGGCGATCAGGAGGTAATATTTGGCGCGGTACCAGTGGGCGTACAGGCCCGCCGGACGCTTCCGGCGGATTGACCCGACAAGGTTATTCAGCGTGCCGAGCGGGCAGGCCCAACCGCAGAACACCCTTCCGAACAGGACGGTGACGGCGACCGTGACCAAGGCGAGGGTGAAGGCCCGGGCAGCCGCATGCGCGGACAGGAGCGTGGTCACGAGGATGAGCGGGTCGAAATCGAGGAAGAACCGGACCGGGTAGCCCAGATCGTCATTGCCCCGGGACTCGGTCTGGATGAACAGGAAAAGGAAGAGAAGCAGGAAGAGTCCCTGCGAAATCCGTCGGATATTTTGAACGGTCAGATTACGCATAACAACATCTCCCGTGTCTACTGAAGACTGATCAGCCGGGGAAGCGATCTCCTTCTTGAGTTTGCACGTGACACCACAGGGTTTATCCCGTGCGCGGGAAGCGGGATTGCATTGCTTCGTCAGCAGTCATGGCTGAAAAAGAGCGTTCCCCTGGACGAAAGAGCACATCGCCTTCTTCTGTATTTCTTAAGGAGGACATCTCCGGCGATGTGCGCCCTGGTCAATCACGCGACGCGGAATCCCCCGGCGTCCTCTCGATAAACTTCAGGATATGCCGGGCGATCTCCTCGCCTTTTTCCTCCTGCAGAAAATGCCCGGCACCCTGGATGATCGTCTCGGGCTGGTCTTTCGCCGTCGGGATGAGCGTGCGGAAGGAGCGGTATTCCTTCGAGAACATCGGGTCCTCATCGGAGAACAGCACGAAGGCCGGCTTTTGCCAGCGGGAAAGTCCCTCCCGGGTCCTGCGTATTTCCGCTGCGCCCGGATCATCGAAGTTCGTAGGAAGGGACAGCGGCAGTTCAACAGCCCCGGCTTTGTACGAGGAATCCGGAAAGGGCGCTTCGTAAGCCTCGATCTCCCGCTTCGTGATCCGGTACCCGTGCGCCACTCCCATGCTGATCACCCGGCCGATGGGCAGGTCTGGCGCCAGGTCCACGAACTGCCTCCAGAGCATGAACGTGAAATTGAGCGGCACATCGCCTGTCGGCAGCGTCGTATTCATGATGACGAGGCGTTCGAACAGCTGCGGCCGTTCCGTTGCCGCCCGGAGCCCGACGACCGCTCCCCAGTCGCTGCCGACGAGCGTGATCTTTTCAAGACCGAGGGAATCGATGAATGCCGAGAGAATTTCGTAATGCCCTTCGAAGGTATGCTGCTTTCGATCGGCATATTTATCGGAGCGCCCGAATCCGACAAAGTCCATGGCGATCACGCGGTGCTGTCGGGCGAGGACGGGGATCATCTTCCGGTAGGAGTAGGACCACTCGAGCACGCCGTGGAGACAGAGGATCGTGCTCCCCGTCCCTTCGTCCAGATAGTGCACCCGCAGCCCGTTGATCTCCGCGTAATGCGGCTGAAAAGCGTACCCGGGGAGGTCCGTGAAACGTTCATCCGGCGTCCGCAGGACCCGGGTATCTGCTTCGGTTCTCTTCATGGAAACATCTTTTGGCCGGGGACAGTTGACTCGTTTCCTGCGGCCTTGGCCTGTTACACGGCGATCTTCCTGATGTGCAGCCTGTTCAGGTCCATCTGTCCCAGTCCCTGTTTGTGTCCCAGCGTCACGTACCCGAGGTCGCTCCCCTTCATGCCGAAAAGCGTTGCGCCAAAAGAGTCGATGGCAACGGGATCGGACCCGACGACGATCGTGTCGAGCTTCTTCACGTCCGCAAGGCTCCCGCCCTGGGGCCCGTTCGCGGTCAGGATGCGCACCGCATCGAGGATCGTGAGCGTTGGCTTTATTGTCCGGGAGAGATCGGCCAGGCTCTCGTCGAGCCGCTGGTGGATCTGGCGACGGGAGCCTCCCATGACACCCATCCAGTTCTTCATGGACAGTGTGAGCTTGGCGAGGCCGTGGTGCTTGGCGATCGGCACATTGATCACCTTGTCGGCCTCGAATACATCGGTGTAGAGCGGCCAGGACTTGAGCGCCTCGCCGTTGATCGCCATGTCCTTGAATTTCCGGTCATCCATGTAATCCGCTTCCGCACCCAGAGCCCTGACCGCGGTCGCAATGCCGCTCTGGACATAGCAGCGCCGCGGATCGTTGACCGGCCTATCGAAGACCTTCACCTTCTTCGCGCCCGCGTCGAAGCAAAGCTTGACGATGGCGGCAACGACCTCGGGATTGGTGTTCCCGGCCTGCTCCGGCGTCCGGTCCCACGCGATGTTCGGCTTGACCACGACGACATCGCCCCGGGAAATGAACTTCCCGATCCCGCCCAGAGCGTCGAGGGACGACCGCACGAGCTGCTCCGGCGAAGCCCCGCGGGCAACGACCAGGTCAGGCCGCGTTGCCTGCTCGGCCGCCTCCACGAGGCGGTCGAGTCCGCCGGGGACCGAGAGCCCGGCTCCGGTCAATGCGGCCAGTCTGAGAAATCGCCTTCTGTCCATCGATCACCTCTACGGAATGGAAAGGGATGCGTTATCGGAACGGATTCAGTAACTAACAAATCAAATTTATTACAAGACGGCAATATAATTTCTCGTAGAGGCGCAGAGCTCGCAGAGAAAATCAAAAAATAATTCGCCATGAAAGACTTTCGGGTTTTGGTTTTAAACTCTGCGTCCTCCGCGTGCTCCGCAAGAGACGCCTTTAGCTTCTGGTTTTGATTCCGGCTTGTCCGGGTTAGGATACTTACAATATATTCGGTCGGCGCGGCGCTGTCAAGGCGCCGTTGAGGGCCACGGCCGGAAATTATCGGAACCGGGACAGGAGGTAGACGATGAAACTGATGAGGATGCTGATCAGGATGCTCGTGGCTAGCGGGAAGTAGAACGTGGTATTGCCGCGTTTGATCATGATATCGCCGGGCAGCCTCCCCAGGAAGGGGAGCTTCGGGACGAGGAGGAGGACAACTCCCACCGCGATCAACAGGGTGCCAAAGAGGATCAGTATCTTGGCAATATCACCCATGGCTCTCTTCGCCGAAAAAATCGAGGATACGGCCGAGCGTGTTGCGCATCTCCTTCCGGGGGACGATCATGTCGATCATCCCGTGCTCCAGCAGGAACTCGGCCCGCTGGAAACCCGCCGGGAGCTGCTGCTTGATGGTCTGCTCGATGACGCGGGGTCCCGCGAACCCGATGAGGCATTTGGGCTCGGCCACGATCACATCGCCGAGCATTGCGAAGCTGGCCGTGACGCCCCCGAACGTGGGGTCGGTCAGGACGGAAATGAAGGGCAGGCCCGCTTCGCCCAGACGGGCGACGGCCGCCGACGTCTTCGCCATCTGCATGAGCGACAGGATCCCCTCCTGCATCCGGGCGCCGCCCGAGGAGGCAACGGCCACGAAGGGGACCTTCTTCTCGATGGCGCGCTCCACGGCCCGGGCGATCTTTTCACCCACCACGGAGCCCATGCTGCCGCCCATGAAGTTGAAGTCCATGATCACGAGGGACGCCGGCCTGCCGCCGATCTTCGCCTCGCCCGAGATGACGGCGTCCTTCAGCCCTGTCTTCTTGCGGCTGCTCTTCAGCTTGTCCTTGTAGTCCTTGAAGCCGAGGAAGTCCCGGGGCGAGAGGCCGTCCTCCACCTCGACGAAGCTGCCCTCGTCCACGAGATACGGGAGCCGCTCCGACGCCGTGATACGGAAGTGATAATCGCACTTCGGGCAGACCTTGAAGTTCTTCTCAACCTCTTTGCGGTAGATGATCTCTTTGCAGTTGTCACATTTGACCCAGAGCCCCTCGGGGATCTTGACCTTTTTCGCCGGAGCCTCGGGGACTGCGCCCCCGGGCCGCTCTTTCCTGAACCAAGCCATGATACTCCTTCACCACAAGCATCAAATCTCAAGTTCCCGATCACGAACGGGTCCCGCGATGCAAATGCAGCAAAGTCCGGACCTTTTGTATCGTTCTCTCACTTGAGATTTGGAATTTAAAAGTTGTAGGTCTTTCCTTCCTGCAATATCTTCACGTTCTTCCGGCCCAGGCCGTTCAGCTCCTTCAGCACGCGCCGGTGATGGGCCGGCTTGATATGGTAGACGTAGATCGGGACGTTATGGTCGACCTTCGCAGTCGTCAGGTCCTGATGGAGCTGCCCGGGCGTGAAATGGCCGCTGGCGTCCGCGATCATCCCGAGACTGTTCGGGAAGGATGTGTCCACGATGATGCCCGTCAGGTTCTTCGCCTTGCTGGCTTCTTTCCAGAGCGCCTCGTTCGGACCGGTATCGGCGCTGTAGACGAACGTGGACCGGCCGTCGCCGACGATGAAACCCACGGCCGGGACGGGATGGTTCATCGGGATGGCTTTCACCTTCAGCCCGGCCACGGACACCGTCCTGCCGAGTTCCATCGGCGCGTAGGCCAGCACCGGGTTCTTCGGGGTCGGGATCTTCGTGAAGTCGGGCCAGATGATGTTGTTCATCAGATGTTTCCTGATGGCGTCGATCACCGCGGGGATGGCACGGATGTTGACGGGCTTCGTGATCCGGCCGACGATGTTGTCGGCCAGGAACAGGAGCGACTTTACGTGGTCGAGGTGCGTGTGGCTGATGAGGATGTCCGTGATCCTGCTCTGCGCCTCGATGCTCAGCGCCGCCGTGATCGTTCCCGCGTCAAGCATCATGACATCGTTGACGAGGAAACCCGGGGGCATGTGCCCGATCGCCTCGGAACCGGAGCAGCCCAGAATTCTTACCTTCATGCATCCTCCCCACAGCGGCAACTTCTCGTTTCAAAATCCGAACCGGAGCTTTATCCTTTCAGTCCCACCAGATCGTAGATCACCACGGGTTTCTGCTTGCCCTTTACCGTCACGGAGCCCAGCTCGTTCACCCGGACGATACCCTTGACCTTTTCGTAGGTGAACTCGGATATGATGATATGATTATTATACTGTCTTGTCAAGCCTTCCAGGCGCGCTCCGAGGTTCACGTTGTCTCCGATCACGGTATAGTCCATCTTCTTTCCTTCAGCGCCCATGTTCCCGACGACCATGTCCCCGGTGTTGATCCCGATCCCGATGTCGATGGCGTACCTGCCCTCGGCCACCCATTTCGCCTGCAGCTGCTTCAACCGTTCGATCATGGCCAGTGAGCATTTGACCGCGCGCTCCGCATGGTCCGGCTGGCCGACCGGCGCCCCCCAGAGCGCCATGATCGCGTCGCCCACGAACTTGTCCAGGGTCCCCTCATGTTCGAACACGATCTCCGTCATTGCGCCCAGGTACTCGTTCAGCAGCGAGACGACCTCTTCGGGCTGATGCTTCTCGGAGAACGACGTGAAGCCGCGGATGTCCGAGAAGAGGACCGTGATCTCCTTGCGGTCACCGCCCAGTTTGGCCTTGTTCGGGTCCTTGATCAGCTCGTCGACAATGCGTTTCGAGACGTAACTCGAGAACATCTTCCGGATGTCCCGGGCGCGCCGCTCTTCCGTGAAGAACCGGTAGGCCGTCTGGCTCGTGTACCCGAAGAACAGGGCGGAAGCGGGGTAGACCATGTTGAACCAGATCCCCCTGGCGACGAAGAGGTAGTACACGGCGCCGATATAGCCGGAGAACAGCGCCAGGAACAGGACGGCGCCCGCCCCGGCACCGAGCCGCGGCAGGAATATCCCGAGCAGGATCGCGAACAGGAAGATGAGGAACACGACCGAGGCCTCGGTGTGCTCGATGAAGTCTCCCCGCAGGATGTTGTCGACCACGCTCGCGTGCTTCTCGATGCCCGCCATGTTCGGGGAAAAGGGCGTCACGCGCAGGTCGTAGATGCCGATGGCCGTGGCGCCGATCAGGACGATCTTGTCCCTGAACGTGCCCGCCGGCAGGTTCCGGTCAAGGATGTCGGACACGGAGTACATCGGGAACATGCCGTTCGGACCCCGGTAATTGATCAGCATGCGGCCGTATCCATCGGTCGGTATGGCCGTGGCGCCCAGCCGGACCTTACGCCGGTAGTCGAGCGCCAGGTCCTCCTTCTTCAGGCCGCGGTACAGCCACGCCGCCTGCAGGCCGATGGGGGGATAGAAATCCCCCTGGTAGTCGATGGCCAGTGCCTCCCACCGGAGCGTACCGTCGGCGTCGGGGATCATGTTGATGTGCGCAAGACAGTTGGCGACCGAGGAGAACCGGAGCAGCGTCGGGAGCACCATTTTCGCCTTGAAGGGCTCGAAGGGCTCATGGGTGTTCTTGAGCACGGTATAGGCCGAGGGCGTCATGAAATCGATCTTCCTGTTCGTGAAGCCCGATTCCTTGTATCCCGCCTCCGTAAAGTCGAACACCATTGGCAGGATCACCCTGCCGCTCCGCATGATGGCGCGCTGGAAGAGATCGTCGGACTCCACGTTCTCCGGCTCCGTGAAGAAGACGTCGAACACGATCACCTTCGCGCCCTCCTCCGTGAGGCGGTCCACCACCCTGCCCCACACCGAACGGGGCCAGGGGAAGCGCCCGAGCTTGTTGATGCTCTTTTCGTCGATGGCCGCGATCACCGTTTCGGGCCCCGGCTTGACCGGGCCGCGGACCAGGAAGCGCATGTCCAGCGTCTTCAGCTCCAGCACGTCGAAGAACCTGAAGTTCCCTATGTTCATGGCCGAGAGCGCGATCGCCACGATCAGCGCTATCGTGATGCCTGCCCGCTTGCCGCCCGTCAATTTCATTGCGACTCCCGATTAAGAACTATCGATCCGAGTCCAGGATGTTTCCCTGTTATTACGCCATCTCCCCGAAGATCTCTCTCATCTCCAGATAGCGGACAAGCCGGTCCACCTGGTCCTGGTTCGTGATACGCACCTTATCTCCGGCAAGCTCCACGATCCTTACGCTTGCCAGTTTCTCCAGGATCATCCTGACCTGGGAGTGCTCGATGCCGGCCAGGCCGGCAAGGTCCTCGACGGTCATGAGGAATTCTCCGCTCTTTTTCTGCTCCTTCACCTGTTTGGCGAGAAGGCTTACCAACCTGCTGGTGTTGTCCTTGATCATCAGGGCTTCCATCTGCTCGTTGGCCTCGCGCAGGCGGTCGGCCAGGCGCTTGATGAACCGGACGGCGATCTCCACGTTGCCGCGGATAAGCGCGTCAAAGGTCTTCCGGTCGATCACGAGCATTTCGCAGGGCTCCAGCGTCTCGGCCGTTGCCGACCGGGGCTTGTCGTTCAGGATCGCCATCTCCCCGAAGAACTCGCCCTTCTCGAGCGTCGCGAGCGTCTTCTCGACGCCGCGGATGCGCTTGCTGATCTTCACCTTCCCGGACTGGATGATGTACATCTCCTCGCCGCGGTCGCCCTCCTGGAACAGCACCGTGTTCCCCGGGATCTTTTTGCCGAACCGGGAAAAGAGCATTGCCTGAACGTCACTCATGGTCATCCCCCCTCATTGTTGAACTGTATGGTCAAAACCAGCCACAGAGAACACCGAGAAAATTCTGGAAAAGTGGCCGGGTACGAGAAAACAGTTCCCTCCCCCCCTCCGCGCCCTTCTAGAATGAATCTCTTTTGTGCCGTCTTTAATCTTTCCCCCTTGAAATGAATCAATACTCTAAGTCTTTTGTCCATTGCTCCGAGGTACGTCAAAATCCGCGCTTCGCATTGAAGAAGCAATAACCCAAGAGTTCACATTTTTATCTAGAATAATTAATCTCAGTGTTCTCTGTGGTTACGTTTTGTGGTAATCGGCGGGATGTACGTTCGACGGGGACGCCGCGGAACGGCTCCGGGTGCGGATCGGGCGGTCTTGGGTGAGGCATGGTTTCCGGAAAAACGGCAACTCAACCATCCTGCTTCGTCCGGCTGCACGTCCCGCCTCAGCGTTGCTGCTCGCCATGCCCTGCAAGGACCCCCTGTTTCAGCGCCCTGACAAAGGCCGCCGCTTTTGCCGCCAGTTCCGGAGAACCGCTGTTCTCTTCGATCACTTTCACGAGAGCGCTTCCCACGATGACGCCGTCGGCTCCCCAGTGGGCGACCTGGGCGGCCTGGTCCGGAGTCGAGATGCCGAAGCCGACAGCCACCGGCTTGTCGGTGGCCTCCTTGATCTTCTTGAGCGACTCCTGCACCGAGCCGGGCAGACCGGCACGGGCGCCCGTCACTCCGGTAAGCGACACGTAGTAGATAAACCCCTGTGACGCCCTGCTGACCAGCTTGACCCGCTCATCGGTGCTCGTGGGCGCCAGCAGGAAGATCGTGTCGATGCCCGCCTTCTTTGCCAGGGGCATCAGCGTCCCGGCCTCGTCTGGAGGCAGGTCCGGCAGTATGATGCCGTCGAGCCCCGCTGTTGCCGCGTCATGCACGAACCGCTCCTCGCCGTACTTGAAGATGAGATTGTAGTAGGTCATGAGGATGAGCGGTATCCTGCTTTCCCTGCGGACCTCCGCCACGAGGCCGAGCACGCTGCCGACGCTCGTGTGGCTCTTGAGCGCCCGGAGGGCGGCCTTCTGGATCGTGGGCCCGTCAGCCAGCGGGTCCGAGAAGGGCGCGCCGAGTTCGATGATGTCGCAGCCCGCCTTCTCCATCTCCAGGATCAGGCTCTTCGTCGTGGCAAGGTCGGGGTCCCCTGCCATGACATAAGGGATAAGCACGGTTTCGTTCTTTTTCTTCAGACGGCTGAAGGTATTTCTTATTCTGGACATTTTCCGCTCGGGTGCATATCGATTCTGAATTTTACCTTTGCCATTACAATTCCACGCCTTTTATCTTCGCCACCTGCATCACGTCCTTGTCGCCGCGGCCGGACAGGTTCACGATGACCACCCGGTCCCTGCCGAGCGTCGGGGCCAGCTTCAGGGCGTAGGCAACCGCATGGGAGCTCTCGAGCGCGGGGATGATGCCCTCCAGCCGGGCAAGCAGGTCAAAGGCCTCCATGGCCTCGTCGTCGATGGCATAGGTGTACTCGATGCGTCCCGTTTCGTGGTAGTAGGCGTGCTCCGGACCGACCGCCGCATAGTCGAGCCCCGCCGAAACGGAGTGGGTCATCTCGATCTGGCCCTCGTCGTCCTGGAGCACGAACGTCTTGGTCCCCTGCAGCACGCCGAGCGACCCGCCGGCGAACCGGGCCGCGTGCTTTCCGCGCTCGATGCCGAGGCCGCCCGCCTCGATGCCGTACATCCTGATCGACGGGTCGCCCAGGAACTCATGGAACAGGCCCATGGCGTTCGATCCCCCGCCCACGCAGGCGATCAGCGCGTCCGGCATCCTGCCTTCGAGCTTCTGGATCTGCTTCTTCGCCTCTCGGCCGATCACGGACTGGAAGTCGCGCACCATCATCGGGAAGGGATGGGGCCCGAATACCGTGCCGAGGACGTAATGCGTGTCCCCCACGTTCGTGATCCAGTCGCGCATGGCCTCGTTGATGGCGTCCTTGAGCGTCTTGCTGCCGATGTCAACGGGCCGCACCACGGTGCCGAGCAGCTTCATCCGGAACACGTTCAGCGACTGGCGGGCCACGTCGTCGGTGCCCATGTACACCTCGCAGTCGAGGCCGAACATGGCAGCGGCCGTGGCCGTGGCAACGCCGTGCTGGCCCGCCCCGGTCTCGGCGACCACCCGCTTCTTGCCCATGCGTTTTGCGAGCAGCACCTGCGCCAGCGAATTGTTGATCTTGTGCGCCCCGGTATGGCAGAGGTCCTCGCGCTTGAGGTAGATCTTCGCGCCGCCCAGGTGCTCGGTCAGCCGCTTGGCAAAATAGAGCGGCGTGGGCCGGCCGATGAACTCCCGGAAATAGTAGTCCAGCTCGGCCTGGAACTCCCGGTCCTTCTTCGCCGCGAGGTATGCCGCCTCGAGCTCGGCCAGCGCCGGCATGAGCGTCTCGGGCGCGAACTTGCCTCCGTAGATCCCGAAGTGCCCCTTCTTGTCGGGAAGCATCATGCCCTGGCCGCCTTCCGGACTTCTGAGATGAATTTCTTGACCTGCCGGTGGTCCTTGATCCCCTTGTCCTGCTCCACGCCTCCCGCCACGTCCACGGCATAGGGCTGGACGAGCTTTACTGCCTCGGCCACGTTGTCCGGGGTCAGGCCTCCCGCCAGGATGACCCTGCCGAAGGTCTTGGCCACCACGGCGAGGTGCCAGTCAAAGGTCGTCCCCGTGCCGCCCCGCAGGCCGTCCCGGTAGCTGTCGAGCAGCAGTGCGCTCACGTGGTAATGCACGATCTGTTTCAGGCTTTCCTTGTCTTTCACCTGGAATGCCTTGATCGCGCGCGCCGCGAAGCGTCCGCAGAATTCCGGCCGTTCGTCCCCGTGGAACTGGAGGACCTTGATGCCCGTCGTGAACAGGACGTCGCGGATCCTGTCTTCCCGCTCGTTGACGAACACGGCGACGGGGACCACGAAGGGCGGGAGCTGGCCGATGATCTCCGCGGCCTTTGCCGGCTCAATATACCGGGGGCTCTTCTTGTAGAAGTTGAACCCCAGCGCGTCCACTCCTGCTTCGGCAGCCGCGAGCGCATCTTCGAAATTGGTGATACCGCAGATCTTGATCTTGATCATGATTATCCTCTGGAGTTCACAGGCCAAAATCCAAACGTCCTATCAAACCGGGCGATCATCAGGCGATGTGCACTTTCCTGGAAACGATAAGCCGCGCCATCCGGCCCTCTTCTAATCCCTTCCCAGCAGTTCCTTTACTTTCTTCGAGATGTCCTTTTCCCGCATCAGGCTCTCGCCCACGAGGATCGCGTCCACGCCTGCCTGCCGGAGCGCCACAACGTCCTCGCGCGTTTTGATCCCGCTTTCGCTCACCGCCGTCCGGTCCTCGGGGATGTCCCTCAGGAGATCGAGCGTCGTCTGCAAGCTCACCGTGAAGGTCATGAGGTCGCGGTTGTTGATGCCGACCAGCGAGGCGCCCGCCAGCAGCGACTTGTCCAGTTCCCGGTAGGTGTGGGATTCGACCAGGGCGTCGAGCCCGATCTCGTTCGCGCTGCCGATGAAATCCTCGAGCTGACGACGTTCGAGACAGGCCGCAATCAGCAGGACCGCGTCCGCGCCCGCCGCGCGGGCCTCGTGGATCTGATACTCGTCGATGATGAAGTCCTTGCGCAGGAGCGGGAGCGCCACGGACTTCCTGATCCTGCCGAGGTACTCCAGATCGCCGTGAAAGAATCTTTTCTCGGTCAGGACCGAGAGGCAGGTTGCGCCGGACTCTTCGTAAACGCGGGCGATCCCCGCCGGATCGAAATCCTCGCGTATGACTCCCTTTGACGGCGAAGCCTTCTTGACCTCGGCGATGAGCAGAATATCGGCCCCTGCTGCAAGGGCCTTGCCGAATCCGCGCACCGGTCCGGCATCGGCCGCCCTGGCCCTGATGTCGGCAAGGGGGAATTGGCGCTTCGCCTCCGCAAGTTCCTCCCGCTTGTGCGCGATGATGTCGTCGAGGATCATGATGGATCATGAACCACGGGTAAACGCAGGTGGACCCAGGCAGAAAAGGTGAGCCTTGACCTGTTCTTGGTCATTTCTCTCCCCATTTCTTTGTTACCTGCGTTCCTCAGCGTTCACCTGTGGTTAAAAAATTTTTACGGCTTATTCGTGAACTGCTTCAGCTGCTCGAGCTTCCCCAGAGCCGCTCCGGAGTCGACCGCATCGGCGGCAAGCCTGACCCCCGGCTTCAGGTCGGCCGCCCTGTCTGAAGCAACAAGCGCCGCAGCGGCGTTCATCAGGACGATGTCCCGGCAGGGTCCCTTTTTCCCGGAAAGGACCTCCCGCGTGAGCGCGGCATTGTCCTTCGCGTCGCCGCCCTTGAGGTCGTCGGGTTTGCCGACCGGGAGCCCGAGGTCCGAGGGATGCAGGAAATAGTCCCGCACGTTCCCCTCCCGGTATTCGGAGACCTTCGTCCTGTCCGTGATCGTGATCTCGTCGAGCCCGTCCATGCCGTGCACCACGAACGCATGCCGCGCGCCGAGGTTGCCGAGGGCCCGCGCCAGGAGACCGGTCAGGTCCGCGGCATAGACCCCCATGATCTGGGAGGTCACCTTCGCGGGATTGGTGAGCGGGCCGAGCACGTTGAAGATCGTGCGGATGCCGATCTCCCGCCGCGGGCCGATGGCGTACTTCATCGCCTGATGCATCATCGGCGCGAACAGAAACCCGATCCCGACCTCCCTGATGCACTCCTCGCACCGGTGGGAAGGGATCTCGATGTTCACCCCGAGCGCCTGCAGGACGTCCGCGCTGCCGCTCTTGCTCGAGACCGACCGGTTGCCGTGCTTCGCCACGGTCACGCCGGCCGCCGCCACTACGAAGGCGGCCGTCGTCGAAATATTGAAGGTATGGGCCATGTCGCCGCCCGTTCCGCAGGTGTCCACCTGGTACTTCGCGTCGACCCTGATCGGCACTGCCTTCTCCCGCATGACCCGGGCGGAGCCGGTGATCTCCTCCACGGTCTCGCCTTTCATGCGGAGAGCGGTGATGTACGAGGCGATCTGGGCGTCCGTGGCCTCGCCTTGCATGATCTCGCGCATCACCGCCTCGGCCTCGGCTTCGGCAAGGTTCGTTCCGGCTATGACCTTCGCGATGGCTTCTTTGATCATAAAACCTCTGACAGGGAACCACCTGAGCTTCGCTCACACGGGCTTCGCGTCACCGATGAAAGCAAGGCCTTGGTTTTTAAAACCCAATGTCTCTTATCGGTGTATGCGGCAAAGCGCGCCCGCCCGACCCCGCGTTCTGGCCTGCCAGCGCGTTATCGCAAGAGCAGGGGGCAACATCAGGGGATGTTGATCGGTGGTTAAAAAATCACAACTTCAAGAAGTTCCTCAGCAGGTCCTTCCCCGCGTTGGTCAGGATCGACTCGGGATGGAACTGCACGCCCTCGACCTTGAGCTGTTTATGCCGAACGCCCATGACAATGCCGTCGTCGGTCCAGGCCGAGACCTCGAGCACGGCCGGCATCGTCTCGCGCTTGATGATGAGGGAATGGTACCGCGTGGCCTCGAAGGGATTCGGCAGCCCGGCAAAGATGGTCCTGCCGTCGTGGTGGATCATCGAGGTCTTCCCGTGCATGAGATAGGGCGCGCGGATCACGTCCCCGCCGAAGGCCTCGCCGATGGACTGGTGACCGAGGCAGACGCCGAGGATAGGCACCTTGCCCGCGAAGTGCTTGATCACGCCGATGGATATCCCCGCTTCCGTGGGCGTGCAGGGCCCCGGCGAGATCACGATGCGCTCGGGCGCCATCTTCTCGATCTCCACGATCGTAATCTTGTTGTTCCGGTATACCTGCAGGTCCTGCCCCAGTTCTCCCAGGTACTGGACCAGATTGTAGGTGAAGGAGTCGTAATTGTCGATCATCAACAGCATAAGAACCTCAAGACCATCTCGCGCAAAGCCGCAAAGGCGCCAAGTAATAAAACCATGTCTTCGTTTGAATCTTTGAGAAACATCGTCTCGCCGCTCTTTTACGCTTTTAGACTTGTCTTTCTTTGCGTCTTTGCGAGAGAGCAGCCTTTGCTTTTAGCTTCTCCTGGCTCAATCCAGCCCCTGCTCCGCCATCTCCACGGCGCGCATCATGGCCTTGGCCTTGTTGACGGTCTCCTGGTACTCGGCAGCGGGATCGCTGTCCGCCACCACGCCGCCGCCTGCCTGGATATAGGCGATCTTGTCCTTGATCACGAGCGTGCGGATCGTAATGCAGGTATCCATGTTGCCCGAGAACCCGAAGTAGCCCACGGCTCCCGCGTAGGGTCCGCGCTTCGTCGGCTCCAGCTCGTCGATGATCTGCATGGCCCTGATCTTCGGCGCCCCCGAGACCGTGCCCGCCGGGAAGCAGGCGCGGATCACGTCGTAGGCGTCCCTGCCGCCCGACAGCCTGCCGCGCACGTTCGAGACGATGTGCATCACGTGGGAATAGCGCTCGATCACCATGAGCTCGGAGACCGAAACGCTGCCCGGTTCGCTCACCCTGCCCACGTCGTTCCTGCCCAGGTCCACGAGCATGATATGCTCGGCCCGTTCCTTCGGGTCCGCCAGGAGTTCCCGGGCCAGGGACTCGTCCTCATCCTCGTTCGCGCCGCGCCTGCGCGTGCCCGCGATCGGCCGCAGGTCGATCCTGCCGCCCTCGAGCCTGACCATCACCTCGGGAGATGCTCCCACCACGGTTGCATCGCCGCAGCGCAGGAAGTACATGTAGGGGGACGGATTGATCAGGCGGAGCGCGCGGTAGATCTCATAGGGTTCGATGTTGATCTTCGTCCGGAACCGCTGGGACGGCACGACCTGGAAGATGTCCCCCGCCCTGATGTATTCCTTCGCCTTGAGCACCGCTTGTTCATACTTCGCCTGGGTGAAATTGGACGTAAGCTGATGTTTCTTTGCGCCTCTCCTCCCGCCTCCCGCCTCACGCCTCACGTTCGTTCTGAGCTTCTTCACCAGCGCGTCGATCTTGCCGGTCGCTTCTTTGTACGCGGCAGTGACCGAGTGGCCGTTGACGTGCGCGTTCGACACGACCTTGATGCGATGGGTGAGATTGTCGAAGATCAGGAGCGTGTCGGTGATCATGAAAAAGATGTCGGGAAGGTCGAGCCCCTCCTTCTTGCGCGAAGGCAGCTCCTCGAAGTAGCGGACCACGTCATAGCCCATGAACCCCACGGCGCCGCCGAAGAAGCGCGGCAGGCCCGGGTCCTGCACAGGTGCATAGTCCGCGAGCACGCTCTTCACGATCTCGAGTGGGTCGCGGTCGAAGGAGACCTTTTCGGTCCTGCCCTTCCGGACGATCTCCGCCCGGCCCCCGAAGGTCCTGATGATGACCGACGGGCCGCTCCCCAAAAAAGAGTAACGGGCCCACTTCTCTCCGCCTTCCATGCTCTCGAGGAGGAATGAATTCTTTCCGTCGTCGATCTTCCGGAATGCCGAGACGGGCGTTTCCATGTCAGCGAGGATCTCCCGGTAGACCGGGATGAGGTTGCCCTTCTTCGCCTTTTGCCTGAATTCTTCGAGGGACGGCTGGAACATAAAAATCCGAAAACTCCCTGAAAATGAAAGATTTTGTACTATACCAGATAGGCGAAAGAAGTGTCAATCGGAAAGAATCCGGGGGTGGGCGGGAATACAACGTTTTGTGGGCTGCGAAGGACCTCACGCCGGGCGGGGCGCTCTTTGTATTCGTTGTTGGGCTAACTTAGTGTCTGACGGGACAGGGCATCATTGCTCACTATCAGCAGGGATGTTTCTCACCAGGAGACCCTGTTCCTGCCGCCCTGCTTCGCGCGGTACAGGGCCGCGTCGGCGTTCCCGACCAGCTTTTCCTCGGTGTCCCCGGGCAGGAACTCGGCGATCCCGATGCTGACCGTGCGCCCGGCAGGGGGGCTTCCCTCGCCAATATCGATCCTGAGCCCCTCCATGGCAAGCCTGATGCGTTCGGCGATCACGATCGCTCCCTTGAGCGCCGTGTTCGGAAGGATGATCGCGAACTCCTCCCCGCCGTACCGTCCGGCAATGTCGGTCACGCGGATCGTGTGGGCGACCATGATCGCGAATTCCCTGAGCAGCTCGTCGCCCTTCAAATGGCCGTAGGTGTCATTGAAGGACTTGAACTTGTCCAGGTCGAGCATGATCAGGGAAAGCGACGTGTGATAGCGCTCCGCCCGGTAGACCTCCTGTTTCAGCCGCTCCATCAGGTGGCGACGGTTGGCCAGGCGGGTGAGCCCGTCCTCCTGGGCCAGTTCGAGCGTCTTTTCGTAGAGCCGGGCGTTCAGGACCGCAACGCTGACCTGGTTCCCGATCGTGGCCAGGAGGGCCTCGTTCTCATCGGTGAACTTATGCCGCTGCGGACTGTAGAGGGCCAGCGCGCCGAGCACGGCTCCGCGTGCGCTGATCGGCACGATCAGCGCCGAACGGATATCGTCCTGCTCGAGCCCGGGGACGGATTCCGGTCCGTCCTCATCGCCGGCGCTGATCCGCATGGCTTTATTCCGCAGGATCACATCGCCGATGCCTCCCTGGCCTGCTCCCGAGATCCGGCATGCGCTCCCGTCCGACAGCCCCCGCTGGGCCACGAGCGAAAGGGATAATCCGTCGCTGCCCACGAGCACCACGGCCCCCTGGACAACTCCCATGTTGCCCACCACCTGGTCGAGCACCTTGGGCAGCACCGCGTTCATGTCGAGGGACTGGCTGATCGTGTTGACGACCTCGAACAGCACCAGCAGCTCGTTCATCCTGCTTGCCGCCGCCTCCTCGAGATTGCCGTGCCAGTTCGTGATCTCTTCGGCGAGGTTGTTGAAGGACGCCGCGAGGTAGCCGATCTCGTCAATGCCTCCCACCTCGGTCCGGCTGGTGATGTCGCCGGAGGCAAGCCTGGTCGCCGTCACGGATAGGGACTTCACGCGCCTGGCGAAGAGCGCGTGGAACAGAAAATAGGCGGCGACGCCGGAGACCGCGGCAACCAGCACGGCAATGAGAATGCCCTCAACGGCCCGCCTGTTGATCTGCGCCATGGTGGACACGAGGTCGAGGCTGATGAAGAGCGCGCCCGTGCCGCTTTCCCCGTACACCACCGGCATCACGAGGCAGGACCTGACGTGCTGCTCGTCATAGTACGCGGCATAACCGCCGCCGAGGGCCTTCTGGACCGCGGCGATGTCTTCGACCGTGACCGCTTCGGGATACATGTTGATGAGGTCCCGTCCGCTCCATCGCGGCGAGCTGCAGCTGATCACCCTGCCCCTGGCGTTGTACGCGGTGATCAGGATGACATCGGCCTCCCGGGCAGCCTCTGCAATGGCCTTCCGGATGCCCTGGTGGTCCTGCTTTTTCAGGAACGACTCGACAGGGCCCCGCAAGCCCTCGCCGATGTGCAGGAGGTGCGTTTCCGAGTTGCGGAAGATCGTTTCCCGCTCGTACCAATAGAGGCGGTGGGAGAAAAAAAAGGCCATGAGCACGACCGTGATCGTCACGATCAGCGCTATCTTTGCGCTCATGGAGGATCGAATTTTCAAAAGGAGCCGTCGAGGCACAAGAGTATCCCTTCCCGCGGAACGGGCAATGCAGAGGATACCGTACTTATCGGACGTTCGTGTGCAAAACTATAGCAGGGAAAGACTGCATGGTAGCGAAAAAGAAGGGGTATTGCCCGGGGAACAACAGGAGCCCAGAGGGCCGCCGGCTCCCATTGGGTCGCAGGCAATGGCGAGTCGCAGCGGTTCTCGAATGATCTCTTATATATCAAGCTCCGCGAATTCAGCCCTCTCCTGAATGAATGTGAAACGGGCCCTGGGGTCCTTGCCCATGAGCCGCTCGAACACGTCGCCGGTTGCCTTGTGGTCCAGCACCTGCACTTTCATGAGCGTCCGCGTCTTCGGGTTCATGGTGGTCTCTTTCAGGGTCTCAGGGTTCATTTCGCCAAGCCCTTTAAAGCGGCCGACCTCGAACTTCCTGTTGTTCAGCTTTGCCAGGATCTTATCCTTCTCCATCTCGTCCATGGCGTAGAAGACCTCCTTGCCTGCCTCGATCCTGAAGAGCGGGGGCATGGCAAGGTAGATATGGCCGTGGTTGATGAGCTCCGGCATGTACCGGTAGATGAAGGTGAGGAGCAGGACGCTGATGTGAGCGCCATCCACGTCGGCGTCGGTCATTAGGATCACGCGGTGGTAGCGGAGCTTGTTCAGGTCGAAGTGGGCGCCTACGCCGCACCCGAGAGTCGCGAGCAGGTTCTTGATCTCGTTGTTCGTCTGGATCCGCTCAAGAGAAGACACCTGCTCCACGTTCAGGATCTTGCCGCGGAGCGACAGCACGGCCTGGGTCTTCCGGTCGCGCGCCATCTTGGCGGAACCGCCCGCCGAGTCTCCCTCCACGATGAACACCTCGGACTCCTCCACCTTGCTCGACGAGCAGTCGGCAAGCTTGCCCGGCAGGTTCAGCTTGAGCGACGAAAGCTTCCGGGACACGTTGTCCTTTGCCGCTCGGGACGCCATGCGCGCCTCGGCTGCGAGCAGCACGCGCCGCACGACGGCATCAGCCATGGTCGGATTCGCAAGGAGATAGGCCTCGCAGCCGTTCCTGATCGAATTCTCAATGGGCGACGAGATCTCCGGGTTATTCAGTTTCTCCTTGGTCTGGCCCTGGAACTGCGGGTTCTTCACGAGCACGCTCACGATGCCGTACAGCCCCTCGTACACGTCCTCGGGCGCGATGGCCTTGATGTTCTTCGGGATCAGGTTCTTGCGCTCGGCATAGGAGCGGACGGCCTTGGTCAGGCCCTGCCGGACCGCGAGTTCGTGCGTGCCGCCGTCGGAGGTGTTGATCGAGTTCGCGTAGGAATGGATCTCCATGTCCGTCGCGATGGTCCAGTGGATCGCGCACTCGATCTTGAAGTCGTCCTCTTTCTCGAAGTAGAACGGGTCGGGGTTCACCACCGTCGTGCCCGACACGATGCGCTTGATGTAGTCCTGGATGCCGTTGTCGTACCGGAACGAAACCGGCTTCTCCTTGTCCCGTTCGTTCTCGATCGTGAGCTTGAGACCCTTGTTCAGGAAGGCCTTGCTCTCGGACACGTCGAGGATGTTCTTGTAGTTGAAGTGCGTCTTGGAGAAGATGTCCGGGTCGGGTCTGAAGTAGATCTGCGTGCCGTGCGCCTTGGTCGGCCGCCCCTTCTTGAGGTTCCCCTTCGGCTTGCCGCGCGAGAACTCCTGCGTCCACTCGTACCCGTCGCGCCAGACCGTGGCGATGAACACGTCCGAGAGCGCGTTCACGACCGATGCGCCCACGCCGTGCAGGCCGCCCGAGGACCGGTAGGCCGTGTGGTCGAACTTGCCGCCCGCGTGCAGCGTGCAGAGGATGGTCTCGATGGCGGGACGTTTGGTCTTCGGATGGATGTCGACGGGGATGCCGCGCCCGTTGTCGATGACCGTTACGCCGCCATCCTTCTCGATCCGGAGCGTGATGGCCGTGCAATACCCGTTCAGCGCCTCGTCCACGGCGTTGTCGAGCGTCTCCCATACGAGGTGATGCAGGCCGCGCGCGTCAGTCGAGCCGATGTACATGGCCGGCCGCTTGCGGACCGGCTCCAGCCCTTCGAGGACAGTGATGTCTTTTGCGGTATAGGTTGCTGCCAAGTGATGACCTCCTGCGATGAAGCCGTCATTCCTGAGCAGGCAGGAATCCAGAGGTTCACGGCTATCGCATTTAAGCTGCTTTCGGTTGCAGATTATAAATCAGCAGGAGGGATAAAGCAATGGGAAGTTTGCGGGGAAAGGGATGCCGGATATTCCTCTGCTCGATATGATGAAGCATCGATGGCGGCGACAAACCTGCGGTTGTTTCTCCATCGTACGTCGGCGGCCATTTGCCCGCTGCGGATTTCTTCCTGTTCTTTTTGACGCCGCCAGGCCAGCATATCGGGCAAGGACCAGGACCGCGATATTTATGCCCCCGGCTGCAGGTCTTCCAGCCGCCTTGATTCGCTTTCGGCACTGCTGACTCCTCTCGGGATAGCGTCATGCTCGACTGAAAAGTCACTGTGCTTGCTGTTTCTGCTCGACAAAGTCTGTCACAAAATCCCGCGCTGCGGCTTCCCCTTTTTCAAACAGGATCTGGTAGTACTGCAAACTCACCTCTTCCGGCTCTTTGCCCTCTGCTACGTTCGCGCTGCGGCCGATCTTTGCAGCTATCACAGCCCTTCTATTCTGTATTTCCGATCTGGCAGCAACGTCAGACGATGAATCGCCCAGCGTATCGTTCTGGATTGCCAGACTGATGAGCTGCTCGACAAAAGTCAAACTTCCGCGTTCGAGATTTTGACCCATGAGGAAACAGGCATTTTTAGCTTCCTTGCCATCGCTCTTCATAAGGTCTTTGCATAAGTGGCGCAATTTTGAATACGTGTTACTCGTGAAAAAACGCGAGAAGGCGTACTGTCTTGCCTTGATCCCGCTGCACTTTGCCAAGGCCACGGCATCCACGATGGCATCGAATCTCTGTTTTGAATACGTTTTGAACGTTTTCGCATTCCCCTTCTTGATCTGTGTCATTGCCTCATTATCTCCTGCTGCTTCCCGTTGCAGGACAGCATAGAGATAATAGGACTGAGCATTATCATTGTCGTCACGCAGGAGCTTCATGATGTTTACCTGCGAGGAAGGCTTGAGGGGTGATTCAGCCCAGGGATGATCGAACTCAAAGTCGATCAGCGAATAGGTCCCGACGCCGCTGGGAGCTTCGATGCGGCTCGCCGACTCGAGCAATTCCCTGCCGAGAGCCGGGTCTACGAGGTCTGTGAGACCGGCGCCCGTCAGCAACTTCGGATTGTGGCTGGTCTTTATAGAATTGATTTCTTTTCCCGTAAACGGTCTGCAGCCGGCATCCTCGGCCGCCATAGCCGCGGCTCCGGGCAGCAATGCTGACAAGATGATTACGGATACCCCGAATATTGTCTTAGAGCGCATTTTTCACCTCGTACTAACGAGTGAGTGAGGAAAGCGGTTTGGCAAACCGCTGGCCGGAATACAGCGGTTTGCGGCTCGCACGTAAGCGGCTTTCGGTTGGAGATTATAAAGTAGCATAAGAGATAAAGCAATGGGAAGTTTGCGGGGGGATGGAGCGAAGACAGCACAGGTGAGGGGGGACGCTGACCGGAGGCCCTCTCGGCCAGATATGTCATCGTTTCGGGTTTCGCGTGGCTCCACCCGATCTACGGCTGGGAAACAGATGCTCGGAATGCGGACCAGTTCCTTGAGATGCAGTCATTTTATGGAATATCTTAAGATTCTGGGCTGATATGCCGATACATAATAGAAGAGGCCTTCTCTATGTTTGTACGTCGATCCGGTAATTAAAAAATGAAATGTGAGGGAATATGGATATATATAAACTGCTTGATCTGCTTGAGAAAGTGGAATCCGACGTCTCCGGCCTCTATAAACGTCTGCATGAAGAACATAAGCTGAACAAAGAGGCAGCGGAATTTTTTTACAATCTGCATATGGAGGAGGAGTCCCATGTGCAGATAATCCGTATGGAACGGCGAATTATCCAGTCGGCCCCCAAAGTGTTCCGGGAGGCACATGTTAATTTGTCCGAGATCAACAGCATGCTGGAAAATATTGCGAATCTGAGAACAGCCAAACTGGCCCTGCCCGAACTGATCGGCAGGATCTACGGGCTTGAGAGCAGTCCTGCCGAGAAATATCTCATCGATGCATTGAAGGACTCGAATGATGAACTGCGCGATTTTCTTATTCGGCTCAGTTCAAGTTTCGATACGCACGCGGAAAAAGTCGCGGTATTTGCTCGGAAACTGGGAGTGCAGATCGAAGATATCCAGAACCGATATATGCGCAAGGCGCGCGTCGGGTATGGTGAGAAGGTCCTTATCAATCAATCCCTCGCCGTCAAAGGGGTCGATATCAGCGAAGGAGGCATGTTCCTGCTGACCGGAAGAACGTTTACGGTAGGACAGCACCTATCCGTTCAATTCACGGTGCTGCAAGTGCCTGTTACAGCTGATGCACTGGTCCAGTTTGTAATCGATGAAGTAGGGATGGGCATCAGATTCGAAAATATCCAGGACAGCGACCGGGAGCTCATCGGCAGGTATGTTGCCGGGAGAATAGAAGAGAAGGGACTCGACAAGCATAAACGCATTCTGCTAGTCGGCAATTCCCGGCTCGGCGGTCGGGACCTTCTGAACTATGTGAACGAACTGATAGGCACCGGCAGCAAGGTTTTGGACATCTCTGCATTCGAAGATGCGGTAAATTCGCTGCGCAAGGGCCTCGATCTTTCGTGTATAATCCTGACCATCGAGAATGATCTCGATCCCAATTACTTCCTGCTTCAGTTTCTGCCCACCATGGACAATTATAAGGAGGTTCCGGTCGTCGTGATGACGAACAATCATCGTAAGGAATTCCGTGAATTGCTGATCCGGAGGGGAGTGAAAAGACTGCTCGTCAGGTCGACCACTTCGCCCAAACGACTGGCCGAAGAGATCAGTACCGTAACTGCGTAGATCGATCGCGATTTTACCTCAAAATGACTAACCTTCCATTTTGTCTATCAGTCATTTTTTACCCTGTTCATTAGCATTCCTCAAATGGTCCCTGCAATTGACTTCATCTTTGATTTTAAGCTATGATGGCATGCGAGACTGCGGCGTCCCCATGGGCGCTCGCAATGACGGGGAGGATGCGACACGGGCTTCCTGTCTGCGCAGGAATAACGGATAAAGAGAGGAAAACCAAATGAACAAAGTTCTTACAAAACAGCTTCAGGAGTTTTCACGCCTTTGGGGCGGGTTCAGGGCGTCGCGGGTGGTCCTGACCGCGAACAATTATCGCGTTTTTGACTACTTGAAAACACCGAAGACTGCCGGAGAGCTATCTCAAGGAATCGGCACTGATCCTCGGGCAACGGAGATTCTGCTCGATGCCGTTACCACCGTCGGCCTGCTCGGGAAATCAGGAGGCAAGTACCGCAACACCGAGATGGCAAAGAAATTCCTCGTGAAGGACAGCCCTCTCTATCAGGGCGACCTGCTGCGGCATGCGGAGCATCTCTGGAAGTCCTGGTCCAGCCTGGACGGGGTCGTGAAGACAGGCATGCCGAACAAATCGGGCGGCCGTGACTACGACTCCTTCATCAGGGCAATGCATAACATCGCCGTGATCCGGGCGAAGAGCGTGATCGCGGCGATCGATCTCAAGGGTGTTGCCCGCGCGCTCGATCTCGGCGGCGGACCGGGGACGTACAGCATGGAGCTGGCGCGGAAAAGGATCATCGTCACGCTTTTTGACATGCCGGAAGCCGTCGCAATCGCCAAGCAGATCGTCGGGGAGCAGAAGACAAAGCAGATCCATTTTATCGAAGGCGATTTCCATGCCAGCGACATCAGGAGCGGTTATGATCTCGTGTTCATGAGCCAGATCCTGCACTCGAATTCGATCGATGACAGCATCACACTCATCGAGAAGGCCCGTGAGGCGCTGAATCCCGGGGGCCTTATCGCCATCCACGAATTCTACTTAGAGAAGAACCGCGCCTTCCCGGCTCCGGGCGCTTTGTTCTCCATCAATATGCTTGTCAACACACCGGCTGGCAGGTCTTATACTGTCGAAGAGATAAAGGGATGGCTCACGAAGACCGGGTTTAAGGGGATCAAGGTGAAGGTGCTGGGAGAGACGGTGGTCGTGACGGGGAGGAAGGGATAGGGCGCGAAGGATATCAGAAAAGGGATCACTTCGTGCTCACGCGGAGCCGCGGAGGGCGCGGAGAAACCCGAAGCTTTGGATTGAAAGAAACAAAGAACGTACAAATCAGGTATTTTTTTGTCCGCAGATTACTCAGATTTCACAGATTAGACCCGGCCACGATTACTGGTTTAAAATCTGCGGTCATCTGCGGATAAATTGGTTTTTCGCATCTTCTGGATGCTACTAACGACGAGTAGTTACATCCGATGTTTAAACTATCATGAAACTGACAATAATTGGTCTAAGGCGACGCCTCGCTTTATGATCTTTTCTTAAGAATAAAAGATGGTTGCTTTTCGTCTTGATTTTCTCTGCGCTCTCCGCGCCTCCGCGCGAGATAAGACTTTGTTGATCTGCATCAGGTTCACACTGCCGGAATAGACACCGTAATAATGGTACCTTCTCCCAGCTTCGTCTTCACTTCTATCTTCCCCCCGCAGGCGTCCACAAGTTCCTTCACGATGGTGAGGCCCAGGCCGATACCGCTTCCCGTCCCGCGGAAGAACCGTTCGAAAATGTGATGACGATGCCGCTGCCGGATCCCGGTCCCCGTGTCCGCGACCGTAAAGACGACCTGTCCGCCTTTCGAGGAAGCGCTCAGGGTCACGCTTCCGTCCCGCTTCACGGCCTTGGCGGCATTGTCCATCAGGTTTCCCATGATCCAGCCGAGGCACTCCGGATCTGCCGTTATCGTAAGACCCGCCTCGCACTCCAGGTTGAATGCGACATCCCTGCCCTGTGCCAGGAGACGCGTTTTTTCAATGATGCCTCCCAGAAGGGGCTGGACCTCGATCGACTGCTTTTTGAGCGTGCGGCCGAGCGCCTGGGCCCTCGCCAGCTCATCCATACCTTCGACGATCTTCTTGATCCTGTCGGACTCGTCCAGGAGAGACTGCGTATGCTCTTCGTCGGCTGGAATTTCCTCGTCCGCCTCTTCCGGTTCTTCGTGCATTTCGACGGCGGATGAACTCGATTCCCCCACCTCGTCCGGGAGAAATCCGGAAGACGTATCCGGTTCCGGTGCAGAACGACCGGTTCTCTGACGGGGACGTTCCGTGGTTGCAGCCTTCTCTCCCGGCTGCCTCGGCTCCGAGACTGGCTTCGATGCCGCTCCGTTCCAGGTCCGGGATACAATGACAAGCAGGGCGATCGCAAGTCCGCTGAGCAACGCAAAGGCAACGATGAGCTGAGTGTCTGATTGGCTGCCGAACAGGCCCACTCCGGGCTGTCCGAAGTCCCTGGTTGTCACGGCGCGCACAAAAAGGAGCGCGGACAGCGCGATGAGCGCGGCGCCGGCAAACAGGACAATAGATTTACCCTTGGAATGTTTATGCATGGTTTTGTCCGATGACGCGGGATCACCTTGAACGTATGGCAAACAGCGAAAGCCGACTTTAACAAAATCCAGCCGCTGTTTCAAGTTATTTATATCGCATTCGGGATCATCGGGTGACTACAGGCGGGGACTCTTGCAAAAACAAGGGGAAATCGGGAAAGGTTCCCCTAATCCTGGTGAGCGTTTCGGGCGAGGGGAGTTTATCGAGATAGGACAACGTTATTTCGCAGGCTCATGCGAGGGATTTTTCGCTGTGCCGGACTTAACGAAATGTGACGTTAATTCGAGCAAGCTATCACGCGTCCCCTGTCCCGATCAAAATGTTACGTTCTGGCGTTTCATGAGGAGCTCCCCAAGGTAGGAGCCCGGCTTGACCTCAGCGTTCTTTATCCATTCGGCGCCTTCAAGGCCGTAGGGTTTGACACAGGATGCGCAGATATAGAACTTGCAGTCGAAGTCTTCCACCAGGCTTTTCATCAGTTCCGCAACGGGTGAAAATCCCTTCTGCCACGTGATTGACTCGGCAAATCCCTTCCGCGCCAGATGCACGCCTTCGTTTATCAGGAAGAAATCTATCTTGGCATCAAAGGCCGCCATGTTGGTGGCAAGCTGGAGCGCTGCGGCCGCGCGCTCTATTGCATCATAGGAATGGGTTATGACAAATACGAATTCTTTGTTGTCCATCTTCTTCTCCCTTTGCTATTTGATAATAATGCTTAATGAGCGCAGCCCCCGTCCTTGCTGTGGCCGCCGCAGCATCCCTGGACCGTCAGCACGGGAAGGCTTTTAGCCTGGAACATCGAAAGATTTTCCCGTACGGTCTCGCCCTGTGAGCGGTGCACCGTGATCCCCATCTGGTTCAGCCTCGTGAGCGCGCCCGCACCGATGCCGCCGACCACGATCGCATCGACCTTCTGGTTGTCGAGCGCCTTCATGGGATTGCACGCGCCGTGCGAGTGGTGCTGGTCCTGGTTGCTGATCGAGGCAACGCTGTTCGTGTCCGTATCGAAAACGACGAATACCGGAGCTGAGCCAAAGTGATTGTACACCGTGCTCTCGATCCCATTATCATTCTGGACTGGAAAACAGATCTTCATGTGATGTTCCTCCTCTGTGTGATTTTACAACGATTATTCAAATACTATGGCCTGACCTTTGCTCAGGGCCTTCGCAACCTTTTTTCTCGCGCCCGTAAGTATCCTTTGAATGGTCCCCCGCGAAACGCCCATCCTCGCGCCGGCCTCCGCCTGCGTGAGGTCGTCAAGATCGCAGAGCTTGAACGCCTCAAGCTCTTCACGCAGGAGTGGCACCTGCTCGATCTCCGACATCGGCACGCAGGTTGGCTTGAACGCCGTTCCTTTAAATTTGCATTTGCAATTTCGCGGCTTTTTGCATCGGGGGGACATGCTTTGCTCCTGTCATTGTGTGCATATGCACATAACCATAGCAGGCACTTCTCCGCTTGTCAAGGAGTATTCGTTCACCGGCTGCTCTTTTAGGCTTCTGCCGGTGAAATAGAATACCGTTATATTCTGCTACAGCTATTGTCCATGCGATGCCCTGAAGCAGAGGAGAGCGAAGAGTGAGGGATTCTGGCGGGATACCGTTTCTTCCTGCGGAGTACAAGCCAAAAAAAAGGGATGTGTTGAGCTCTGTATAAATGCCGGCTCTGTGAGCCGGTTAAAATAAATACTGGGTGATATATTTTATTGCAAGAAACAGGATGGCAACGCCGACGATCACCTTGATGAATTTCTGAGGCACATATTTCTGGGTCTTCGCGCCCAGGTACATTCCGGCGAAACCGCCGAGGCCGAAGAGGATCCCCAGCGGCCAGTCTGGCATCGGCGATATGCCGTTCATGGCCGGGATGACGCTGAAAAAGAGCGCCCCGGCCACCGATGTTATGAACGTGCCCATCAGCGTTGCGCCTGCGATGGTATAGACGGGCAGTTGAAAAAAGGCCACGCAAAAAGGAGCGATGATGGCTCCGCCGCCGATCCCGTATGCGCCGCCGATGATGCCGACGACAAATGCGAGGGTGAGCATTCCGAGCGTGCTAAAGGAAAATCGCTCGCCCCAGAATTCGTATTCGACTTTCCTGAGAGACACGCTTATTGTTTTCACTACAGCGTCCGCAGGGAAGCCCGCCGCAATTCTTGAACTTTGTTCCTTCTTGATTTCCGCTGCCCGTGCCTTGAACTTTTCTTCCAAGGCCTTTCCCCCTGCTGAATGAGCTTTCTTGCCGCCCAGCAGTTCTTTAAACAGCCTGATGCCGATATACAGCAGGACACACCCGACGAATAGCTTGAACGATTTCGGATCGGGAAGAAAGAGAACCCGGAGATAATATCCAAGAAACACGCCCGGCAGCGTGCCGGCAATGACCACCCACGTAAGCGGCCACGCCATGCGCCCTTCCTTGATATAGCGGTACACGCCGCTCGGTATTGCCACAATGTTGAAGACGTGGTTCGTTCCGCTGACCGACGGGGCGGTGTAGTTGAGAACGCTCATCTGGAATGGCAGGAGCAGGAAGGCGCCGGAGATGCCGCCCATGGAGGTAAAGAAGGAAATGACCAGGGCGGTCAATGGCGGGAGCAGAAGGTTCGTTGTCACCCCGGATACGGGAAACGTCATGTGAAGGAAATCCACCGATCATCCTTCCCTGCTGGCAAATGCGAGCCCGGCTCGAAAGCTCGGGCCGGGCTCAATTATAGTGGATGCCGCGTCGTCAAGTCAAGCGGCCGCTTCTCCGGCCTCTGTCGGCCAAGAAAAGAGACGGGCGGGAATTATCCCGACCGGAGCTGCGTGCTTCAAGGTTTCTTCGCTGCCATAGGCGGCGTTGGGACCGCCGTTCCGTGGCATTCGATGCAATTTTGCTGTGCCGTAATGCCTACATCCTTGGCCGGAGTCCAATCTGTCTTTGAAACATACTTGCCGTCCTTCCAGGCATTCAGGTCCTGAACAAGCTTGTAGGCGACACTCGCAGCGACCCGCGCGCACCGGTCCTTCCTTTCCGGACTCGCAAGAGCATAGCCGGATGCCTTCATCCATTTGCCCACGGAAACATGACAAAGCGGCGATTCGCTCGTCGTCTGAATGATCTTCGTTTTTTGTTTCGGCTCCTTGGGAACATAGACAGGAAGCGGCGTCCCGGAATACCACTGCATCATTTCCGATCCGATGAGAGCGCCCTGCTCGCAATCCGGTCCGGCGATACGCGGTCCGATGATCATGTTGCTCACGATGTTCGCTCCCGCGTTGGAACCGCAGATCGTGCCCCAGCCTACCGTGCCGCCTTCAAGAAAAACAAAACCATCAACCGGGAATGATTTATACGGATCGCCGACCTTTTCCCTGAGCTGGGAGAATACGCTGCTGATAACCGCCGCCCCGCAGAAGACCCGGTACCATTCATTGTAGGCTATCTCGGCGGTCTTTTCGGGGTCAAGCTTCATATACGGCCAAGGCCACTTTTCTGTGGTGCCACCTACGGCTTCCGCTTTTGACGGTACTCCGGTGATTCCCGCAAAAGCCACGCCTGCGCCTAAAGTCCCCACCATGGTCAACAGTTCCCTTCTTGTCACTTGTCCTTTCATGTTCATATTCTCCTTTTGATTTTAATATCCATCAAGTCGGGTGAACGAATCGTCCATAGATTCTCATAATCACGGCTGCGGCAGGCGCAGCATCATGTTATCTCCGAACGTAATATCATCAATGTGACCCGAAGCTTTGCTTGTCCGCGACACGAGATGGATATGGATCGCGTTCTCCATTCCTGATCCTTCCTTAATCACGGGCGTATACTTGGTCAGAAACACACCGGCATGATGCTCTGAATAGAAACCGATGATATCGACCGGTTCGTTCTTTGTCGTGAACGGCTGCTTCGACTTGGCAAATGATTCTTTCGTAACGGGCTTTCCTTCCGTCCGGTCGACGTTGATGTGCCACTTGATCTCCACAGGCGTTCCGGAAAGCAGGAACGGAAAGGGCTTTGTCACGTCGATTCCCGCTGCCAGCGCCTGGGCCTTGACGAAGTTCTGCAGGTCCACGTAGCCCTTCACGGTATTCGGAACAGGCACATCCTTCCATTTCGACTGTTCCGTCCACACGAGAAAGAACGCGCCATGCTTCCAGGTGTTGTCCGCCACGTAATCGGAGCCGCGAACCTTGGTAATATAAGGTTTCGAATCAAAGACTGTGATCTCGCCGTCAAGACCGTCTATGGGCCCCATGGCGTACAGTCCTTTTCGTCCCGCCAGGTCCTCCAAAGACACGACGCTCGATGCCTTTCCGCTTACAAAGATATCCTTCTGCGCGCCGACGTACTCGACCAGCCCTTCTTTTTTCGATCCGGTGATGGCCGCATATGCCGTAACAATGAGTACTCCCATGAACGCTGTTGTGATCAACGCCGACATGATTTGTGATTTTTTCATGTCTCTCCTTTATCATTACCTTGTGCGGCGGAGCCGCCCGTGGTTATTTGACTTGTTATTTCAGAACACCGGCGTGGGCACCGTGCCCCAGCCGCTGCCGTGCGGCAGGTCCTTCACCTCCAGCAGCTTCAGCTCATGCACCTCCACGTCGATAAAGAACTGCGGCACCCGCAGGGCATTGATCGCGAACAGGTCTGAAGGCTTTTTCACCGGAACTTCCTCAATGGACAGGAAGATCAGCCGTCTGACCGTGCCGTTGTCGGCCTGTCCCATGGCCTGATGCTCCCTGTGTGTTCCGTTGTGCATGGCATGATGTCCTTCGCGCAGATGACGGAAGGGATGGAACACCCAGTCCGAGATCATGGAGAGGGAATGGTGCTGCTCAAAAAGCTTCCACGTCCCTCCCGTGTCGGCGATCATGCCCTGCATGATGTAGTCCTGCGGGATGAAGTAGACAAGGTAGCTCTTGTTGTCCTGCACCCGTTCTTTCACTTCCGGCAGGGCGAGTATATCGCCCATGCGGTGGTCCATTTTGAAACCGTCCTCGGGCAAAATGGCGACGCCGGTGACATTGGGAGCCTTTGTCCAGAGCGTCAACTGATCGATCGTGTAGGCGCGGAGCAGGAAAGCGCTGCCCAGTACGACGCCGGCAAACAGGACGGCAAATGCAATCTTCCCTGCCAGGGATGCAGGAGCGATCGCTTTTTCCACGGCCTTCGGCAGGAACATCCCTGTCTTCTTCATGTATCCCCGGTATGTCTCTCCGGATGCATTCAGCATCCGCCTTTCTTCGTCTTTTGCCAGGAAATAGTACACGAAGCACATGAAGAGCCACAGCACCACGGTCAGGAACCTCGGCCAGAGGATGGAAAGCCCGAGCCCGGCGATGCCCAGGGCGAGATACTGGGGGTGCCGGATGGAGGAGTAGAGACCGCCGAGAACAGCTCCCTTTCTCCGGAACTTGGCCGTGTAGATCTGGCCGGCGCACACGAGAAAGACCGCGATGCCCAGGACGAACAGGACGGATCCCATGACGCGCACGAACTGCAGGAACGCGTCCTGGGGCAGGATCATGTGGGGCAGGTAAAAGGCGCTGAGCCACCGGGTCGAGGAATGACCGGCAAAGGCGAGCAGCACCGGATTAAAGACCGAGTAAAAGAAGCCTGCGAAGGGGCTGATCATGATCAGCACCTCGAAGGCGATGATGAAATAGAGAACGAGCGCGCTCTTGAGGAGCGTTTTTTTCGTATTCATGAGTGGCCTCCTGAAAAGAATGTCACCACGCCTCTGAGAAAACACGCTTTGACACGGATGAACGCCTATCGTCTCATGATCTGCATCTGATTGTATCAGCCCTGGTCACAGGCATCCCGTGAAAATCGCGCAAGGGATTTCTCTTTGGTTTCCGTGGTGAAAGCTCTGATTGGGCGAACAGGATCAGGCTCGGGGAGGTCGGAGGAGTTCGTCCGGCAGGGCGTCCTTGTATCGGTCAACGAGGACAAGCCGTGCGGACTTGATGGGATCGAGCTGGAACGTATGGACCGTCTTCGGAACGGCGAAGACGAACAGCGGATAATGGACGGGTGATGGACTGGAAGAGATCGTGAGCTGGGGATCAGGATGCGAAGCATGCAGTTGTCTCAGGGAACAGTGGCCGCACGCAGGGGTGACGCTCGTTTTCCCGGCAAACCCGTGGGGACAGGTGTTCTGGACCAGGAGAGCAAAGGCAAGAAGCAGTATGACCGGCCTCAGCTTGAGCATGCGTCAACTATAAGTCGTTTCCCGGCGGGAGTCAATGGCTATTTTGTTCGTGAGTTGATCCAGCTCTCTGCAAGTTTTTTGCATATCCCCTTCATGAACTGAATAATGCGATAGCCGATGTCACGCCATCTTCTCCACCATCGCCCTGAAGTAACGGCAGTTCTCGACCAGGTCCGGCCCGTGCTTGAACAGCCCGCCGCCGATCAAGAAGATCAGGTCCCGGCCGTAGGTCTCAAGCATCTCCGGCACCCGATCGAGGCTCATGCCGCCTCCGGGCGCGGGAAAGATGGATCGCAGGTTTCCCATGGGTTCCTGGGAGGCCTCCACGATGGCGCGGCATTCCTCGCGGCTGAAGGAGAACCTCCCTCCGAAGTTCGGGAAGATGGTCGCGTCCGCGCCCGCGAGACGGGCAAGCTGCCCGAAGATGACGCCGTGCGCGATGCCGTTCGGGCCGGTCACGAAGCTGCCCTGCAGCGCGGGGTGCGTCAGGATCGGCAGCCCGACCGAGTCGTCATCGGCCAGCTCACGCATCAGGTCCATGCCGACCAGCCCGGGAGCTACCATGATGCCGCCCGCCCCGGCGTTTTTTGCCATCTTCGCCCTTTTCAAGACCTCCCGCTGGGGCGCGGTTACATTCGCTATATATATAGAAGAAAACCCGGTCTCCCTGTTCGCCCGTTGCACTGCTTCGGCGCAGCGTTTGACCCGCTCCTCGAAGGGCGAGCAGCACTGATCGGTCAGGCCGTGGTCATCCTTGATCATGTCCATGCCGCCGAGCGCGAAGCGATAGGCCAGGTCCGCGAGCTCCGCGCACGAGAGGCCCATGGGTTTCACCGCCGTCGACAGGAGCGGACGCCTCGGAACCTTCAGGATCTCTCGAAGCCCTTGCCGCCCGAACCGCGGACCCTTGAATGACTTGAACAAGCAGGGAGGAAGTTCGAGATGCTCCACCCGGATGCCGGGCTTGATGCTGCTGTTGCCGAAGACCACGTTCAGGAGCTGGGTCAGTTCACCGGCAGTTATCTCAACGGCATAGCTGATCACCGCTTCATAACCGTCCTGACCCGAGGGCTTGAAGGACTCGATCCTTCCGAACACGTGGTCCCTGATCACTCCCTCCGGAACTTCATCGGCAGGGAATTCCACGGTCTGCTCGATACAGATGTCCTCTGCCTTGAGACGTGCTTCCTTCTCGCTGCCGAAGATACGGTAGGTCACGGAAAAACGATCGCCCGAGAACATTGAGGATGGCGTACAGGTTTGTTTGATAATGGGCATAGAAACGTTCGAAAAACCTTTAATTGCGGAACGTGTATGAAATCTCAATTACAATCTGACTCTATATCATCAAGGTGCGATGAGGATTGTTATCAGCTTCACCTACAAGTGTGCAATCGCAGCTAATCAGCCGGAGGTGTTACATATCGGTTGAAGTTTGAATGCATGATTCGGTTTGAAACATGATATCGATCGAACTCACGGCGCATTTCGAACACAACGTACAAGAAATTCGTTGCTTTTGTCCGAGCAGGCCTTGGTCCCGTTATAAAAGTACACGAAACACTTTAACTCTGGATTGTCGTCATAGGTACTCACGGTCCAATATCTCATGCCTTGGGTCATCATAAAATATGTTGTATCGATGGCAGGTGCGCTTCTTGTGGTATCGATAAGCGTGCTCAACTCCTTCAATGTCGGCAATCTCCAATCTTTTTTGCCAGCTAGCGTGAGATTTGTGCAATAGGTGATGGCCGCTGACCACTCCCTTGTTTGCCAATCGGGTGTTTGCTGCCATACGAGACCGTTTACCTGATTGCTCACCGTACCATTGCCATTATCAAGAAATTGTTGCTTGTTCGCACTGGCGCACGGATTGCTCATTGCGACGATAGACATTATGCTCATAACTGCAATTAGAACCAAGGAACTTGCTTTCAATGATTCTTTCACGATTACCTCCGCACGATGTTTTAAATAGGTGAAATGCTTTGTTAAAAAATATCATTTTTTACTAAGTTGTCGGCTGGTTTTAAGGATGCATTTTCTCATTCAGTTTACGCTCCAATAGCTCGTAGAGTTTTGTTTCAATATTGTCTAGAACTACTTCATAGTCATTTCCAAAAAGCTCCGTCACTACAAAGCCCTTGAGAAGCGATTTCCAAAGAATTTGACCAGTCGAGACCGAGACAGCTTTAATATCTATGTCCACAAAATAAGCACTTTGGCTATGGTGAATTCCCATACCAGGGATGGTCGTAATTATCGCTGCGTCGGCATTTATTAATTTTCCAACATATTGTGCTTTCTCTATGGTTAAGCCAGTTTGAGATAGTTTCTGCTCTCTCAAGAGTGCCTCTAATTTAGCGCGCTCTACACATTCATGCCCTAATCGAAGCATCATTAGTTCAATTTTATCTGTATTTCTTTTAATTACACGCTGACCCTCCCATGGCCTAGCATCAAGAAACTCAACATGATGCTCAACAGGCAAAACGACATATGAATGAATATTATAAGTATTAATTTTCGGATCTACATAACCGTTCTCTTTTACTTGATAATTCATAGTAGAAAGATCTACTAGCGGAGATCTAGCAACTACCGCGTTATCTTGCAAATTGTAATAGCGAATCCTCTCAAAATCAGCCCTCGCTTCATTGTTTTGGCCGAGTCTTTCATAGCAATAAGCCCTATTTTTGAGCCATGATGTACGATCTCCGAATTTCAATGCTGCGGTGTAATATTTAATGGCAGCGGCACAATTATCATCACGATAGGAATTATCCGCACGATCAGCATCTACCTCCCCCTGCAAAGACCACAATAAAGGGTTCAAGTTGGCGTATTTTGCTGCCTGCACTGAAAATACATTCATCTTTTCATATGAACCACCGAACGCCGGTTTCAAGGACATCATATATTCGTATCTAACATTAAATGTACTTGGGTCGTTTTTTTCCGCCTGCTTCAGAATTTCAATTGCCGTAAACGGCACATCAGATGTCTTAGTTGCTATTTTAATCAGCCATGTATATGCTGGCATTAGCGAGGGATTCTTCTTAATGGACGTCTGTAAATCATTTGAAGCATCAAGATAGAGTTGATGTTTATTCTTTTCAAATACTGAAGATGCCTGCAGTGCCTTATAAACGCCTCTGGCACAAAATGAAATATAGGATCCTCTTGTCGAGACCCACAGATCCAAATCTCTCAGTGCTATTTCATAAAATGGACTAAATGACTCGTACGCTTGTTGAAGATATCCTTCATATTGCGTATCAATTTTATATTGCCGTAACATTTGTTCAAGCAATTGCTCAAGTGATTGAAAGTCGCGTTTAGCCAGCAACTCTTCTATTTTGAACCTTTGAGGACCGCCAAAACTGTATGATCTTTTAAGCGACAGGTTGCTCATCTCTACTTGCTGTATATTCGGATTTACAAGTACTATATTATAGGGTTTTATTACTGAATATTCTTTGAAGTCAAGTGTATCATTGGTATGATTTATAATTGTTGTCCCAAAACCCAGTATTTGTGTGGCTACCTTGAGAACTCTCGTTTCGGGCACCCTCGCAGTTTGTTCCAAAACAATTGAGCCCGATCCCTTAGGCACAACCTTCCTTATGGATGCGATAATGGGATCAACTCCGCCGAATTCGCCTTTTTGAATAATTACTGTGATATCTCCTAGAGGATCAACCATATTGTATTCAACTTTCACCATAAAATGAACTTCGCTGCTCAATACAAGAGGTAAAAATGGATCAGGTTGTATTTCCACTACCTTTATGGTATTGCCCTCTGCAAAACATAATCCAGCGTTACACGGAATATAAATTAAGATTAACGGTAATAGCAGCAGTGAAGCTCGAAGGCACTTCATCGTATTATCTCCATTACTATTTAACCAATTATTGAGCAAAGTTAATCCGTGCGCAAATGCGTTTCAAGTTATGTGCATGTTTTATTGTGTAATTACCTAGAAGATATTTTAATTTACTGATATATGCCTGACCTAAGAAGATGTCAATGATAATGGTCAACAAATACAGAATTAAAGTTACACTCTCAATACAACTGTTACGTATGTATAGTACAGGAAGAATTCTTGCGCGCCACTTATTGTCTTTTTATGACAGAGTAACTCTCACGAGAATCGCTAATTCGACGCCCATTCCCGTCGAAGCTTCACGGTTCGTACACCATCAAATTGCTGGTTGCTGTTGCGATCAGTTTATTCTTGTCGTTGTGAGCCTCGCCGTACATCTGGACCAACTTTTTGCCCTTAGACTTGAACTCCGCCATGATCACCACGGTCTCACCGGGTCTAACCGGCCTTATAAAGTTAACAGTTATATCGATGGACACGCAGGGCTTGCGCATGGTCTTGAACGATAGCGGACCGAAGGTGTCGTCGAAAAAACTGCCTAGGATCCCGCCCTGGAGCGAACCGACGGGATTTGTCTGGTCTTCCCGCACAGGGAAGGCGACAGTCAGGCTCTTGTTCGGCACATAGGCGATGATCTTTGCTCCCGATGCCAAATAGCAAGGCGGCGGCACTTTCACGCCGGGATATTTTATTTGAAATTCAGCGTCATAAAAAAACTCTGGCATATTCTCCTGTCCTTTGCCCGCGGTGCTCTCGCTATTCATCGAGTGCTCCTTTTCGCCGGTGTTGACCTGCTCCCGGTTCTTGTACTGGTTGGACAGTTGGACTCTTTGGAAATCCTTATGTGAACAATACCGGATGTCAATACGCGACCCATCTTGACTGACAATCGCCTCTCGTATTCATTGCCCAATTGACGGTGTCCTCCAATTCAAGGTCTGAATTTGCTGCGTATTAAAGCTGAGCCGTTCTTGATTTTATCCAAGATTACCTTTTATTGCACTCCAGCCATGCAGAAGAATAACAAGACGGCGTAAGAATGTCAATTTTAAGGTCCGGCTCCAAACGTTGCAACTCAGCCAATCCGGGGGGTGTATTGCGTGTTCAATCAGTTCTTTATGGGCGTATTTGACGTATTCGATGCATTTTGAGAATGTAACCAGAATCACAGATTAAAGCATGAACACCTCATATACTTTACACAGTGTGAGCTTCGATTCCCTTGCGATTATTGACGGCATTCAGCAACTAACAAATCAAATTCTTTACAAAATGGCAAGAAAATTTCTCGCGGAGGCGCAGAGCTCGCAGAGAAAATAAAAAAATAATTCGCCATGAAAGACTTTCGGATTTTGGTTTTAAACTCTGCGTCCTCCGCGTGCTCCGCGAGAGACGCCTTTAGCTTCTGGTTTTGATCCGGTTTGTCCGGGTTAGGATATTCGAGAAACTTTCCGACAAAAGGAGAAATCCAAAAA
>Ga0335081_10001029_pt1 | contig 44771 bp, 40 predicted proteins | sample Lox_Sample_35_FD_206713 | JGI IMG/M metagenome (GOLD analysis project Ga0335081, IMG submission 206713) | Soil microbial communities from Loxahatchee National Wildlife Refuge, Florida, United States - Lox_Sample_3.5 | ecosystem: Environmental > Terrestrial > Soil > Wetlands | place: USA... | reverse complement strand
GACAGCAGGCAATTGATAAGTCCTCCTCCATCCCCGGAGGACAGAAGCCGGCAGATGTCCCGACAGAAACAACAAAGTTTTCTGAACAGCTTAATGTTGACGAGAAAAACGACATATTAATGGCACAGTTGCTGGGATCGCCCGTCCAGAACAATCAGCAGACCGCACTGGATGCGAGTAAGGCCACAGCGACTGATTCGGCAGTCTCAGGCAAGAACAGTTCCGCGACGCTTGTTGCGCAAGATCATGTTCCCTTGCTACCAACAACCGGACAGCAGGCAATTGACAAGTCCTCCTCCATCCTCGGGGGACAGAAGCCGGCAGATGTCACGATAAAAGCCGAGGCCCTGGCAATACCGGAAAAAACTGAAGCGGCGGGGCTCACTCCCAGTCAGAATGATACTACAGAAAAACCGGGGCAATCGGCGCCTAATATAGCGCCCGGTTTGGGCAAAACGGATTACAACATAATTCTGTTTCAGCATGATAAAAATGCGAATATGGGGCAGGACGCGGGTGAAGAGGGAAGCTGGGGAAAAGGGCAGAACGATCCAACGCCGGCAAAAACCGATTTCCTTTCGTTGATGCAACAGGGCCAATCATCGGTTCAGTCCCCGGTTCAGCATCAGCCGGCTTTCACGGCAGTTGCACCAAATACCGACGCCCCGTCGAGTCCGGTGCCTCTTCAGCACCAAGGTGCGGACCCGGCGGACCTTATTGATCACGCTGTCTCGACCGTGAAGGACGGGAGCCGACTGGCCGTAAAACTGGAACCCGACGGGCTCGGTAAGCTTGACATCAACCTCAGACTCGATAAAGGGACGGTCAGCGCCCAGATACACGTGTCCAGCGATGTCACCAAAAACCTGATTGAGAATAACAAGCAGCAAATGATGAATGCTCTCGTGGGGGAAGGTCTGAGCGTGGGTGGGTTCACGGTGTCGCTGAACCACAAAGACGCCGGGGACGGATTCGCTGAGAGCGGGCAGGGCGACGATCAGAACAAGAATAGTACCAGTCTACGCGTGCAGGCAGTGGGAGATGCGGGCCGGACCGGTGCCCGGGGTATGGTGAGCATCTATGTTTAGCACGATAGGGCTTGATGATTCGCTCCGCGAACTTCCGCGGTGAAGGTTCTTACAGCTTTTTTTTAAGGAGGAGAGGCTATGATGATATCGAGTACCATAAACAACACAAACGCCGCAAGCACAACGCAGTCACAAAGTACAGCATCAACGACGGGGTCGGCACAAACTTTGAATGAAACTGATTTTCTGTCGCTTTTGACCACAGAACTGCAGAACCAGGACCCGCTAAACCCCTCGGACGGCTCGGATATGGCTGCACAGATGGCACAGTTCGCCTCGGTAGAGCAGCTGACGAATATAAATACACAGTTAACGAACATGGCGTCATCGCAGTCATCATTGCAGAATACGATGGCTGCCAACATGATCGGCGAAAATGTCGTCGCTAATGGAAATACGGTTACCCTCAACGGGCAAGCCAATCTGAACTATACGTTACAGAGCAATGCAGCACAGGTAACGGTGTCCATTTACAATTCAACCGGAACCCTTGTGAATACGCAGGTCCTTGGAAACGAGAGCTCCGGCGCTAACAGCTATACCTGGAACGGAAATGACAAGAATGGCAATACGCTTCCATCGGGCCAATACACTTTTGCGGTGTCGGCCGTGGACAGCTCTGGTAGCGCAGTCACCGCAACGCCGCTAACTTCAGGCACAGTGACTGGCGTAAGCTACAGCAACAATGTTACTTATTTGATGTTGAACAACGGTGAACAAATTGAACTCAGTGACATTCAAGAAATATTAGGAGGGTCATAATATGTTGACAGCATTATATACGGCGGTCAGCGGCATGGATGCAAGCAGTACTGATCTCTCGGTGATCGGAGACAATATTGCGAACATGAATACAGTGGGGTTCAAAGAAAGCGATATTAACTTTGGCGATGTTCTAAGCCAAAGTTTGTCCAGCGGTGGTGCCACGTCGCAGGTCGGGCTTGGCGTCGATGTAACGAATGTATCGCCTGTCTTCTCGGAGGGCTCGCTTGAGTCCGAGTCCAGCCCATTGGACCTGGCCATAAATGGTGATGGCCTGTTCATGGTGAATGAGGGCGCAACGACGTATTATACGCGGGCGGGACAATTCTCGCTGGACCATAATGGCAACATTGTGAACCCCGATGGTGCGATCCTGCAGGGGTACCTCGCCAATGCGGCAGGGCAAATCACCGGCACGATTGGAAATCTTAATCTCGCGGCAAACCAAAGCCAGGCGAATCCCACGACTACGGTGAGCGCGTCAGTCAACCTCGATTCAACGGCAACACAGCCGGCTGCCGCATTTACCCTGAACGGGAACGGAACGGGTAACAATGATCCTGCAAACTACAATTCTTCCAACTCTGTGACCGTGTATGACTCGCAGGGTGGCGCCCACCAGATAACTCAGTATTTCGTTAAAACCGGCAACAACACCTGGACGGTCAACTACGTGGAAGCGGATCCAGCCAATCCTGGAGATTTTGTAAATGCAGGACAACAGAATCTCGTATTCAACACAAACGGGTCCCTTAACAACGGCAACAATGCGCCGATCAATTTTACCTTCGGCGGAGGGGTCACGACTCCCCAGGCAATCACTTTCAATTACGGCACCGGTACCGCGGGAGGAGGCACCGGTCTCGACATGTCAACGCAGTTCGGGAGCACGTTCTCCGTCACGAACATCAACCAAAACGGCTTTTCATCAGGCTCCCTGCAGAGCGTGAGCGTATCCGATGCGGGCGTCATCAATGGCGTATACACCAACGGCCAGACGCAGACGATTGGACAGGTAGCGCTCGGCCGATTCATGGCGGAGAACGATTTGACAAAAGATGGCCAAGACCTCTATAGCGAGTCAACGACTTCCGGCGCGCCTATTGTAGGTACGGCCAACTCGTCTGGCCTCGGAACAATATCATCGAGCAGCCTTGAACTCTCCAACGTGGACTTGGACCAACAGTTTGTCGATATGATTTCGGCGCAACGCAGCTACGAGGCTAACTCAAAGGTGATTACCACTACGGACCAGATGTTACAGGCCCTGGTGAGTATGATATCAGGATAAACTCAAGGCTTATCTGATATCATTTAAGCCGAGCCGGAACTAGCACTTTCTGGAAAAAAATGCTCGATATCCTGGGTTTTTATTCAGATCCACGGGATAAAGACCTGCACTTCAGCGCAGAAGGAACATCGGTCTCGATAGTCAACGAAGTACGAAAGCTTATTCTCCATGACGAGCGTCAAGCCGGAAAGCTATTTGTCAGGCTCCTCCAGCGTGTCCGATTCCGACGTCATTAAAGGTGTTTTCATCAACGGCCAGGCGTGAATGATATGATAGTAGAGCTTAGCGGGTCCATTGAGACGACCGGCTTGATGAAGGATGGACAAAATCCCTATGACAGTCCTCTATGTCCAGGCCGCCCATCGTTGGTGTGGTTAACTCGTTGGACCTTGGAACGTTGCAATTGAGCGGCCTTGAGCTCTCTAATGCGGACTCTGACGAGCAGTTCGTCGAGATGATCTTGGCGCAGCTACGAGTCTAATTCGAAGGAGATCAACACGTCTGACCAGATGTTACAGGGCAGGCGAATTTGAAACAGAAAAATAAACGATGAGGTAAGAAATAAAAAAGCCGCGAGTTTCCGGATCCGCGGCTTTTTTGTATGAAAGCCTCTTAAATAGACAAGAATGCATAACTGCAAAGCGATGAAAAGAAAGTCATGTTTCGCAGCGTACCCATCCGACCAGATGCGGTTGACCGGCTTAGCAGAGGTTTTCAGCTTTGATCCATGTCGCCCATTGCTTTTGTATTCCGCACAGTTTCTAACTCCCGCAGAGTTTTTTGCTGCAAGGGTTTTGTTACTCTTGCTTGGGAGGGGTTCATCAGGAATAGAAAATCTGCAATGGGCAGCTACTCCAGAACTTCACGAAGCGTCTTGCTGAAGAGGTCGATGCTGTAGGGTTTGATTATGACGCCCCGGAAACCGTATGTTTTAAAGTCAGCCATTATCGGATCGTTCGAATAACCGCTTGACACGATTACGCGTACGTCAGGATCAAGGCTACGAAGTTCGGTGATTGCTTCTCTTCCGCCCATGCCGCCGGGGATGGTCAGGTCCATGATCACGGCGTGATAAGGCCTACCCTTTTTCAAAGCCTGTAGATATATTTCAACGGCTTCTGCACCGTTTATAGCGAAATCAGATTCATAACCGAGAGACCGAAGCATTTCCCCGGAAATGTCGCGCACAATCCTCTCATCGTCCATGACGAGAATTCTGCCAATTCCTTTCGTTATTTCGCCCTGTTGCGCCGTTTGAGTTGCCAATTTATCGCCCGAAGCCGGCAAATAGATCCGGAACGTCGTTCCTTGCCCGGACTTTGATTCAACGGTGATGTGCCCGTCATGTTTTTTAATAATTGAATAGACGGAAGCAAGACCAAGACCGCTTCCCGTTTGTTTTGTTGTGAAATAGGGATCGAATATCCGGGGCAGAAGCTCGTCCGGAATACCTATTCCCCTGTCCCCGATGGAGATTCGAACATATGTTCCACTCTCAAGGGTGGGGACATCGTCTGCTCCCAGAACGACATTCTTTGCTGTAATGGTAACGGTGCCTCCGCTGGGCATGGCTTGCACCGCATTGATGATAAGATTACTGAATACTTGGCTCATCTGTCCCGCATCGACATCAACGGACCAGATATCACTGCCGATGCTGTATTCGGCCGCAACGCTGGTTCCGGACAGGGTGAATCTCGCTGATTCACGGACAATGTCGCCGATCGATGCCGTTTTTCTGATGGGCGCTCCGCCCCGGGAAAACGTCAATAGCTGATAGGTCAATTCCGATGCTCTTTTGGAGGCCGATTCAGCCTCGGTCAGTCGTGCGAATGCCTTATTGCCGCCATCAATGTACATTTTTGCCATGCTTATATTACCGAGAATAGCGGTCAGTAGATTGTTGAAATCGTGGGCAAGACCTCCTGCCAGCACACCGACGGATTCCAGTTTTTCCACTTTGATCAGTTCGTCTTCCATCCTCCGCTTTTCCGTAGTGTCACGGAAAACCAACACGACCCCGATAATCCGGCTTTCCCTATCCCGTATGGGGGCGGCACTGTCTTCGATAATTAACTCGGCGCCGTCTCTGCGGACGAGAACCGTATGATTGGCAAGGCCGCAGATCAAGCCGGTATTGATGACATTTGCGACGGGATGCTCGCACCGCTCCCGCGTCTTCTCGTTGATGATATGAAAGACTTCTGAGAGTGGCTTGCCGACAGCATCCTGCATTGTCCATCCCGTGAGATGCTCTGCAACCTTATTGAGAAGTGTTATAGTCCCGTCCACATCGGTGACGATCACAGCGTCACCGATGCTGCGAAGCGTCACGGCCAGGCGTTCCTTTTCCTCCGCAAGCTTAACTTCGCGCTCACGGAGCGTGCGGCTCATCAGGTTGAATTCCGTCGAAAGGCCGCCGATTTCATCGCCGGAATAGACTGGGATGGTTTCAGGAAATTCACCGTCCCGGTGCTTTGATACGGAGGCATGGAGCGCCAGGATTGGCTTGAGAACATATTGACGCATGAGCAAATTGAGTATCAGAATGGCAGCGATGGTCAGGAGGGCGGAAACCACGATGTTTGCGATGACTGCATTGGAGATTGCCCGGTTGATATTCTCGGTGGACAGCTTCAGGCGAACATAGCCAATCAGCATGGTTCTTTCGTTGCCGGCATCACCGAAAGGCCTGTAGTGCACGGAGGAGTAGAAATCGAGCCCCTCCCCATCTTTCCGGTAATAATCGTCTTCGCTCTTTTTGAAATGTTCCACAGCGGCGGAATCCGGGGAGGTATCAAGTTCTTCACGGGGATAAGCGTCCACTGCTAGCCAGAGTGTGGTATAAACCTGGGCTAGTGTGACGTCTCTGGTATGGACGATGTCCTGAACTTGCTTGATGAGTTCGAGATTTTCAGAAGCTAGGCTATTGGCCACAGCCCGCGACAAGGCTTCGTTTAGGGCGAAGCCTCTGGCTATAGTTTCCCGTTCCATGCTTTTCTTGTGGACTGATACGAACAGAGAAGTGCTTACCGCGCTTATGGCGATAACCACGGCGGCAATGAAAAGGGTCACTTTTGTTTGAAGGGAAAGATTCATTTCAAATCGGCGAGGGATGCCATGCCGTAAGACGATATGAGAGCCTGCCCCTTTTTGCTTAAAACAAAATCAACGAATTTTCTGATTTCCGGCCGGGGGTTCTTCTTTATAACAAGGTAGAGCGGCCTTCGATAGGGATACCTGTCGGAGATGATATTCTCCCTCGTGGGTGAAACGCCGTTCACCGTAAGCATTCTGACGTTGCGTTTTCGCGCGCTTCCGAAACCGGTGCTGGCAAATCCTTCCGGCATGTCTTCAACGAGCTGTTCCCAGATCGCCGTGGATGATGCCTGGAGAGAGGCGTTCTTCTGCATTGACACCGCTTTGCCCTTCAAGATCATTTTGGAGAGCGCCTCACCGATGCCTCCCATGCCCTTTGGTGTGGAGATGATGGAGATGAGAGGAAGGTTGGGCCCGCCCAGTTCCTCCCAGTTCGTTATTTTCCCTTCATAGATATTGCGTACCTGGGCGGGACTGATATTCGTGACGGGGTTTGATTTATGGACGATGAACACCAGTGCGTCCCAGCAGGCGGTTATGAATTCAAAATCCTGAGGATCGTTGGCCGACTTGGAAACGCATGAAGCCGCAAAATCGATCCTCCCTGCCTGCAGGTCTGTGAGTCCCCTGATGCTGCCTCCGCCCAGCACGAGCATTTTGACACCGGTTTCTTTTTCGTATTCCTTGGCTAGGTCGTTCAGATAGCCCGGAACGCTGACGGAGCAGCCGCTTCCGACGAGGGATTCAGCGGCAAGCGTCTTGCAAGGTGCTGCGAGAAAAATAAAAAGAACGAAAATGGCCGCGCTGATTCTCTTCATGGTGGTTCGCTCCTTTTTTTTGAAATGCTGGAGACAACTTGTAGCACGAGGCGAAAGAACGAAAAAATTTATTATTTCCGAGGCCCTCAGGAATGCCATTCATATATAAGAGAAAGAGCCCTTCGTTATGGATTCCCGAGGGCTCGATTCTAGACCCCAACCCTGCCATTCGTCTTGAACCAGGACATCTTATCCTGAATTTCAGCGGAGAGTTGCGATAGGGTATGGGATGCCTCCTGTACCTGGTTTGCCGACTGCGTTGAGTTTTCGATCACTTCTGAAATTGTGTTCATGTTTTTAGTGATTTCTTCGGACGTGGCGGACTGCTCTTCTGTCGCGGTCGCGATCCGTGCGATCATATCCATGACATGGTTCGAGGACTGCACGATATCGTCGAGGGACTGGCTGGCGGAGCGCGCCAGACTCATGCCCTTGTCGACCTCAGCGTTGCCGTTCCGGATCGAAATGAGCGATTGTTCAGCGTCGGCCTGGATTGTGGATATTTTTTGTTCGATATCCTTGGTCGCGCTTGTGGTGCGGTCCGCCAATTTCCGGACTTCATCGGCTACCACGGCGAACCCGCGGCCTTGCTCACCGGCGCGGGCAGCTTCGATCGCCGCGTTCAACGCGAGCAGGTTGGTTTGATCGGCAATCGTATGGATGAGGTTCACGATCTCGCCGATCTGGGCCGAGCTTCTGCTGAGCCCTTCGATCGTCTGCATGGCTTCCTGGACCGCGGTCGTGATGGCGGCAAGGCGTTCGACAGTGTTTTCCACGACTTTTTTGCCGTCATCAGCTTTGTGCGAGGACTGTTTCGCTGCATCCGAGGCCTGGGAGGCGTTCTGCGCCACATCGCCGATGGTCTGCGACATCTGAAGCGTTGCCGATGTGACCGCCTTGGCCTGCTCAGACTCGTTTGTCGCGCCGCTTACAAGGCTCTCCGCCGTCGCCCACAGCTGCTCTGAGGATGCGGTAAGCTGTTCGATATTGGATTGAAGATGCGTCACTGTTCCTCCGAGCTTGGACGCCATAGTCGAAAAGTTGGTGAGCATGACGCCTATTTCGTCCTTGCCTCGAGAGTTCATATCGGCGTGGGAAAAGTCTCCCGTTGCCATCTGGGCGGAGCGCTCCGACACCATCACGATGGGCGTGATGAGAGTGTTGATGAAGAAGACGGCCACGATGATATAAAAGACGACGAACATGGCGCCCCCTACGATAAATAATAATTTCACGATGCCTGATTCCCGTTTCATAGCCTCGACCTTGGGGGGAACGTCCTGGCGGACCTGATCGACCACTTTTTTCGTATTCGTTGAAAAAATATTATATCGCGCTTCCATAGCGCCGCTGGCGATAGCCATCGCGTCTTTTATTTTCCCGGAGCTGATCGCGGGTAAGAATCGCGTGTTCTGGAGGTCTTTGAACGCGGCCCATGCATCGCGGGCACTTTCTATAGTCTCGATCGATTCCGAGTGGCCTGATTCCTTGAGCTGTGAGTCGACGGTACCGAAGAGTTCGTCCAGTCTTGCGGACAGGGCTTCAACGTCATTGCGCAGAGACGCTTGTCTGCCTTCGTTGTTGTCGATGATCATGGTGAGGAGCGATGTCCGAATGAAAGCGACATTTGCCCGCATTTTCGCGATATTATCGGCAACGAGCATGTTCTCCTCGATCGTGCCGTATGCTTTTCCGCCCACCTGAACCCGGGAAAAGGCGGTCACCCCGATCGCAATTCCGATGGTTGTTGCCGCGATGATGATGCCAAAAATCAGATAGACTTTCTTTTTCAGGTTCATATTGTAAATGAACGATTTAAACATGTTTCTCTCCTTTTAAAAAGCATACCAGTACGTCATCCGTTTTGTATAAACCAGAAAGTTCAGGCAACCCTGTTCTCTCCGAATACCGCCCTGTGCTCTTCATCGCCAAGTAGCCGGTCCATGTCAAGCAGGATCACAAGTCCTTCCTCCAGCTTTGCGATGCTGGAAATGAACTCGGTGCTGACATTCGAAGATACGGGCGGCGGCGGCTCCACCAGATCCCGGGGAATCCTCAGGACATCCGATACAGCGTCCACCATTAGTCCCATGATGACTCCCCGGACATCCATGATGACGATTTTGCTGAGCTCATCCGTCGCCTTTACCTCGAATCCGAACTTTTTTCTCAGATTGAGGACAGGGATCACCTTGCCCCTGAGGTTGACAGCGCCTTCAAGATAGGAGGGGGCGTTCGGGATGGAAGTGATCTCCTTCATGTTGTTGATTTCCTGGACCTTCAGGATATTCACAGCGTACTTTTGACCGGCCAGCTTAAAGGTAACGAGCTGAAGCATTTCCGTATGGACAGAGGCTGTAGCCATAGACTCTCCTTTTAAAAATAATTCTTTTTACCTATACCATCTGCCGCAAGCAGCAGTTTGGTGTTATACCTTGAACCAGGCGGTCATCTCCTTCAAGCCTGCGGCAAGGCGCGCAAGCTCCGTTGCCGAAACCTTGATCTGCTCCGTCGACGACGAGGACTGCTTGGTAATGCTTGATATGTTCTCCATGTTCTGCGTCACTTCTTCCGATGCGGCCGACTGCTGTTCCGTGGCCGCCGCAATCCTTTGTACCATGTCCATGGCGCTCGAAGACGTGCTCACGATGGAGTCGAGGGACTCGCTCGCTTCCTTGGCAAGAGCCACACCTTTATCCACTTCGTCGCTGCCTCGTTTCATAGCATCGACGGATTCGCCGGCCGCGGACTGGATTGCCTCGATGCGCTGGGCAATGTCTTTCGTTGCCTGGCCGGTCCGTTCGGCGAGCTTGCGCACTTCATCAGCGACCACGGCAAACCCCCGGCCCTGTTCACCAGCCCGGGCCGCCTCGATCGCCGCGTTCAGGGCAAGCAGGTTCGTCTGGTCTGCGATGCCGTTAATGACAGACACGATTTCACCGATCTGGGCCGAACTTCTTCCAAGCTCCTCAATGGTGCCTGCAGCTTCCTGGACTGTCTTAGCGATCCCGACCATGTCCTCCGCAGTCGTATTGACGATTCCCTTGCCTTTTGCAGCCGTTTCTGAAGCGCCCTTGCTGGCATCAGCCGCATGGGAAGCGTTTTTTGCCATGTCCATGATGGTCTGGGATACCTCGGTCATCGCGGTGACCACCTGGTCAGTCTGAGAGGACAGCTCCTGGGTGCCTTTGTTCATATCATCGGCAGTGGCCGAAAGCTCTTCGGAGCTGCTGGCAAGGGCGCTCGTAGTCGTGTTGATTTCGCCTACGATACGCCTGAGGTTTACGATCATCGTGTTGTAGCTCTTCATCAGGTCGCCAACCTCGTCATTCGATGTTATAGCCAGCTCATGCGACAAATTCCCCGCTGCCGCTGATTCCGCCGCGACTTTGGCTGCCATAATCGACTTAAGGATACTTTTAATAATGAACGTGCTCAAAATAAGTCCTACAATGATGGCAACAACCGTGATAACGACCTGTAAAATATTTAATCGTGCCGCATTTTTATCAATATCAACCTTTTTTGAGTCATAGTTGGTTTCTGCCAGATTGCTCATATCCTCCAATGACTGCTGGATATCTTTGTCCGCATCTTTCATCAATTTATCAAGATATTGTATGTCCTTATTCTTTTTGCGCGCCTCAATGAGCGGATCAATGATATGCTCATAGACAGCAAAGCCTGCTTTTGCTTTATTGTAGGCGGCTCTTTCTTCTTCACCTATGGATACGGTTTGAAAAAGTTCTATCCCGTCATTAATCCGCTTTACATCATCTCTGAAATCCTGGATATATTTCTCATCTCCGCGAATAGCATAGTTCTTATAAGCCCGTACAGACAGCCCGAGTTCGTTCTGGGCATTCATGCTCGATTGCATTTGGACTCCGTCCTTGTTCGACAGGTTCTCATAGTCAGAGAGAAGGGAACGCTGAGTAAAAAAGGACATCCCTGAAACAATAGCAAGGGCAACAAGTACGATTCCGATAGCGCCATACAGTTTTTTTGATAATGACATCCTCATAGTTGAACCTCCTCCTTGCTGTTCCGATCGGTATTGGCGTTCATTCCACAATCAGGAGAAACAGCTTGTCACGCTACAATTTAGTTAAAGGCAAATAGTGCTTGATTCGAGAAAAATTTCCTCACTTTCGCGACATATAAAATATATAGTATTTGCGGCCGAGATCGTTACATCGCAAGACCGCGCTTATCATGATCAGAACGTCCGACAACCGAAATAATAAAACGATACAGTAACACTTTGCAGCATGAATACCCGAGGTGTCATCACGCGAACCACCCGTCCATAATTACACATGCAATGACTCTGCCAAATGTTGCCTCAACAATGCAGCCTACAATACGCCCTTGCTCTTGAGATAAGGGCTGTACTTCTTATCGACGCCGACAATATGCTTTGTAAGCCAGTTTTTCAGGAAATCCATCAGCTCCACGGCGGCGGTGCTTTTGCCTTCCTTGACCCGGTCGGCATATTCGACCACTTTTTTTGTCAGTGTGTCATGCAGGCCCTTGTGCTTGACATAGCCGGGATATCCGTGCTTTTGCATGAGCCGCTCCTCGTTGGCGAAATGCACCTTTGTGTAATCGACGAGCTTGGGCAGGACGATTTCCACTGCTTCTTTACCCCGGGCGGCCTTCAGGGCGTCGAACATCTCGTTGATGATGTCGATTAGCCGCTGGTGCTGTTCGTCGATTTCCCGGATATCCACGCTCAACTGCGGGGTCCAGGCAATCAGCTTGCCGTTACCGCTCATCTGAACAGGCTTTGCCGGTGCAAGAGAAGGTGTTGCTGAATCAGCGGGCAACAGTGATGGGGAACGCTGTGGGGAAGGCCGTGTTGATACAGTGGGCTGGGATGCTCTATCCAACTTGAACCATGCGATCTCTTCCTTCAGCTCGATCGCCAGGCGGGCAAGATCGTACGATTCCTTGGTGATCTCTGCAGATGCTGACACAGAGCCCTGGGTTATGCCGGAGATGTGGTTCATGTTACGGGAGACTTCCTCCATTGCCGTTGACTGCTCCTCAGTGGCCGCCGCGATACGCTGGATGATGTCCGTTGTGGAATTCGATGCCGAGACGATGCTGTCGAGGTTCTCGCTGGCATGACGGGCAAGTTCGACGCCCTTGTCCACTTCGCTGCTGCCTTTTCGCATGGCGTCCACCGATTCCTGGGCGGTCGCCTGAATTGCCGTAATCCGCTGGGAAATGTCCTTTGTGGCCTGTGCCGTCCGTTCAGCCAGCTTGCGGACTTCGTCGGCTACCACGGCGAACCCGCGCCCCTGTTCGCCTGCCCGGGCCGCCTCGATGGCCGCATTCAGCGCAAGCAGATTGGTCTGGTCCGCGATGCTGTTGATGACGGTGACGATTTCTCCGATCTGCGCCGAACTTCTACCAAGCTCCTCAATGGTCGTGGCCGCGGAGCGCACCGTTTCGGCGATGGACTGAAGTTCCGCAACGGTGGTTGCAACGGCTTTTTTCCCCTCCGATGCCGTCTCTGCGGAGTTACGGGCTATATCCGATGCGCCCGCAGCATTTTTCGCAACGTCCATGATGGTCTGAGATACTTCGGTCATCGCCGTAACCACCTGATCCGTTTGACCTGCAAGATCCTGCGCTCCCGTGTTAAGGTTTTCCACGGTCCGGGAAAGTTGCTCGGAGCTGTTCGCGAGGGAGGACGCTGTCCCGTTAATACGTCCGACAATGCGGGACAGGCTTTCGGTCATAACATCCATGTTATTTCCGATTTCGTTCAACTCATCGTTGCCGCCCGCGTCCAGAGGAATGGCAATGTCCCCCTCCGATATCATCTTGATGTCCTGGGTCAGCGTGTTCAATGGTCGAAGGATGCTTTGATAAATCCGCCAGGAAGCGATCAGGATCAGTGTCAGGATGATTGCGGCAATGGCGGTGAATTTAGCAAGAGTGGCCCAGATGGCGGCCCTTACATCGTCGAGATAAACACCGCTCCCGATGACCCAGCCCCAAGGCTCATATCCCTTGACATAGGATATTTTCGGGACCGCTTTCTCCACGCCAGGCTTCGGCCAATAGTAAGCGACAAACCCGGCCTTATTCTTTTTCACCGTGTTCACAAACTCGACGAATAACTTTTTCCCGTTTGGATCAGCCATGCCCGAGAGGTCCTTGCCTTCCAGCTCTGGCTTGAAGGGATGCATGACCATCCTAGGCCCCATATCATTGATCCAAAAATATTCCTCTTTGTCGTACCTGAGGTTGCGTATTGCTTCTTTGGCGGCGGTCTGCGCGGCCTCCACCGACAGGGTGCCTCTCCCGGCCTGGTCGCCGTATTGTTCCACAATTCCGTAAGCGACCTCCACCAGGCTTCGCGTGCGCTCGGCCTTTGAAAAATAAACGGCGTCCCGGACGGACAGGGCTGATAAGCCAGTAAGAATAGCGAGCCCGATCAGGGCCAGGCCAATGAGGAAAAACAGTCGTTGTTTGATAGTAAACTTTCTCATAAATTGATCGTTCATAGTTCTCTTTCCTCAAACGGCATTAATGATCTCGCCCGCCATTTCCTCAATACCCAGTACCTTATCGGCGATACCCGCATCCACAACTGCCCGGGGCATACCATAGACTACGCATGTATCCTCGTTCTGCGCGAAGATTCTGCCGCCACTCTTTTTGAGCATCTCAAGGCCCTTGGCACCGTCATTGCCCATGCCAGTCAGGATCACGCCGAGCGCCCTGCCCGGGAACAGCTCAGCCACCGAAGCCATGAGAAAGTCGACAGAAGGGCGGTATATGAACTCATCGTGGTGCTCCTCAATAGACACCACCGTATCGAGCCCTCGAGGACGGGTCAGGCGCATATGTCCGCGGCCCGGGGCAATGAGGGCTACGCCCGCCTTGAGCGATTCGCCATCCTGCGCCTCCTTGACAGTGATCTGGGACAGCTGATTCAACCGATCCGCAAAGGGCCCTGTAAAGTTCGCGGGCATGTGCTGGGCAATCACGATCGGCACTGGGAAGTCCTTGGGCAGATGGGGAATGATTTCCTGGATCGCCCGCGGTCCGCCTGTGGAGGTGCCGATGGCCACCAGACTGATGCGGCGCGCGCCCGTTGACAGCGCGGGAGCGATCCGGACCGGCGGAACAGTGCGCGCGGAGGAGGCTGCGCGGAAGGGTTTCCGGGCCTTGCCGCTCCGCGCGATCTGCTTGACCTTATCGATCAACATGGCTTTGATTTTGACGATGTTGATCGAAAGCTCGGACAGGTTTTTGGGGATGAAGTCCACGGCGCCGTGGTCCAGCGCGTCCAGCGTGACGTGGGCCCCCTCCGTGGTGAGCGAACTGACCATGATGACGGGGACCGGCGTTTTGTCCATGATGAGCCTGAGCGCCTCGATGCCATCCATGCGCGGCATTTCGACGTCCATGGTGACCACGTCAGGTTTCAGCTGCGCCACTTTCTCTACCGCCTCTACACCATCACGCGCCGTTCCGATTACCTTGATTTCGGCGTCCGAAGACAGCATATTGGCCAGAGCGTTGCGCATGAACGCTGAGTCGTCTACGATGAGTACTTTTACCGTCATGTTGGATTCCTGCTCCGCAGCGCTTCACGGGCTACCATTGGTTCTATTGTACGTTCTTGCTGTTGAGGAACGGACCGTACTGTTTATCGGTTCCCTGGATGTGCTTGGTCAACCAGTCCTTCAGGAAGTTCATGAGGTCGATGGTGACGACTGTCTTGCCTTCCTTGAATTTGACCATGATGTCACCAACCTGCTTTGTCAGCGCGTCATGCTCGGCTTTGTGTTTTGCAAAACTGGGATACCCATGCTTTTGCATGAGTTTCTCTTCCGCGGCAAAGTGGTTTACCGTATAGTCGATCAGGCCGGTCAATACTGAGCCCATGATTTCCCTGCTTTTGCCCGCACCCATGGCCGAGTGCAGATCATTCACCATGCCGATCAATTTTTTGTGCTGCTCATCGAACTCCGTAACCTTGACGCTCAAATTGTCGTTCCAGTTGATAAGTGCCATGTTTCTTTCTCCTTTTTACTGAATTATTAGACTCTGTTGTTATTTAAATAGAAATCTATGCTTCCGCGTTAAAATCCAAGTTCCTTCAGCAGGTTATCCACGTCGGACTGGGAAACCTTCTCCGCTGCTATTGCTGGCTCCTTCGTTACCATATCGATTTTGACGCCGAAGGAGGTGACTAGCCGCACGAGTTCGGTTTCGATGTCTCCCACTAGCGTAATGACTTTCTTTATCGTCTGGCCCGTCAGGTCCTGGAAAGACTGAGTTGTCAGGATCTCCGTCAGGTCGTCTTCCAGACCGTTCTTGAACTGTTTCAGGAAGGCGGCCGTTTCAGGCGGCCCCTGAACCTGCCGGATGTGGGTGGAAAGATCGTCCATGGTGAGAATGTATTTTTCCACGACGCTCATCGTTTTGTTCGCCGCTTCCTCGGTCTTGTCGATCACGAACTGCAGTTTGTCCACGGCGTTTGGTATTTCCGCCTGGGTTATGTCCTTCAGGCGTGGATCCACAGCCTCTTTGAAGCTCCTGATAGAATCATGCATCTTTCTCGTGATTTTCCCCACTTCCTTGAATAAGTCACCCTGTCCGAGCTTTGCGATTGTCTGGACCGCAGCATCAGCCTTCTCGTAGTTACGCTCCGAAACCGCGGTCATGAACGCCATGATGTCGTCGAGAATGGCCTGACGGGGATCATCTGGGCTGAGATTCTTATTCTTTTCAAAATAGGTTTTTGCCTCGCGGATTTCCCGAATTTGCACTTCGCCGCCCATGGTCTGTATTGCCCTTGTCACCTCGACGGTACCATTCTGCATTTCCGAACTGCTTTCAAGAGCATACTCTTCGAGAAGGCTCATGTCGTCGAGCGGAATCAGCTTCTTGATATCAAGGAGAACGATGAGCCTTCCATCGAGCTTCGCTACGCCCTCGACCTGCTCCGTGTGGCCCTGGGGAAGGTTTTCCGGCGATTCAATTGCGGCCTCATCGATACTCAGTACGCCGGTGATGCCGTCTACCAGGAGCCCGAAAGTTATTCTGCCGCTCGCGATGACGATGATCTTCGTCCCGCCCTGTTCGGTAGCAGCAACATGGATGAGTTCCTTGAGATCCACGACTGGAATGACGCTGCCGCGCAGGTTCGTTATCCCGTTCAAATAGGACGGTGACTGGGGAATCTTGGTGATGTCCGGAAGATTGATGATTTCCCGCACCCGGGTAATTGGAATGCCGTATTCACCGGTACTGAGACGAAAGCCAATATACTGTTGCACGAAGTCCTCCTTGGTTAGGCAGTCGCAAGATTAAAAGCGCTTTTCGATACCGCGGCGAGGTCGAGAATGAAGACCACTTTGCCGTCGCCGGTGATTGTTGCGCCGAGAATATAGGAGGAACCGGTATTGATGCCGGAAACGGTTTTAATCACTACTTCCTCCTGGCCAAGCAACTCGTCAACGCCGATGCAGAACCTCTTATCACCGATGGCAACGACGACTGCATACCTGCAGCCGACTCCATTGTCACCGGCAGTCGGGCCGACGCCAAGCAACCCGGAGAGCGTGAAGAGTGAATAGACCTTGCCCCGTATGATCAGCGCCTCTGCGCCACCCATGTCGGAAATGTCCTTCTCGGTGACCGTAAGGGTCTCCTCGACAGGAGCAAGCGGAATAGCGTACCGCGCCTTGCCGGAGCGCACCATCAGGGTCTGGATGATGGCCAGCGTGAGCGGGATCCGTATCGTGAAGGTGCTGCCCTTATCCTTGGCGGTGGTGATCTCGACGGTGCCATTCAGCCTGGAAATGTTTGTTTTCACCACATCCATGCCTACACCCCTGCCTGAAAGCTCGGTGGCGACTTCGGCGGTCGAGAAGCCCGGAAGGAAGATGAGGTTGACCGCCGCTTCATCGGTCATCCGCACTGCATCCTCTTCGGTGATGAGTTTTTTCTCGAGCGCCTTGGTCTTCACCCGGTCGATGTTGATGCCCCGACCATCATCGGACACTTCGATCACGATCTGGCTGCCCTTTTGCGATGCGCTGATCGTGATGGTTCCCGCTTCCGGTTTTCCTTTGGCGCGCCGATCCGCCGGCGTTTCGAGGCCGTGGTCTACGGCGTTCCGGATGATATGGACCATGGGATCGCCGATTTGCTCGATCACCGACTTGTCGACTTCCGTGTCTTCGCCGAACACCTTCAGATTCACGGTTTTGCCGAGGGGGCTGGAGATGTCCCGCACGAGACGCGGGAACTTGCTGAAGACCTTGGCGATGGGCTGCATTCTCATTTTCATGACGCCGAGTTGCATGTCCGAGGTAATTAAGTCCAGGAACGATACCGCTTCGAGGAGGCTCTGGACATCGTGGTCGTCACTGTACTGATGCTCAAGGCGGTTCACAATGTTCAGGAGCCTGTTCCGTACAAGCACCACCTCGCCGGTCAGGTCCATGACCTTGTCGATCTTGTTTACCTCCACGCGGAGGGTCTGGAGCGACTCTTGTTTCTCAGATGCCACTTTTTCCAGTGATGCTTCTGGGGCAGCGGTAACAGCAGTGGCGACCGGTGACGGCAATGTTGTGTCTGCGGGAGCGACCTGTGGTTCCTGCGTTTTGCCGCGGGCTTCAGCCGAGGCGCTCGCAGTCTGCTCTGCGCCGGCTTTTACAGGTTTCGCGGACAATGCGGAATCAAGCGTCTGCTGGAGCTCCTGTACGAGGGGGGCCGTGTTTTCCTGCTTCCCGTCCTTGTCCTTGACATGCCTGAGGAGCAGCCTCAGCATATCCACGCTCTTCAGGACCACGTCCATGATCGGGCGTGAGACCCCGATCTCGCCGTCCCTCAGCTTCTTCATGATGTTCTCGGCGTTATGCGACACGTCGACCATGGACTGGAATCCCAGGAATCCGGCGGCGCCCTTGATTGTATGAACGCTCCGGAACAGCCTGTTCAGAATTTCCTTATCATCTCCGTTGACCTCGAGTTCGACGAAGAGCGGATCGATCTTGTCAAGGGTTTCCTCGGATTCGGTGACGAACTCGGCGATTATTTCTTCCATTTCATCAGGCATGTTGTCTCCCAGTCAGATAGTGTGACGATAGAACTCGGAACAATGCAGCGTCGGCGCCGAATGTCGATTCGTCACGCGTTTCTGTCGTTATACTTTCCCCAGTTTTTCGAAGATACGGTCCATCTTTTCCTTGAAGATTTCTGCGGTGAATGGCTTCACCACGTAATTGTTAACACCGGCCTGGATCGCCGTAACGACTTTGTCCTTTTCGGCCTCGGCGGTGACCATGAGGATTGGCAGGCTCTTGAGGTCAGGGTCCTTTCGCACGGCTTTCAGGAGTTCGAGCCCGTCCATGTTCGGCATGTTCCAGTCGGAGACCATGAAACTGAAACCGCCGGTCTTCAATTTCGCGAAGGCCTGTGCGCCGTCCTCGGCTTCCTCGGTGTTATCATAGCCCAGCTGCTTCAAAACATTCTTGACGATGCGCCGCATCGTCGAGAAGTCATCGACCACCATGATTTTCATCTTATAATCAGGCATGGGAATTTCCTCCTTGTGTAAACATGTTCTTCAAAATATGACGGATATTTTGGGTGACCACTTCGGCCGTCACGGGCTTGACCAGGTAGCCGTTGACACCGACGGACAGGGCACGTTCCCGCTCCTCGGGATCCGCCTCGGTAGTGACCATCAGGATCGGGATTTCCCTGTGGCTCTGATCAGCCCGTACATTCTTGACGAACTCGATGCCATCCATATAGGGCATGTTGAGGTCGGAGATGATCAGGTTCGGATTCTCCGATCCCAGCTTTTCGATGCCGTCCAGGCCATTTTCGGCATAGGTGACTTCGTACCCTTTGGCCCTGAGATAGAGGCCGAGAAGCTTTCGAGTGGTTGAATCGTCATCCACGATCAGTATTCTCATTTGTCACACCCTCTGATAGGCTACGACTTTGTTGAACACAACAGGTTTGAAGGCCCGGGTAACGCTATGGAGGCTCTCCGACGAGCCGATGAAAAGAAATCCACCGGGCCTCAGGCTGTCGTACAGCATCGATACCACTTTCTGCTTGGCCTTGTCGTCAAAATAGATAAGCACGTTCCTGCAAAAAATTAAATCCATTCCCTGGATGGCCCGCATTTTACTTGGATCGATGAGATTGATATTCATAAACCTGACGACGCTTTTTACGGTTGTATCCAGCTCGTGGGTCCAGCCGTTGCTCCTGAAGTACTTTTTCAGGAAAGGCTCTGGGACGTTTCTCATGGAGTAGGATCCGTACACTGCCCTTTTTGCGGAATCCAGCACTTCATTGCTAATGTCCGATGCGACCAATTCGATGCGGCTACAGATGCGCTTTTCCATGAGCATCATGATCAGGGTGTATGCCTCCTCGCCAGTGGAGCAGGCAGCCGACCAGATTTTTATATCCTTGGTTTTTTTCTGGTCCATGACCTGGGGCACGACGCTGTCGATACAGACCTGGAGCTGCTGCGGCTCCCGAAAAAAATAAGTCTCATTCGTAGTAATGGCGTCGAACATTTTCGTCAATTCGTCGCCGGCACCGCCGAATTTGAGCAGGGAGAGATAGTCGTCGTAGCTGTTCAGGTTCTTTTCCTGAAGCCGCATCGCCAATTTTTTCTCTACAAGATATTTTTTGGCATCCGAAATGAAAATGCCGCTCTTCTCGTAGATGAAGTCCCGGAGTTGTTTGAAGACCGGGTCCGACAGAACCGCGTTCAGCATAAAGACTCCACGACCTGCGATACCCGTTCACGAACCTGCTCGTCGCGGTGGTTCCTCAGCGCACCGATTGCCGCGGTTTCATTACCTCCCAGCTGTAATAGAGCATCGATCGCAGAGAGAATGACAGGAACTTCGGCATCAGAGAGCAGGGGAATGACAAATGAGGAGGCCCGCGCATCCTGCGACTCCCCCAGTGCTTTGACGGCATACAGCCGTACCCACATGTCCTTGTCTCCGAGGGCCTTGCTGAGTTCGTCGACCCCGGCGTTTAAGGTACCTAGAGCGATTACTGCAGCCTTTCGCGCTTCCGGGCTTTCATCGCCGAGCGCTTCAGACAGGCGCTTTCGGCCGCGCTCATCCTGAAGACTGGCGAGACTCGTCAGCGCGGCCACGCGGACGCTCTTATCAGGCTCCCGCGATAATGAGAGAAGAACATCGACATCCCCGGCATAGCGTGCGACAAGCTCCCGCACTTCAGAAGACAGTACCGGCAGATTGGAAAAGAGCAGCCGCGCATCGATTCGCAGGAGCGCCCTGATGGTCTCCTCGAGGACATCGCGGTAGTTCTCAACGTTGATATGACGCAGGAGGTGTTCTGCGGAGGGCTGATCACCCATCCTACCCAATTCGATAATAGCTGCGCTTCGCACGTGTCCGTCACGATCGTCGATGCACTTCCGGAGCACGGTAAGCGCCTCATCGCCCCGAATATTCGCAAGCGCCAACACGGCTGCACGTCTTACGTCACGCAAATCTACAGAAAGCAGGCCGATGAGCGACGGAACCGCCTCGGCGCACTGAAGCTCACCGACGACCTCGGCGGCAACGACTTTTCCGCGATACTTAATACCCGGATCTTCCAGGACCGACAGGAGAGCGTGCATGCAACCGAATTTCAGGAGAGCCTGCTTCACCGCGAACAGGTGTTCCTCATTTTCTGGGTCCGACGGGTCCAGCGCGCCCGCAACATCGAGGATGACCGGGATCGCCCGTTTAAATTTCAGTTCCGACAAGCCGGTGAGGGCAACCAGGCGTTCTTCCCACTCGCCTTTGGAAAACATTTCCATGAGCACGTCGGCGACCTCCGCCATGGCGGGCGTTATGCCGATTTGGACGAGGCTTCTGATAATGGCGCCCTTTTCGATGTCGTTCGATTTTGGAAGGCGGGCGATAAGCGGACCGGTCGACCGCGAGGAACCGATCTTTCCCAGCGCCTCGATGACAGCATACCGGATCGTCTCCGAAGGGTTCCCCAAGAGGGCTAGGATCGGGTCGACGGATGTTTTGTCCTTCATGAGGGCCAGCGATTCAAGGCTTGAGAAGCAGACCCACTCATTGTCGCGGAGCGAGGCGATAAGCGCAGGCAGGCCGGCACGGTAATCGAGCACAGCTAGTGCACGGGCCGCTGAAGCCCTGACATTCTGGTTCGGGTCTGTTTCGAGCAAGCGCACGATCTCGTCGGCATAGTCGCACGATCCGATGTCGGCGATGAGATCGACGGCGAAGGTCCGGATATCATCATCCTTGTCTCCGAGCAGAGGCCGTAGAAGTGGGACCGACGGATAGCCGATCTGGCGCAAGATTAAACGGGCGGTGTTTCTGATGAAGGGGCCTTCCCGCAGGAGGGGCAGCGTCATATACGCCGTTACCTCGCCGCCGATTGCGACAAGGGACCGCATGGCCGCATCTTGAACGCCGGCATTGTCGTCGTGAAGCAGATGGATGAGGGGGTAGATCGCCCGCTCATCTGCCTCGGACAGGGCTTCGGCAGCGATGCGGCGCATCGAAGGTTCGGGATCAACAAGATTTTGTATTATCGTGGAAAGCTCTTCATTTGATATCATGCGCAGACCCTCTGTGGTGATCTTATCGTCCTTTTGAACGAAATCTTTAGCCGCGGCAGCCGGCAGGGAAACACGGGAACTTTAAACCTGCAATTCTTTAGGAAGGCCTCCTGCAACCGATTGGTGGACCGATATGTTCATCTGAGCTTTCAATCTGATAAGCGCCTGGTTGTGAAGTTGGCAAACGCGTCCTTCAGTCAGGTTCAGCACTTGACCGATTTCCTTCATTGTGAGTTCTTCCCAATAGTAGAGTGAAAGGATTATTTTTTCCTTCTCGGGGAGTCGTTCTATGACCTGGGCGAGAGCGTCCTTCGCGCTGTTTTCCTCCAGGAGTTGGAGGGGCGTTTTCATGTCCGGGTCGGGGATGCATTCCGTCACATCCATGTCGCTTTCGTCGCTCATTCTGTCGCGAAAATCCTCGAAACTGAATACGACTGCATTGCTCGCATTCTGGATCGTACGGTAATATTCGTCCAGCGAGATAGAGAGCCGCTTGGCGATTTCCTCCGCAAAGGGCATCCGTCCAAGGTCTTTTTCGAGCTCATGATGCGCTTTTTTGATCTGCCCGATTTTTGTCTTCACCGAGCGGGGCACCCAGTCATGGGACCGCAGTTCATCGAGCATGGCGCCTTTGATGCGGTGCTCCACGAAGGTGTTGAGTTTGACCCGTCCCTCGGTATACCGCTGAAGGGCGTCCAGAAGGCCCATGACCCCTACGCTGATGAGATCCTGGACCGATAGCTGGGGCGGCAGCCGCTGCGCAAGCCGGTAGGCTGTATACTTGATAAAGGGGAGAGAATCATTTATGATTTTTTCCTTCTCCTGCTCGGTCGGTTCAATCCTATAATCATTCATAGACCTGTCCTCTTGGCTGCTAAATTTTTATGTTCAGTCTCTCGAACTCACCGGTACTGAATCTGCTGATGGTGACAAAAGGTTGCCGATAAAAAACTGGAGTGTGCCTTTGACTTTTTCCGGTCTTTCCAGTATCTTTGCCGCGATTTCTCCCACGCACTTGGAAATGAATTTCCGCGGGAAGAGGTCGATAAACGCCGTCTGGGAACGGACAGCCTGCTTGACATCCTCGTCATAGGGAAGATAACCCAGGTAGTCCAGCGAAATATTGAGGAACTTATCCGTCGCCCTCGTGAGCGTCTCGAAAACCTGCCGTCCCTCAACTTCGTTCTTTACGGAGTTTACGATTACATGAAATTTATTCTCTTGGTATTCGGTATAGAGGATCTTGATCAGATGATAGGCGTCGACCCAGGCGGTCGGCTCGGGAGTCGTGACAACGATGAGGTCCTGCGCGGCGGAGCAGAAGAAGGTCACGTTCTCCGAAATCCCCGCCGAGTTGTCGATTAGCAGGATATCGATGTCGCCGTCGTAGGAATCAAAGGCTTCGAGTAACCTGAGTCGCTGGAACTCGTCGAGGTGCGTGAGGTCCTGAACGCCTTCCCCAGCGGGCAGTATTTTGATGCCATGAGGGCCTTCTATAAGAACGTCCTTGAGCTCGACTTTTCCCTCAAGCAGGTGACTGATGTTATATTTCCCATGTCTATTGAGAAGAATGTTAATATTGGAAAGACCGAGATCGGCGTCGACGATGACGACGTTCTTGCCTAGATTGCGCATGGCGATGGCGAGACCGGCTGTGATGTTGGTTTTGCCTACACCACCTTTGCCGCTCGCCACGGCAATGGTCTTGACATATTTTTTTCTCTCCTGACCGACGCTCAACATACCGGACACTCCTTTGTCATAATAAGACTTGCCAGCCGCTTCACGGTTGCCTGCTCGATGTCTCCGGGGACCCGCTGTCCCGTTGTCAGCCAAGCGACCGGCTTCTGATAGGTGAGGAGCAGGTTGTAGAGCGAACCGAACCGGACTGCCTCGTCGACTTTGCTGAAGTCGAGGTAGTCGATGGGCAGCTTTCGGTATGACCTGTAGGCTTCAATCATCGATTCGTCATCCGCGCCCGCGCTCATGAGGAGGTGAAGTTCGATCGGAATATCGAGGGAGCAGAATCCGGCAATATCGTTGATGTAGGCGTCGTCGCGCGGATTTTTCCCCATGGTATCGATGAATACCACATCGCGTTCCGCAGCGAATTTCTGTAGGCAGGTTTTGAATTCCGCTGAGTTCGTCGCGCTCGCGAGAGGAATTCCCAGAATCCGCGCATAGATGCGCACCTGCTCCACGGCGCCGATGCGATACGTATCGAGGTTGATGATAGCCGCTTTTTTCCCGGCTTTTACCGCCTGAGCCGCGAGTTTGGCGATAGTCGTGGTCTTCCCCACGCCCGTCGGGCCGATCATCATGACGGCTTTCCGCGTAAGATCATTCCGCTTTACCTTGATGTCTGCCGAAAGCAGTAACGGTATGTCGCTCAGCTCCCGGGTTTTGTCGCAAAGACGGAGGGCGAAGAGTTCGCTGATCGAGCGTTCGCGTAGATAATTGAGAACCACACGCTTTTTCACCGGCAGCGATACTTCGTACCCGTTGTTTTTCATGGACTCGAGCATGGACCTGAGGCTTTTGATCTCCGTCCTCAGTTCACCGACGCTGTCATCACTGCCCACCATCGCGCGGTATGGAGTATGGGTCGGGTGAGGAGCTTCGAGTTTCGAGTTCTGTATCCTGAGTTTCGGGTTTTGGGCTTCAGATTTAGAATTCAACCCCTCATGTTGAACCCTGAATTCCGAACCCTGAACCGATCCTTCCGATGCATCATAATCTACAGCTGCCGTGACCTCGACATGGGGCCGTAAACCCTTTTTTTCCTCTGTCGAGAGAATGACAGCGTCCTGGCTCAGCTCTTTTTTGACGAGAGCCAGGGCTTCCGAAAAGGTCCTAGCGGTGAATTTCTTAATCTTCATATTTCAACACTCCCGTCGTATAAAGACGCACATTGGGCGATAACTCGGCATTCGAAAGCACGACGATCGACGGCAGGAACCGATCGGTGATTTTTTTCAGGAACCGCCGGGATTGCGTGGAACAGAGAATGATCGGCTGCAGACCCCGCATGCGTTCGTTAGAGACAGTTTTTTCTACGGCTTTCACGAGCCTGGTGACCGCATCGGGACTGATGGCGCCGCCCGCTTCCATGGCCTGGCTCAGCATCCGTTCAAAGCGCGGGTCCAGCGTCATGACGTGAACACCGCCGTCCTGCGCCACGTACTGCCGGGTAATGAAACGTGAGAGGGACTGGCGAACGTGCTCCGTCAGCACTTCGGCATCCTTAACGCCTGGCACGTGGTCGAGGAGCGTTTCCAGGATAGTGACCAGATCTTTGATCGGCACGCGCTCTTTGAGGAGGTTCTGGAGAACGCGCTGGAGTCCGCCAAGCGTAAGGTTGACCGGAATAAGCTCGTCGACAAGCTTTGGATAATTTTTCGCCACGTTGTCCAGCAGGTTCTGTACCTCGTTCCGGGTGATGAGTTCCCAAGAATGGGATTTAATCAGCTCCGTGAGGTGCGTGACAATAGTCGTCGCCGGCTCGACCACCATATATCCGCGGGCCTGTGCCTGCTCCACATCGCGGTCGTTGATCCAGTAGGCCGGCATCCCGAACGCGGGTTCCTTTGTCGGTATGCCTTCGATCTTCTGAGCTTCCGATGTCGGAACGGCGAGATGGTAGCCCATCATGACCTCACCGCGGGCAACCTCGATGCCGCGGATCAGGAGCGTGTACTCATGGGGCCTGAGTTGGAGATTGTCCTTGATATGGATCGACGGCACCACAAATCCGAGGTCGCCGGCGAGCTGACGCCGCATGGCTTTGATCTTGTTCAGCATATCTGCCTTGCCGCCCTCGACGAGCGGGATGAGGCCATAGCCGATTTCAAAGGTCAGCGGTTCGAGCTCGATGAAGGTCTCAATGGCAGGTTCTTTGGTCGGCGCTTCCGCTTTTTGTTCCGGCGCCTTTCCTTCTACCTCGGGTCGGCCGAGGGCGTAGGCGAGGCCGCCCGATGCGGCTGAAAGCAGAAAGAAGGGGACATGGGGCAGACCGGGGACTATGCCGAGTGTGGCCATGATGCCCGCGGCGGTGAACAGCACCTTGGGGTTGACGAAAAGCTGTCGGGTAATGTCTTTGCCCATGTCGGACTCAGAGCCGGCGCGGCTCACGACCATACCTGCCGCCGTAGAGATGAGGAGCGCCGGGATCTGGGCGACCAGACCGTCGCCAATGGTCAGGATCGTATAGGTTTTTGCTGCTTCGACGAAAGGCATGCCTTGCTGCAGGACCCCGATGGCAAATCCGCCAATGATATTAATACCGGTGATAATCAGGCCGGCAATGGCGTCGCCGCGTACAAACTTGCTCGCGCCGTCCATGGCGCCGTAGAAATCTGCTTCCTGCGCGACGGTCGAGCGCCTCTTTCGGGCCTCCGTTTCGTTGATGATGCCCGCATTCAGATCGGCGTCGATGGCCATTTGCTTACCCGGCATAGCGTCGAGGACGAAACGGGCGGCCACTTCGGCGATCCTGCCGGAGCCCTTCGTGATGACGACGAAGTTGATAACCACGAGGATCAGGAAGATGATGAAACCTACGGCGTAATTCCCGCCGACGACGAAACTGCCGAAGGACTTGATCACCTGGCCCGCGGCATCGATGCCTTCGTTCCCTTTGAGCAGGATCAACCGTGTGGAAGCGATATTGAGCGACAGGCGGTAGAGCGTCGTCATGAGGAGGATGGTCGGGAACACGGACAGATCCAGGGGCTTCCGGATATAGACCGCCGACACCAGTATGACGATGGCCAGGGAGATGGAGAAGGACAGCAGCATGTCCAAGACGAAGGCGGGGACCGGCAGAATCATGACGCCGACGATGGACACCACGCTCACAGCGACGAGAACGTCGCCCCGCTGCTGTATCTGTTCGAGCACGCTCATCAGGCCGCTCCTCTCAGTTTATAAATATATGCAAGTATCCGGGCCACAGCCTTATACAGCTCCTCGGGAATGAATGAGTCGAGTTTAACCTTGAAAAGCGAGCGTGCCAGCGGCTTATCCTCCATGATGGGGATGCCGTGCTTGCGTGCGAGGATCCTGATTTTCTCAGCCATGTATCCTTTGCCCTTTGCGATGACTTTCGGTGCCGAGGCCTCGTTCTTTTTATACCGGATCGCTACGGCGATATGGGTCGGGTTGGTGATAACGACGGTGGCCTTGGGCACGGCCTCCATCATCCGGCGACGTGCTACTTCCCTCCGCAGGCTCTTGATCTTTGCTTTGATGTGCGGGTCTCCCTCGGACTCGCGGAACTCCTCACGGATTTCCACTTTGCTCATCCTGATGGAGCGCTCGAATTTCCATCGCTCGTAAAAGAAGTCCGCCAGGGCAAGCAAGAAGAACGTTGTAAAGGTATAGACCACCGTTTTGCTCGTTAGACTGAAGGCGAGGGACTGGATGTCCGGCAGATCCATCGCCATGGCGGTGGGCAGGACAGGAAGCGCTTTTCGTGCAATGATGATGACCAGGACGATGCCCACGACGAATTTGAAGATGCTTTTGATCACTCCCGGCAGGGCGGTGATTGAAAAGAGATTTTTTAAACCCGTGAACGGATTGAGCTTCGACGCATTGAAGGTTAGGGGCTTGATCAGGAAGCCACCCTGGGCCACGTTGGAAAACAGGGCAAACAGGACGGCGGCCGCAAAAAAAGGAGCAAGAATCAGCATTGTTTCCAGTGACGCCGACCGCATTACGGTAAGGGGGTCCGTCCCGTAATGGAGGCTCAGAAGCCTACCGGTAAGCCCGGTTATGTTTTTCATGGTTGACGTCCCCGCCATGTAAAATACAAACAGGATGCCTCCTGTGGTCGCCATCGAGACAAGCTCACGGCTTCGCGCAAGTTGGCCCTCTTCCCGCGCCTTTTGGCGCCGCTTGGGTGTTGCTTGTTCTGTTCTGTCTTCGTTTTCTGCCATATCGGTCTTTCAAAATCTGCAGGGAGCAGAGGAAATGGGGCAGAGAGAGATCCTCTGCCTGTTTACCCTTTCATCAACAGCATGACCCTCCCGATTTCCTCGGGGATGCCCTTGAAATATCCTCCCATGACGTAAGCGAAAACAGGGAGACTGATGACCATCGTCGTGAAACCCAGGAAAAGATACAGGGGATATCCGACGAAAAAAACGTTCATTTGCGGTGCTACCTTCGCGACAAAGCCCAGGAGAATATTCGTAATCAGCATGATGATCAAAACCGGTGCACTGATCTTGAGCGCGATCACGAATATCCGAGTTGTCAGGGAGACTGCGGCGGTCATCATACCTGCAGTGCTGACAGTTCCCAGGGGGACCCATTCAAAGCTTTTCACGAAGATCATGATAAGATCGTGGTGCGCATCGACGGCGAAGAAAAGAAGCGTTGCGATGATGCTGAAGAGCTGCGATACGACAGTGGACGAACCGATTTCGGGATCAATAATCGTGGCCATGGAAAGGCCGGTGGCATTACTCATGACTTGGCCGGCCATATCCACTGCATAGAAAACGAATCGCGCGGCAAAGCCGAAAATCATGGCGAACATGACCTCCCGGATAATAACGATGGGGATGCCGGTCTTCGGCACAGTAACATTGATGATGGGCGTGAGAATGAACGCAACGGCCACGGCAAGTCCGATCCTGAACGGAGCCGGAAAAACCTTGCTGCTCAGGAAAGGAAGCATGCTCAGCACGATCCCCGCCCGGAGCAGGATGAAGAGAAAGTTCGGTATGTATGTGGTGAATGGTTCCATAACTCCGGCACTCGGTACGCTGAACTTAGAATTAAGAACTTAGAGGTATTATTTTATATACACCGGAATCTTCGTGAACAGGTCCGTGGTGTATGTCATCAGGACTCTCGCAATCCAAGGGAAGAAAAGAAACAAGGTGATGAAAACGGCTAGGATCTTCGGCACAAAGGTCAGTGTGAATTCCTGTATCTGGGTCACGGCCTGGAACAGGCTTATCACCAGCCCCACAACGAGGCTGACCAGCAGCACGGGGGCCGAAACGAGCAGAACGGTCTTGAAGACCTCTCCGGAAATTTCCTTTACCAGATCAACGGTCATTGAAAACTCCTTACGAGTGTGCCCACGACAAGGTTCCACCCGTCTACCAGCACGAAAAGAAGCAGTTTGAAGGGGAGCGACACGAGAGCTGGCGGCAGCATCATCATGCCCATGGAAAGTAGAACGCTCGAAACAACGACGTCGATAATCAGGAACGGCAGAAAGATGAGAAACCCGATCTCGAAGGCGGTTTTCAGCTCGCTGATGGCGAACGCTGGAATCACGATCCGCATGGGCAGCTCCGCCGGGGTCGCTGGCGTTTCCGTCTTTGCGATATTCAGGAAAAGGGCGATATCCTTCTGACGCGTCTGCCTCAGCATGAAGGTCCGGAGTGGCGGCGCTGCCGCGGTGAATGCCTGCTGGATCGTTATTTTCTTGTCCAGGTAAGGATTGATTGCATCCTTGGTGACCGCATCGATGGTCGGTGACATTACGAAAAACGTCAAAAAGATGGAAAGGCCGATGATCACCGGGTTCGGTGGAGTCTGCTGTCCGCCGATGGCCTGACGCAGGAATGACAGTACCACCACGATCCTGGTGAACGAGGTGACCATGACCAGGATCGCTGGCAGGAAAGAAAGAAAACTAATGATAAGGAAAACCTGGATAACAGGATCATTTAATTGCATACAGCGAATCCTTCAATGCGCCCTTCAGGGCTCTTAGTTTTTGGAGCTTTTCGGAAACATCAGCCGTAATGACTTTCCGCCTTTTCTCAGGCTGCTGCGGGGCTTCCTCCTCTTGTTCCTCTACGATCGCGTCCATCGCTTTCAGCAGCTTTATATCGGTTGCCGTAACGCTGACAAGAAGCACTTCAGGCCCGACCTTGACCATGGCGATGCCCTTTTTCGGGCCGAGAGACTGATACCCCATAATTTTCATGAGGCTCACCTTGTCCTGGCGCTTCTTAAAAAAGAAGCCGAGCAGAAAGATCAGGCCGCTAACGAGGATGAGAGCCACGCCCATGTGGAGATAGATGTCTATCATTTGAGCTGACGAATCCTTTCCGTCGGGCTGATTATATCGGTGAGGCGGATCCCGAACTTTTCGTTGACCACTACGACTTCGCCGCGTGCAATGAGTTTGCCGTTTACCAGGATTTCCATGGGTTCGCCGGCGACCTTATCGAGTTCAATGACCGATCCCTGCCCGAGCTGGAGGAGATCCTTGATGAACATGCGTGTTCTGCCCAGCTCGACCGTTATCTCGAGCGGAATATCGAGGAGAAAGTCCATGTCTCGCTGCATCTGGGCCGGGCTTTTGTCTGCCTTGAGCTCCTCGAAGTGCGCTCCCGTAGGAGGGGGAGTCTGGGGCTGGGGCTTGCTTTGCACCGGTGCTTGTTCCATTTTGTCTCCTTTTTTTCACGTTCTATCACGAATTTCCGAATGCAGAATCGGGCTGAGCGCAGTACCGGCGTCCTGCTTGCACGCCGCACATCAGTCCGCGGTCAGCTGAGTATCTTGGTGATTCTGATGGCCTGGTTCCCCCTGCTGAAGCCGGGGAGCCCCTTGAATTTCGGCACGTCCTCCACCGCTATCAGCATATCATCGGCCGCACATTTGCCAAGGGTGAGTACTTCGCCTTCCTTCATGCTCATGAGATCACTGAAGGTGAGGCTTATTTTTCCGACTTCCGCCACGACCTCGATCGCAGAATTCATCAGGATATCCTTGAGCCTGGTGACCCAGCGCTGGTCGAGGTCGAACTTGTCGCCCTGGATGCCCGAGTAGAGCTTCTCCTTTACCGGCTCGATCATGGAATAGGGGATGCAGAAGAAAAGCTTGCCCGTAAAGTCCTCCACTTCGATATGGATTTCAATCTTGATCACGATCTCACTGGGCGTTACAATCGTCACGAATTGCGGGTTCATTTCGGATCCAACGTGTTCGGGCTGGATCGGCGCAATCCCAGACCAAGCCAGGGCCAAGTCACTTAGCGCCATGGAGACTACCTTTTTAATGACCCGTTGCTCGATGGACGTGAACGCTCTGCCCTCGGACTTGACGTTGCGCACGGAGGCACCGCCGAAAAAGAACTCCACAAATGCGAAAACGAGCGGCGCCTCAACGACCAGGAGCGAGTATCCCTTGAGCGGCTCCATCTTGAAAATGTTGATGCTCGATGGAAAGGGGATGGTCTTCATGAACTCGCCGAACTTGACGATCCCCACGTTGTGAATGCTGATATCGACGAACTTCATGACGAGACCGGATACGGAGTTCCTGAAGAAGCGCGAGAAGCGCTCATTCGCCATTTCCAGGCCCGGCATGCGACCCCGGACGATGCGCTCCTGGCTCGTGAGATCATAGGGCCGGACACCGGTCATGATCTTCTGCTTTGCTTCCTCCGTCCCAATTTCACCCGACTGGACGCCACGGAGCAATGCATCAACTTCGTCTTGTGAGAGAATATCGCTCATCGAAGGGTCACCCTTATTGCATCACGAATTCAGTAAAGTAGAGGTTCTTGAAAACATCTTTTCCCACTGACTGGTTGGCGCGGAGGAGCAGCTCGTCCTTGAGCTGCAGTTTTCCTTCCGGGCTCGACACGGCGTCCGCGGACTTGCTGCTTACCAGGGTGATGATGGCATCGCGCAACTGCGGAATCTTTTCCGTCACGAGCGGCTGATCAATGGCATCATGCAGTTCGAACTGCATCGTGACCTTGAGGAACCTGCCCTGCTCGGCAAGGTTCAGAACAAAGGAATCTAGAGCAACGAGCGCCGTCTTTATATCCTTTTTCTCTTCATGGTGCTTGGCCTCAGGTGCCGCTCCTTTGCCGCTGAAAAATAGCAAATAGGCTGAAATACCTCCAGCCAGTGCAAAGACAATGATCCCGATCATGATGAAAAGGCTCTTATTGCTTTTTTTTGTTTTTGCGACCTTTTCATCTACTGATTGCGCATTTTCCTTTTCTTCAGCCATACCTACCCCCTCCTTTTATTAATTTATTCTTTATATACAAATACCATGCCCGAGCTATCATATTGAAAAATTGTAATGATTTATTTTCACACCCTGTCAAAGGAATGACTGGGGATTACATAACGTTCGGATTCATGGCATTATTTCTGCGGACTATCGGTGGATTTTTCCGCAATAACCGCTTAGTGTCAAACAGTTGACAGGTAGCTATTATTTTGTTATGGTAGGGTATGCCGAATATGTGGAGAATACTTGTTATAGAAGACGATGAAACTGTCCGTGATGTGCTCCGTTCTTTTCTCTCGAGCAGAAAGTTCGATGTTTCGCTTGCCGAGAACGGAGAGACTGGTCTTGATATGGCGCGCGCTGAGAAGTTTGATCTTATTCTTACCGACCTTGTCATGCCGGGAATCACGGGCATGGATGTGCTCAAGGAAGTTACTACGGCCGCGACCGGCGTACCCGTCATAGTCATGACAGCTTTCGGTACGGTCCAGACAGCTGTCGAAGCCATGCGAAGCGGAGCCTTCGACTACGTCACCAAACCCTTTAATCTTGATGAGCTTATGATTGTTCTGGAAAAGGCGCTATCCGTCTCGAAACTCCAGAAGGAAAACGTGATGCTCAAGAGGCAGCTCAAGAAGAAATACAACTTCAAAGGCCTCATCGGCGACTCGCCCAGCATGCAGACAGTCTATGAGCTGATCGAGAAGATCGCCGATACGGACAGCACGATTTTAATCACCGGCGAGAGCGGCACGGGTAAGGAGCTTATCGCGAAGACCATCCATTACAACAACATCTCACGCGCGGGCGGGCCCTTTGTGCCGATCAACTGCGCCGCAATACCGCGGGACCTCTTAGAATCAGAGCTGTTTGGTCACGAAAAGGGCGCCTTCACGGGCGCCATCAGCACGCGTCTGGGCCGGTTCGAACTTGCTCAGAATGGCACTCTCTTTCTTGATGAAGTGGGGGAACTTGACCCCTCTCTCCAGGTCAAGTTGCTCCGCGTTTTGCAGGAGCGGGAGTTCGAGCGTGTGGGCGGTATGAAAACGATCAAAGTGGACGTACGGATCCTGGCAGCTACGAACAAGGACTTGGAAAAGGCGACGAAGGAAGGGAAGTTTAGAGAAGATCTCTACTACCGCCTCAACGTGATACCTCTCCAATTGCCTCCGCTCCGCAGCAGGCATGAGGATATACCTCTGTTGGCGGTGTTTTTCGCGCAGGAGTTTTGTAAGAAAAAAAAGCGGGAGCCTTTTTCACTCTCTCCCCAGGTCATGGATTGTTTGCTTAAGTATCGCTGGCCTGGGAATGTACGGGAGCTTGAAAACCTTATGGAGCGTCTCACGATCCTAGTCAGCGGTCCAGTGGTGCAAATGGCCGATCTTCCGGAAAAGCTTCACCTGAGGACTGGCGAGGATTCGGAAGCGGGAGCCGCCACGCCTGTGGCGGCGTCCTTCCGGACCATGGCAGCACCGGTGCCTCTGCATATTCAAGGTAGCAACCTTGAACTGGGCGAGACCGGAGTCGACCTGAATGAACTCGTGGCTAGCATGGAGCGGAACATGATTCTGAAAGCCCTTGAAAAAGCCGGCGGAGTGCGAAGCAAGGCCGCGCAGTTCCTGGGACTTAACCGTACAACGCTCCTCGAAAAAATGAAAAAAATGAAGATTGAAATGCAGAAGCAGTAAAAACGTTCCCCCTCTTGATTGCCATTCTTGAAACAGATTTAAATACAACAAAGACATTAAACCACCAGGGCGCAAAACTCCGAAGGACATCTGACATTATTCAGCGTCTGAGGATTTGGATTGAGGACATTCTTTGCTCTTATTTCACATTAGGGTTAAAGTAATCTCCCCCCTTTAGTGTACCTTTGCACTGATTTCCGACTTCAAACCTACGCTAATCATGCGTAAATGTCAGTAATCTGACAGCCCTATAATCCAAGAATCATTAAAATTCAAACTGTTATCTTCGGCATGCTTGTTGCTACATAGAGCACACATGAAGACCAATCTGCGCGTCATCATGATTGCTTATGTACTGTTTATTACACATGTCCTTACCGGATGGTCTGCAGAAAAGTTCGACACGCCTACCTCCCTCGAAAGGGCCAAAGAGATGCTTACCGCAAACAAGCCGGCGGAGGCACTTGAGGCCCTTTCTTCTTATATGCCGTCCCATGAGGAGAGGTCCGCTTATCATTATGCTCTCGCAAGGGCGCTGGTGGCGTTAAAGCGACCTTATGATTCAATAGAGAACTATCGGCTGGCTTACGTGTATGCCGATGCACTTGCGGACAAGGAACGCATCCTGCTTGAGCGGGCCGATGTGTATGCGGCTATGAGATATTATCCCGAGGCTGCCGTGTGTTACGGCGTTTTTCTCAAACAGTTCCCCAAGTCCGCGTTTTTAGAGCGAGCGGAACTGGGTATAGCGGAAGCCCGGTTCAAAAACGGAAGTTTTCGGCAGGCCCTTGCCCATTACGATAAGGCGGGCACGTCGGTCCGGGCAGTCATGGGTAAAGCCAATACGCTGCAGGCGTTGGGCAGAAACGCGGAGGCGCGCGATCTTTATCGGGCGCTTATCGAGGATGACCCCAACGTCGTGAATTCCTCACCTGAGACGCTGATATCGATCGGCGAGAACTTTCGCCAGGGGGGCAACAGGAAAGACGCACGATTCTACTTCGAATCGGTAAAAGACCCAGACCTGAAATACCGCGCCGCGCAAGGACTCGGTCTGCTTGCCTTGGAGGAAGCCAACTATAACGCGGCTATCACGCAGTTTTCAATTGCCGCAGAATCTCCTGATCGGATGGTGCGGAGTGATGCGATCCTGAACCGCGCTAACGCGCTGATGCGCATGGGGAAGTACGACGAGGCGCAGGCGGCGCTTGAGGAGATCAGGAATAAGTATCCCTATGGCAAGCAGGCTGATACAGCCGTCCTTCTGCTGGCGCAGATGTTCCGCAAAAAGGGAAAATCAGCCGAGGCTGCGGCCCTTCTGAGTCCGTTGATTTTCCGGAGGAACCCGGTCAGCGCCGCCCTCGATGAACTCGAAGCGATGCTACGTGAGTCGAAAGACCAGGACCCGAAGGGATTTGTAGAGCTTTGGATGAAGTCCGGCCGTTGGCTGCTGGACCCGTCCCGGGAGAAATTCATTGTGAATATAGCGCAGGCGCTAAGATATGAGGGGAAACCGTTTCTCGACATCTGCACCTGGCTCATTAAATATGGTTCCGAAAGCGGCAAGTCCGATGGAAGACTCCTTCTGGCCGAATTCTATGCTGATTTGGGCGACGGGGTAACGGCAGGGACTTATTTGAGCCGTGTGAAAATCAAGGGTCATCATGACGAGGTGGCACGCTTGAAAGCCCAAATCGCAATGGCCGGACGGGACTTCAAGAACGCCTCGGAAGCGATCATGACAATTCGGGACATCAATGAAACGGACCTGCATCATCTCATTGATGCGATGAACTCGCTTAAGAGAAAAGAAAAAGCAATAGCCTTCCTCGAACAGATTTTCCGGAAAAAAAGCATTTCATCCAGTACCCTGGTTTGCTTTGCCGATGAACTCTTCGATGCGGGGCAGAGGTTGAAGGCCCTAGAATACTACCGCCAGGCGACAATGGTAAAACCGGCTGGGGACGTGAAGGACGCAATGGCGGAGGATGTGGAGTGGGCGCATTACCGCATGTCTGTGCTCGCAAATGGGCGGGACGGAGCCGACGCACTCAAGGCAATTCAAACGGCAAAGAACGCGATGGGACGTTTTGCCGCAGCCGAGCTCAAGGGAGCGGATCTGCGGAGAAAGGTTGAATAAGATTGGCCATGAAGATCGACCAGTTAAACGAAGCATTTCAAAATTTTTCCGCCGCGTCAAAAAGCCTTGAAACCTACTACGGCGCGCTTAAAGAACGTATAGCATACCTGACCAATGAACTGGAAATCCGGAATCAACAGCTCAAGGATGCACTTGGTGATGCTGAGCAGAACAAGGATTATCTGAAGGCTATCCTGCATAATCTCGAGGAGGCGATCATCGCAGTCGATCCTGAGGGACGGGTGACGACTATGAACCGGTCGGCGGAAGAGCTCCTCGGGACGTCCTCCACCGAGGCCGCAGGCATGCCGTTCAACGCTCTTTCCTTTTCTCTGACAACGGACAATGCGGCTACGCAGCTCAAGGCAGGCGGCAGGAGATACAGTGTCATCCTGTCCCAATCGGACGTCATAGACTCTGAAGGAAGCCTGAGAGGACGCGTCATCCTGATCAAGGATATTACGAGGCTGCGGGAGCTCGAACTTCGTCACGAGCGGAACCAGCGCTTGATCGCAATGGGCGAGATGTCCGCTAAGCTCGTACACGAAATCAGGAACCCGCTCTGCAGCATTGAGCTGTTCGCAACCATGCTTGAGCGGGACCTCACGACTACATCGCACAAGGATCTGGCCCGTGGGGTCACAGCGGGCATCGGTAGCCTCAACACGATTTTGAGTAACATGCTCTTTTTCGCGAGACCCAACCAGCCTTCGCTCAGAACGATGCGGCTCGACAGCGTCATCGATGAGGCGGTGCACCTGCTTCAACCGATGATGGAAACGCGAAACGTGCGAATCCGCACATCCTGCATGGCCTGCGAGGTGTGCGGCGACGCCGAGCTGCTGAAGCAGGTGTTCATGAACATCCTGATCAATGCTGTTCAGGCCATGCCCGACGGCGGTTTCCTCGAACTCCGCATGGAGCGCGACAACGAATCTGTCGTCGTCAGTGTGAAAGACTCGGGGAGCGGCATTGCCCCGGAGAACCTCGAGCGCATCTTCGACCCCTTCTTCACTACCAAGGATAGCGGCACCGGCCTCGGCCTCGTGATTGCATCGAACATCATGCGTGCGAACGGCGGCTACATCAAGGTCGCGAGCGAGCAAGGCAAGGGGAGCGTGTTCAGTCTTTATTTCTCTGTGGAGAAAAAAGAAGATCCCTGCAATGGGTCGGCGCCCAATCCGGGCGAAAAAAAATCTGAAGACTACGAGCGCCCCGCGCTCAGGGAGACCGTTTCTGCAGTTTGAAAGGAGCAAAGACGTGATGGCAGTACAGACAAAACCCATACTGGTGGTGGACGACGACGCGCAGATGCGCGCAGCCCTGTCCGAGGCAATTCAGCGGCTGGGACACAAAGCCGTTCTGTGCGACAGTGGGGCAACCGCCGTTGAAAAGCTGAGCGATGCTTCCTATTCTCTGGTCGTGACGGACATGAAGATGCCAAAAATGGACGGCTTGACTTTCCTGAAGGAAGTGCGGCGGCGCATCGGCAGCCTGCCGGTGCTGGTAATCACGGGCTTCGGCACCGTCGAAAACGCCGTGGAAACGATGAAAGAGGGAGCCACGGACTACTTGATGAAACCCTTTTCCTTCGATGCCCTTGGCAAGACTATTGAATCAATCCTCAACCGGCAGGCAACAGGTAAAAACATTCTGACCGAAAATGCCGAGATGCGCAAGATAGTTCAGCTCGCCGGGAATCTTGGGGCCAATGACATCACGGTGCTGATCACCGGAGAAAGCGGCACGGGCAAGGAACTGATTGCCCGTCACATCCATCAGACGAGCAAGCGCAAGAACAAACCCTTTGTTGCCGTGAACTGTGCGGCCATTCCGGACAACCTCCTGGAGTCGGAGCTATTCGGCCATGAAAAGGGTGCGTTTACCGGCGCTGTGGACCGCAAAAAAGGAAAGCTCGAGCTTGCCGACGGAGGGACGATCCTCCTGGATGAAATCGGTGAGATGCCGATGATGCTTCAGGCGAAACTGCTTCGGGTTCTGCAAGAGCGCGAGATTGACCGAGTCGGCGGCAAGGAACCGGTCCCTGTGGATGTGCGGGTCATCACGACCACGAACCGGGACCTTGAGAAGGAGTGCGCCGACGGACGGTTCCGGGAAGACCTGTTCTACCGGCTGAATGTGTTCCCGATCAAGGTGCCGCCTCTACGCGAGCGCCCGGATGACATCATTGTGCTGACGAAGTGTTTCGTAGAGCATTTTTCCGGGGTTGCGGGCAAAAATCTGAAAGGATGCACGCAGGAGGCTATGGATCTGCTCACGAAGATGCCCTGGCGGGGCAACGTTCGGGAACTCGAAAACGTCATCCAGCGCGCCGTGTTCCTCTGTTCCGGGGACGCCGTGGATGTTGATGATTTCATGATCGGACGGGCAGATGTCGAGAGCAGCGCGAACGGAAAGCTGAAAGACATAGAACGGGATATGATTTTGAAGACGCTCAAGGAAGTGAACGGCAACAAGTCGAAAGCAGCAAAATTGCTTGGTGTGAGCGTCAGAACCGTCCGAAACAAATTGAACGAATATGGGCAAAAAGTGCCGGTAGGGTGAAAAATTTTCCTCCTTGCATAGCTTAATAAAAAGCCGGGGTTGGTACCATCTCGGCTTGGCCCGAACGGTGTTGTCATACAACACATTGAAAAATAACAATTCCAAACAAGCTGAGATGACATACGTCAAATGATATTCGATGTATAAACGTTGAGACTTGAACTTTGAATGCAGTACAGAGTTTGTATTCACCTGGCACGGTAATTGATTAAATAGCAGGGAGGGGAGGACCAGATGGCTGACGGGATGACTGCTTTAGAGGGAATAATCCGGCAAACCAGCATTCGGAACAATGTTCTTACGTCGAACATCGCCAACGTGGACACGCCGAATTATCACGCCAGGGATATCAAGTTCGATCAAGTACTCGGGAACGAAATAAGCATGGCTACCACCAATCCAAGGCATATACAGGCCTCAGGGGCGGGCAGCAACTCCGGCGAGCTCACGGGAGAAGAATCCCAGTCCTGGGCTGACAAGAATAATGTCGAGCTGGATATGGAAGTGGCAAAAATGACTGAGAATGCCATGATTTTTGAAGCGGGGGTCACCCTACTGAAGAAGAAGATCCAGATGTTCAAAAATGCACTGAAGACGTCGTAAGCAGAGAGCGAAAAGGGCAGCAGACACGCAGAGCTTCTTGCCCTCTTATGAATTTGCGGAGGTAAACAATGGATTCGTTCGGAGTATTCAAAGTAAGCGCATCAGCGCTGGAGGCACAGCGTCAAAGGATGAATGTCATCGCGTCAAACATGGCAAATGCCCAGTCCACGAGAACCGACGAAGGCGGCCCCTACCAGAGACAGGACGTGGTCTTCAGCACCGATCCCATCTCGACAGACCAGGACGGGCTTACGGGAGTCAAAGTAAGCGGCATCGTCAAGGACGATTCCCCCCTCAAGACGGTATACGATCCGGGGCACCCTGACGCGGACAAGGATGGCTACGTGTCAATGCCGAACGTGAGCATCATCGAGGAGATGGTGAACATGACGATGGCATCGCGGGCCTACGAGGCGTCCGTGTCGGCCTTTAACATGGCTAAAACCATGTTCAGTAAAACCCTGGATCTCGGGAGTGTTTGATGACTGACCTTAAAATTAACGGACTGGGTACCAAGATGGAGCTTCCGCAAATTAAGTCCGCGGAGAGCGAACCCGGTACAGCTTTTGATGACATGATGCAGGAGGCAATGGGGAAGATTTCCCAGGTGCAGAGCGACGCCGATAAAGCTGTTCAGGAACTGACCTCGGGTGGAGATCCGAATGAGGCCATAATTGCAATGGAAAAGGCTGACATGAACTTTCAGCTTATGATCGAGGTCAGAAACAAACTGATCAACGCCTATCAGACCGTTATGAATATGCAGATGTAGTTGGTAATAAACTCCAGGATATGAATGAGGAGTTCGGGCGGATGTTTGGAGAAAAACTTTGCTCGTCTTCTCCGAGTTTTAAACTATTACCCATGAGGTGAAATAATGGCAGACGTAGTTGCACAGGTACGTACGCTACCTACGAGAAAGTTGATTGTTCTGCTCTTTGTGGCTGCCCTCGTGATCACGGCCGGCATTCTGTTGATCACCTGGCTCCAGAAGGCGGACCAGCAGCTCCTGTTCTCGAACCTGAGCCAGGAGGATGCGGCCGCGATCGTCCAAAAACTGAATGAGCAGAAGATCCCCTACACCATGGATGGCGGCGGCATCATGGTGCCTGCCGACAAAGTGTATGAAGTCAGACTTCAGCTTGCAAGCCAAGGGCTGCCGCAGGGGGGTGGCGTCGGCTTCGAGCTTTTTGACAAGACTAGCTTTACCATGACCGATTTCGTTCAGAAACTGAACTACCGGCGCGCTCTCCAAGGGGAGCTGGCAAGGACGATCAGGTCCCTGGAGGAGGTCGATCAGTGCCGGATCCACCTCGCCGTGCCTGAAAAGACTCTGTTCATGCAGAAGGATGAAAAACCCAAAGCATCGGTCATGCTGAAGCTCCGATCGGGGAGAAGGCTTACGCCGTCTCAGATCCAGGGTATCGTGCATCTTGTCGCGAGCAGTGTGGAAGGCCTCGATCCGAACGATGTTTCGGTCGTTGACAACAACGGTGATATGCTGACGTCCACGGTCGACGAAAATTTCGCTGCATCCAGCGGCCAGCTCGATTATCAGCGTAACTATGAGCGGGAAGTCGAGACCAAGGTCAGGAGCATGCTCGAGCCGGTCGTGGGTAAGGGAAAAGTAAAGGTGCGGATCGCGTCGAGTTTCGATTTCACGAAAATGGAGAGAACCGAGGAAAAATACGATCCGGACAGCCAAGTGGCGAGGAGCGAGCAGCGGAACATTGAAAAATCGACCGGTGCGATGAACGGTGGCGTTCCGGGCGTGGCGTCAAATCTGCCGGGGAGACAGCAGGCGCCGGCCCAGCCGGGTACGCCGGCTGTCTCGGACAAGAAGAATGAGACCATCAACTATGAGATCAGCAAAACCATAAGCCACATTGTCAGCCCGACGGGAGAGCTCAAGAAACTTTCCGCCGTGGTCCTCGTGGACGGAACCTATGCCGCGACCCAGGGCTCTACTGATAAGAAGTATACGCCCCGCACCGAGGTGGAAATGCAGCAGTTCGAAGATATGGTTAAGAAGGCTATTGGATTCAGCGTGGACCGGGGTGACGAAGTCAAGGTCGTTAATATGCCCTTTGAAGTCACCCCGCAGGAAGAGATCACCGAAACGGCCCCGGTACAGGCTTCTTCAGCCATGCCGATGGCCATGATGGCCGCGAAGTATATCATTCCCCTTATCGGGATCGTACTGCTCTTCCTGTTCGTCATCAAGCCGCTTATGAGCTCCGTGACGACGCCGATGCCGACAACGGGGCTGCCGGAACAAATCTCCCTTCCACAGACCGTGAGTGCACTGCAGAAAACGATCGCTCTTCCCGAGAGGTCCTCGCAGGAGCAGCTCACCGAATGGGCCAAGAAGAATCCCAAAGACGCGACGAACCTTGTTAAGGGCTGGCTTGAAGAGAAATAATAATTCAAATCTCAGACTGAAGAATAGAGAGAAATAAGGCAGGCAAGGAGTTCCTGATGCCCCTCAGTGGTTATGAAAAAGCAGCGATTTTCCTGAGCACCCTAGGCGAGGACGCCGCATCGGAAGTCTTGAAAGGTCTCGATGTGAAAGAGATCGGGCAGATTACCATGTATATGACGAGGCTCAAGAGAGTCTCCCGGGATACCATCGACAATGTGCTGAAAGAGGTGTCGGACAGTGTATCGAAAGGCGATATCCGGGTCGGCGGGGCCGAATACGTAAAAAAAGTGCTCTCCCGGGGCCTCGGAGAGGATGGCGCCAGCAAGATCATGGAGATGGCCTCCAAGGAAGGTCCGCTCGAGTCCCTTCGTTGGGTCGACGCAAAAACGCTCGTCAACTTTCTCGTGACCGAGCATCCCCAGACCATCGCGCTTATTATCTGTCTGCTCGAGCCGATGCAGGCCGCGGAAGTACTCTCTGCCCTTCCGGAGGCCATAAAGGGCGACGTAGCCATGCGCATCGCTTCGACGGACCGCATCCCGGAGAATGCGATCGAGGAACTCAAGGAAGTGCTCAAGGGCCAGCTTGAAATGGGCAAGAATAAGGGCAAAAAACTGGGTGGCACGAAGACCATCGCTGAAATCCTGAATCAGTGCGACCGCTCCACGGAACAAGCAGTCATCGGCAAAATTGAGGAGCAGAACAACATTATGGCCGATTCAATCAGAAAGCTCATGTTCGTTTTTGACGACCTGGTCAAGGTGGATGATCGCGGTATTCAGATGATTCTGAAGGAAACGGGGACCGAGGAGCTTTCCCTGGCGCTCAAGACGGCGTCGGAGGCCCTTAAGGAAAAGATCTTCAAGAACATGTCCCAGCGTGCTGCACAAATCCTCAAAGAGGACATGCAGACAAAGGGACCCGTCAAGGTATCGGATGTGGAAAAGGCACAGCAGAACATCGTGAAAGTTGCCAGAAAATTGGAGACAGAAGGCAAGATTATTCTGGCCGGGAGGGGCGGTGAAGAGCTTGTCGTATAAAAGACTGGTTTCGGAGGAACGGGAACCGGTGCGGTTTGCCATGCCTACGCTCAAGGATACTTATTCCATCGGCCGGACCACGGATCACATCGAACGAGAGGCATATGAGGAGGCCTATGCGGCGGGTGAAAAGGCGGGTTTTGAAATGGGAGAGGAAAAGGCGAAGGTGCTGATCGACAAACTCGAGGCTCAGCTGACCGATGTTGCGACGCTCAGGGCCCGGGTTGCGAAGGAAATCGAGCCGCAGTGTGTCATGCTGGCTACCGCTATAGCAAAGAAGATCCTTCTTCGAGAATTAACGGTAAAACCCGACGAAATCGTCAAGATGACGAAAGAGGGTCTCCTGAGACTGGAGCGGTCCGGACAGATCACCATCAAGGTTAATCCGTTGCTCTATGACTTTTTCATGAAGCACAAACCTGATATCTCCAGGATCCATCCCGATATCGCATTGGATGCCGACCCGACGGTCTCTCGGTACGGTACGATCGTTATGGGGCCGGTGGAGGACGTCGTGACCGACATTGACGAACAAGTGAAGAACCTGATCAAGGATATCGGAGATCGTCTGAGCCGCGAATGAAAGAGGACGCGTTTGTCAGTCGCCTCTTTCGCTTGCGGGAAACCATGGCGCCGCAGAGCGCTCTGTAAAAATGATTCCGGATAAGCTTCGTATTTGATGCTAAAGCGCCGGTGCAATCGGAATGACGTTTAAGGCCCATAACCCGATTTTTTAAAACTGTCAGTTTTGGATGTACTATGATTGACCTCTCTCCATATATTAGCGCAGTTGCCGAAGCCGAACCGATGAAGGTCTACGGAAGGGTGATCGAGATCACGGGGATCATCATCAAGGCAACTGGTGTGAAGGCGAGCATCGGAGAGTCGTGTCGTATACTCTCCGAGAATACGGAACTGGAAGCTGAAGTCGTCGGGTTCCGGGATGGCAGAGTTCTGCTCATGGCCATCGGTGACCTCTCTGGTATTAAAGCTGGCAGTAGGGTCCTTCCCATCGGCAGGAAAGTCACCGTGCGTGTCTCGCCAGCCCTCATCGGCCGCGTGATCAACGATAGGGGCGAGCCCATTGACGGGAAGGGGCCGATCACCGGGAGTGAATATCCACTTTATTCAACTACGCCCCATCCGCTGAAACGTAGGCGGATCAAGGACCCCATCGATCTCGGCATCCGTTCGATCAACGGCCTGCTCACCTGCGGCAAGGGACAGCGCGTCGGCATCATGGCCGGCTCGGGCGTAGGCAAGAGCGTTCTGCTTGGCATGATGGCGCGGTATACAGCGGCGCAGGTGAATGTCATTGCGCTGATTGGCGAGCGTGGACGGGAAGTGCGCGAGTTCATTGAAAAGGACCTCGGCGAGGAGGGAATCAAGAAATCCATAATTATCGTGTCCACCTCGGAGCAGCCTCCCCTGGCGAAAGTCCGAGGGGCGCTTGCGGCGACTGCCATTGCCGAGTTCTTCCGCGACCGCGGCAGTGATGTGCTCCTCCTGATGGACTCACTTACGCGTGTTGCGATGGCGCAGCGTGAAATTGGTCTGGCCACGGGCGAACCACCCACAGCTAAGGGCTATACGCCCTCTGTATTCGCCCTCCTGCCGAAACTACTTGAGCGGGTCGGGACCTCTGAGGGAAATGGAAGTATCACCGGCCTTTATACGGTGCTTGTGGAAGGTGATGACCTGTCGGATCCGGTTGCCGATTCGGCTCGCGCCATTCTGGACGGCCATATCGTGCTGTCGCGAGACCTCGCGATGGAGAGCCACTATCCGGCGATTGATGTGCTGCAAAGCATCAGCAGGCTCATGCCCGATATCGTCGATGCAAAGCATAAGGAACTTGCGTCAAAATTCGTCGAGACCATGGCTGCCTACAAGAAAGTCGAGGATATGATCAACCTTGGAGCGTACAAGGAAGGGACAAACCCCAAGGTCGATTTCGCGATAAAAATGATGGACAAGCTCCGGAACTATCTCAAGCAGGGAATGCAGGAGCGGCGTGATTTCGCCGACAGCCTGCAAGGGCTCTATTTCCTATTTGAGAACGCAGGGGGCAAGGCATGACAAAGCAGCAGAAGACCGTCGCGAAAATTATAGAGGTCAAGGAGTTCAACACGGAACAGCTGGAGGCCGAGGTCAAGAGGGCGAGAGTTCGACTCAACTCAGAAGAAGAAAATTTGGCAGGGCTGGAACGAGAATACCTGCACACGAACGACGATTTTTCCTCTCGGCAGACGGCAGGAACGCTCCCTGTCCAGGAAATGGACCTTTTCTACACCTATCTGAAGCATCTGACCAAACAAATCTGCCATCAGAAGCGTATTGTATCCATCCGCACAGCGGAACTTGAGGAAAAAAAGAGAGCTATGGTGGCCGCTTACCAGGAACAGCGCCTCTTTGAAATACTGCAGGACAAGATGTACCAGGTACAGGCCAAAGAGGCCACGCGGAAAGAGCAGAAAGACGCTGATTACCAATTTCTCACGAGAAAGGCGAAGGAATGAGTGTATCGGAGAAAAGGCGCCCCCGGATGCTGGGATTTCTCTGTAAAATGGCTGAAGCCGGATTGCCGGCAACCGTGAAACGGGCTGGAACTGGATTTTTTTGCATGG
>Ga0335081_10001028_pt1 | contig 44776 bp, 33 predicted proteins | sample Lox_Sample_35_FD_206713 | JGI IMG/M metagenome (GOLD analysis project Ga0335081, IMG submission 206713) | Soil microbial communities from Loxahatchee National Wildlife Refuge, Florida, United States - Lox_Sample_3.5 | ecosystem: Environmental > Terrestrial > Soil > Wetlands | place: USA... | reverse complement strand
GGTCAGCCGAATGATCCCTTTGTCGGAAAGCATCTTGACCATTTCGCGAAGATAGAACTCCGTCTGGTCAGAACATAAGTGAGTGAAGACTGAGTTAGCTTCGATCAAGCTGAAGTTCGAGCCGAGGTGCGCGATGGGAAGAGTACGGTTGCGCGAATTATCCGGAGCGTAGCTTATGCTCCATACATCATGATGATGAAAGGAAAAATTGTCGACCTCCAGGTTGTCCCGGCACCACTGGATCATCGGAGGACTTATATCCAATCCGACGTACAGCTTCGGCCTGTCCTTCTGCAGTAAGAGGCGGCGTGCCTCACGGCCGCAGCCACAGCCAAAATCAAAGATTCGCTGGTAGGCCTCGCCGGCAGCCAGCGGCCCAAAATTCAGCGGTCCAAAAACATAGTTCCCGGTCGGATTGTCGTAGTAGCTGTCGTCGACATTCGGACTTACCAGCGTGCGTAGTTCAACCGGCGGATACGGGATCTGTGTCACAGGCATGAATTGAAAATCATAGCATGAGAGGAAACGTCACCGGCGTCACACCGTTTCACCAGCGGCCAACGGACTGCACGGTTCGAATAAGTTCCCATCGCCGCCGAAGCCGGTCAACGTCGACAGGCTGCGACAGCATCTCGCGGAAAATGGCGACGTACTCCTCAGCAACTTGAGACCACGTCCGCGCCGGCCGTGCCGGCGACGTGACTTGCTGATCGAAAAGCCGCGACACCAAAGCAGTCAGATCGTGAATCGAGGAGATGCGATGCAGATTCGGATCTGCGGTGAGATCAGCCAACTCCCGGTTTATGGCCGTATCCAGCGCAATCACCGGAATTCCCAGCGCCAGAGCGTCAATCACCGGCAGTCCGAAACCCTCATAGTGGCTGGGATAGACCAGCATCCGGGCGCTCCGGAAGAGGTCGCTTATCTCCTGCGGTGGAATTGCTCCGCTCTTATACCAGCTTATGCTATGGTGCACAGTTCGATCTGGTTCACCACCAATCACCACAATCGGCCAGGGACTGTCCTGTAGTTGTTCAACCGCTTCCCTGACGCCCTTGTGGGCATAATTATTTCCCATGATTAGTATGTAGCTGCCTGCAGTTCTGCCATCTACTTTATTCGTCGCAAACATAGTTCCGTGGTGCTCGATGGACATTGGCATGCTCATGCCATAAAATCGCTCGAAATCCTGCTTCGAATATTCACTGATCGTGATCACGCGATCGCTTAGCTCCGCAGCTTTGCGAAAGAGGATTTGCCGCTCGGGGGAATTGAGGTATTCGCAGCGAACCATAATGATGTCGTGCAGCAGATAGCAGAGTCGCGGCGCGACCATGTTGAGATTGCGGAATTCTGTCCACGCGAAGATCTGGAACGGACGGAAGGCCAGGTCAAACAACATCAAGTCATCGCTCCGGCTGTCATAGAGCTTGAAACCGGCTAGTTCCGCGGCAAAGAAGCTGCGGGCGTCTCCAACGCCCACATAGAGCTCTATATCTTGTCCCAGGCATTGGCCGATTTCGCGCAACAGATTGAACGCAACTTCCGACGTTCCGTAGCGGCTGGGTTGCAAGTCGCGAAGGTCGAACAGAAAACGCGGCTTGTGCGGCGCGTAGAGCCTGGCAAATACTTCCACCGGATCCATAAAGTAGCGGGAATAGTCGTCGACCTTGCGGTGATACTCGGGATAGCGGTCCGTCAGCTTCTTGCTGTTAGCTGCCTCGAGCGCCGCCCGCCGCTGGCCGAAGGAACCGCGCTCGCGGTGATAGACGTACGCCCAATTGGCGGAGACAGCAGAATAGCCAAAGCGGTTAATGCGGCACACAAAGTCGTTTTCTTCGTTATAGCCCGGACTGTATATTTCGTCGAACAGACCAAACCGCTCGAGAGCCTCGTTCTTGATCATCATGCAGAAACCAACCGCGGTTGGCATGACTTGATAGCGTGGTAGCAGATGCCGCAGTTTACTCCATACCTCGTAGGATTCATTTTCCGGGAGCAGCCCACCAACCCACGGTACGGAGAAAATTGTTCCATTATTACTTCTAGGCGTGACCACTGCATGGCGATCGTGAAGGTAGAGTACAGCCTGCATCTCTTCCAGCGAACCGGCAGTAACTTCGGTGTCGGAGTTCAGCAGCAGCAGGTCGCAGCCCGGCTCACGGATATTCTTATATCCCCAATTACAGATACTCACAAAACCGCGATTCGCATCGCTGCGGTAATAACCGAGCCGGACGATACGGCGCTGCGCAGCACGATATACCTTCTCAATGCTGTCGTCCGGCGTTCCATCGTCGAGTATGGTGATCGCGTAGTCAGGAGGGGCATACCGCGCGAGGCTCCCCAGACAGACTTCCAGGGCCTCGGCAGCGCCATAAGCAGGAATCAGAATGGAAACGCCGGGACGTTGCTCAACTTTGCCGGCGTCTGGACCTCGGCTCATCATGCTGGATAGTCGCACCAGAAATGAACGGCTAATGCTTGTTCCGGACGCCTTCCGTGAGGCGGCGCAGCGGGGCGGTCACACGCCACGACTTCGACTTGGTGATGCCTTCCAGCTGCGCCTTCAGCGAGGCAACTTCGGCGGCAGAATTCGCAAGCTTTTCGCGAAGGGAGCGCAGGTGCGCGCGCGCACTATTAAGCTGAGCGGGCAGGCCGCTTCCATCACCGCTAACGCCGGACGCATCTTCCATCAATGAACTTAATGCCGGTGTCACAGCCGGCATCAGATCGATGCGCATGGTAATTTCCATCCGGCCAGGCGTCTCTCCTCTGTCGCTGTCCGACAAGACAGCCAGGACGGGTTCGCTCCCATAGCTGAAAAGCAGACAGCGATGGTTGTCTCGAAACGAAGCTACCGTGCCGGACAGTGAAAAGCAGGCAGCTACCGCCGCTCCGCTGAAACGAGATAACAGCACACCGCTGTTCGCATACAAAGATACTTCACGGATCTCTATGATGGAGGTTCGATCAGATGGAAGCAGTTGCAGCACATCATTCCCAGCGAGAGGAGGAAGCTCGAAAGAGAGCGTTGTCCACTCTCCAGGTGTAACCACCTGACTACAAGTCGATGGTTCTTTCGCCGACCCGGGTTCTCCCGCCCGGACACGGACTTGTACCGGAGCGGCCGCGCCACATACACTGATGTCCTCCGCTTGTGGAGCGAAAACTCCGGAGCGCAGCAGAAGGTTTTCCAAATGCGAAGCATAAATCGCATAGCGCCGGCGGATCTGCTCCTGCACGGCCGGCGTACTCTGGAATAGGTTGCGCAGAAACTCCGGCTTATCGCTTCCGCCCGGCTTGCGAACAACTCCCAGTCCCCAGCTATGGCGAAATTCAAAGGTATCGGTGAAGCGGGCGTTAATTTCTTCCCACAAGCGCCACAGGCCAAAATCAGCATGACGCGCGCAAATATCATGAAGAAGGACTATACCGCCGGGCTTGACTTTGGGCAGCCAGCTCCAGAAATCGTGACTGCAAGCTTCATAGGTATGCAAACCATCGATGTGAAGCAGGTCTATGCTTTCATCACTGAACTGGCCCAGCGCGGCGCTGAAGTCGGAGCGAACGAGATAGGAAAAAGCCTTGTAGTATTGCTCGTTATAACGGCGAACGTCGTTATAAACTTCTTCACCATATTCGCCGGAATGGCGTTCTCCATGCCAGTGGTCGACGGCATAGCAAGAACAGCTCAGTCCATGGTCCGCTATCGTCTGGCAGAAGCAAAAGTACGATTCTCCCCAATGAGTTCCCAGCTCGACGAGAAGCTCAGGTTGGATTGCCTGGATTAATTCGCTGGCGAAGGCGAGATGTCCTGACCAGGTACCGGTGTCTCCCGGCTGGTAACGCCGGGGAACAAAGGCCGGCATCCGCAGAGCCGGCAAAGTTAACGGATCCAGGTCGGCTCTCTGCACTTCAAATCGCCTCTAATATCGCCTTAAGATATTTCCAGAAGCCTTCGACGGAAGAGATCTCAACCCGTTCATCGGGGCTATGCGGATTGACGATCGTCGGACCGAAAGAGACCATCTGCATTCCGGGATACTTTTCGCCGATCACGCCGCACTCCAGGCCGGCGTGCATGGCAATCAGCTTTGCGGGATGTCCGAAGACCTTCTCGTGCACGGATTGCAGCTTGCGCACGATGTCGCTGTTGGGCTCCGGCTTCCAGCCGGGATATCCACCGCTGGGTTCCGTCTCAAATCCCGCCAACTTGCAGGCCGTCGCCACCATGCGGGCCGCCGCATTCTTGCTGCTGGCGATGGCGCTGCGCTGGCTGGTGACAATTTCGACCACATCGCCTTTGGTGGCCACCGTAGCCAGATTCGTGGAGTTCTGCACCAGGCCGGGCACGTCGGGACTCATGGCGAGAATGCCGTGGTGCAAGGTGGCCAGCAGGTGAACCGACCGGCGCGCGTCCTCGGCGGAGAAGACCTTCGCAGGACTATCAACCTTATCGACCGTGATCTTCACCTCAGGATCGAAGCTGCCGAGGTCGGCTTTGTGGTCGGCCTCAAGCTCCGCCAGCAGCGACTTTAGTTCGTGCTCGCGACTACCGTCCAGAACGATCATCGCTGCAGCCTCGCGCGGGATAGCATTCTGCGCGCTTCCGCCGGTCAAATCGGCGATCTCCACCGGCAGGCGATCCATCAGACTTTGCAGGATGCCGGCGAGAATGCGGAGAGCATTGCCGCGGCCGAGATGAATGTCCACACCGGAGTGGCCTCCCTTCAGCCCGGAAACCTTAATGCGCCAGGCTGAGTTACCCGCGGGCACCTGCAGCTTGATCTTGCGGCGCGCGGTCGTTTTCACGCCGCCCGCACAGCCGATGCAGATCGTGTCCTTTTCTTCGTTGTCCAGATTGAGAAAGTATTGGGAGTGCAGCAGGCCGGGCGGGAACTCCGCCGCGCCGGTCAGTCCAGTCTCCTCATCGATGGTGAAGACGAACTCCAGCGGACCATGAGCGATGTCGGTGCTCTCCATCACTGCCAGCGCGGCCGCCACCCCAACGCCATTGTCGGCGCCCAGAGTCGTGCCGTTGGCTTTCAGCCAGTCTCCTTCGCGGCGTACCTGGATGGGATCGGAGTCAAAGTTGTGTGCGGTGCCTTCATTCTTCTCGCACACCATGTCGAGATGGCCTTGCAGCAGAGCCATGGGCGCGGTTTCGCGGCCGGGGTGGGCCGGCTTGCGAACTACCGTATTGCCGACGTGGTCGTGGACAGCTTCCAGCTTGTGCTTCGCGGCAATGGACAGCACATACTCGCGGGCAGCGGCTTCCTTTGTCGAGGGGCGCGGGATCGCCGCCAGCGCGGCAAAATGTTTCCAGACTTGCCTGGGCTCCAATTCGGCCAGTGCGGGGGTCATAGACGCTCCATAAGTGCATACACATCCTACAGCGCCGGAGCACGGCTGACGAGTCCCGCGGGCGCGTGGTCCTGCGGCGCCGGCTTCATCAGAAGGCGAGCCCGTTCCCGTTCCGGAACGTTAACCGGGAAATGTGACGCAGGACATTGCTCGCGTATGCCGCACTACGCTAGGGTGAATTCGATCGCTACAACCAGGTAGGCAGGACGAGCGACTTGCGTTCAGGCGCTCGCGCCTTCGGTTTTTCTCCTCCCAATCGGCGAAGCATTGCCGGCCCTGATAGAAGACCCTCCGGGAGTTTTCCTTCTGCTCCGCAGACTAAGTTCGCCGTGCGCGTCGGGCAGCCGCGTGCTTATGGTGGCCGCAATCGTGGCCGCCACGCTGCCCGTTGCGGCGCAGACCGTCAGCACGATTCCGGTGGGCGCCGATCCCATTGCGGTTGCTGTCAACTCCGCAACCGACAATATCTATGTGGTCAACGAACTTGGCAACAGCGTCAGCGTCCTCGCAGGCGCTACCAACGGAGTGACCACGGTGCCGACAGGAGCCGGTCCAGACGCGGTTGCGGTGAATGCGGCGAGCAATATGATTTACATCGCCAACGGCGATGACAACACCGTCACCGTGATCGATGGCGTGAGCAACAGCACGTCGACGGTCAACGTGGGCCGGTATCCGGTGGCCATTGCAGTGAATGCGGTCACCAACAAGATCTACGTCGCCAATTACGCCTCCGGCACAGTGACCGTCATCGACGGCGCAACCAACAACTCCAGCAATATAACCGCAGGCTATTACCCCTGCGCGCTTGCGGTGAATTCCACCGCCAATACGGTGTACGTCGCCAACTGCGGCAATGACACCGTGACCATCATCGACGGGACGACGAACACGACTACGACGGCTGGCGTTGGGCACGATCCTCATGCGGTAGCGGTGAATGCGGCTACCAACAAAGCCTACGTGGTCGACTCCATCTCGAACGATGTGGCGGTGATTGACGGCGCCACGCAATCCGTCACCATCGTTGCTGTGGGAGCGGCGCCCGACGCCGTCGCTGCGGACGCCGTGCACAACCAGATTTACGTGACCGACGCCGGGCAGGGCGCGACGACCGTCATCGATGGTGCGACGCTGACCACCAGCACCGTAATCGTAGGTGGCTCGCCCGCTGCGGTCGACGTCAATCCGACCACGAACCAGGCGTACGTCGCCAACGGCGCCTATGAGGGCGCTGCCATCATTATTGACGGAGCGACTCATGCCACCACGCCGTTAACGGTGGGACATTTTCCGATGGCGGTCGCCGTCAATTCGGTTACCAACACAATCTATGTGGTCAACAGCGGCTCCAACTCGGTTTCCGTGATTAGCTGGACTGCCCCACCGCCGCCTCCGCCGCCGGCAGGAACGCCGCAATTCGTTCCGGCCACGCCCTGTCGCGTGGTCGACACCCGCCTGGCTAAAGGACCATTTGGCGGTCCGGCCATCGCCGGCGGCGCATCGCGCAGCTTCGCGATTCCGGCAGGAGCGTGCAACATACCAGGCACGGTGATCGCTTATTCGCTGAACGTGACGGTTGTGCCTCCGTCCGGCGGGACGTTGGGATACCTGACGATCTGGCCGACGGACCAGCAGCAGCCGGTGGTCTCGACGCTGAACTCTCTGGATGGCCGAGTGAAGGCCAACGCGGCGCTCATCCCCGCCGGGACAAACGGCGCGGTCAGCGTCTTCGCCAGCAATACGACGGACGTTGTACTGGACATTGACGGCTATTTTCAGACGCCATCATCGCAGACGCTGCAGTTTTATCCGCTATCACCCTGTCGCGTGCTGGACACTCGCAACGCGAGCGGCGATTTGGGTGGGCCTGCCTTAGTGGGACAGCAAGAGCGCGACTTCCCGGTGCTGTCCAGCGCCTGCCAGATTCCGTCGAATGCGCAGGCCTACTCGATGAACTTCACCGTGGTGCCGGTGGGAGGCACGCCGCTCGGATACTTAACGGTGTGGCCGGTAGGCCAAAGCCAGCCGCTGGTTTCCACGTTGAATAATCCGACTGCGACCATCGTTGCCAACGCCGCCATTGTCCCCGCCGGAGCGGGCGGCGCGATTGCGGTCTATGCCGATCAGAACACGCAGCTAATCGCCGACATCAGCGGGTACTTCGCCGCTCCCGGCAGCGGCGGCCTGGGGCTCTATCCCGTGACTCCCTGTCGCGTTCTGGACACGCGTCAGGCGAGCGGAGGGTTCAGTGGCGAGTTGGAGCCGCCAGTCGATGTCTCCGGCAGTTCGTGCGCGATTCCGAGCTCCGTGCAGGCTTATGTCTTCAATGTGACGGTTGTGCCCGCGGGTGCGCTCGGTTATCTCACGTTGTGGCCCGATGGCGACGACCAGCCGCTGGCGTCGACCCTGAATGCGGTGGATGGCGCCGTCACCTCCAACATGGCCATCGTCGGTAACCAAAACGGCAAGACCAACGCTTATGCCTCGGGCACTACACAGCTGGTGGTCGATATCTCCAGTTACTTCGCGCCGTAGGGCGATCGTTACTGTGCGGCAGTATTAGGCGCGATGGGAAATTGTTGGCCGGTTACCGGAGCGAGAAACGGTATCGCATTCCCCTCGAGGCCAAAGCTGCCAGAAGTGAGCGCCTCGACCACGAATTTGTACTTGAATTCGCCGCGCTTGAACGAGTCGGCATTCAGGCGGAAGACGAAGGTCCCGTTATTCGCTCCTTGAAAGGTTGCCGCAGCCGGAGTGAGGTTCCTGGCGAACAGCAGAATCTGCCCACTCCCGCTTTCTTCTCCTGCCTCCTTGTCCTTCTCTTTGTCCTTATCGCTGTCCTTATCCTTCTCCTTCGCTTCCCGCTTTTCATGCGCTGCAGCGGCGGCCTGCGGCACTTCAAATCCGGGAATCACCTTCCGCGCCTCCTCCAGATTGGAAGGAGGATAGTTGCCGGCGCGCCACTGGGCATCGGGCAAGTCTTCCGGTCCTTCCAGGGTGAGATAGATCAGCATCTTCTCGCCTTTGGGGAGATCGCGGCGGTCGGGAGGCATACTGAATTTCGCCACCACGGTTGGAAAGGCGATGACCTTGGTTCCTTCTGCGATCACCAGCGGCCGGGAGCCAGGCTCGGTCATCTCGGGAATCGCGACGTAGGCAGTGTCAGAGGTCTCGGCGACAATCTTCGCCGGGCGCTCCTCGAAGGCGGCGAAGCTCTTGCTGCTGTTTCCGCTGAATTGGCCGCGCACCATGCAGAGCTGGCTCTTCAGGCAAATCGCCGGCGCCAGGTAAGTAGTCGCGGGCTTGGCCTTAGCGTGGGGCGCGGAGGGCGTCGGAATCGCCTTCGATACCGGGGCACCTTCATTGCCTACCTGGCGGAACAACACTGCCAGCTCGATCTGCCCCGGTGGGACGGTCAATGCGATCGGACAATCGGCGCTTTGTGGCGGCTCACCCGAGAGCTCCACCTTCCAACCCGCCAGGGTTGCGCCGGCGCCGGATCCCGCAAAAGGAAGCGCTACCCGCGTGACCACGATTCCCGGCAATCCAGCGTAGCTGTCGGGATCTTCCACCACGCTGCCGGAGACGCGCTCGCCGGGACGAATGTGCGCGGGCAGCACCAGTCCAACCTCGCGAACATTCATCGCCGTACCGGTCGGCGTGGCAGTGGCCGCTCCCGGCTTGGGCGGCTGCATGGCGGCCTGCCGCGCACGCGCCAATTGCTGGTTGGCTCCCTCCGCCGTGAACTTCTTCACCGTCTCCTCGCCGCCAGATTCTTCTCCCGCCGGACATTCGATGGTCGTATAGACATTCTTCGCGGTGTTCCAGTCGGCGCAGGCATAGATATTGGTTTCCGGATCGTGGGTCAGGCGATGGCCGCCAATCTGCTTGCCTGAGTCGTCAAAGACCTGGATGTATTCGCGCGTGAAGTTGGAATTGCTGTCGTAGTTGTTCTCGGTGATCTTGTGTACTCTGCCGTTGGGCCAATAGGACGTGGAGATCGACTGCGGAACGTAATAGCCGGGACTGTACTCCAGAACATCCTTCTCCAGTAATTCGCCCTTCGGACCGAGGGTGTCGGTTTCCGTGATCTGGCCGGCAGCGTTGTAATGCAACTCCAGCTTTCTGCCGCCTCCGGCATCCTGCACCACTGTGTGCTGGGCGAGGAGCGAAGAGGCGAGCAGCAGCGCCAACGTGACGCAACTCATCACGAAGGCGAGGACATGGCGAATCTCTCTCGCGGAACTCGCGAGCGGCCTAAAAGGATGCAGAGCGGAGAATGAGATCAGCAACTTCGGAGGTCCTTCCTTTCCTGACGGTGAGCACGATCGCGATAGTTAGCAGGCAGAAAAGTTTAGCACGGCGTTGCCTTGCCTCTCGATGGATGGGAGAGCAACCGCATTGCATCATTGCTTGACGCAGAGCCTGCGATTTGCCGGACCGTTCCTGTTGCGGGCGCAAACCAGCCAGTGCGCTGTGTTCAAAAAAAGCCACGAATTGTGCGAAAGCGGCTCTACTATCGGTTGTCGTTGACATCGCGCAACGCTGCACGCTACAGTTTTAGCGCCCCTAAACGGCAATCGTCTCCTTCGGTGCAGTGCAAATATCCAATACCTGCCTACAGCCGACGCTTGTCTGAAATCCTCAAGAAGAAGGAATGGTCTGCATGAAATTTTCGCTCTCGTACTGCGGTCACGGCGTGCGCCGGACCCTATTGACGCTTGCGCTGGGAGCGCTTCTGGCGCTGAGCGCAATTCCGGGCCAGACACAAACTCTATTCCGACAGCTGAGCCAGGATACCTTTACCAACCAGAGCAGCCAGCACATGACCGAAGTCGAGCCCGGCGCTTTTGCCTGGGGACCGGTCATCGTTGCCGCTTTTCAGGTGGGACGCATTTCCAGTGGCGGCGGCGCTGACATCGGCTGGGCCACTTCGCTGAACGGCGGAATTTCCTGGACCAATGGATATCTCCCCGGTCTGACGCAGTGGGAAGGTGGCGGGCCGAACAGCGCTGCCAGCGATCCCATGGTTGCTTATGATGCCAAGTACGGCAAGTGGCTGATCTGCACTCTGCCGATCGGCAACCTCGACACGGTTGCGGTTAGCAGCTCCAGCGATGCGATCCACTGGAACAATCCCGTCTATGTGATCAGCAATCAGGACGCCGACAAGAATTGGATTGCCTGCGACAACACGGCGACCAGCCCGTACTACGGCAACTGCTATGTCGAGTGGGACAATCCTGACGTTGGCGATCTGCTGTATATGAGCACCTCCACTGACGGTGGACAGACCTGGGGTCCGCCCAAGACCACTGGCGGCGATGACTACGGTATCGGCGGCAATCCTGTGGTCCAGCCCAACGGAACTGTGGTCGTACCCTTCGCCGATTTTGAGGGTGGCATGTCGGCTTTCACGTCCACCAACGGTGGACAGAGCTGGACCGCGGCGGTAAGCATCGCCAACGCTCCCAGCCACGAAGAGGCAGGCGGCATTCGCAGTGCAGGGCTGCCTTCGGCCGCGATTGATGGCGCCGGCACGGTGTACACGTCATGGTCGGATTGCAGCTTCGAAAGCGGCTGTTCGGCCAACGACATCGTGTATAGCGGCTCCACCGATGGCGTGCATTGGACGGCAAAGGTGCGCCTGCCCGCCGATCCTATCGGGAGCGGCGTGGACCACTTCATCAACGGCATGGGCATTGACCCGCACACCTCGGGAAGCACGGCTCACATGGCGATGACTTACTATTACTACCCGGTCTCCAATTGCGGGAACAATTGCCAGCTCATCGCCGGCTTCAGCCTCTCCAACGATGGCGGCCAAACGTGGAGCGCCACCCGCCAGCTGTCTCCTCCGATGCAGTTGAGCTGGCTGCCGAATACGTTCTCGGGCAGGATGGTGGCGGATTACGTGGCTACCGTTTATCCGGCGGGCGGCCGCGCATTTCCGATTTATGTGATTGCCCACCAGCCCTCCGGTGGTCTGTTTCAGCAGGCCACTTACACGGCGGGATACGGCTACACGCTCGACGAGATGACGGAGCAGATGATGAGCTCGGCGAATGAGAAGCCCATTCCCGGCATCAAGTCGGATCACCCGGCGAGAACGCGCGGCGATGTCGACAACCTTCCGCCGAATCGTCGCGGGCAGGGAGTTCCTCCACGCGAGCGTGACTAACCCTGACTACAGCTTTTTTCGCAAGCCGCCGGCTGATAGCCGGCGGCTTTTTGCTGTTAACACCTGTTCGTGTGTCGGATCACAGAACAATGCACTGCTGAACGCCGCCGCGGAGTGGCTTTTTCGCGCCGCTGGCGAAATGAAAATCTCCGGAGAAGTTAGAATCATAGATTCCGATCGATCATGGCGTGGTCGCGTCTTGAACCTTTCGGCACTTTGGTGCGTATTAAACAAAGGCCCCAAAAGAATTTGCAGCTGAACAACAAGAACTGCAGGGTCAGTTCCAGGAGATGGGAAATGTTCGTTTCGAATCTCGTTAGGCGGCGGGCGAGTACAGCCCTGTCGGTGTTGTTGACATGCGTGCTGGCCATCGGCGGTGTGGCGCAGGAAGCGACGCAGCCGGCCACGGCAGCGAACCCGCAGGCGCCCGCTCCTACCATGCCGCCGATGCCGCAGGCTCCGGCGCCGCAGCATAATGCGCATTTATATTCCGGCGATCAGAACTTCGCCAAGCCGCTCTCCGGATTTCCCAACTTCATCGCGCCCTACACGGTGCGCCATGTCCCGCCACCGAACCTGAGCAACTCGCCGATGACCGACAAGTTGTTTCACGATGGCAGGATGTACCTGTCCATCAACGATGCGGTGGCCATGGCAATGGAGAACAATCTCGACATCACGCTGCAGCGTTATAACCTGTCGATCGCCGATACCGACCTGCTGCTCACGAGTACAGGACAGGCGGCGCGCGGCGTAGGGACCAGCGTGGTTCAGGGCACCCAAGGCGGTGCGCTGGGTGCGGTTTCCGCCGGCGGTACCGGCAGCTCCACCACAGGAGCCAGCGGCACGGGAGCAGGGGGAACGCAGGTTGGTGCGGGCGGCGCGGGAGCTGGAGCCGCGGGCATCGTCGCCTCCACCCTGGGGTTCGGTCCGACCATCGACAACTTCGATCCGGCGATCGGCGGCACGGTTCAAGGCGAGCGCGCCGTCACGCCGCAGCAAAGCACTATTTTCTATGGCGTCCCCAGTCTGAATCAGAACACCAACACCTACAACTTCAATTATTCACAGGGATTCTCGACCGGCACGCTGATGACGCTGACCTTCAACAACACCTACATCACCACCAACAGCCCGTTCAGCTTCGTGAATCCGCAGCTCACGCCCAGCTTCCGTTTCCAGGTGCGGCAGCACCTGCTGCAGGGATTTGGATTCGACCCCAACCTGCGCTGGATTCGCATTGCGCGCAACAACCGCGAGATCAGCGACGTGGTTTTTCGCCAGCAGATCATGACCACGGTGTCGCAAGTGGAAAACATTTATTGGGACCTGGTTACCGCCTATGAGGCGGTGAAGGTGAACGAGCGGCAGTTGCAGTTGGCCAACAAGACGCTGTCGGACGATCAGGAGCAGGTGAAGATCGGCACCCTGGCCCCCATCACACTGGTGCAGGCGCAAAGCGGAGTTGCCACCGCCCAGCAGAATCTGATCGCCGCGCAGACCAATCTTCAGCTGGAACAGCTGCTGATGAAGAATGCGATCACCAAGAACATGAATGATCCGTTGCTGGCGACGGCCACGGTAATTCCCACCGACACCCTCAACCCGAATGAACAATACGAAGTACGTCCGGTGGACGAGCTGATTCAGGAGGCATTGCAGGGACGGCCGGAGATCGCTACGGCTCGCATCCAGCTCACCAACTACGAGATCACGCGCAAGTCGGTGCGCAATGCGCTGCTGCCCACGCTGGATCTTTACGCATTTTATGGAGCGTCGGGTCTGGCCGGCCCGCAGAATCCGCTGATTCCGACTTGTCCGCAAACCAATCCCTTCGGCGAATGCTTTGAGCCCGGCTCGGTTCCACCCACCTATAGCTCGGCGTTCTCCAATCTGTTCAACAGCTCGGCGCCGGACAAGGGCATCGGCGTCAATCTCAATATTCCGATTCGCAATCGCGCGGCGCAGGCCAACCAGGTGCGCTCGGAGCTGGAATATCGCCAGCAGCAGGTCGCTTTGCAGCAGATGGAGAACACCATCAGCCTGCAGGTGCGGCAGGCGCAGTTCGGTTTGCAGAATAACTACGCGGCATTGCAGGCTGCGATCGCCGCCCGCGACTTCGCACAGCAGAGCCTGGACGCCGAGCAGAAGAAGTTCAATTATGGAGCTTCGACGCCGACTCTGGTGCTGCAGGCTTCGAGCAACCTGACACAGGCCGAGCTGACGGTGCTGAATGCGGAGGTCAATTATGAGAAGGCAAAAGTGCTGCTGGACTACTACAGCTCGGAGACGTTGACCAAGCTCGGAATCAATATTGGCGATGCTGAAGCTGGTCAGGTCAAGCACATGCCTGTGGTGCCGGGAGTGGAGCCGGAGACTCCGCAGGACATCCTGCACACCCCGCCCGGCAACACACCGCAGAATCCCGGGATGCAGTCCACGCCGCCTCCGAACACTGCGCCGCCCAGCGAAGCCGCGCCTCACTAAGGCAGTTGTATGGAGTGTGTAGCAACGGGTGGAGACGCCTTCAGGGGCTGCTGAAAAAGTTCGCGAACACGAGTTGTGGCGTCGGCTGAAACCCGACTCGCAATAGGAAAGAAAGGGCTTAGACGCTAGCCTAAAGGCTAGCTCTACCTGAACATTGCGAAACCCGACTTTTTAGCAGCCTAACTTCAGGCAGGCATTGGCTATGCTGATGAGATCCGCTTTAGCGGCTGGGGTAAATGTGGAATCGGCTTTTGCCGCAGCGGCTAAAGGCCGTTTCTCATTTGAAGCGCGTTTAATGTACGCCTGAAGGCGTATTCCGGCGGCCTACAGCAGTTATGAAAATGGTCCAGGAACAGCAAAAAGCCGGAGCGCAAGCTCCGGCTTTTGTGTAAATGCGAGAGTCAGCGTTAGCGCATCAGCTTCTTGCGCATGCTGCCGAAGACTCCGACCAGCCCGGTTCCCAAAAGAAGCAGGGAGGAGGGCTCGGGAACGGTGCCGCCGGAGCTGCCGATGATGTCGAAGGCGCCGATCGTCGTCTGACCATTCGAGTTCCAAGTGTGGCCGCCATCGGTGGAATACAGATCCAGACCGTTCACGTTGGTGCTGTTCAGGTTCCAGGCCAGCCAACTGGTGTCGTTGACGTCCATGGGTCCGAGCACCAGGAAGTACTGCTGGCCGGCCGTCAGGTTCACCCCGGTGATACCGGAGATCGTAACCAGGCCACAGCACTGTCCGAACTGGGTATTGCTGGTCAGATTGTTCCACTGGCCGAGCTCAGTTCCGGGCTGGTTATTGACGTCGGTGTAGAGCGCAGCGTAGAACGAGTCGACGCCGCCGACGTAGCCGATGCCGATATCAATCTGCGATATGGAACCACTCGCCATGGCGGTAAATTCATTCGCCGCCGTAAAGCTGGTGCCTACCGTCCCGGAGCCTGACACCGTCCAGCCGGTGCAGCATTGGTAGACATTGTCTCCGGAACCCAAGTCGGTGAAGAAGGTTTGTGAACCAGCCATTGCTGGCAGGCTGGACACGCAGAGAGCGACCACCACTAGGCAAAACGACCAAGTGAACTTCTTGCTCAAGGGGTTCCTCCTCAGTTGGCAGCTCGGGGGCATTGCAGTTAGGACCTTGGCGCGAGCTCAAACACCCCAGATCTGCCCTGATCCGCGCACAGGAAGCTCCTTGGGCGCAGACCCACACGAAAGGGGTAACTGCAATCCGTATTCCGCAGTAACATGTTGGTAACAAAGACGATTGTCAACTGTCAAGTGCAAGACGTTGCAGCAGAGTTCCCAACATTTTCCGCCCAGCGGCCCTGAAAGACCATAGTACGAGGGATGATATTTGCCGGGAGTAATGAAAAGCTGTTTTGATCTTATCCTGTTCCGGCGAGAGCGCATCGCACTACTTGGCGCCTGTTGCGGCGGCATTTGTTGGCCGCGTCGCCAAACGCTAAAGTCGGGAGAAACCCGTACTTCCGGTGCCGGGGCAAACCCACCCGGTTCGCCTTCCGCGGAGGCACGTTGAACAGAGCAAGGCGCGGTCTGGACTCCCGCGCCGAATCCTCGCGCCCAGGCGACGGTCACTGGACCCGTCGCGAAGTGCTGTCGCTGCTGGCGAAGGGCGCTGTGGCTTATCCGCTTGCGACATGCGGACTGCATGGGCTGACGCACGGCCATGCGGCCCCGTCGCAAGCCATTCCTCCGGACTTGCGGCTCACGGACGAGCAGCTCCTGGAGGAGATTGTCAGTCGCGCTTTCCAATACTTCTGGACGGAAGCCGGTCCGCGTACCGGGCTGATACGCGACCGCGCCCTGGCCGACGGCGGTGTCGACAACCGGCGCGTGGCCAGCATCGCCGCCACCGGATTTGGCCTGGCGGCGCTGTGCATCGGGCACCGGCGAGGCTATCTTCCGCCACACCAGATCAGCCACCGCGTTTACGCCACGCTGAATTTCCTGCTGAAGCACGTCGAGCAGGTCAACGGCTTCTACTACCACTTCCTCGACATCAATACCGGCCGGCGGGCGCGCATGTCGGAAGTCTCGCCCATCGACACCACCATCCTGCTCTGCGGTGTGCTGATGGTGCGCGAATACTTTAACAACGCAGGGATCTCGGAGTTGGCGGATGCCATCTACCGCCGCATCAACTGGCGCTGGATGCTGAATGGCGGCGAGACCCTCGCCATGGGCTGGACGCCGGAGTACAAGTTCATCGGCGCGCGCTGGGACACCTACTGCGAGCTCATGATGATGTACCTTCTGGCCATCGCGGCGCCGCAGTATAGTATTCCGGCCTCCGCCTGGAACGCCTTCGCGCGCCCGGCGATGGAGTTTGAAGGCTACACCTACATCAGCGGCCCCGATCCGCTGTTCGTGCACCAGTATTCGCACGCCTGGTTCGACTTCCGCAACGTGCGCGACCAATACACCAATTACTTCCAGAACTCGGCCATCGCGACCTATGCCCATAAGCTCTTCTGCTTGTCGATACGCTGGCGCTTTCCCGACTATGAGGACAATACCTGGGGCATCACGGCATCCGATTCGCGACTGGGATACCAGGCTTGGGGCGGCCCGCCGGAGATTGGCTACGTCGACGGAACCGTCGTCCCCTGCGCGGCTGGCGGCTCATTGCCCTTCCTACCCAAAGAGACCACTGCCTGCCTGGCCAACCTTTACGACAACTATGGACAGCGCGCCTGGAAGAAGTATGGCTTCGTCGATGCGTTCAACCCGCGCACCAGCTGGACCGACGTCGACGTGATCGGCATCGATCAGGGCATCACCATGCTGATGGTGGAGAACTATCGCACCGGATTCATCTGGGAGACCTTCATGCGCAACCGCGAGGCGCAGCGCGGAATGAAGCTGGCGGGATTTAAGGCTGTAGCCAGTGGCCAGTAGCCAGTAGTCGGTCGTCGGTCATCGGTTGCTGTTGTCGGTTGTCAGTTGTTGGTCGTCAGTTGTCAGCCCAGGACGAAGTCCTGGGTGGCCTGCATATCTCTTGTTATTGAGCCCCTTCAGGGGCGGCACGCTTTCAGCGGCGGCAAGCAACAAGGGCCGTTCAAGCCGCGCTCTCCTCGCATCAAGCCCTGCTTTTCGGCGACTAATCCCATTCGCTCTAACCATCGGTAGGCCAGCCAGTCCAAACTCCGTCTCATCTTGCAGCTCACGCCCGGAGGAATTCAGCGATGCGTTCGGCGCTTCCGATTTCGTTGCTCACGTTGCAGCTGGCAATCGGCGCTGCGGCAGACACGGTCAAGCCGGCCTATGACTTTTCGCTCTCACGCGAGGACAAGATCAAACTTGCCGAAAGCGCGGCGCCCCCCGAGGTTGCCGGCAACGCCACGGTCTATATCCTGGAGCACACCGGATACGTGAAAGTGCGTGATGGATCGAACGGCTTTTCCTGCATCGTCGACCGGCAAACTCCGATGAATTCCGAGCCGAGCTGTTTCGACGCTGAAGGCAGTGCGACCACGCTACCCACTCGGCTGTTTGTGGAGGAGGAGCGCGCCAAGGGAAAGAGTGAGGATCAGGTCAAAACGGAGTTAGACGGGGGCTACAAAAGCGGGCGCTTCAAGGCTCCGGGCAAGCCCGGCATCGTGTACATGATGTCGGACAGCACTTTGATCCTGGCGGCCGACAAGCTGGTGCATGTGCCGCCGCATCTGATGTTCTACGCTCCCTATGCCACCGACAAAGACATCGGCTCTCCGCCGTCGGCTATTGACATGCCTCGCGTACTTCGCGCCGGACAGCCCGACGCCTACATTATCGTCTTTCCCAGAGTGAAGGCGCAGGCCACAAATTAAGTTCGCTCCTCGACGATGAGCGTCGTCCCTTGCGGCAGGTAGCTCTTGCGGCGGAACCAGTCTTCCATCGAGGAGCGCAGTCGCTCGAGCGGCACGCGGGCGCCGATCTCCATTGCGCCATCAGCAGTGGGAATCGTATCGTCGAAAATCTGCTCGTTGGTGAAGTTGCGCATGCTGAAGCTGTCCAGCCACTTCAGCGGGCAGGGATGGCGTTGGCCATTGTCGTCGTACTCGACCCGAATCTTGCGCGCGAACATGCTTCGATTGTGCCGGAAATTGAACGGATGAGCCAATCGCAACCGGCGCCGTTTTGTTTCGACTCCTTATCCGCTCTCAAGATTCGGCGTTGTGCTTCGCGGGCCGCTGTTGACGAAGACGAGGCGCGAGAAGTGCCGCAAGGCTATATGCGATGCCAGCGTAGAATGCGCCTGTGATGTGAAGCTGAGCTGTTCCGCGGGTCATGTCAAAGGATCCAGCTAGAGAAAACAAATCACGATAGCTTCGAATTTCAGGCACTAGAAACCCGCCTCCGCAGTAATAGTGAAAGACCGTCGGCCAGTACTCCTGAAACGCGCTGGTCGGAAATGTAAGCATGTGATAGGCGAGAACAACCGCCGGGACAACCCAAACGAAGAGCGCGACGCGGTGCCGATATCTTGCGTTGATGAGACCGGCTATGAAAGCAGGAATAAATGTGAGTGCCAGAACATGGGAGAACAGGAACTGCAGCCGGCTGACGTGGACGGACGAACCCAAGCGCGGCAGGACCCAGTCGTAAATCCAGCCTGCGAGCCACGGCGCAATGAGCCAAGCAGTCAGATACACCGCGCCCAGGTGCAGTACAAACCACATGATTTGTCGAAGCACAGAAGCTGGCTTCTCACCCTCCACGGCATCGCGAATCACAAGTGGAATCATATGCGAGTCAAGAAAACCAGTCCGGTCTGGCTTATCAGCAGCCTCACGCCGCGGCCTGCGCCGTCAGCTCGCGCGGCTTGAAGATCCTGGGCGCAATCACCAGAAACAGTCCAACGAGTATCGCGTAGCAGGCGATCACCGGCAGAGCGTTGCGATTGTGCATGTAGCGTCCGGAGAGCAGCAGGGCAAGCCCGACGTGACGATTGGCGTTGCTCACGGCCAGGGTGCGCACGGCAACATGGTCGGCACGCAGCAGCAGGTGCATCACCCCAATAGAGGCGACAAGCAGAAGAAACGTCGCCAGCACGATCAACGGCGTCACCCTCTCCAGTTCCGATCTCATCTTCCACAAGAGCAAGACAAAGACCACGGTCAGAATCACGTTGCCGAGCACATTCATGCCGCGCTGGGTCTTCTTGGAGAATGCCGGAGCAAAGTACATGAGAGCCACGCCCACCAGCAGCGGCAGGAATTCCTTCTCCACGATCTGCGCCAGTACAACGCGCGGCGGAATCCAGATGTCGCGGTTGTAGAGCTTGGCGGCGGCCCACAGCATGACCGGGATCATGATCGGGGTCATGATGCCGCTCCACACCTGATAGCTGGCGGCGAGATGCATGTCGAAGCCGCGGCGGGCGAGGTTGCGCGTCAGCATCGGCGCGCCGGGCGTTGCGCCCACCATGAACAGTCCAGCGGTGAAGGGCAAGCTCAGTGAAAACGCGCGCGCCAGGATCAGCGCGACCGCAGCCGGAAGCAGGAAGGTGGCGAGCAGCAGACGCAGCCACTCGTTCCACGTGAGCCGCCGCCAGTTCCGGATCAGCTCAGGCAGTCGCAGGCTCATGCCGATCGACACCATGAGCAAGAAGATCGAGGCTGGGAGAAGCAGTTGCATGGTGCGCTGTTTTCAGAATACGGCGCGTGTCAAATGCAGCGGCTGCCCGCAACCAATCCTTCCAATCGTGGCGAAAGCAGATTCCTCCTCGGGCTGAAGCCCTCGTCATGATGACAATTCATCCGGCGCGACCCTCCACCGGAACGCGTCGGACTTGCGACGCCAAAGCACTCAATACCTGAAGCCGGCTGAAGCCGTCTCCGCTATAAAGGTGACTGATCGGCACGGCTAAAAGCCGTGCCCTGATACAAATCGCGTGGAACCTGGTTTCCTTGGCGAAAGCCCAGAATTTGCAAGTCCAACGTCCAAACACGAAACCTGAAAAGCGAAAGTTTCTATAATCGAAGCCTATGCCCTCATTCCCGGCAGTCGACGAACAGCTGGCTTACCTGCGCAAGGGCGCGGCCGAGATCATTCGCGAAAGCGACCTGCGCGACAGGCTGGAGAAGTCGCGCCAGTTAGGCAAGCCGATGCGCGTGAAGGCGGGCTTCGATCCCACGGCGCCCGATCTCCATCTCGGCCACACCGTGCTGATGCGCAAGCTGAAACACTTCCAGGACATGGGCCACACGGTCATCTTTCTCATCGGCGACTTCACCGGGTTAATCGGCGATCCCTCGGGACGCTCGGCCACGCGCCCGCCGCTGTCCCGCGAGCAGATCGACGAGAACGCCGAGACCTACAAGGCGCAAGTCTTCAAGATCCTCGATCGCGAAAAAACCGAAGTGCGCTTCAACAGCGAGTGGCTCGACAAGCTCGGTTATGAGGGATTCATTCGCTTGGCGGCGAAGTTTACCGTGTCGCAGATGCTGGAGCGCGAGGACTTCCACAAGCGCTTCATGGAAGAGAAGCCGATTGCGATGCACGAGCTGCTTTACCCCATCGCACAAGGGTACGACTCCGTGGCGCTGGAAGCGGATGTCGAGCTCGGAGGAACCGATCAGAAGTTCAACCTGCTGATGGGCCGCGAGCTGCAGCGTCATTACGGGCAGCTGCCGCAGATCGTGCTCACTACGCCGCTGCTGGAAGGCATCGACGGCGTGCAGAAGATGTCGAAGTCGTACGGCAATTACATCGGCATTACCGAGGCGCCGCAGGAGATGTTCGGTAAAGTGATGTCGATCTCCGATGAACTGATGTGGCGCTATTACGAGCTGGTGACCGACGTGAGCATGGCCGAGATCGAGCGCATGAAGAGCGAGGTAGCGAGCGGCGCGGCGCATCCCATGAGGCTGAAGCAGGAGTTGGGCAAGCGCATCGTCGCCGACTTCCACTCACGCGCGGCGGCGGAGCAGGCGGCGCGAGACTGGTCGCGCATGTTTCAGAAAGACGAGACGCCGCAAGATTTGGCGCTGGTGACAGTGCGGTTCGAGGAGGTCGCGGCGCCGAATTCATCGACGACCAACGGTAACGTGCAGGTGAAGCTCGACAAACTTCTTGCGCGCACCGGCCTCGCCACTTCCGTTACCGACGGCCTGCGCAAGCTGAAACAGAACGCGGTGAGGTTGGACGGCGAGTTGAAGACTGAACTGGTTGCCGTTATCAAACTGGAGAGCGAGTTCACATTACGCGCCGGCAAGCGAATGGTGAAAGTCGTCATCAACAATTAACAACGAGCAGGATGGTTGTACTTTCCTTTCTAGATTGCTTCTTGCCTGGCACTGACCGGCACCAGCATGTATAGGTTTCCGAGCTACGAGAGTCCCCACATTTCGTCGCATAGTTATTGCAACAAGAGTGACTTCCGCCCCTTAATCCTGATCCAGCCGGCTATCAACTATCGCAAATAGTAGTATCGCCGCGGGCGCCATAAATTCCTTTAGCAGGAGACCGCTAGCTTCATTTCAGTAACTGCCAGAGGCGGCAGGTAACTAAGAGCTTCGTCTTAACTCGCAATCGCAACCGAAAGACAGAGAATTCCCAGAAGAAGCTACCGCATTTTGCTGGACTCGACATGCGGTGTGGACTATCATGCTCGCGCCCCCTTTCAGCAGCCGGGAACGCCAACCACGATTCAGAAGCTTGTGCCCAGTTGTTAGTCGCTAGAGCTTGGCGGACTGATAGGAGCGGACGTTGGCATTCCTGGATTACCCAACACGCGAGGGCCGCAATCTGCGGCGGTCTTCAAAATCTTTACAACGATTGAGGAGAGACGAATGAAGAAGAGCTTGCTTTTGTTGATCACAGTATTGGTGGTCGTAACCGTAGCGGTCGGTGCTGTGGCCCAGGATAGGGTCACTCAGCCGCCGAGCAGCTTGGTTCGCACTCCGGGCCACGTGCGTACCCCCCTTTACGTGATCATCCCCGCCAACAACACCAACCCTGAAATTACCAACGGCGAGAATCCCGGCTCGTTGGCATGTCTTTACGGTCTGACGGCTCCGGTTAGCGGATGTCCGAAGAGCGATCTGACCATGCCGGTCGGCGGAGCGCGGGCGATTGCGGTGGTGGAATATGGCCGTTATGCCAACATGCAAAACGACCTCAATTTCTTCTCCACGCAATATGGTCTGCCTGCCGTCACGGCCACGGAAATCTGCAGCCCTGGGCCTCCTCCCTGTCCGGCCAACAACGGATCGGGATGGGACCTGGAGACCGCTCTGGACGTGCAGTATGCGCACGCAATGGCGCCCAGTGCACAGATCATCGTGTCTGAGTTCGCCAACGACCCAATCGGCGACGGTGCCGAGACGGCCGCGGCCAACGCGGTTGCTGCTGCCGGCGGTGGTGAAGTCTCCAACAGCTGGACCTACAACGGCGGCGAGAACTGGTGCGGATCCGGCAATTGCGAGCTGAGCTACGACTCCTACTTCGTTAAGCAGGGTGTCGTGTTCTTCGCATCCGCCGGTGACGACGGTCTGGGACCGGCGTATCCCAGCATTTCCCCCAACGTGGTCTCCGCCGGCGGTACGCAAATCATGCGCGACAGCAACGGCAACTACACCACAGAAAGCTGCTGGAACGGCAGCGGTGGCGGCATCAGCATCTACGAGCCTCTGCCTCAGTACCAGCTCTACATCGGCAACCGCACGGGACCGAAACGCGGCACTCCGGACTGGGCTGCGGATGCATCGCCGGTCTCTGGCGTGAACGTGTACAGCTCCTCCTACTGCGGTGGGTGGTGCGTCGTCGGTGGCACGAGTGTCTCCTCGCCTGTGCTGGCCGGCATTGTCAATTGGGCCGGGCACTTCCGCATCTCGACGCTAAGCGAGCTGTCTCCGACGTACCAGTGGTACATCCAGCCAGTGACCTACCACGTCAACTTCTTTGACGTCACCACGGGCAACAACGGCGCGGCCGCGGGCCCGGGTTGGGACCAGTGCACCGGTCTCGGCAGCCCCAGAAAGGCGTCGCAGTTCTAGTTGAAGGGAACACTTCGGTGCAACGACTCAGAGCCCTGCGCAAAGCAGGGCTCTTTTCTTGGGCTAAGCTCTGGCGCTGAACATACTATTGCTCTTCGTATTACAAAAGCTGCAAGCATCTGCACTGCGCGGTTCTGGACACACTGTACACATTCGGACACAGCCGGGATGATGACCACATCTTGTTCTCTGGAAAGAAGTAAATGAGCACGATTCGTGCCATTGAGATGCGACGCAAGGTCCCACGCTTGGTGCAAGACCTGCAGCACTTACTGCAATTGTCCTGGTCCCGCCACGAAGTTCAATAGTCCTTTCAGCGACTCGATGGCTGCAGCCAAAGCGACTGAATGGTTGCGTGGCGGGATATCTCTGCTGAGGATGTTAAAGGCCAATTCCGTAAATCAACACAACACAATTGAGGAGAATCAACGTTGATAAAGACTCGTGTTGCAAGCCTGTGTCAGCTGATGGCACTGGCTCTTGTGGCTTGCTTCTGCCTGTCCACACTTGCTGTGGCGGCTGAGAACGATACCGAACCCGCGCACCCGCGCTACGTGGTGATCGCGCCCAAGCCTGCCGCTCCCGGACATGAACATCCGTCCAGCACGCTTCAGGAATGGAACGGATCGTTCACCTATAACAACAACCAGTACAACTATGTGATGGTGGGCACTGACCCGTCGACTAATTCGGGCTCACTGATCACGACCTGGATCATCCCCGTGAAGCTGGTCCTCTCCGACGGCTCGGTGTGGGATCCTCTTGCCGGTGGCCCGCTGGGCCCGCTGGGTCTGACGGTCAACTCCCCCATTTTTGACAGCTCCACCAACTACACGCAGGGTGGGATCAACGTGGGCACCACGCAGTACATCGATGCCTTCCAGCGCGCCAACTTCTGGAGCACCGTGCAGAACAATCCCAACTCGCACCTGCTGTTGGGTGGCCCGACGACCCGCATCACCGTGCTGCCTGAGCTGACCCTGAACGTTCCCTCAAGTTCAGGCCACCAGTGCACAGAGTTTGGCATTCACGTGGCGTGCGTCGACATCAACTACTACGACGAACAGATCAGCAACTACATGGCGCAAAGCAACATCATCAACCCCGCGGGCTTCCCCATCTTCGAGAACGCCAACACCTACCTGACCGAAGGGGGCTGCTGCATCGGCGGCTATCACAGTGCCAATGGCGCACAGACCTACGCGAACTTCGAGTACGTCACCACTCCTGGTGTGTTCTCGCAGGACGTCTCGGCACTGTCGCACGAAGTAGGCGAGTGGGCGGACGATCCGCTCTATCCGCACGAGAACAACACTCCTTGCGGCATCCTGGAAGTCGGCGATCCGCTGGAGAACGGCCAGCCGGGCCATCCGTATGGCACCTGGGCCTATCAGCTGCACAACTTCACCTACCACCTGCAGGACCTGGTCACGCTGAAATACTTCGGCGGCAACCCGAACGGTCCAGTCAACAGTTGGTGGACGTTCCAGGGCTACAACGGCATTACCACGATTTGCCAGAACGGTTCCTAGTACACGATTGCTGGCCTCCGCCCGCCTCCGCAAGGGGCGGGCTTTTTTCTCGGCCTGTGACTCTCATTGCCGGAGCCGATCAGTGCACGGCCTGCGCCCCGGACTTTCGCCCGACCGTCTTCTTGAGCATGAAGACCAGCGGAATGCAGGCGAAGCAGACCAGGGCCATGTAACGGAAATCGTCGACATACGACCAGAGCCTGGCTTGGGCTGTCACCTGGCCACCGATCAAGGCGTAGGCCTTCTGCATCGACTCCACCGGGCCGTAGCCTTGCGTGTAGAGATACTGTTGCAAAGTGTGCAGCTGGTTCTGCAAGGTAACTCCGCTGGGCGGCAGTGCGCGCACCAGTTCATTCTGATGGAGCTGCTCGTGCCGGGCCACGATGGTGTTCACAAGCGAGATGCCGATGCTGCCGCCTACATTGCGGAAGAGATTGTAGAGTCCGCTGGCGTTTCCGATCTCCTCGTTGGCCAGGCCGGCCACGGCCGTAGTCGAGAGCGGCACAAAAACCGATCCTGATCCAAAGCCACTCAGAATGATGGCCCACAGGAAAGACCACTGGGAGATCTCCAGCGTGACCTGTCCAAAGCGCAAGCTGGCGATGGCGAACATGAGGAAGCCGGCGGCAATCAACCAGCGGTTGTCGATCTTGCTGGTGAGAATGCCGATGATGGGCAGCGCCATGATCGCGCCAATGCCGCGCGGGCTCACCGCCCAGCCTGCCGCATAGGCGGTGTACCCCAGCAGCTCCTGGTAGAACAGCGGCAACAAGGTGATCAGCCCATAAAGGGCGCCTCCAAAGATCCCGATGAGTATGCAGCCGAACAGGAAGTTTCGGTGTCGAAACACGCGTAGATCGACCAGCGGCTTATCATGCGTAAACTCGCGGATGAGGAAGGCGACAAAGCTGATTACCAGCAGCGCCGATGTCCAGCGAATCCAGGTAGCGCCAAACCAATCGTCTTCCTGTCCCTTGTCCAGGATGATCTGCAGCGAACCGAGCCACACCGCCAGCAGTCCCAGGCCGATGCCATCGATCCGGCCCGGCTTGGCATTGCGGATGTAGGGCGGATCTTCCACGAAACGGGTGATCAAAAGAATGGCCAGGATGCCGAATGGAATGTTGATGTAAAACGCCCAACGCCAGGAATAGGCATCGGTCAGATAGCCGCCGAGCGTCGGCCCCAGAACCGGCGCGACGACCACGCCGAGCGCAAACACGGCCAGTGCCGACCCGCGCTTGTCCGGGGGGAAACTCTCCAGCAGAATCGACTGCGACAACGGTTGCAGCGCGCCGCCGCCAGCGCCCTGAACCGCGCGAGCCAGCAGGATCATCCAGAGGCTGGTAGCTGCTCCACACAGAAACGACGACACGGTGAAGATGACAATGCAGGTGACCAGGAAGCGTTTGCGCCCGAACTTCAGCGAGAACCAGGTGCTGGCTGGCAAGACCACGGCGTTCGCCACCAGATAACTCGTCAGCACCCACGTGGCTTCGTCATTGGTGGCGGAGAGGCTTCCGGCGATGTACGGCAGCGCTACCGACGCAATGGAGGTGTCCAGCACCTCCATGAACGTGGCCAGCATCACCGAGATGGCAATCAGCCACGGGCTGGGCGCTGGACGGCTCAGCGAGAAACCCTGCGCACCCGCCACAGTTGTGCTGGCCATCAAACCTTCCTGGCTTTAGAGATTTGCTCCGCCCTGGGGTGGGTGCGGGATGCAGCGGCGCACCGGACTGCGAAAACATTAGAGATGCTTCCGGACCGGCAAACGATTCCCACCTTCCACTGCACCTCGTCCAAAAGTCATGCCCTGCAATCTTCCTTTAACGCAGCGGCCCTCGATCCTCGGACCATGTATCTGCAACCGCCGATTTCCTGGCTGCGATATGATTTCAAACAGTAATCTTAAGGGCTGTTCCTATAGCTGAGCCGGCGTACAACTGTTACTAATCGATTTCATGGGAACCCTGAGCCAGGACTTTCGCTACGGACTGCGGATGTTGCGCAAGAGTCCAGGCTTCGCTATTGCCGCTGTTGTCACGCTCGCTCTGGCCATTGGTGCGATCACTGCGATCTTCTCGGTGGTTTACCCGGTGCTGCTACGTCGTCTGCCCTTTCGCGACCCCGATCAACTTGTAACTGTGGGGGAGGGCTGGCACCAGACGGAGTGCTGCGCGTACTACGCGTCCTATCCCGACTATCTCGACTGGACGCGCAACGCCAGGAGCTTTCAGTCGCTGGCCGGCTACGGCTCCGACGCCTTCACCCTGACCGGCAATGGCGATCCCAAGACCATGTTCTGTGCCATGGTCACGGTTAATTTCTTCTCGACCCTGGGCGTGACCCCGGTGCTGGGGCGCGACTTCGTGGCCGGCGAAGATCTGCCCGAAGGCCCCGGTCCGACGGTCGCGATGCTGAGCTACAGCTTCTGGCGCAGCGAGTTCTCCGGCGACACGAACATCATCGGCCGCGTGCTGCGTCTCGACAACAAGCCCGTCACCGTCGTGGGCGTGTTGCCGCGCGATTTCGAACTCGGCCCCGCCGGCATTCTACCGATCTGGGTGCCGCTGCACCTGAATCCGTTCGAGACCACAGCCCGTGGCGCGCGCTGGTTGAGCGTCATCGGCCGGCTGGCTCCCGGCGTCAGCCTGGAGCAGGCGCGCGCCGAGATGCAGGGCATCAACGCGCAGTTGGCGGCGCAGTACCCGCAGCAGAACGCGGCCATCAAGGTCACGGTTGCTCCCTTGCGCGAGGAGATTGTCGGCAATGTTCGGCCGGTGCTGCTGGTACTGTTTGGACTGGTCAGCTTTGTGCTGTTGATCGCCTGCGTGAACGTCGCCAACCTCCTGTTGAGCCGCTCCATCGATCGCCGGCGGGAGTTCGCAATTCGTATCGCCTTGGGCGCGAGTCAATCCCATATCATTGCGCAGCTGCTGGTCGAGAGCCTGATTCTCTCCCTGGCCGGCGCGGCGATCGGTTTCGCCGGAGCAGCTGTGGGAGTGTCGCTGCTGGTGCGCTCGATCCCCGACTCGCAGCTGGCCGCTATGCCCTACTTGCATGACGTCGGGATCAGCTTCCCGGTGCTTGCCTTCGTTGGCGGCGTTGCCGTCTGCACTGCAATCCTCTTCGGTCTGGGGCCGGGACTCTCCGTGGCGCGCGCGCCCGTCACCAGTGTCTTGAAGGAGGAATCGCGAGGCGGTACCAGCGGTTCGCACAACGTCTTTCGCAACATCCTGGTCATCGTGGAAATTGCCTTCTGCCTGCTGTTTCTGGTGGCCGGCGGATTGATGCTGCAAAGCCTGCGCTCGGTGCTGCGCCAGAATCCCGGCTTCGAGCCGGAACATGTGCTCACCTTCCTGATCAATCTTCCCAGCGCCTCGTATCCCATCTCGAAGCAATGGCCGTATAGCGATCCCAACGGCCTTCGTTTCGCGCACGAATTTCTGGAACGACTGCGCGCCTTGCCCGGAGTACAAGGCGCTTCCGCCACCAGCGGGCTGCCCGTCGCGGAGAATCGCTCCAGTAGCCGCTTTGTCCTGGAAGGCCGCGCCGTCGCCCCCGGCGAAGAAGACGTTGCGACCGCGCGTCGCGTCGACCGCGACTATTTCACGGTCATGAAAATTCCTCTCCTTCGCGGCCGGGTGTTTACCACCTCCGACCGAGCGGGCAGTCCCTGGGTCGCGATGGTGAATCAAGCCTGGGTGAAGCGCTACCTCGCGCCCGGCGAGGAGCCGCTCGGAAAGCGTGTCCGCCTGACCCGCGCTTCCGAAGAACCCTTCCGCGAGATTGTCGGTGTGGTGGGCGATGTCGCTGAGGACAACCTGGCTGTGCCTCCGCCTCCAGCGATGTATTTTTCCATCGACCAGGATTCCGGCAATGCCGCCTATCTCAACTATGTGGTCCGCACCGGCGGGGATCCTGCCGCGATGCTGGCGGCGGCGCGGTCCACCTTGCGCTCGCTCGATCCGCAGTTGGCCTTCTTGCAGCCGCAGACGATGGAAGAGTACGTGGATCGCTCGCCAGCGGTTTTCCTGCGCCGTTATCCCTTCTACCTTATCGGAAGTTTCGCCGCGCTGGCACTGGTTCTGTCGATCGTCGGGCTTTACGGGCTGATGTCGTACTCGGTTCGGCAACGCACGCGTGAGATCGGGATTCGCATGTCGCTCGGGGCTCAGCCCAACGACATTTTGAAACTCATGATCCGTCAGGGTGTGATGGTCGCTGTCCTGGGCGTGGGCGTTGGCTCGATGTTGTCCGTCCTGCTCGCCCTGGTGCTGTCGCGAGTCCTCGCCAGGGTGCTCTACGGCGTCAGCTCCACCGACTGGCTCATCTTCACCAGCGTGTCGCTGCTGCTGTTGTTCATCGCACTGACCGCCTCCTATATTCCCGCGCGGCGCGCGACGCAGGTCGATCCCATGGTCGCGCTCCGCAATGAATAGCCTCGGCGGTTGACCGCTTCCGGCAGCGCGCTTACGCTATCGCCATGACACTTTCCGCACGCAATCAACTTAGCGGGACCATAGAGTCGGTGACCCTGGGCGACATCATGGCGCATATTGTCGTGCGCATTGGCGAGCAGCAGGTCGAGAGCATCATCACTCGTGCCAGCGCCGAAGCCATGGGTTTGAAGAAGGGCGACTCGGTTCGTGCCATCGTGAAGTCAACCGAAGTCATGATTCAGAAAGACTGAGCCATCGCTCTCACTCGGTTTTGCTGCGGCGGGAACACTCGTTGCCGGGCGTGCCCCGAGGCCATTCCTCCCTAAGAGGACAGTTTAGGCCGATTCCGCCGGTGCCATGCGGTACACTGCATTTCTCTCATGGCCAGCGACGACTTCGGTTTCACTCCCGCCGAGCTGCGCAAACTGCGCAGCCTGAAAGATCCTTACGGCATACAACGCTACCTCGATGCCCTGCCGTATCACCTTGCCGACACCGCCTGGTCGCCGCGCAAGGTGTTGCGCGAGAACACAGCGCACTGCTTCGAAGGCGCCATTTTCGCCGCCGCCGCGCTGCGCGCCAATGGCTATCCGCCGCTCATCGTCGACTTCGAGGCCGAACATGATACCGACCACGTCCTCGCTCTTTATCGTGTGAAGGGACGTTGGGGGACGATTGCCAAGTCCAACTACACCAGCTGCCGTTATCGCGAGCCGGTCTACCGCTCGCTGCGCGAACTGGCCATGAGCTACTTCGATACCTATTTCAACCTGCGCAAGCAGCGCACCCTGCGCACCTTCTCGCGGCCGGTGAACCTGAAGCGCTTCGACGATCAGCAGTGGATGACCACCGACAAGCCGATCTGGTTCATCGTCTATTACCTGCTGGAGATTCATCACTACAAGCTGCTGTCGCGTGCGATGGTGAAGCGCCTGCACCGCGTGGATGAGCGGACATTTAAGAGCGAGACTCTGGGCAAGGCGTATAAGGCTCCACGAAACCCCGCTTGAACTCCGTCTGGCGACGTAACCCCTCCCCCCGGTTCCCAATATTGATTCTAGAGATTTTAGACTATGATATTGAAAACATTGGACTTGCTGTTGCCCGAAGGAAAAAGCCTGTTAGGGAAAATGAAGGTAACCGACGTTCTCGCAATGGAAATCCACGCGAATCCGATCAGGAGACCTGTTCGCTCTACGCTCTCAGGATCGACATGTACTGCTGCCACGGTCCCACTTCGTGGCAGTATTGTTTGGCGATGATGCGCGCCATCTGCGAGATGTGCGACTGGTCGTGTACCACCCAGGAGGAAATCAGCTGGCCCAGGGTCACCGGCCCGAGCTCGGGGTGAGTTCCCCGCCGTACGAAGTCCTCCGGGCTGAGGTTTAGCCCCTGCAGAATGGCGACATTCTCCGCGCGCATGAAAGCGAACTGATCGAGCAGCGCGCCGATCGGCCGTGACTGGTCCTCGCGAAATTGCGCCGAGCGGTCGAAGGGCTCGAAGGCCTGTTTCTCGCCGTGCTCCAGGATGATACGCACGCGCGGAATCCAGTCGGTCAGCTCGCCGTGGATGAGGTGCCCGACCACGTCGTAGGTGCTCCACGTGCCGCCGCCCTCGGTGCACTTCAGCCAACATTCGGGAATGCCGGCCACCATGGCGGAGACGGTTGCGGGAGTCTGTCGCAGGATCTGTGTTGCTTCGGCAAGTTTCAGCTGCATAGCGTCCTCGGTCAGCAGGGACAAGTGTCTGGAATCTTTTCGGAGCCGGCGTTCCGCCGGCGCGACCTGGTGTTCAGGACGTGTGGCAAAGCTATCGGTTAGATATACGGCGGCGGGCGGGGAAAGTTCCAGCGCGCGTTCCGAAATCGGGAGATGGCTAAGCAGGGTTGCAGCACCCTGACTTGTCACTCGCCAGGGCGGCAGGGATCACTGACAAACTGTCGGGATCGTGCCAACTTTGCAGGGCGCTGTTTCTGCGCCACGGAAACAAAGGGGACCAAAATGCGGATTACGAAGCTGCTTTCAATTTGCCTATGCTGCCTGATAGCAGTGCCGGCAGCTTGGGGTCAAACAGCGAACAACCAGGCCCACTCTGGCATCCTGGGATACCTCGACCCGCAAACCGGGGCCTTCCGTCCTGCTCCGCAAGTGATCGCCGCAGAAGACGAAGAGCCGATGCTAACCACCGAAACGGGAACGATAAAAGTTACTCTCACGATTACCGTCAAGACCACCAGCCTCACCAACTTTACGTGCACGGCTACCACTTTTGTTATGGACAATCTAAGCGGTAGCCCCGTTACCTACACCGAGAGCAATACGGTGGCTGCCACAGGAAGCGGCAGCACCAGGACATGCACGCTGAAGATACCTTACAGCTGGGCCTTGGCGACGTCGTCCAGCGACACGATGTCCACCAGCTATACGGTTGAGGGAACCACAGGCACAAGTGGACTGCCGCAGCGCACTGCTAGCCGCTCTCCGCTCGACGCACGCAGAGTTCCGTCGAATGGGACGACTACCACGTTATCGGCCGCCGTCACGATCTAAGCTTGCTGATGCGGTTCGCGAATGGGGCGAGAGCCAATCATGGCCCGCCCTTTTCATTTTCCGCAGAGGGATCATACCCGGATTGGTCGGGACGGGCAGATTTGAACTTGAGCCGTTTTGCAGGCGTGAGCGAAGCGGGAGCCTGTTGGCGAAGTCCCGAGCGTAGCGAGGGATCACACGCGGAATTGGTCGGGACGGGCAGATTTGAACTGCCGACCCCTCGCACCCCAAGCGAGTGCTCTACCAGGCTGAGCCACGTCCCGACTGGGGCGAGGAATCCGGTCCGTGCGGGCCGGCGGGGTTTCGAGGTCACACTCAGTTTATCACTCCGGCGCGGGACTTCGCCGCACGGAATCGCCATCGTCACACCGGCGCGATCCGCATGCTCAGGTCGACGGCCGCGACCGAGTGGGTCAGCGCTCCCACCGAGATGAAGTCAACACCGGTTTCGGCGTAGGCGCGAATGTTCTCCAGCGTAATTCCGCCGGAGGCTTCCAGGGGCACCGGCTGCTCGAGTTTGCGCACCCGCTCCACCGCCTGGCGCACCTGCTCGGGCGACATGTTGTCCAGCAGGACAGCCTCGGCGCCATGCTCCAGCACGAGGTCGAGCTCCTCCAGCGAACGCACCTCGATCTCCACCATCTCCGAGCCGCGGCGGTTGCGCAGCGCGCGTTCCAAGGCCGGAACCACGCCGCCGGCCAGCGCAATGTGGTTATTCTTGATGAGCACGCCGTCGCTCAGATCAAGCCGATGATTGTGGCCGCCGCCGCAGGTCACGGCATATTTGTCCAGCATGCGCAGCCCGGGCGCGGTCTTGCGCGTGTCGAGGATGATGGTCTTCGTTCCCGCGACCGCATCGACATACTTGCGGCTGAGCGTGGCGATGCCGCTCATGCGCTGCATGATGTTGAGGATGACACGCTCGCAGGAGAGAATGACGCGCGCGTTGTGCACGATCACCGCGACGGACTGGCCCTTGCGCAGGCGGACGCCGTCGAAGATCTCCGTGTGCCGCGTGACCTCGGGATGTGAGGTGACCGCGCCGTCCAGCACGGCGAAGACATCAAGGATGCGATGGATGCAGCCGACGCCGGAGAGCACGCAATCCTGCTTGGCCACAATGGTGGCCGAGGCGCGCTGGTTGGCGTCGATGCAGGCGTAGGAGGTGGCGTCGCGCGTGGCGCGGTCCTCCAGCAGCGCGTTTTCCAGAATGGCGGTGATGCGGCGCGATGTCCAGTCCATAGTTCTTTGAAAGGGCACGGCCTCAGCCGTGGCGTCGTCGTTTTTCAGCCCGCAGGGCGGAACAATCGTAGCCCAGCACGTGAGTGCTGGGTTGCTGTGATTTAGATTCCAACAGTCCCTTCAGGGACGACACAATCGTATGCCGTCCCTGAAGGGACTCCGCACGTATGCTTGAAGCTCTCCCAGGACTGACGTCCTGGGCTACGATTGTTCCGCCCTGCGGGCTGATTGCCGACCGCTCGGCCAATCTCAAACTGGGAATCCCGCTGCGGTTCCGGGTGAAGGAGGCGGACGCAAAGGTTCGTTCTACCAATCGCTCGACTCACTGCTTCACCAGGTCCAATTCATCCAGCGCCGTCTTGATCTTTTCGATCAGCACTTCCACTTCCGCCTTGCGCTTCTTCAGCCCCTCAACCACCTTGGCCGGGGCCTTCGCCAGAAACGCTTCATTTCCCAACTGCGCAAGGGCACGCGCCATTTCGCCGTTCAGCTTCGTCAGTTCCTTGTTCAGCCGATCGCGCTCGGCACCGACATCGATCTTGCGCTCATACACCACGCGGACATCGAAGCGCGCCGTGCTGCGCGCGCCCGCGGCCTTCGCCAGCGATCCCTCGACGAAGGTAATGCGCTCGACATTCGCCAGCCGCTCCACCGCGCCACGATTCCGCTCGATCAGTGCGTGGACGTCGTCAGTCGCGTGAACCTCGATCGGCAGCTTCTGTTTCTGCTCGACCTTCAGCTCTGCGCGGATATTGCGCACGCTGACGATCAGGTCCTGCAGGATCGCCATCCCGGTTTCAGCGTCACCATTGATCTGCGCCGGATCGGCCTCGGGATAGGCAACCAGCGCAATCGACTTCGCCGGCGGCCGGCCGTCATAGACCGCGTGCCACAGCTCTTCGGTGATAAACGGCATGAACGGCGACAGCATCCGCAGCGCGCCTTCGAAGATGCTGATCAGGTTGCCGAAGGCCGCCCGCGCCTCATCGCGGTTTTCGGATGCCAGCCGCGGCTTGATCAGCTCCAGATACCAGTCACAGTACTCGCCCCAGAAGAAGTGATAGACCACGTGCGCGGCTTCGTGGAAGCGGTAGCTGTCGAGCGCCTGGTGGATCTCCTGCGCCACGCGGTTGAAGCGCGAGAGAATCCAGCGGTCTTCCAGGGTCTGAGTGCGAAAGCCCTTAACTCCCATAGTGTGGGATGTATCACTATGTAAGACTCCATCACTATTGGGTGCCCCGCCCTTCCCGCCTTCGGTTGGCGGAGAGGGTGGGCCGAAGGATGTCTTGAACTCGCTCAGCGACCACACCCCGGCCTCCTGCGCCTTGTCCACGTTCATGAACAGGAAGCGGGCGGCGTTCCAGATCTTGTTGGCGAAGGCGCGATAGCTTTCAGTGCGGCTTTCGCTGAAGGCAATATCGGTTCCGGGCGCGGCCATGGCCGCCAGCGTGAAGCGCACCGCATCAGTGCCATACTTCTCGATGATCTGGATCGGGTCCATCACGTTGCCCTTGGTCTTCGACATCTTCTGGCCCTCGGCGTCGCGCACCAGGGCATGAATGTAGACGGTGCGAAAGGGAATGTCGCCATGCCGGAAGCCGCGCATGAAGTGGCAGTTCATCATGATCATGCGCGCGACCCAGAAGAAGAGGATGTCGAAGCTGGTGATCAGCAACGACGTAGGATAGAACGCCTCCAGCTCCGGCGTGCTTTCCGCCGGCCAGCCCAGCGCCGAGCATGGCAGCAACCCCGACGAGAACCACGTGTCGAGCACGTCGCTGTCCTGCTCCAGCGGACCGCCGCACTTGGAGCACTGCGTGGGTGCCTCGCGCGCGACGATGATCTCGCCACAGGCTTTACAGTGCCACGCCGGAATACGATGTCCCCACCACAGCTGGCGCGAGATGCACCAATCGTGAATGTTGCGCATCCACTCGAAGTACGTCTTGCTGTAGTTCTCGGGAACAAACTTGATGTCGCCGCGCTCGACCACTTCGATGGCGCGGTCGGCCAGCGGCTGAATCTTGACGAACCACTGTGTCGACAGACGCGGCTCGACGATCGTCTTGCAGCGATCGCATTTGCCCAGAGGCACGACGTAGTCCTTGCTGCCGACCAGGAAGCCGCCGGCCTCGAGATCCTCCAGCACCTTCTGCCGCGCCTCGAAGCGATCGAGCCCGCGATAGGGCCCGGCGTTTTCGTTCATCTGCGCCGTCTCGTTCATCACGTCGATCTGTGGCAGGTTGTTGCGCAACCCAGCCTCGAAGTCGTTGGGATCGTGCGAGGGTGTGACCTTCACCGCGCCGGTGCCGAACTCGGGGTTGGCGAGGATGTCGTCGGTGATAATCGGGATCTCGCGATTCATCAGCGGCAGCAGAACACTCTTGCCATGCAGATGTCGGTAGCGTTCGTCGGCGGAGTTCACCGCGACGGCGGTGTCGCCCAGCATCGTCTCCGGGCGCGTGGTGGCGACCACAATGTATTCGTTCTTGCTCCCGATGACCGGATAGCGGATCTCCCAGATCTTGCCCGGCGTCTCGTCGTGCACTACTTCCAAATCGGAGACCGCGGTGATGCAGCGCGGGCACCAGTTCACGATGTACTTGCCGCGGTAAATCAGCCCTTCTTCGTAGAGGCGGACAAAGGCTTCGCGCACCGCATGCGACATGCGCTCATCCATGGTGAAGTACTCGCGCGACCAGTCGACCGAAGCGCCCAGCCGCTTCATCTGGTCGAGGATGGCGCCACCGTAATGCTGCTTCCAGTCCCACACGCGCTCGATGAAAGCCTCGCGGCCCATCTCGCGGCGGTTCTTGCCCTCGCTGGCGAGCTGCCGCTCCACCATCATCTGGGTGGCGATGCCGGCGTGGTCAGTGCCGGGCAGCCACAGTGTCAGAAAGCCCCGCATGCGATGCCAGCGGATGATGACGTCCATCTCCGTCTGGTTCAGCATGTGGCCCATGTGCAGCCGGCCGGTGACGTTGGGCGGCGGCAGGATCAGGGTGAAGACCGGCTGCCGCGAACCGGGGCCCCCGGCGAGTCCCGCATGTGGACCCGCTGGGGTGGAAGAATCGGCCGGCGGGGTCTCCACGTGGAAGAGCTTTTCCCGCACCCAGTACTCGGCCCAGCGCGGCTCGATGGCGCCCGGTTCATAAGCCTTGGGGAGATCGTGAGGCATTTCTTCTCAGAATTCGGAGAATCGAACTTCGATCTTAACGGAGCAGGAAAAAAAGGGTCAAACGGCGACAGGGTAGTATCGTGCGGGAAAAATTGGGCTACGGAGTAAAGAGGGTGGGGTAACACCGAGTACAGCCAACGGTGGAAGAAGATTCTTGTCGCTCCACGTTGAACTTTCTCGTACTATAATCGCGCAACCATGCACCGCGCTTACGCCATGGCGAAGAACCCCGCTTCTATCGGGGGCCTGCCCCGCAGCCAGCGCAGCGACAAAGTAGAGCGCGACGCCGTGAGCATGGCGCGAAAAGCGTCTTCATCGTTGCGGCCCTCCCAAATAAACCTGCCCCGTTCCGGGCCTTTGCCTGCAGCCACCCGCAGCCAGTTCGAGGGAGCCTTTCACTGGAACTTTTCAGACATACGCGTTCACGCCGCGGACGAGGCGACGCGCGCTGTTAACGCGCGCGCCTTCACCTACGGGCGCGACATTTATCTTGGTGAGGACGGCCGCCGCGTCGATGTGCTGGCACACGAGTTGAGCCACGTCGTGCAGTACGAGAGCCATGCCGCTCCACTAATGCTGATGCGCGACGAGGGCAAAGATACGTTCTACATCCGCCAGGTCACAGGCGACGATGCCAAGAAGTATCTCGACCAGGTCGATGCCGAACTTCCGAAGATGGAAGCCGAAGTTCAGAACTTGCCGAAGAGCCCGGAGAACGACGACATGAAAGGGGCCGTGGCGAGGCTGAAGGCCATTCGGGCGGCTGACCGGGTGACCGTCTGGGAGACCAGGGGAGCGAATGATTTTGCCAGCTACCACGCGGCGACGGACGAGATCAGGTTGCACAAAGACAAACTGATTCAGGCCAGCGGTCACAACCTTATGCATGAGGCCATTCACGCCCTGCACGCCAGCAAGTTCCCGAAACTGGCTAAGGCCTACGGCGCTGCGATGGGAAAGAATCTGCCGTTGTCGAGCCCACAAACAGGACAATTTCTGAAGTGGAAGGCATGGACCGAGTATTGGGCCTATCACCGAACGGCGGAGTTCGACAACGTGAATCGATCTGCGGAGAACAAGCTGGATCCGCATAAAATTGCCACGGAAAATAAGGATTTCCGGGCTGCATGGGCGGAGGCGCGCAAAGTGGACAACAAGTTCGTGCCGTGGGAATGGACCCCTCCCAAGAACTGACTACAGGTAGCCGAATTTTCCCCGCTAGATACCATCCAGCAAAGGGCGCGCGGGCTTGCCATCGGCGCGAATCCGATTGCGTCCTGTCGCCGCCGCGGCGTACATTGTCAGCGCTGTCCAATCCCACTTCAGGAGCGTGCCATGGGATTCATCGCCTGGATCATCGTTGGGCTCATTGCGGGCTGGCTGGCGGGCGTAGTGATGAAGGGTGGCGGTTACGGCATCATCGTCGACATCATCCTCGGCATTCTGGGCGGCATCATTGGCGGCTGGGTCTTTCGCGCGCTCGGCATCTGGCCGGGCGGCGGGATGCTCGGCGCTATCATTGTCGCTTTCGTCGGCGCGGTGATTCTGGTCGGCATCACCCGGCTGATCAAGCGAGCCTGACCGCGCCGCCAAAATCCTGAAGGTCTCGCCGGGACTCTGGGGCGAACGCCGATCACGCCATCGCTTCTTCGGCACCTTATCATTTGACGCCCACGGCGTCCGTTCCCGTATGATTTAGTCTCACCCGGATGCGAAGCCGCAGGAATATCGTGTGGGCAGCCGTCGCGATCATCATCATCGCCGGCGGCATCGTGACCGCAATCCTGCTGCGCAGCCGCGCTGCTCCCGATGCAGTGCGCCTGCTGCCTGAGTCGGACGCGGTGCTCTACATCAACTTCGAGCCCATCCGTCTGCTCACCGACCTCGGCAAGAACCCGCCCAAAGAGCGCGATCCGCAATATGAGGATTTCGTCCGCCAGACCGGCTTCGAGTTTGAGCGCGATCTGGATCGGGCGGCTCTGGCCATCCACTACGGCGTGGCTGGCGGCAAGGGCACGCCCGCCGAGAACCGTTACAGCGAGATCCTGCAAGGCCGCTTCGACAGCGTGCGCGTCAGCGCTTACCTCAACAAGATCGCGACCAAAGTTGAGCACTATCAGGATTACGACATCTACGCCATCCCCATCGAGGACCGCACGGTTCGCATCGCGCTGCTCGGCATCGACATCGCGGCGGCATCGAACGTCGACGACCCGATCGCGATTCACGGCATGATCGATCGCTACCGGCAGGCGGCGCTGCCCTTCGCCGGGCCGTCATTGGTGGGCGAGTATTACCGGCGCGTGCCGCTGGGCAGCATCGTCTGGACGATTGCCCGGCCGCCGGCCGCCAGTGTGGCGCAGGATCACGGCGAGTTGCTGGTTCCGGGCGACTGGAGCGGGCTGTTGCCGCGCGATAGCGTGGTCATCGCCTCGGCGCGCCCTTTGAACGAAGTGCGCCTTCGCGCCGACGTCATCACCAACAGCGAGGCCCAGGCGCAGAAGTTTACGGAACAAGCCAGCACCTACCTTGCTCTATTCAAGTCGCTGGAGATTTCCCTCGATACCGGCGGCCCCGACAAGGATGTGAAGGCGGCCTTCGACAGCCTGGAAGTTCACCAGGACAAGAGCGAGGCCGTGCTGACGGCGCAAGTGCCGTACGCCTTCTTCAAGAAGGTGCTGAGCGCACCACCGGTCGAACTGGCGCCGGCACCACAGCAGCCTGCCACTTCCAACAAGTAGCTTCACCGCCGAGACACAACGGCACAGAGTCCCCCGGACACGGCGACGGCCGTGGGCGCGCCGTGGTCGCTGTGGTGAACGAAACTTGCCGAGGAAGAGTCCTACGCCTTCGGCGTCATTCCCAGCTGCGCGAAGGTCATGCGCAGGAACTTGTGCGGGTTGACCGGGGTGTCGTGGATGCGGACTTCGTAGTGCAGATGGGGGCCGGTACTGCGGCCGGACAACCCGACATAGGCGATGACCTGTCCTTTGTGGACGCTCTCACCGTCGGCGACAGCGAAGCCTGACAGGTGGCCATAGCGGGTGGAGACACCGTTACCGTGGTCGATCTGCAGCATGCGGCCGTAGCCGTTGTAGAAGTCGGCGTAGGTGACGATGCCGTCGGCCGGAGCCAGCACGGGCTGGCCGTAGCTGCAGGAGATATCGACGCCGGAGTGGAAGGCGCCTTCACCGTTGAACGGGTCGATGCGTTCGCCGAACGCTCCCGTGATGGGGCCGATCACCGGCCACAATGTGGGGGCCGTCGTCGCGTCTGCCCATTCGGAGAGTGAGGTGTTGCGGGTCAATCCCATGCTTAAGCCGGCGGTTGCCGAGCCGTTCAAGGCTGAGTTCCGCAGCGCGTAGAGCTGGTCCATGGAATACTTCACTTCTTCGGCCTGCTCCGGCCCTTCGGTCGCCTTCAGCAGCTTGGAGTTGGGCTTCAAACCGTAGATGACGGAGACTTCGTTGGCCAGCGATCCCAGCGAGGCGACCTGGATGTCCTTCTCGCGATTCACCTGCTCCAGTTGCTGGTAGCGCGTCTGCAGCGCCTTCTTCTCCGAGCGCAACTGATTGAAGCTGGCCACCTTCCACAGCATGCGCGTGTAGGAGCCCGCCATGCCCGTAATGGTGAACATGCCGATCATGGCGCCGGCTAGAAACACGTATAGATAGTGAATTGGGATGGGGATCTTTCGTAGCTGGCCTTCCGCATCGCGGGCTACGAACAGAATATAAAAGCGTTTTCGCAAGCTCTGACCCTCGTATTAATCGTTCCGGGGAGCGACCGCAGGAACTATGAAAAACCGGAACGTTAAGCCTTGCTGGTCCGAACCGCTTACTTCGGGATACCTTTGGAACGCCGTGGGCTTTCGGCTTTCCTACCGGCAGAATGTGTGGCTCTTCGGCCGGTGCTCGGCTGGAATTAAATTAAATGACATCAAACCGTAACAGAGTGGAACGCTCGTGTCAACGAAATAGGCCGGGCGGAATACAACTAAAGTACTGTAAATAATAACGATAGCGTGTGATGCAGCGCACAGACCTTCGGTTTGGCGCGAGGAGCGATGGCGTGGGTGCCCAAGGTCTCGGGCTTTTCGAGATCGGGGAAAGACTTGCGACAGGCCGCGGCGTGCGCCGCCTATTCTTCTCGACGCCTGTTTCGCCGGCAACACTTTATAGTTAAGACAATGCCGCTCAAAGAGAAGCTTCTGATCGACCGAATCCGTCGCACCGCCTCGAGGCTGCGCGGCCCGGGCTTACTCGGCATCGGCGACGACTGCGCTGTCCTTCCGCTTCCTCGCGGCCACCAGGCGCTCGTCACCACTGATTTCAGCCTGGAAGGGGTTCACTTTCGCCGCGAATGGCATCCCCCTGACGCCGTGGGATACCGCTGCCTGGCCCGCGGCCTCAGCGACATTGCCGCCATGGGCGGCATCCCGCGGGCGGCGTTTCTCTCGCTGGCGCTTCCTCCCGAGCTGTCGCAGAAATGGGTGGATGAGTTTGTCGCCGGATTGCTGAAGCTGGCCAGGCGGCATTCCGTCACCCTCGCCGGCGGGGACACAGCGCAGTCGCCCGACGGCGTGCTGGCCGACATAGTGGTACTGGGCTCCGTTCCCAGCGGGAAGGCTATCTTGCGCTCAGGAGCGAAGCCGGGCGATCTGCTCTACGTCACCGGCACGCTGGGCGCGGCGACGGCGGCGCTGGAGCGCCTGCGCGCCGGCGAGAAGCTGCGGCCGAAATCGCATCTCAAACACTTCTATCCCGAGCCGCGGTTGGCCGTCGGACAATTTCTGCGCGAGAAGAAGCTGGCGTCGGCGATGATCGACATCAGCGACGGCCTGTCGACCGATCTGGGGCACATCTGCGAGGAGAGCGGCGTGGGAGCGGTGGTCTACGCCGAAGCTGTGCCGATTGCCGTGCGAAGCTCCGACAGCGAGGGACTCGTGTCAGGGCACGAGTTCACTCGTGCCGAATCGAATTCGCGAAAGATCACGGGGAAAGAGTCGTCCGGCACGACTGGAAGTCGTGCCCTGACACGAAGCAAAGAAAGCCGCGAGCGAGCCCTTGCTCTGGCCCTGCACGGCGGCGACGAGTACGAGCTGCTCTTCACCGCGCCGCCCAATCGTGGCATCCCGAAAGAGATTGCCGGCGTGCCTATCACGCGCATCGGCGAAATCCTTCGCGGGCGGGAGGTCCGGCTGGCCACCCCGGACGGACGAACGCAACCTCTCACGCCCGCCGGCTGGCAGCACTTCGGGTAAACAAGACGACAGGAGATCCTGCCGGCTATTAGGGAGACTCTGATTAAGTGCGACTTTGAAAGGGACCACCTTTAGGCGGTCCGCAAGGTGCAGGAAATAGAGATGGCTTTAGCCGCTGAGGGCCGCGCCGTCGACTTAATCAGAGCTTCCTTAGCAGTCAGCCCGTGGGACGCCTGACTCGTGCCATTATGTTTCCAAGGAGCTGTGATGAACCGCAATCTTTTCCTCCACCAGCTGGAATACTTCAGTAAAGTGCAAAAGACTATGAACGCGATACTGCAGATGTATTCGTCTTCAGCCGCTCGGCGCTTGACGCTCGCTCTGGTTGCTTTCGCTCTGCTGCCAGTCGCCTGCGAAGGGCAAAAAATCAAGGTGGAGTTCGACAAGAATCTGAACTTCGCTAATTTTCGGACGTTTGCCTTCGCGCCACACGGCGCCGTTTCCCGTCCCATGCTGGTAGCTGCCATTGCCGGGGCGATCGAGGAGGAATTGACTGCCCGCGGGCTTCACAAGGACACTGTGCATCCGGACCTCTACATTCAGATGTATGGCGGCGTAGACTCGGACACGGCGGTCACCTATTCCGACCTTTACAGCGGATATTCAGGAGGGATACCTCCCTTCGACCAGAGCTTCTTGATTTGGGGTGCTGTTCCCGGAGTAACCACTACCGCGGTCGTGCACAAAGGCCAGCTCATCGTTGATCTTATTGATGCCAGAGAGAGGAAGATTGCGTGGCGAGGAATCGCAAACGAAAAGCTGAGCGAAAGTAGAAAGAAGGTCGTGGGCCAGGTCAACACCATCGTCGAAAAGATGTTCCAGAAATACCCGGTTCCGAGAAGAGATCGGTAGGCGCCGCTTCCCGCATCCAGCAAACATGCTCCAAGGCCGTAATCAGCGGCCTTGATCGGACTGAGAATCGGCTTTCCCACAAGTATCATCGTCACATCATCCGGTGATCGGGCCAACCCAGCTTCCCACTGCGGGGGCTGTTTATAATCCCTCCCATGAATCTGGAACAGAAACTGGCGGAGTTGAAGCGCCGCGACTCGCTGGCCGAAGCCGGCGGCGGTGAAGCACGCCGTGCGCACTATCACAAGCAGGGCAAGATGTCGGCGCGCGAGCGCATCGAGTTCCTGCTCGACGAAGGCACCTTCGAAGAGACCGACAAGCTGGTCACCCATCGCTGCTCCGACTTCGGCATGGAGCAGCAGAAGTATTACGGCGACGGCTTCCTCACCGGCTACGGCCGCATCGAAGGCCGCCTGGTCTTCGTCTTCGCGCAGGACTTCACCGTTTTCGGCGGCTCGCTGTCGGAAACCAACGCGGCAAAGATCGTCAAGATCATGGATATGGCGATGCGCGTGGGCGCGCCCGTGGTCGGTCTGAACGACTCGGGTGGCGCGCGCATCCAGGAAGGCGTGATGTCGCTGGCCGGCTATGCCGACATCTTCCTGCGCAACGTGCTGTCGTCGGGCGTGGTGCCGCAGATCTCGGCCATCATGGGCCCGTGCGCCGGAGGCGCCGTCTATTCGCCCGCCATGACCGACTTCATCCTGATGGTGCAGAAGACCTCGTACATGTTCATCACCGGCCCGGACGTCATCAAGGCGGTGACGCACGAGGAGGTGACGAAGGACGAGCTGGGCGGCGCGATGACGCACAACGAGAAGTCGGGGGTGGCGCACTTCATGGCGCACGACGATGCCGAGTGTCTCAGTATGGTGCGCGAGTTGCTTAGCTTCATGCCGTCGAACAATCTCGAAGACCCGCCGCGCAAGCCGTGTACCGATCCCATCGACCGCGCCGACGAGAAGCTCGACAGCATCGTGCCGGCCGAATCGAACCAGCCCTATGACATCAAGGACGTCATCAACACCGTGGTCGACGACAGCTACTTCTTCGAGGTGCAGGAGCATTACGCGAAGAACATCGTCATCGGCTTTGCGCGGCTGAACGGCAAGCCGGTGGGCATTGTCGCCAACCAGCCGGCGTTTCTGGCGGGCGTGCTCGACATCAACGCCAGCATCAAGGGCGCGCGCTTCGTGCGCTTCTGCGACTGCTTCAACATTCCGCTGATTACGTTTGAAGACGTGCCCGGCTTCCTGCCCGGCACGCAGCAGGAGTACGGCGGCATCATCACGCACGGCGCCAAGCTGCTGTTCGCATTTTCGGAGGCGACGGTGCCGAAGATCACCGTCATCACGCGCAAAGCTTACGGCGGCGCGTATTGCGTCATGGCGTCGAAGCACATTCGCACCGACGTGAACTACGCGTGGCCGACGGCCGAGATCGCGGTCATGGGGCCGGAGGGCGCAGTGAACATCGTTTACCGGCGCGAGCTGGAGAAGTCGAAGAGCCCGGATGCCGATCGGCTGGCGAAGATCGAAGAATTCCGCGAGCGCTTTGCGAATCCGTATGTTGCCGCCGAGCGTGGATATCTGGATGCAGTGATCCGTCCGCGCGACACGCGCCGCAAGCTGATCCAGGCGCTGGAGATGCTGGAGAACAAGCGCGATAAGAACCCGCCCAAGAAGCATGGGAATATACCGCTGTAGGAAGCTGTCAGCCGTCAGCTATCAGCCCCGCCCGCATTCGGCTGGGGCGGCGGGGCAATGCCGGCGCCTTGTGAATTCCATGTGGGAATCGTGTGCGATCTGCACCCGGCTCTGACCGAGGCAGAGGTTCGCGAAAATTTTTCTAGCGCAGAAATCCCCAATGTTCATGCGGCTTCGGAGCCATCGCACAGATTTCGTCGCTAAAGTTGTAGACTTGGGGTTGCGCCCGGCGTGCGATCTCTGGTATAAAAATGAAGTCAGCAAGAGGCGAGTTTGGTGTCTGTGTCGGTGCGAGTTTTGCATCGCAGGACGGGATTAGACATCAAATGATGAAAGCCTTGCAGTAGGCTGCCCCGGCCACGGGGCTGGATGTCGGGGACAGAGTTCTCCGGCGGGTTAGCGGGAATCGCGGAACCTCCAGTACAAGATCTTTTATCAACTTCGAACGCTCCGGTGCCTTTGCGCGCTTGAAACTTGTGCCGAGGCAGGCCGGAGCGGCATACTGCGCGTTTTCGCATTCTTTGCGCTTCGCAGCGGCAATGTGACTCGGCATTTGGCGCTTGGCAATCAGCGGTTAGCCAAGGCAAGAAAACTAAATGCTAAGTGCTGACTGCTAAGTGCCGCAGTTCCCGGTGCTCCCCGTAACCAGTGAGGTTCTCGGGTTGACAGCACGGGAAACGGCGTAGTATGTTTGAAAGGTTTCGAGGACGATGGCTCGAATCGCAGGATTCGTGTCGTCAAATCCGAAGCGGCCGCCCAGTGCGGACCTGCAGCGGATCTTTGACAAAAAGTTGAACGTGCCAGTCGTGTGAATTCGTTCGAGTTAAGTTCGAGCGATCTCACATATTTTCCGCCGTCATGCTTCGGCATGGCGGTTGTCTGCCGACCTCCGTTGGCAGGCATTTTCAGGTTTCAAACGAGAGTTTGATCCTGGCTCAGAATCAACGCTGGCGGCGTGCCTAACACATGCAAGTC
>Ga0335081_10001027_pt1 | contig 44791 bp, 32 predicted proteins | sample Lox_Sample_35_FD_206713 | JGI IMG/M metagenome (GOLD analysis project Ga0335081, IMG submission 206713) | Soil microbial communities from Loxahatchee National Wildlife Refuge, Florida, United States - Lox_Sample_3.5 | ecosystem: Environmental > Terrestrial > Soil > Wetlands | place: USA... | reverse complement strand
GTGAGCGAAAACGGCAGCCCGTCGAGCAAATACGACGGGTCGCTCCACATGAACTTGTAACCCTCAAGACCGAGATCGAAATCGAAGATGCGCCCGGCGGCGAAACTGTGGGCGAGGCCCGCGCCGACCACGGTTGTGCTGACCAGCGTCAGCAGCAGCAGCAGAGCATGCAGCCAGTAGCGATGCCGCGGATGAATCCGCTCCGCGGCCAGAATATCGAACACGCCGCCCTCAAGCGGACGCGTCGCAGCCGGCAGGTGAGGATAGCCGTCGGTGGACAAGTTCGAGCTACTGCAAGGTTTGCAGTTCCTTCCCGGGCTTGAACCGCACCGCTTTTCCGGGAGGAATCGCGACCTCGGCGCCGGTCCGAGGATTGCGGCCGATGCCGGTTTTCCGCGGGCGCACGTTGAAAATTCCAAAACCGCGCAGCTCGATCCGTTCGCCCTTGCCGAGAGCGCGTTTCATGCTTTCAAACACGATCTCCACGGCCATCTCGGCTTTCGTCTTGGTGATCCCCGTCCGGTTGACCACTTCGTTGATGATATCCAGTTTGATCAATGCCGTTCCTCCTTGTCGTTGGCCCGCGACCGCACCGAAACTTCATGATAGGATTGGAGTTAGTCAGGTGTCAAGCGCGGCGCTCCCTAATCCGGTGTCTTCCATCGCGTTTCGCCGCGCCTGCGGCCTGTTCGCGACGGGAGTGGCGGTGCTTACCACGCGCGCCGAAGACGGCGCGCCGCACGGAATCACGGTCAATTCCTTCTGTTCGTTGTCATTAAATCCACCGCTGGTGATGGTCGCGGTGGCGCACGACTGCACCTTTCTCGCGCACTTTTTGAATTGCCGCTTTTACGCGATCAACATTTTGCGCGAAGACCAGCGCGATCTGTCAATCCGCTTCGCGCAGTTGCCGGAGGGTCGTTTCACCGGAGTCGCGTGGCGCGAGGCGAGCACGACGTCCCCGTGGATCGACGGAGTGCTGGCGCTCGTCGACTGTAAAACAGTTCAATGGTTCGACGCGGGGGATCACCGGATTCTGATCGGCGAGGCGGTGGATGTATCGGTCGGGGAGGGTCGTCCGCTGATTTTTTTCAGCGGAGGGTACACGGCGCTCGAATGATCAGCCGTGGCGGCGGCCGTTGCCGTTGCCTTTGCGCAGGGAATCGATGAAAGCCTTCTGGGATTTCTCTAACTCGCGCTGGCTCTTGGCAAGCTGCAGCACGATCTTCATCCCTGCCTCGACCAACGCCCTGGTTCGCTGGAGCTGGAGATCGAATTTATCCATGCGTTTGTCCGCGGCTTCCATCCGCTTTTCCCAGCGGCGCTCTGAGGCCACCGCACGGGCCTCTGCCCGGGTCATGCGTTCGTCGAACCGGACCTCCATCCGGTTCTCGCGGTCTGCCATGATGTGGAGCAGCTCTTCGATCCGCGCGAATCTCTCCTCGGGGCTCATCAATGCTAATGTATCACGCACCCGACTTTTTTCGAATCTCGATGTTATGCCGCTTGATTTTCTGGTTCAGCGTCGATAACGGAATGCGCAACGTCTCCGCCGCCGCGGTCTGGCTCCAGTCGGATTTTTCGAGCTGCTCGATGATTCTGCGGCGCTCGAAATCGGCGACTTCTTCGAATAGCGACGCGTCCGGTGCGAGGCGGCCGCTTTCGTCGCGGCGGATGCGCAGGCCGCGGGCTTCGAGGAGATGCTCCGGCAGCACGTCCACGGGGACCTGCGGCTGCGAAGCCAAAACCACGGCGCGCTCGACTACGTTTTCGAGTTCCCGAACGTTACCCGGCCAGGTGTGATCCATCAGAATCTGCATCGCGTCGGGTTCAAAATGCAGGCGCGAGCGGTTGTTTTCATCCAGGAATTTCTCATTTTCCCGGCAATATTTGGTGAAAAAATGGTCGGTTAATAGCGGAATATCTTCCTTGCGCTCGCGCAGCGGGGGAAGCGCGAGGTTGATCACGTTGAGCCGGTAATATAGGTCTTCGCGAAACTTCCCTTCCTCGACCAGGCGCTTCAAATCCGCGTTGGTGGCGGCGACGATGCGCACGTCCACTTTGATGGTTTCGGTGGCTCCCAGCGGAACGAACTCGCGCTCCTGGATCACGCGCAGCAGCTTAGTCTGCGTTTCGAGCGAAATGGTGCCGATTTCGTCGAAAAAAATCGTCCCGCGGTTGGCGATGTCGAAGTAGCCTTTTTTGGTCGCGATGGCGCTGGTAAAAGCGCCCTTGACGTGGCCAAACAGCGCGGATTCGAGCAGGTCCGGAGGTCCGGAGCCGGAGTGCACGGCGACGAAGGGATGCTCGGCGCGCGCCGAATGAGCGTGGATCGCTTTGGCGATCAGCTCCTTTCCGGTGCCCGTCTCGCCCGTGATCAGAATGGTCGAGCGGCTGGCGGCAACCTGCGCGACCAGGTCCAGAATTTTGAGCATCCGCTCGCTCTTGCCGACGATGTTGGGAAAACTGTAGCGCTGCTTGAGCGCGCGCTTGAGCTCCAGGTTTTCGCGCTCCAGGCGTCCTTTCGAGATCATGCGCTCGATCTCGATCAGCAGCTTTTCGTTGTCCCAGGGTTTGGGGAAATAGTCGTTGGCGCCGCGCTTCAGCGCATCGACGGCCACTTGCACCGAGCCGTAGGCGGTGATCATGAAAACCGGCGTTTCATGATCGCGAGCGCGGATTTCTTCGAGGACCTGCATGCCGCTTTTGTCGGGCATCATCAGGTCAAGCAGGATCAGGTCGTAGGCCGAGGTTTCCAGGCGCTTGAGGCCGTCGGTCGCGTTGGCGGCGAGTTCTACCTGGTAATTTTCGCTGGTGAGCAGCGCTTCCAGGCTGTCGCGGATGTCCGGTTCATCATCGACGACCAGGATGCGGCCGCGCGGAGGCTCGGCGGGGATGATATCGGGAGGAAGATTGGCGACGGTGTCCGCCATTAACCTGTCATTCTCTTATCGGAAAAGGCTTGCGACGCGGCCGCGGCGCTCTCGCTGCGCACCAGTTCCGGCCGGCGCGCTCCCTCGGGGAACGAAAGATGGAAGCGCGTGCCCTGCCCCATCTCGCTTTCGACCTCGATGTCGCCGCCGTGCTCGCGCACGATGCCGTAGCTTACCGAAAGACCCAAGCCGGTGCCCTTGCGGGCGGATTTGGTGGTGAAGAACGGGTCGAAGATGCGCGTCAGATTTTCGGGAGAGATGCCGGCGCCCGAATCGGAGACGGTCATGCGCACCGTCCCCTCGCCCGAGGACGTGGCGATGACCAGCGCTCCGCCGGATTCCATGGCGTCGCGTGCGTTCAGGATCAGGTTCAGCAGAACCTGTTGCAGCTTTCCCGGATTGCCCTTGATTTTGGGAAGGTCGCCCGCGAGCGACAGTTTCACCTCGACGCCGGCCTTGGCGAGCTGATGCTCCACCAGCGTGAGCGTCTCCCGCGCGACCTTGTTCAAATCCACGCCGACGAACTCGGTGGGCGAAGTGCGCGAAAAATTCAGCAGCGAATTGACGATTTCGCTCGCGCGGAAGGTCTGACGGGCGATTTTTTCAAGCAGCGGCGCTTTCTGCGCGTCGTCCGAGATCTGCTTGGCGAGCATCTGCGCGTAAGTGGAGATCACCGCGAGCGGCGTGTTGACCTCATGGGCCACGCCGGCGGCCAGCAGCCCGATGGAGCTGAGCTTATCGGCCTGCACCAGCCTGCGTTCCAGCTCCGCGCGATCGGTGATGTCGTCGAAGATGATCAGCCGGCCGATCTGCTTGCCTTCGCGCGAGATCAGCGGAGCGATGGCGATATTGAGCGTGGTGTCGCTCGCCCCGCGGCCGGGGCGCAGAACGAATTTGTAGATGTTGTGGACGCCGGGTTCGCCGTGGATCGAGTCGAGCTGTGAGCACAGGTCTTCGGGAAGCAGCTCGCGCAGCTTGCGGCCCACCGCGTCGCGGCGGCTGACGCCGGTGAGCTTTTCGATCTGCGAGTTCCAGCTTCCCACGCGATCGTCGAGATCGGCGGCGAGAATGCCGACATTGATCGACTCGACGATATTTTCCGAAAATTCCTTGAGGCGCTCGTACTCCTCCGCCTTGCGCGCGAGCGACCGGTACAGCGTGGAGTTGTCGATGGCGATGCCCACGTAACCGGAGAGCGTGACCAGCAGATCCACGTCGTCGGTCGACAGAAAATCGCCGGCGTCGGTGCGGCTGACGCCCAGATACGCGATGGTGCGGCCGCGCGCCGAGCACGGCAGATAATAGGTCAGCTCCAGCTCCGCGATGGAGCGGCGGACGCTCGCCGGCATTTCGTGCGAGACCACGTCGAGCGAATGGCGCGTGCGCTCGAAAAACAGGTACGGCTTGCTGGGCGCGGGACTCAAAAAACTAAGGTCCAGACCATAAGGGACGTTTTCGGTCTGCCGTCCGTTTCGATTGGTGGCCAGCTCCAGCCGGAATTTCGATTCCGCTTCGTCCCACACGAAAAACGCCACGTGGCGGATTCCCAGGGTGCGGATCAGGCGCTCTGCCACGGTTTCGAGCATCGCATCGAGATCGCTGGGCGAGCCCAGCTCGCGCGCGAACTCGATCAGCGTGCGGCGGTAATCGTAGCGGTCTTTATAGAAGTAGTAGCGGTCGAGCTGCTCCTGAATCCAGTTGCGGATGGGCTGAAACACGAAGGCCGCGATCAGGATCAGCGCCACCATCGCGGTGCCGCTGAGCTCGCCCGCGCTCTTGGCGGCGAAGATCATGCCATACAGGATTGCCAGCACGGCCAACGTCGCCAGCGTGTAGACGTAGCCCTGCTGAAAGATCATGTCCACGTCCATCAGGCGGTAGCGCAGGATCGCCCAGGCCCAGGTGAGCGGAATCAGCGGCAGCGAGAGGACCGCCAGATTCATGGCGTGATTGGGGACCACTCCCATCAGGTACGGAATCACGTTGAACAGCGCGTAGGGCAGGATTCCAACGAGGGCGCCGTTGCGCAACCAGGTCAACTGGCGGCGCACGATGGGGTCCTCGGCGTGGCGCTTCTGGAACCCGAGCACGAACCCTCCGGCCACGTACATGGCGCAGAAAAACGCCATCCACACGCGATCGAGCAGCCACAGCATTTCAAGCGGCGAAGGCGTGACGAGGAATCCGGATTCGAAACCAAGATGGATGGTCAGCAGCGCCAGGCCGGGCAAGTAGAGCAGAATCGCGGCGCCGCGGCGGCGAATCCATTTCTGCGGCTCGGGAAAGACGCAGCAGAAGTGCAGGAACAGCATCGGCGCCAGATATCCGGCGACCACGTTGCCGGTGTAGATCAGCTTGTCGAAGTTGTTCAGCTTGCCGGTGTAATGGAAGGTAGAAAGAACGAAGCTGGCCAGGCACATCAGGAAAAAATGCAGCGCGCGCGGCGCGGCGCTGCGGCGGAAGTACACGAACAGGCCGATCGCGAGGTACACGAGGCCGTCGGCGTAGAGATAGAACAGCGTGGGATCATGCTGCGCTTCGCCGATGATGACGTTGTGCTGGACCTCCTCGCCCCTGCCTTCATGGATAACGTCGTATTGGGCGGTGCGCCACGCGCCCAAGCCGGCCAGGATCTGCGTGGCTTTTTCCGAGCTGTCGATCTTGACGCCTTCGATCGAAACCAGCACGTCGCCGGAGTGAAGACCCGCCTTGGCAGCCGGACTGCCGGGCTGGATGCGCAGCGCGACCACCCGGTTGGTGTCGCCCGCGGGCCGGTCGACCCAGGTTACCCCATCGTCGGGGAGGTGATACCGGTTCTGCTGCTGGAAGTTCACACCGGCAGCGATCACCGCGGCGACGGTGAGGATTACGAGCAGAGCGCTGGCGAACTGTTGCTTTAACTCCTTCATCGGAGTCTGGACAGTCTTTCCCCGCGCCTTCCGGAGCACGCCGACAGCCACCCTCATATTGTAACTACTTATTGAAAACACAAGACGTTATTGTTTTGAAAAGAAACGTTGTTCCTATTTTTGGGAGATTCCGATACAGGGATGTGTAGAGTACCTCCAGCCGCGGATCCCACATTGCTGAGGTATCCCAGGAAAACTACTCTTCCTTTTCCTCCCTTCCATGGTGAAGCTCGAGCGGCCTTTGCGTCATCGTGGCCTTAAGTGTGTGTGTGAAAAAAGGGGACTGCCTACCCTGTTCCCCAGACGCAAGCTGTTGAATCGGCGACGCGGACGGAGTGGACAGAGCGGGCTGTCCCCTTTTTCACACACACTTAACCCGGACGCGCAGGGTGGCTCGCGACTTCACTTCTTGGGTGGGGGCGGCGGTGGCGGCGGCCTCTTGGGAGGAGCGGGGGGTTGCTGGCCGCCTCGCTTCTCAAGGGGCTGTGAACTCATATGATCGTCCAAGCCTTATCGGCCGGAAGTTCTCGCTCCACCTGCTCCCAACATTTCGTCCTCACGGAGTCGTGCGGCTCCTCGTCCAGAGCGCTAAGCGCCTCGCGAAAAGCGGCGATCTCCCGCTCTCTCGCCTCGTGACTATCCGTGAGCTCGGAGACTTTCAGGTCTCGCAAGAGTGACCAGATCCTGTCTTTCGCGATCGCGTGGCCTAAACTCGCGCGCTCCAGTTGCGCGTACTTATCCTCGAGCCCTAAAACCGGGCCGACCGCCGCAGAAATCGCGGCAACGATCGTGAAGCCCTGCAGAAGCCAGAGCGGTCCTCCGTTCTTTAACATGCCCGTGAACGCCGCACTCGCCGACAGTGCTGCAATCACATTTGCTCTCTTCATCCAACCCCTTACAGATTTCGATCGGGTCTGGTAATAGAGTTGATTGAAGCGCGCGACCTGAAGGTCGGTAAAGAGGCGTTCCATAACCTCCGTGCGGCGTGATGCATTGAGCGGTTCCACCTCGGTTTGCATTTGATACACCCACCCACAGTATATCGGCTTGCGATGCCCGGGCTGCTCAAAATCGCGCGAGCGCCCCTGTCACTCTTCTTCTTCCTCTTCGCCCGTCTTGGCGGCTTTCGCCGCGGCGATGATTTTGTCGGCTTGCGGGGCGGGGACGAAATCGTAGTGGTCGAATTCCATGGTGAAGCTCGCGCGGCCTTGGGTCATGGAGATGAGGTCGTTTTGATAATTTAGCATTTCCGACATGGGGACCTGGGCGCGAATGATCTGCGTTCCGCCTTTCGTATCCATGCCGGAAATGCGGCCGCGGCGGCCGTTCATGTCGCCCATCAGGTCGCCTGCGTATTCTACCGGCGCCTGCACCTCAACGTTCATGATGGGTTCGAGGATCGCGGGCTTGGCGGCTTCCATCGCGGCTTTGAACGCTTTTCGCGCGGCCAGCTTGAACGACATTTCCGAGGAATCGACGTCGTGATAGGAGCCGTCGTAGACCACCACTTTGAAATCGACCACGGGATATCCGGCTAAATAGCCTTTTTCGGCGGCTTCGACGATGCCTTTTTCGATCGCGGGAATGAAATTTTTGGGAATCGCGCCGCCGAAAACCTCGTTTTCGAAGGCGAATTTCTCACCGCGCGGCAGAGGCTCCATGCGAATCCAGCAATCGCCGAACTGGCCGTGTCCGCCGGTCTGCTTTTTGTGCCGGCCCTGCACGTCGGCCCTGCCGCGGATGGTTTCGCGATATGGAATTTTGGGCGCGTGGAGCTCCACATCCACGCCGTAGCGTTTTTTGAGGCGGCTGACGATGATCTCGACGTGCTGCTGTCCGCTGCCGGCGAGCAGGAACTCCTTGGTTTGCGGATCGCGATAAAAGCGCAGCGATTTGTCTTCTTCTAAGATTTTCTGGATGGCGTTGCCCATGCGGTCTTCGTCGTTGCGCGTCTTGGCGGCGATGGCGTAGGCGATGCTCGGTTCGGGAAGGTTCACGGCCGGGTAGGCGATGGGCGACGGCTTATCGGCGAGCGTATCGCCGGTGACGGTTTCCTTGAGTTTCGCGACGCCGCCGATGTCGCCCGAGTGAAGCTCGGTCACCGGGACGATGGTTTTACCCTGAAGCGCGCCGATGTGCGAGAGACGCTCGGCTGCGCTGGAGCGCGTGTTCACCAGGTTCGCGTCGTTTTTGACGATGCCGGAAACGACCTTGAAATACGTCACGCGGCCGGCGAAGGGGTCGGCGACGGTTTTGAAGACGAATGCGGAAACCGGTTCGGAATCCTTGACTGCGCGCTCGACATCCTTTCCGTTGAGCTCGCCTTTCCACGGTCCGCGGCCGGCCGGATCGGGAAAATTATCGGTGACGAAGTTGAGGATCTGGTCGCTTGCGACGTTGTGCAGGCCGGCGGCGCACAGGACGGGAAAGATGCGGCGCTGGCGCACGGCGTCGCGCAGGCCGTCGAGAATGTGCTCGGCGGGAAGGGTGCCTTTGTCGAAAAACTCCTCCATCAGCGCGTCGTTGCCTTCGGCGACCATCTCGATGAGCCCTTCGTGCGCTTTCTGCGCGGCCGCGGCGAGATCGGCGGGGATATCGCCTTCTTTGCCTTTTCCGTCGCCGTCATTCGAGTAGGTGTAGGATTTCATCCGCACCAGATCGACGATGCCTTTGAAATCGCGCTCGCTGCCGATGGGCAGGTGAATGGGAACGCAGGTGCGGCCGAAAAACTGGTGGACGCTTTCGAGAGCGCGCTCGAAGCTGGAGCGCTCGCGATCGAGCTTATTAATAATGATGGCGCGGGAGAGCTCAAAATCATCGCAGAAGGACCACACTTTTTCGGTCTGGACCTCGACGCCGGCGACGCCGTCGACCACCACGAAGGCCGCGTCGGCGGCGACCAGCGATGCCTTGGTGTCGTTGATGAAGATATTAAAGCCAGGGGTGTCGATGAGGTTGAGTTTTTTCTTGTTCCATTCGGTGGCGGCGACGCCGGTGGAGATGGTGATTTTGCGCTGGATTTCCTCGTCATCGAAATCGGTGATGGTGTTGCCCTCATCGACGCGGGTGAGGCGGTTGGTGGCGCCGCTGGTGAACAGGAGACCGGCGGCTAACGAAGTTTTTCCGGAGTTTCCATGGCCGACCAGGGCCACGTTCCGGATGTCACTGGTGTCGTAAACTTTCACTGGAGAGAACTCCCTGAATTGCTCGTTGGATGCGTAGAATCAGGATCTTATCATATTCTTGCGTTGTGTTACGGACGCTTGAATGCGTGCGAGTGTAAATTAATAGGGGATGCTCTTTCCGGCTCACATGTGGATCGTCAGTGCGGTCCAGACTGTGGCGATTGTGATCGGGATCATCGTCGACGGGCGGAATTTTCGGAAGTTCCGTGACGAGGTGGAGCGGATGTTCGACCGGTCGGAGCAAGTTGGCGCGAAAGCTGCAATGGCCGGTGAGAGGAATCGCGCGGGAAACGCACTGATTAGAAGTGATCTAATGGAAGGAGAGCCGTGGACGTTTCCATGCAAACCTTGCTGTCGGTTGTCGTGCCGACCGTCACCGTACTGATCGGCATTCTGGTCAACAACAGCCGGATGAGCGATATGAATCACCGGATGAACGATGTGAACAACCGGCTTGCGGAGCTTCGCGCACACATGGACCAGCGCTTTGATGACATGAAAGAGACCTGGCGCTCGGAGCTGTATCGTGTCGAGCAGGTTTTGGACGCACGGCTCAAGCATCTGGAAGAGCGCTGAAAAATCCCTCGCCGGCGGCGAGTTCTCGTGACATCATGAAGGATTCATGCTCGCCAGGGACCGCAAGCTCGCGCTGTGGATCTTCCTTGTTGTTCCGATCTTTGTTGCGAATTTCCTGGTCGGGCTGGGAACCGACCTGAGGCGGCGCGGCGCCGACGATTTTAATCAGCTTTACGTGGGTGCGAAGCTGGTTTTCACCGGGCGGCTCTATGACGAACCGAGCGTGCTCCGGCTTGAGCGCGAGACCATCGGAGTCGAGAAGCACGATGTCGTGCCGACGCGGCTGCCTTTCGATTACGTGTTGATGTGGCCGCTTGCGCGGCTGCCGTATGGGGTCGCGCACACGCTGTGGACCGCGCTATTGATCTGCGCCGCGGCGGGGTTCGTGCTTTTGTATCCGACTAAGCGGCGCGGCGAGCTGGCTGCAGCAACGTGCCTGTCGCTGCCGCTCGCGGCCGGCGCCATCGGGATCGGGCAGGATGTCGCGGTTCTGCTGCTGGTGATCGCGATCAGCTTGCGGTTGCGGGCGGAAGGCCGCGAAGTTTTTGCGGGAAGCGCGCTCGCGTTGCTTCTGATCAAATTTCACCTGTTTTTGTTGATCCCCGTGGTGCTCGCGCTGCGGCGCGAGTTTCGCATGCTGGCGGGATTATGCGCCGGCGCGGTGCTGCTGCTGGCGATTTCGTTTTCGGCTGGTCCGGATTGGCCGCGGCAGTATCTGGAAGTGATCTCGAGACCTGCGATCAGTCCGGGGACGGTGGGGATGCCGAATCTTCACGGCCTGGTTTCGGAGCTGCCGCATGCCGGGGCGATCGAGGCGGCGCTGAGCTTGGGCGTAACCGGGCTGACCGTCGCGTGCTGTTTCGGCGCCGGCCTCGAAGCCGCGTTCACGGCGGGGCTGCTGGGAAGTTTTCTGCTCAGCCGGCATTCCTATCTGCACGATTGCGCGATTCTGATTCCGACGGTCGTCTGGATGTTTTCGACGAAGTCAAAAATGTTGAAGGTGCTGGCAGTACTGCTGGCGACGCCGTTTATCTATTTTCTGCCGCCGCTGCTGATGAGGATCCGCGAAGGCACGCTTCCTGCGCTCGCGATCATCGCGGCTCTGGCGGCTGTCGCGTCGGTCGCGGCGGAAGGGTACGGGTCGAGACGATATCCGGAATCGTCGACCGAGGCGATCCAGGCCTGACGGCCGGGGTAATAGCGGAGCAGGTTTTCGTCGCGCTCCGGGCCGAGATCGTGCGCGAAAATCACGTGCTGGCTGTCGATGTCGGCGCTGTTGTAGACCCATTCGACATCGATGTTCCACGACGGGGTCGGATAGCGGACCAGCACTAGCTGGGGCGCATTCAAAGTAGAGAGGCGCTGAATCAATTGTTGGCGGTCCGCGCGGAGCGGCGTCGCGAGGAACTCCGCGCCGTTCATTCCGGCGATGGCGAAACCGAAAAACGCGACTCCCACGGCCTTGCCGGCGGTGATCGCGTGACGGTCCATGGTCCAGAGCCGTTCGAGCCACACGCCGGTGAGAATCGCGACTGCGCCGAGCGCCGGCGCGGCGTAGTGCGGAAGGTTGAAAGATTCGATGGACAGCGCGGCGATGAAAAACAGGAGCACGGCCGAGAGCTGGCGGAATCGCCAGTCTCTCCAGGCGACCGGGACTGCGAAGACCAGCAATCCCAGGAATCCGCTCACTTGAGACGCGGTGAAGAGCAGCGACAGGGTCACGCCTCGCGCGAGGCCATTCCACCACGGGCGGTGGCGCGAGTAGGCTGAATCTTCCCAGCCGCCGAGGCCATGCTGCGCCGCCAGTCGCGGGTGGCTGTAGACGGGCTCGGGCCGGCGGGGAAGAATCCAGAACGGAGGAGCGACGTTGTATTGCCGGTCGTGGAGAATGTAGGGAAGCAGGAAGGGATCACCGGTGACGGCGCGATTGTAGTAACCGGTCCAGGCGAGCGCGGCAAGCAGGATAGGCGCGGCGGCAAGTGCGGGAATCAGCACGAAGCGGCAGCCGTTACGGACGAAGTAAACGCCGATTATGGCGAGGATGAAGGCGCCGCCTTCATAGGGCCGGGTGAAGAAGAGAATCGCGGCGCCTGATCCGAACGCCAGGCCGGAAGCGAGAAGGCGGCGATCGCGGTGGAAGCCGATGGCAAGTACGACCAAAGTTCCGCCGGCCGCGGTGAGCGCGCCGCCCCAATAAGAATCGGCCCAATAATTGGGAGGCAGCAGGTAGAGGGCGAGGATCACGGCGACGCCTGCGCCCCACATGGTCGAAACCCAGACCGAGACGGCCAGCGCGACGGTGAAGATCAGCAGCGCGTTCTCGATCACGACGCCCCAAAACGGCGATCCGAAGACCTTCTCGCCGAGCGCGAGGACCAGCGCCTGGCCGGGCGGATATTTCGACGCGTAGACCGGCCTCACCAGGACATGGGGCGAATCGAAGAACTCGGCGATCGGATGAGGAGGATTCGCCAGACGGCCTTTGGCGAACGTGTCGGCGCCGAGGAGGTAGCTGAACTCGTCGTGGATCTGGGGGACGGGTATACCGGCGCGGTGCGCGATCACGACGCGCGCGACGGACCAACTGAGGGCGATGAGGGTCGCCACGACGATCGGATTGCGGAGTGAACGCATCCTGCGCTCAGAATTTCCTGCGCAGGTACCAGTCCATGACCCGGGGCGCGAAGAAGTCAAGAGAAGTAAACAGGCGGCCGATTTTGGGGACGTAGACGATACGCTTGTGGCGCTCGACGCCGCCCATCATGGCTTCAGCGACCTGGTCGGGAGTGACGATGCGGCGGATGTCTTCGACCGGCGCGGGCGCGGAGCCGGCGAGCACGTGATCGCGGAAATTCGTCGCGACGATTCCGGGGCAAACCTTTAATACGTGGATGCCGGAGCCCGCAAGCTCGCGGTGCAGCGAATCGTCCAGGCAGTGCACGGCCCACTTGGTGGCGCAGTACATCACGGCCCAGGGCAGCGAAACCTTTCCGCCGACGGATCCGATGTTCACGATGGTGCCGCGGCCCTGCCGGCGCATGTGCGGGATCGCGAGCTGGGTCAGCGCGAGAGCCGAGAAGACGTTGACGTCGAAGATGCGCTTGGAGATTTCGGTGTCAACCTCGGAAGGAAAACCATATTGGCCGACACCGGCATTATTAATAAGGACGTCGATGCCCCCGAAGCAGTCGAGAGTGCGCCCGATCACGGCGCGGCGCGTCGCCGGGCTGGTGATGTCGCCGGTGGTGATTACTCGCTGGGGCGATTCGAGGTCATCAAATCCGGGTTGTTCAAGGGCGGTCAGGGAGATTCGCGCTCCGTGCGCGGCCAGGCGCGCGGCGCAACTGGCACCGATGCCTTGGGAGGCGCCGGTGATCAGGACGGCCTTGCCGGTCCACCAGGTTTCGCGAAGAGGAGCAAGAGTCGCGTCGAGACGCGGGGCGGAGAGAGTCGCACCCATCTCTTGTGATTTCGGCGGATAGGAGGGGCGACTTTAATGGGGACCCGGCGGGTGACGAATTTACGAAACGAACCCACGACCGTGGGCGAAGAAATAGCGTAAGTCTTTCCGGCTCAAGAAAATGCTTGCAATCCTACAAAACCCACTTTACACTTCATAAAGCGGCAAATGTGGATTAAAGTGGGCATTTGTGGAAGACGCGCTCCCAAAGTCGACGCCGGAAGCTCCCGTGGGGATGTTCGAGGCGAAGTGCGACGAGAAGGGCCGGCTCAAATTGCCGGTGCGCTTCGCGGTGTATCTCAAGTCGCTCGACGAGCGGTTTTTTATTACCACGCTGGACATACGGACCGCTCGAATATACCCCGAAAATGTGTGGAAAAGCAATCAAAATTACTTCAACAATCCGGGGAGCGACACCGAGCTGATGGAAGACGTGGCGTTCATCGCCAACCTGTACGGCGATATTTCCACCATGGACGAGCACGGGCGGATTCTGCTGCCAAGCGAGTTGCGGCGCAAGCTCGAATTCGAGCGGCAATCGGTGTGGCTGAGCCCGTTCCGGGGGCACATCAAAATTTACGGGCGCAGGATTTACGAAGAAATGATGCAGCGCGCCTCGGTGGGGATTGTCGACAAGGCGCGGGTGTTGGACAGCAAGGGGTTCCTGTAGCGATGTATGCACGTTCCGGTGATGCTCGCCGAGTGTCTCGAATACCTGCGGCCGCGGGAGGGCGCGGTGATTCTGGACGCGACCTGCGGGCTGGGCGGGCATACGCGGGCGATCGCGGCGGCGGGCGCGACGGTGATCGCCTGCGACCGGGACGCGGAGAGTTTGGAGCGCGCGAGAGAGAACACGCGGGAGTACGCCGGGCGCATACGTTTTCATCAGGCGACGTTTGCGCGGATCGGAGCGGTGCTGGCAGCCGAAAAAATACAACAACTGGACGGGCTGCTGGCGGACCTGGGCGTTTCGCGGTATCAACTGACCGCGGGCGAGCGGGGTTTCTCTCTGGCCGCCGACGGACCGCTGGACATGCGCATGGATCGCAGCCAGGGCCGGACGGCGGCGGAGATCGTGAATTTCGAATCCGAAAAGGAACTTGCCGATCTGCTGTACGGATTGGGCGAGGAAAGGAGGGCGCGGAAGATCGCCAGAGCGATTGTGCGGGCGCGGCCGATACACACGACCGGTCAGTTGGCCAAACTGATCGAGCGGGCCGCGCCACGCACCTCAAGAATTCATCCCGCGACACAGACGTTCATGGCGCTGCGTATTGCCGTGAACGAGGAGATGGGGCAGTTGGACGCGCTGCTCGAACAGATTCCGGAAATTGTGAAACCGCGCGGGCGTGCAGTGGTGGTGACGTTCATGTCACTCGAAGACCGGAAGGTGAAGCAGAGTTTTCAGGCGATGGCGAAAGACGGGCGAGCGCAGATCCTCACCCGGCACGTCGTGCGGCCTGCGCAGGAGGAAGTCAGAAGGAACCCGCCGTCGCGCAGCGCGAAGCTGCGGGCGGTGGAGATGATCGGAGAGGGAGATGGCGGCTTTAGCCAACGTATATAACCGGCTGTTTGACCGGGAAGGTCAACAGATCCGGGGCGGCGCGAGGAAAACAGAAGAATCGACGCGGGTTCGCGCGTTCGCCAACGAGGACATTTATTTCTACATCAAGCGCATCGACAACTCAGGCGTGGTGCGCGAGGCCGATCCAAAGGCGCGGGGAGTGTGCTGGAAGCTGATCGGGTCGGCGGGCGCGGCGGTCATTTTGCTGATCGCGGTGCTGCTGCCGAGCGCGTATTCGCTGCTCGCCGGCTACCAGATTCAATCGCTCAAGCAGGAGCAGGCGCGCCTAGCGGACGAGCAGGCGACGCTCGAATTGCAGGAAACGCAACTGGTGTCGCCGGCGCGGATGGAGCAGCTCGCCAAGGAGCAGCAATTCATCGATCCGCCCGCGCAGAAGGTGGTTTACCTGAACCAGGGCGGCGCGGTGGCCATGAACACCGAAATCGCCGGCAAGTAATCGACGAGCCATGTCGGAGAGCCAAAGCACGCGACGGCTGCACGTCCTGTTATGGGCCCTGGTAGGCTGGGGCGGGCTGATTTTCGCGCGGCTGGTTTGGCTCCAGGTGATTCATCACGACGATCTGCTGAAGCAGGCGCAACTGCAGCAGCAGAAAATGCACGAGATTCCGGCGCTGCGCGGGGCGATTTTCGACCGGTTGGGGCAGCCGCTGGCGAAAAGCATTCCGGCCGAATCGGTGTGCGTGAATCCGCAGAAGATTCGCGACGCGCAGGTGGCGGCGGAGATCCTGGCACGGAGCCTGGACCTGAACCGTGACGCAGTGTATCAGAAGATTCAGACGGCGATGCTGCGCGGCAGCGGTTTTCTGTGGATCAAACGGAAAATCGCATCGGAGGAAGCCGAGCGGCTGCGGAGTCTGAAGCTGGACTGGGTCCAGTTCCTGCCAGAGATGGAGCGGCTGTATCCGCACCATACGCTGGCGGCGCACGTCGTCGGTTTTATGGGGATGACCGACGACGACGCGGCGGAGCACGGCGTGGCTGGAGTGGAGGCGAGCTTCGACGAAGACCTGTCGGGGCGTCCGGGCCTGGCGCGGGTGTACAGCGATGTCCGGCAGAATCCGTACGACGCGGTGGTCGCGCGCAAGCCCGATCCCGGTGCGAACCTGACGCTGACCATCGATTCGAATTTGCAGTACGAAGCGGAAAAGGAGATTCAAAAAGAAGTTGCGGCGAGCGGGGCGCGGTCGGGATCGATCGTGGCGATGAATCCGTACACGGGCGAGATCCTGGCGATGGCGAACTGGCCGACTTACGATCCGAACCTGCCGCCGTCGTCGAAAGAGCCGGAGAACGCGCGCAGCAATCTTGCGGTGACGACTCCGTTCGAGCCGGGGAGCGTTTTTAAAACCGTGACGCTGTCGGCGGCGCTGGAGACGGCGAAGGTGACTCCCGAGACGATCATCGACTGCCACAATGGCGTGTTCAAACTGTTCGGGCGGATCATTCACGACGCGGGGCGGCACGGGCTGCTGACGGCGGAAGAGGTTTTCGAGAAATCCAGCAACATCGGCGCGATCCAGATCGGGATGAAGGTGGGCGACCGCAAGATGTACGAGTACATCCGGCGCTTCGGATTCGGGCGGAAGACGGGGATTGCGCTGCCGGGCGAATCGGCGGGGATGGTGCGGAGAGTGGAAGATTGGTCCGAGACTTCGATCGGTTCCGTGGCGATGGGGCACGAGGTGAGCACGACGTCGCTGCAGCTTGCGGTAGCCGCGGCGGCCATCGCCAACGGGGGATTGTTGGTGAAGCCGCGAATTCTGCTGGCGCGGCAGAAGCCGGGAGAGCCGGTGGAGCGATTCACCTCCGATGCGGGGAGACGGATTTTGCGTCCGGAGACGGCGATCACCATGCGCAAGTTCATGGAAGGCGTGGTGCTGCGCGGGACCGGGCGAAATCTGGCGAACCTGCGCGGGTATACATCGGGCGGCAAGACCGGGACGGCGCAGGTATACGATTTCAAGGAACATATTTATACACACCGGTACAACGCGAGTTTTGTGGGCTTTGCGCCGGTTGCCAATCCGCAGATCGTGGTCGCGGTGACGCTGGAAGATACGAGCGGCGGGACTGCGGGCTACGGCGGCCCGGTGGCGGCGCCGGTGTTTCGCGAAGTCGCGATGACGGGACTGCGGATTTTGGACGTTCCCAAAGATTTGCCGGACAGCGACGTGCTGGCGTCGTCGAAACCGACGGCGGCCGATGCAGACGATTTAGCCATCGCCGGGCTGGGAGATCCCCCGGCGGCGAACGATCTTGACGCGCCGAGCGATAGCAACGCGCGCAAACAGGCTGTATCCTCCAATACTCCGTCACCGCCGGTCCGGGCGGGTTCCGCGGCATTGACCACGGAAACTGTCGCGGACCGGCGGATTTTTTCTTCCGCCGCGCTGGCCGGTCCCAAGGTGCCGAGCTTCCGGGGGATGACGCTGCGGCAGGTGCTGGAGGAATCGGCGGCGAGCGGGATGCCGGTGGAGGTCGCCGGAGCGGCCAAGATGGGATTCGTGCGGGAGCAGGAGCCGGAGGCAGGAACGATTCTGCCGGCGGGGTCGCGGGTGCGCGTGCAATTCGAAAAATGAGGCTCGAACAGGTGCTTCAAGGCGTGAAGCTTCGCGGAGAGCTTTCGCCGGGCATCGCGGAGCGCAGCGTGGCAGGGATGGAGTACGATTCGCGCCGCGTGGGGAAAGATTTCCTATTTTTCGCGTTCGCGGGATCGCGCGTGGACGGGCGTCGGTTCGCGCGGGACGCGATGGATCGGGGCGCGATCGCGGTGGTTTCGGAACTGGGACGGCCGGAGGGATTTGCTGGGGCCTGGATCGAGGTCGAGCAGGGGCGGCAGGCGCTCGCGATCGCGGCGCGAAATTTTTACGATCGCGTGGACGAGCGCGTGTTGTTCACCGGCGTGACGGGGACCAACGGCAAGACCACGACGGCTTTTCTGATCGATTCGATTTTTCGGGCGGCGGGGCTGGTGACGGGGCTCGCCGGAACCATCGAGTACCGGATCGGCGATGAGGTTTTGCACGGCGCGAACACGACTCCGGAATCACTGGATATTTTGCGGATGGCGAGCGAAGTCGAGCGGCGGGGCGGCGCGCGGTTTACAATGGAGGTTTCGTCACACGCCCTCGCATTAGGAAGGGTTTTCGGCATCCGCTTTCACACCGCAGTTTTTACGAACCTCACTCGCGATCACCTGGATTTTCACCACACCATGGAAGAGTACGCGGCGGCGAAGAGAATGCTGTTTTTTCCGCCGGAGGGTCCGGCACCAGAGTGGAGCGTGCTGAACATCGATGACGACGTGTCGCGGGGGTTCGCGAATCCGGCGAGCCGGGTGGTGTGGTACGGATTGAGCTCGAAGGCGGAACTGACGGCGGAAAAGGTCGCGACGGGATTCGACGGGCTGCGCTTCGAGCTGCGCTATGAAGGCGCCAGGCAGGTGATCGAATCGGCGCTGGTGGGCGAGTTCAACGTGATGAACATTCTGGCCGCGGCGGGAGCGGGGCTCTCGTTCGGCATCGACCTTGAGACCATCGCGCGCGGGGTCGCGGCATGCACGGCGGTGCCGGGAAGATTCGAGCGGGTAGACGCGGGGCAGCCTTTCCTGGTCGCGGTGGATTATGCGCACACCGACGATGCGCTGCGCAATGCGATTCAAGTGGCGCGGCGATTGACGTCGGGGCGCGTGATTACGCTGTTCGGGTGTGGCGGCGACCGGGACCGGACCAAACGTCCGTTGATGGGCATGGCGGCGGCGGAGCTGAGCGATTTCGTAGTGCTGACCTCAGACAATCCGCGATCGGAGGATCCGCTGGACATCATGAATGACGCGATGGTGGGGATCCGGCGGTTCGACACGCCGAATGTGGCGGAGCCGGACCGGGGCAAGGCGATCCGGCTGGCGCTCCAGGAGGCGCGGGCGGGCGACGTGGTACTGCTCGCCGGGAAGGGGCACGAGACGTACCAGGTGTTGAAGGATCGCACCATCGATTTCGACGATCGGGAAACGGCGTGGGCGGTGCTGCGATCTCTGGGGTATGGGAAATCGTGAGGACCACAGGCTCAAGCCTGTGTCACGAGCAGATGTATGAAATTCGCGCTGCGGGATGTTGCAGGGATGGCCGGGGTGGCCGTCGATTCGGATGTGGAAGTGACGGGATGGAGCGTGGATTCGCGGACCATCCAGCCGGGGGATTTGTTTTTCGCTTTGCGAGGGCCAAATCATGACGGACACGCGTACATCGGCGAGGTTTTCGAGAAGGGCGCAGTCGCAGTGGTGGCGGATCGCGCGGTGGAAGCACCGGGCCCATCTGTCAATGTGCTCATACACGTCGAAGATTCGCTGGGCACGCTCCAGAAGATGGCCGGTTGCGCCCGGAAAAAATTCGCCGGCGATGTCGTGGCGGTGACGGGTAGCGCGGGAAAGACAACCACCAAGGATGTGATCGCGGCAATGCTTCAGACGGCGATGAAAACGGCGAAGAACGAAGGCAACCTGAACAATCATGTGGGGCTGCCGCTGTCGATTCTGCGCTTGCCCCAGGACGCGCGGGCCGCGGTGCTCGAGATCGGGATGAATCACGCGGGTGAGATTCGGGAGCTGGCTGCGATTGCGCGACCGAATGTCGGTGTGGTGACCAACGTGGGCTACGCGCACATCGAATTTTTCGATTCGATCGAGGGGATCGCGGCGGCCAAGCGCGAGCTGGTGGAGTCGCTGCCGCCGGATGGGACGGCGGTGCTGAATGCGGACGACCGCCGGGTGGCGAAATTTCCGTTCGCGGGGCGGCGGATTCTGTACGGGCAATCGAGCGAGGCGGACGTCCGGGCCGAGGATGTCGAATATTCGCTCGAGGGGACCCGGTTTCGCGTGGGACCGGTGCAGTTTGAGACGAAACTCGCGGGCCGGCACAACGTTTCGAACCTTCTGGCCGGGATCGCGGTGGCGGGATTGTACGGGATCGAGGCGGCTCGATTGCAGGACGCGGTCAAAAAAATTTTTCCGGGAAAAATGCGCGGAGAGCGCTTCCATTACCGGGGTGTTTTAGTGTATAACGATTGCTACAACTCAAATCCGGACGCGGTTCGCGCCATGCTGGACGTGCTCGCGGATACGCCGGCGCGGCGGCGGATTGCGGTCCTGGGCGAGATGCTGGAACTTGGCCAATGGGCCGAGCCCTTGCATCGCGACGTCGGCACCTACGCCGCGGAGCGAGGGATTGATGTGCTCGTTGGAATACGCGGCGCCGCCTGTTGCACGCTGGACGCAGCCACGCGTGCAGGCCTTCGGGCCGGCGCCGCGTTTTTTTTCGAAAATCCCGAAGACGCCGGCCGGCACGTGGCCACGCTTGCAGAAACCGGCGACGCCATCTTATTCAAGGGATCGCGAGGCGTTCACGTGGAACGCGCCCTGGAGGGGTTTTTAAAAGGGCGGGAATGATCCCATGTTTTACTGGCTGTTTTACGAGAAGCTGTATCATTTTTACTCGCCGCTGCGCGAATTTCAGTACTACACTTTCCGCACCGCGATGGCGAGCCTGACCGCGCTTTTTCTTTCGATCGCGGTGGGGCCGTGGATGATCGCGCGGCTGCGGCAGTTCCAGATCGGGCAGCACATCCGCGAGGATGGTCCGAAATCGCACCTGAAAAAAGCGGGGACGCCGACCATGGGCGGATTGCTGATCTGCACGTCGATCATCGTGCCCACGCTTTTGTGGGCGAACCTGCGAATTCCGGCGCTGTGGGTGGCGCTCGCCGGTACCGTGTGCTTCGGCGCGGTGGGATTCTGGGACGACTACACCAAGCTGGTGCAGAAGCGCAACCTGGGACTCACGCCGCGCGAAAAGTTGATGCTGCAAGTGGCCGCAGGGATGGTGATCGCGGCGCTGCTGCTGCTGATGAGCTCGCGCGGGAATTATTCCACCACCATGAACGTCCCGTTCTTCAAAAATTTCCGGCCGGACCTGCTGATTCACGTGTTCCTGCGCAATCCGTTCACGCACGCCCTCGCGTTTCTTCCGTTCCTGGCGTTTCTCCTGCTGGTGCTGGTGGGGTCGGCCAACGCGGTGAACCTGACGGATGGTCTCGACGGGCTGGCGATCGGACTGATGATCATCGCGGCGGGAGCGATGACGGTGCTTTCGTATTTGACCGGACACGCGGAGTTCGCCAAGTATCTCGAATTGTCGCGCACGCCGGGATCGAGCGAGCTGACCATTTTCTGCGGCTCGATGACCGGAGCGTCGCTGGGATTCCTGTGGTACAACGCGCATCCGGCGGAGATTTTCATGGGCGACGTGGGATCGCTCGCGCTGGGCGGGAGTCTGGGAGTGGTCGCGATTCTTCTAAAGCAGGAGATCCTGTTGCTGTTCATCGGCGGCGTGTACGTGATCGAGGCGCTGTCGGTGATTTTGCAGGTGGGAAGTTTCAAGCTGCGCGGCAAGCGGATTTTCAAGATGGCGCCGCTGCATCATCATTTCGAGGCGCTGGGATGGCAGGAATCGAAAGTGATCACGCGGTTCTGGATCGCGGGGCTGGTGCTGGCGTTGGGGGCGCTGACGACGCTGAAACTGCGATGAATCTCGACGGCGCAAATGTCGTGGTGGTGGGAATGGCGCGGAGCGGCGTCGCGGCGGTGGAGCTTTTGCGTGAAAAAGGGGCGTGCGTGCGCGCTGTCGATCAGAAGCCGGTGACGATTCCGGGGATAGAGGTCCTGCCGCAGACGGCGGAAGCGTTCGCGGGCGCGGAGCTGATCGTGCTGTCGCCGGGCGTGCCGGCGGATGTCGAGGTGGTGAGCCAGGCGCGTTCGCGCGGGGTGCGCGTGATCGGCGATCTGGAGCTGGCGAGCTGGTTTTTCGAGGGCGAGATCATCGGGATCACGGGGTCGAACGGGAAGACGACGACGACGGCGCTGACCGGTCATATTCTGGGCGCGAGTGCGCAAGTCGGCGGGAATATCGGAACGCCGCCGTGCTCGATGGTAGCGAACTCGCGTGCGGGACAGTGGAATGTGCTGGAGCTGTCGAGTTTTCAACTGGAGACATCGGAAACGTTTCGCGCGCACATCGGCGCGTGCTTGAACGTCACGCCGGATCATCTGGACCGGCATTACACGCTGGCGAATTATGCCGATAAAAAGGCGCGACTGTTCACCAATCAGCGCGCGAACGATTTCGCGGTGCTGAATGCGGAGGATGCGATCTGCCGCGCGTTCGCGCACCGGGGCGCGGGGACGCCGGTGTGGTTCAGCTCGGCGCAGACCGTCGCGCCCGGGGCGTGCATCGACGGCGGGAACGTTCTGTTAAACGGCGAAGTTCTCATGCCGGTCGCGGAGATTCCGCTGCGCGGGATGCACAACGTCGAAAATGTGATGGCGGCGGCGGTGATTGCGCGGCTGGCCGGAGTTGCGCACGCGAAGATTCGCGATTGCGTGAAGACGTTTCCGGGCGTGGAGCATCGACTGGAGTTCGTGCGCGAGATCGACGGCGTCCAGTGGTACAACGACTCGAAAGCGACGAACGTGGATGCGACGCTGAAGGCGATCGATGCGTTCGAGGGCGGGCTGTGGATCATTCTGGGCGGCAAGGATAAGAACAGCGATTACACTACGCTCGCCGCGCCGCTCAAGCAGAAGGCGCATGCGGCACTGCTGGTGGGCGCGGCGGCGGCGAAGATCGCAAATCAGTTGAACGGGTCGATTCCGCTGGAGCAGTGCGGAACCATCGAGGGCGCCGTGCGGCTCGCGTTCAAGCGGGCGCGGCGGGGCGACACGGTGCTGCTGGCGCCGGCGTGCGCGAGCTTCGATCAGTTCCAAAGTTACGAGCACCGGGGGCGCGAATTCAAGCACCTGGTGAAGGATCTGCCATGGCGAAACTGAAAACGGACTGGATTCTGTTTCTGACCATCCTGGCGATGGTGGGCTTCGGGCTGGTGATGCTGTACAGCGCCTCAAGCGCGCTGGCGGAGCTGCGCTACAACGTTCCGCCGTATTATTTCGTGGTCCGGCAGATCGCCTGGGCGGTCGCGGCGTTTTTCATCCTGATGTATTTCAAGCGGCGCGATTATCACCGCTTGAACACGCCGGCGTGGGCATTTTCCGGGCTGGGGATCGTATTGGGGATGCTGGTGCTGGTGTATTTTCTCGATCCCCGCTCGCATCGCTGGATTCAGATCGGGAGTTTGGGGAAACTGGAGCCGTCCGAGTTCGCCAAACCGGCGCTGATTTTATTTCTTGCGTATTTCGTTTCGCCGCGGTCGCAGTCGATCAACGATCGTAGCACGCTCAAGCAGGCGCTGCTGGCCGTGGCGATGCTCGGATTCATGGTGGTGGTGGCGGATTTGGGGACCGCGCTGGTGCCAGTGATCACGGCGATCGTGGTGTTCTGGGTCGCCGGGCTGAAGCGCCGGCACATGTTCCGGCTGATGGGGATCGGCGCGTTACTGGCGGTGGCGGCGATCTGCTCACGCGGGTACCGGCTGGGGCGCGTGATCTCGTATTTCGATCCGGATTATTCATTGATCGAGACCGTCGACACGCATCACGTGATTCGCAATTACGTGGCGAGCTCGACCAGCATTCGCGACGCGAGCTATCAGCCGCGGCAATCGAAGATCGCGGTGGGGACGGGCGGCGTGCTGGGCGTGGGGCTGATGGAGGGGAAACAGAAATTGATGTTCCTGCCCGACGCGCACACCGATTTCATCTACGCGACCATCGGCGAGGAACTGGGCCTGTGGGGAACGACCGCGGTTCTCGCGGGGTTCATGGTGATCCTGTGGCGCGGCGCGCGGCTGTTCGTGCTGGCGCGCGACGATTTCGGAAAATACCTGGCGCTGGGCGTGACGGTGACCATCGTGGTGCAGGCGCTGATCAACATGAGCGTGGTGCTCGACATGGGACCGACCAAGGGATTTCCGCTGCCGATGATCAGCTACGGAGGAAGCTCGCTGTTCAGCACGCTGCTGTGTTTGGGAATGCTGTTGAGCGTCAGCGAACATGAGGGGTGAATCTGGCGACGTTTGTCATGGCCGGCGGCGGGACGGGCGGGCACGTGATCCCGTTGCTGGCGGTCGCTCGCGAACTGCGGTCGCGCGGACACGCGGCCGTTTTCATCGGAACGCGGCGCGGCCTCGAAGCGAAGCTGGTTGGCGAAGAGAATTTCCCGATCGAATTCATCGAGATCGGCGGGTTGAACCGCGTGGGCGCGCGCCGGGCGCTGGCGACCCTCTCCGAGCTGCCGTTCAGCATCTGGCAGGTGTCGCGAATGCTGGATCAGTCGCGCCCCGCGGCGATTTTTTCGATGGGCGGGTACGTCGCCGGGCCGGTGCTGCTGGCCGCGCTGTGGAAGAAAATTCCCGTCGTAGTGATGGAGCCGAACGCGATGCCGGGATTCACGCACCGCAAGCTGGCTCGGTTTGTCTCGCGGGCGCTGGTGGGTTTCGAAGAAACAGCGCGATGGTTTCCTCCCGGACGAACGGAGATCACCGGTCTTCCGGTGCGGGACGAGTTCTTCGCAATAAAGCCGAAAACACGAGGTGGGGTTTTAAACGTTTTGATCACCGGTGGGAGCCAGGGGTCGCGGACGCTCAATCGCGCGGCCGAGCAGAGCTGGCAAATGTGGAAGATCCCGGTGCGGCTGGTGCATCAGACGGGTCCTGCGGCATTCGAGGAGATCGCGGCGCGATTCCGCGCGAGCGGCATCGCAGGCGAGGTGATTCCGTTCATCACGGCGATGCCGGAGGCGTTCGCGCAGGCCGATATCGTGGTCAGCCGCGCGGGAGCCGGCACGCTCAGCGAGATCGCCGCGGCGGGAAAACCGTCGATTCTGGTTCCGCTGGCGACGGCGGCCGATCAGCACCAGCTCCGCAATGCCGAAGCGTTCGAGAAAGCGGGCGCGGCGCGCCTGGTGCCCGATTCGGAAATGACGGGCGAACGGCTGGTCGCGGAGGTCACGCGGCTGGTCGAAGCGGGGCTGGATCGAACCGCACAAGCGGCGCGGTCACTGGCGCACGCAGGCGCGGCGCGCAGAGCGGCGGAGGTTCTCGAATCCTTTTTAAATCATTGACAAGACGCGAAAAACTCGAAACAATACAATATTGAAATGTTTTTTAAGCCCCAGCACGTGCACTTCGTCGGCATCGGCGGGATCGGCATGTCCGGCCTCGCCGAGGTGCTGCTGGAGCTGGGCTATCGCGTGACCGGATCGGATCTGAAGCGCTCGGCGACGACGGAACGGTTGGCGTCGCGCGGCGCGATGATTTTCGAAGGACACGCGGCGGAAAACATCGATTCGGCGAAAGCCGTGGTGGTGAGCTCGGCGGTCACGAGCGACAATCCCGAGGTGGTGGAGGCGCGGCGGCGCAATATTCCCGTGATCCCGCGCGGCGAACTGCTGGCGGAGCTGATGCGCCAGAAATACGGGATCGCCATCGCCGGCAGCCATGGAAAAACCACAACGACTTCGATGACCGCAGCGGTACTCAGCCATGCGAATCTCGACCCCACCATCGTGGTGGGCGGGCGCGTGGGAACCATGGGAGGAGCGAACGCGCGGCTGGGCAAGTCCAGCTACCTGGTGGTCGAATCGGACGAGAGCGACGGCTCGTTTCTGAAGCTCGCGCCCATCATCGCGGTGGTGACCAACATCGACCGCGAACACCTCGACCATTATTCGGGCCTGGGCGAGATCCAGCGCGCGTTCGCGGAGTTCGTGGGGAAAGTTCCGTTTTACGGCGTCGCCATCCTGTGCATCGACAACGAAAACGTGCAGCAGATCCTGCCGGCGGTGAACCGTCGCATCTTCACGTACGGCGCAAGCGCGCAAGCGGACCTGCGCGTGACGCACTCCTCGACCGGGCACATGGCTAGCGAATTTCATCTTGAATTTCGCGGCCGCGACCTGGGGTGTTTCCGCCTGAACGTGCCCGGCGCGCACAACGTTTTGAACGCGGCGGCAGCGGTCGCGGTGGGGCTGGAGCTGGAAATTCCGGTCGACACGATTCGCGAGGCGCTGTCCGCATTTCGCGGCGTGGACCGGCGCTTTCAGGTTCATGGAAGCGCGCGCGGCGTGACGGTGATCGACGATTACGGGCATCATCCGACCGAGATCCGCGCGACGCTTGAGGCGGCGCGGGAGTGCCGCTTTTCACGCGTGCACGTTCTGTTCCAGCCGCATCGCTACACGCGCACCGACGCGCTGCTGGACGATTTCGCGCGCGCGTTTCACCAGGCCGACTCGGTGCACGTGATGGATATTTACGCAGCCTCGGAGGCGCCCATCGAAGGCGTGACGTCGGAGCTGCTGGTGGAGCGCATTCGCGCCTTCGGACATCGCCAGGCGAGCTATGTGGGCACCCTGGATCGCGGCATCGAAGCGGTGAGCGAGATCGCGGCCGCGGGCGACGCGGTGATCACGCTGGGCGCGGGCAGCGTGTATCAGGCGGTGGAAAAAATTCTGGAGAGGCTGCGCTGATGCCTCGAAAATCCTACCAGGGGGCGGGGACTCTGCCGGGAATCGAGCCGGAAACGGGCGAAATCGCGCGGCCGCGGGCGCGATCTCCGCGCGCGCCGGCGGAGTTTCCCTGGCGGCGGCTCATCGCCATCGTCAGCGCGTTCGCGGTTTTCCTGCTCGCCGCGCTGTACACGATGAACCGGTTGGAGAAGTTTCTGATTCGCGACGAGCGCTTCGCCCTCACTGCAGACGACGATCATCCGACGCTCGAAGTGACCGGCGTTTCGCACGCCTCGCGCCGCGCGGTGCAAAAGGTTTTCGACAACGACGCGGGCCGCAGCATTTATCTTCTGCCGCTCGCCGACCGCCGCGCGATGCTGCGCACGGTGGACTGGGTGAAGGATGCGACGGTGGTGCGGTTGTGGCCGAACCGCGTGATCGTGAAGGTTTCCGAGCGGGCGCCGGTGGCGTTCATCACCGTGAACGCGTCGAGATTCGCGCTGATCGACGAGGACGGAGTCATCCTTCCGCCCGCGCCGGACCGGTTCACGCTGCCGGTGCTCGCGGGGGTGCGGCCGCCGGATCCGATCGAGCAGCGGCGCGACCGCGTGCATCGCATGCTGCGCCTGACGCGCGATCTGGGGCCGCGCGCGGCGCAGATCTCCGAGATCGATGTTTCCGACCCCGATAATTTGAAAGTCACCGAGCCGCGCGACGGCCATATGGTGACGCTACTGCTGGGCGATCACGATTTTTCGCTGCGCTATCAGAACTTCGTTCGGAATTACGGCGAAATCAAGCGCCGTCTGCCGGGAGCTGCAACGCTGGACATGCGCTTGGAAGATCGCATTACGGTGGTGGAATAAATGGCGTCAAACACTCAGCTCGCGGTGGGCCTGGACGCGGGCAGCTCGCGCACGCGCTGCGTCATCTGCGCGCTCGAAGGCGGTCACATCCGTTATCTTTCGCATGGCCTGGCGCCGGCGGCGGGATGGTCGAAAGGCCGCGTGAACGATCAGGCCGCGCTCGCCGAATCGATTCGGGCGGCGGTGATGGATGCCGAGCGCGGCGCGCAGGTCTCGGTGGAGAGCATCACTATCGGGATCGGCGGGATGAGCGTGTGCGGCGCGCAGAGCCGCGGGCGTTACGAGTTCGGACGGCCACGCGAGGTGGACGCCGAAGACATGGCCTACGCCGTGCGCCTGGCCGCCGACGTCCGGCTGGAGCGCGACCGTATGCTGCTGCACGTGCTGCCCCAGGATTTCACGCTCGACGGGCGCGCTGGATTTCGCCGGCCGGAGCGCGGAGTATGCTCGCGACTGGAAGCCAACGTCCACATCATCACGGCATCGTTCCAGGAGCATCAGTCGGTGGTAGCGGCATCGCACATGGCGGGGCTGGCGGTCGAAGAGACCGTGTACGAGCCGATGGCCGCGGCTTACGCGTGCCTGTACGCCGAGGAGCGCGAGCGCGGCGCGGCCGTGCTCGACCTGGGGCTGCATTCAAGCGACCTGGTGATCTACGACGGCGACGCGATGCTGCTCGCGGCGAGCATTCCGGTGTGGGCCGATCACCTGACGCGTGACATCGCCACGATTTTCAAGGTGAGTTACGAAGACGCGGAGTGCTTAAAACAACAGTATGGCTGCGCGCTGCTGGGGCTGACTTCGGATTCAACGCTGATCGAGGTTCCCTCCCCCGAAGGACGGGCCGCCCGCGAGGCGCGGCGTAGCGAGCTCAACGAAATTCTGGAGGCGCGCGCCGAGGAATTGTTCATGTACGTCCGCGCCGAAGTCCAGCGCGCGGGCATGGAGCGCAACCTCATGGAAGGAATGTTCCTCACCGGCGGCGGCGCGTTCCTGAACGGCATGTGCGACATGGCGGAGCGAATTTTGAACTGCCAGGCCGCGAACGGACTGGCGAAAGGCTTCGGCGACTGGCCGGAAGAATTGAGCAGCCCGGCGTGGACCACCGCCGCGGGACTGGCGCTGTACTCGTCCAAGTTGAAGCTGCACGAGCCGCCCAAGCGAAAATTACCGGGGCTGATCGGATGGATTGCGAAATAAAGGAGCGGAAGATGCCACTCAATGCGCTGAAATTCACGATTGAAAACGAAATTGCGCCGAAGACCAGGATCCGCGTGTTCGGCGTGGGCGGCGGCGGCTCCAACGCGGTCGCGCGCATGTTGAACGAAGGGCTCACGGGCGTCGAATTCTGCGTGCTGAATACCGACGTGCAGGCGCTTTCCGCGTCGCCGGTTCCCACTCAGCTCGCCATCGGCTCGAAGTTGACCAGCGGACTCGGAGCGGGATCGGACCCGGGCGTGGGCCGGCAGGCGGCGCTCGAAGACACGGAAAAAATCATCGATCTGCTGGAAGGCGCGGACATGGTTTTCGTGACGGCGGGGCTGGGCGGCGGAACGGGAACCGGCGCGGCGCCGGTGGTCGCGTCGCTGGCCAAGGAACTGGGCGCGCTGACCGTGGCGGTGGTGACGCAGCCGTTCGCCTTCGAGGGTCCCAAGCGAAAAAAACAAGCCCAACACGGTCTGGCCGAACTGGCGAGCGTGGTGGATACTGTGATCACCATCCCCAACGATCAACTGCTCGATCTGGTTCCCAAGGGCACCAGCTTTTTCGAAGCGTTCCGCGTCGCCGACGACGTGCTACGCCAGGCCGTGCAGGGAATCAGCGATATTATCACCACTCCGGGATTAATTAACCGCGATTTTTCGGATATCCGGTCGATTATGCTCGGAATGGGCTACGCGATGATGGGGACGGCGTCGGCCACGGGAGAGAACGCGGCGAAAGTTGCCGCCGAGCGCGCCATCAGTAGTCCACTCATGGAAGCCGGCGGAGTCCGCGGGGCGCGCGGCGTGCTGATCAACATCACCGGGTCGAGCCGCCTGGGTCTGCATGAAGTGAACGAGGCGTGCACACTGATTCGCGAGGCCGCGGCAAACGAGGACGTGCAGATCAACTTCGGCGTGGTGCTGAACGAATCGATGGGTGAAGAAGTGAAGATCACGGTGATCGCCACTGGATTCGAGCGCGAGAATCTGCCCGCGATCGAACGCCGTCCGCGCGTGCAGGCGCCGGTGCCCGAGCCGCTCCCGCACGTCGAGATTCCCCGTTCCGAGCCGGTGTACGCCAAAGCCGACCCTGAGCCTGAGCCCGAGCCGGTTCACGAAGAACCGCCGATGACCGTCGCCGCGGCAGCGAACAGCACTGGCCACGACGCGATGTTCGACGATCTGGACGTTCCCGCGATTCTGCGGCGCGACCGGCGCAACATACAATAGGATTTGCGGAAGCCGCACCTCTACGCGCTGCTCTTCGCGGCGGCGCTGATCTTTTTTGCGCCCATTCGCGTGGGCGATCTCCCGGGCTACGATGACGCGTTATTTGCGCACATCGCCAAGGGAATCGCGCAATCGGGCGGCTGGCTGACGCTGACCAGCAACGGTTATCCCGCGCTGGAGCACCCTCCGCTGTTCGACTGGATCCTGGCCGCGCTGTTTCGCGTCTGCGGCTTTTCCGACCCGGTGGCGAAATTTCCCGCGGCGCTGGCGGCGTTCGGCTGCCTTTTGCTTGTGTACTGGCTCGCGCGGCGGCTGCTCGGCGACGCGTTGAGCGCGCTGGTTTCCGTATTCGTGCTCGCGACCACGGCCTATTTCATCAAGTACGCGTCGCACGCCATGACAGATGTTCCGTTCACTTTCGTGTTCCTTGCGGCCGTGTGCTGTTACGTTCAGTCAGAGGACGACGAGCGCTGGCTGCTTGCGGCAGGCGCCTTCACAGCATGCGCGCAAATGACCCGCGGATTCGCGGGGCTGGCGCTGGTGATCCTGTTCGTCACGCACTCGGCGATCGCGCGGCGGCGCGTTTCGATTACTTACGCGGGCGCGTCGCTGGCGATCGCCTTTCTGCCGATCACGCTGTGGTACGCGTACTGGATTCATCGCTACGGCGACTATTTTTTCGAGGTGCATCGCGGCTGGATGGAGCGCGAGGTGTACGGCGCGCTTTCCCCGCCCTGGCGCCGCTACACGGGACTCTTCGAATACCTGTGGATGATTTCGAAATCGTATTGGCCGTGGCTGCCGGCGATGATCGCGGGGCTGGCCGTCGCCTGGCGCAATCCGAAGTTACGCATTCTGCCGCTGTGGATCGCGGCGATGCTGGTGTTGTGCGCGGCGGCGAAAAGCCGCGTGCTGCGCTACATGCTGCCGGCGTATCCGGCGTTCTCGATTCTGGCGGCGGTGGGGATCCGCGCGTTTATCCCGGAGCGCCGCGTCACGCAGGCGCTCAAGGTGCTGATCCCGGCGATGTGCGTAGTCGCGGTCGCCGTCGCGATCCGTCCGCCGCGCGCCGATCACGCGGGCGAGATTCGTGAGATCGCGGCGCTGACGCGCTCAGCCGTGCCGGGAAACGAGCGCATCGCTTTCTACGATCAGGGCCAGCCGCGCTATGACGAAATCAATCAACTGCAATGGTACGGCAACCACAACCTGACCTCGCTGCTGGACCGCGCGGCGTTCGAGCACTTTTTGGCGCAGCGGCCGGAGGCAGTTTTTATCGTGGATCAGGACGCTTATCGCGAAGACGTCGAAGGCAAGCTCCCTAACCAGTTGATCGGCCGCGCGGGACACCTGGTGTGCGGGCGCCTGCTGGGCGGCGAGGCGCAGTTGCACGCCGACGCGCGCTGATCACGCCATCAGGTGCAGAACGATGCCGCGGCGATGCGGCGCGCAGCGATGTTCGAACAGATAAATTCCCTGCCATGTTCCCAGCGCCATGCGGCCGCTGAGCACCGGAATGGTCAGACTGGTTTGCGTAAGCGCGGTTCGGATGTGCGCGGGCATATCGTCCGAGCCTTCCGTGGTGTGGCGATACGCAGGATCGTTTTCCGGCGCGATGCGCTCGAAATAATCTTTCAAGTCCAGCACGACGTCCGGATCCGCGTTCTCCTGAATCACCAGCGAGGCTGAGGTGTGCTGGCAGAACACCGTCAACAGGGCGGCGTCGACCTTGGTTTGCTCGACCCACGTGGCGACCTCGCGCGTGATGGGATAAAAACCCTTTCCTTGGGTAGCAACGCGCAGCCGGTGTGTAAAGTGAGCCACGCTTCGATTATGGCCTCGCGTGTAGCATATCGCGAAATTTCCTTGTAACATTCCAGCCGCTTCGATGTATACTTAACCAGATAAACGGGAGGGATTGAAGATGGTTCTCGCTCGCTTCCTGGCCGTTGTGTTTCTGACTACGGCCGCTTTCGCCCAGACCTTTAATGGCGCGCTGGCAGGAGTCGCAACCGACACATCCGGAGCGGTTTTGCCCGGCGCCAGCGTCAACTTGCAGAACCCGGCAACCGGCCGGACGCTTACCACCACGTCATCCGCCAACGGAGACTTTCTTTTTGTGGACCTCCCGGTGGGGCTGTACACGCTGACCGTTTCCAATGCTGGTTTTCAAACCAAGAGGATCGACAACATCGAAATTGCGGTTTCGAAAACTACGAATATCACCGTGCAGCTTTCGGTTGCCCAGCAACAATCGACGGTTGAGGTAGCCGCGTCCGCTGTGTCGGTGGATACCACATCCAGCGCGCTCACTTCCGTGGTCAACACCTCGAGCGTGCAGGACATGCCGATGAATGGCCGCAACTTTCTGCAGATGGTCAAGCTCGTGCCCGGCGCATCGCCGCTGGCGTCATCGATTAACGGCAGTCGGACTACCGGGAGCAACTACCAGATCGACGGAGCGGATAACAACGACGCTTTTCAAAATGTATCGGCCGTCAATCAGGGAGGTGTAGCCGGCATCGCGGGGACGTTGCTGCCGATTGAAGCGATCGACCAGTTCGCAGTGGAAGCGAGCGGCGGTCCCGATCAGGGACGCAATGCAGGCGCCCAGGTGAACGTGGTCCTCAAATCGGGCACCAACGATTTTCACGGGAGCCTCTTCTACTTCAACCGCAATGAGGCGCTCGCCTCCCGATCGCCATTGCTTGCCCCGACCAGCCCGAAGCAGGTGATTCGAAATAACCAGTTCGGTTTCTCAGCAGGCGGTCCCATCATCAAAAACAAAACTTTCTTCTTCCTGGCTGGAGAGGCGCAGTTAGCGCTTGCCGACGACTCCATCCTGACCACCGAGCCTTCCACCGCCTGGGTGAATCAGGCGGAGGGTGTGCTTGCGAAGTATAACGTTCCGGTGAATCCGGTCTCGTTGAACCTGTTGACGATCTGGCCGGCGGATGTTCGTAATGGCCCCGCCACGACGAATAATTTTCTGAGCAATGGCCAGAACACTTACAACAGCTATAACGGGGTGATGAAAATCGACCATCGCTTCAATGCCTCGAACTCGATGTTCGTGCGCTACTTCGTAGGAACGGGCACGCAGACCGCCAATATCGGTTCGGACATACCCCAGTATTTTCAGGTTGCGCCCAGTCACATGCACAACATGGCGATCGCGGACACTGCGATTTTATCGCCCAGAATGGTCAACCTCCTGACGTTGGGCGTGAATTATTTCTTCCAATCCTTCAACAACGCAGATAATTCCGTCAATCCGATCGCTTTAGGACTGAACACCGGCATCACCTCGCCGGTTCTTTTGGGATCGCCCAAGATCACGATTACCGGATTCGATTACGTGGGAGCGACCAGCCCGGAGGCGCGCATCGATACCACGGGTCACCTCACCGATACTCTCTCGTACAATGTCGGCCGCCATGCGATGATCTTTGGCGGAGAGTTCCGGCGCGCGGTGCTGGACGTAGGCTATGACATCAATGAACGTGGCTCCTTCACATTCGACGGGAGTCGCGGACCCTGGTCGTCGGACCCGGCGGTCACCGGGGATCTGAGAACCCTGTCCGATTTCCTTGCCGGCTATCCGAGCAATTCCAACGGAGCCACCATCGCGGAGGGTCCGCTGCAGCGGCTGTACTTGCAAAACTCGTTTGATCTGTGGGCCGGCGATACGTTCCGCCTCAACTCCCGGCTGACCCTGAATTACGGCGCGCGCTACACCTATCAGGGCGTTTTGCATGATTCCAGGGATTCGATCACCAACTTCATCCCCGGCGACGGTTTTGTCGTGCCGAACGTGAGTGGCGCGGGACCGCTGTATCCGAAGGACTACCATGATCTTGCGCCGCGCGTCGGTTTCGCGTATACCGCCACCTCCGACGGCAAGACGGTGATTCGCGGTGGTTATGGCATCTACTACGATGTCCCGGCGTTGAACTTCTTCACCGCAAACACCTCGCTCAGCAACGGCGGCGCGGCCGGCGTGAACGCGAACCCTGGCGGGCCGAATCCGGTATACAATCTGTCGGTCAAGAACGTGGTGTTCTCGCCTGGGGTGGCGCTGTTCGGATCAAGCACTCCTACTCCGCCATTCGGAGCATTTGCCGTCAATCAGAATTTTCGGACCGCGTATTCCCAGAATTTCGATCTGAATATCCAGCGGCAGCTCTCACAATCCACACTTCTGCAGATAGGTTATGTGGGCACTCTGGGACGCAAGCTTCCAGTTCTGCTGGATATCAACCAGCCGATTTTGACCAACGGCGTCGCGGTGCGGCCGTATGCCGCGGAGTATCCGCAACTGGCGACCATCGACACGGCGGAATCGATCGCGAATTCGGAATACAACGCGTTGCAGGTCTCGCTGCGGCAGAGACTCTGGAAAGGTTTGTCGGCGACCGCTAATTATGGCTATGGCCATTCCATTGACGATTCTTCCGCCGTTCGCAACACGGTGCCCACGGATAGCTACAATCTCCACGATCAGCGGGGTTCGAGCTCGTTCGACGTCCGCAACATGTCCACTGACTTCATCACCTACGAACTCCCCCAACTGGGGAAATTCGCGCCGAGGCTGACCAAAGGCTGGCAACTCAACTCCTTGTTCACTTTCTCCACCGGCCAACCCATCAACATCCTTGCCGGAACGAATGTCAGCGGAACCGGCGAGAATCAGGACCGCGTCGATGTTATTGGCAATCCCTTCGCGAATGTCCCGGTGATTAAGGGTCCGGCGGTGCAGTATCTCAACCCCGCAGCTTTTGCAAAGCCGGCTTCTGGGACATTCGGCGACATCGGCAGAGATTTGTACTACGGACCGGGGTTCGGCTCGGTCGACTTCTCGATCTTCAAGAGGACTCCGATTACCGAGCGAATCTCGACGGAATTCCGCGTCGAAATCTTTAATCTCTTCAACCGGACGAACTGGGCGAACCCGAACGCCACTTTCTCCAGCTCGAGCTTTGGTCAGCTCACACAGACATTCAGCAACAGTTCAGCGCCGGGTCTGGGCGTCGGCGAACCGCGCAACACTCAGCTTGCGCTCAAGATTATCTGGTAACGCCCGCCCTCAAGCTGGGATCGTCATCGCACGCGGACAAATCGGTGCGGGAGTATGATTGACGAATCATGCTCATCAGGAAGAGCTTTTTTTATCTGGCCATCTTGATTGCCGCGCCGCAGGCGTGGCCGCAGTCGTTCGACTTTACGATTTCGATGGATCACCCCGTCAATCACTACTATCACGTCGAGCTGCGCTGCGACGCGCTGAAAGGCGCCTCGCAGGATTTCAAGATGCCGGTCTGGATGCCTGGTTATTACCGGATCATGGATTATTCCAAGGACGTGGTGAACTTTCACGCGGCGGATGCCGGAGGCCATCCTCTGGCGTCGACGAGGATCGACAAGAACACCTGGCGCGTGAAACTCGATGAATCCGGGCGAGCCGTCATCAGCTACGATGTTTACGCCTTCACACGATTCGTCGGCAACAGCTATCTTGACGACCAGCGCGGCTATTTCGTCGGGCCCGGGATGTACGTGTATGTTCCGGGCATGATCGATCATCCGGCGACGGTGCATATAAAACTGCCGGCCGGGTGGTCCAGCGTCGCCAATGGGCTGGATCCGGTTGCGGGCGAGCCCAACACATTTTCGGCCGCCAACTTCGATCTGCTTTACGATTGCCCCACGCTCCTCGGCAACCAGGAGCATTTTCAATTCGAAGTGAACGGGGTCCCGCATTTCATCGTCGCCGAGGATGTTCCAGCCAGTATCGATCGCGCCAGGATTGCGGCCGATCTGAAGCGAATCGTCGCAACCGCCACGGGCATGATGGGCGAGATCCCATACAAACATTACACGTTCCTTCTGATGGGCCGAGGCGCTGGCGGCGTCGAGCACCTTACGTCAGCGGCCATGCTGTTCAATGGCGAGAGCCTCAACACACCGGAAGGCTATCGCCGCTGGCTCAGTTTCGCCGCGCACGAATATTTTCATACGTACAACGTGAAGCGCATCCGCCCGATCGCGCTGGGCCCCTTCGACTACGATCGCGAAAATTTCACCACCATGTTGTGGGAGGCCGAGGGCTTCACATCCTACTATCAGGATCTTCTTGTCGAGCGCGCCGGATTAATGACCCCGGCCCAGTATTTCGCCACTCTGTCTAACAATATCTCGACATATGAGAATAGCCCCGGTCACCGTTTTCAATCCGCCGCCGAATCGAGCATCGCGACCTGGCTGCATGGAGAAGACGCCGCCAACACGACCATCTCGTATTACAACAAGGGCCCCGCGATCGCGGCCATGCTCGACTACAAGATCCGCGCGGAGACCGGAAATACGAAGTCGCTCGACGATGTAATGCGCGCGCTGTATGAAGAATATTTCAAGCAGAAGAGGCGCGGCTTTACCGATCAGGAATTCCGCGCTGTCTGCGAGCGCATGGCCGGAACGCCGCTCGACGAGATTTTCGACGATTACGTCGCGACCACGGGGGACATCGACTACCAGAAATACTTCGCGCTCGCGGGATTGAAGATCGATACCGAGTCGCGCGCGCGACCCGGCGCGTATCTCGGGGCCACGGCTGGAAATTCGGGAGGACGCGGAGGCCGGGGCGGGCCCGCTCCGCAGAATGGCGCGCAGGTGATTTCCAGGATCGATTATGACTCGCCGGCGAGCCGCGCTGGTCTAAGCGATGGTGATGAAATCCTCGCGATCGGCGGCGAGCGCGTCACCAATCTGAACGATTCGCTTCGCGCGCGTAAGCCCGGCGAACGGATAAAGGTCCTGGTCGCGCGGGATGGGCGTATCCGGGAAATCGAAGTCGAGCTGGGCTCGAAGATGGAACGCAGCTTCAAGATCGAGCCTGCCGAGAATCCGACTCCGCTTCAATCATCGATACTGAAGGGGATCCTGAAGTAAACGCCGGGTGCGGTCACAAGACTCGCAGAAAGTTGATCAAGTCCTGTTTCTCCTGCTCGCTGAGGCCGATCCCGAAGCGGCGGTCGTAGAACTCGACGACTTCGCGCAGAGTTTGGGCGGAGCCATTCGAAAAATAAGGCGCCCGCGCCGCGAGCGCGCGGAGTTGCTGAGGGACGATCGCGCCGGCATCCGCGCATTTCCCCGAAATCAGCGCCCGCCCGGGATCTTGCGTGTAGAACACTCGCCCCCATATCGGGTGCGCCGGAGCAGAGGCGTCGCAGGTGATCCGAAACAGCGGCAGATCGGGCGATGCTTTTTCGGGCGTGACGTTGGTTGTCCCGATGTCCAACCATTTTCTGGAGCCGGCGCTGTGGCAGCTCGCGCACGTGTACATAGTGCTCGCCGAAGCATCGCGAATCCGGAAGCGCCGCGTGAAGAACACCTCGCTTCCGCGCCCGGCCGACGCGCGAAATTCGCGCTGAGAGCCCAGGTTTCCCTCACCCGGTTGTTTCCGCCACGCGGCGAACGATAGAATGACGCGCTCAGCCGAGTCCTCGCCGAGAGATCCCGTTCCCCCGCCCGCCAGATTGTCGGTGCCGAGCAACGGCCCCTGCTTTTCCGTCACAAGGCCGCCGCGAACATCGGAATACTGCGCCGCGAAAACCTGCATCTCGAAATCCACGATCTGGCGAAGTTGCTGCGCGGTTGGCGGAGCGCCAGCCTGTTCGTGAGTAAGTGCGGCCTCAATGGCTTGCGCGCGCAGAGACGGCTCGCGCCCGTCCGCCATCAGGTTGTTTCCATCCTCGCCGTTGACGACGTATTTGAAATTTGCGGTGATTCGCGGCCGTCGAAAAACGGAGATGACCGGCGTGCCGCTCTTAAGGCCATAGGCCGCACTGAGATTGCATCCAGTCGGATCGCGAACGACCTCGATTCGAAACTCCGGCTTGATCGGCGCGCCATCGGCGTCCTTGGGCGGCCACGGCAACGCGATCCGGATCAGCCCGCGATCGAGCAGCAGCGAGTGCGATCTCGCCTCGCTCTGCGGAAGGCCTGGGCAGTTGGAGCCGTCGACAGCCGCAAATATGGGATCGCGGCCTTCTGTCGTACTCCAGCGCTCACGAAGAGTGGCCGTCGAGAGGCTCATACCGTCGGACGGCTGATGGCAGGTGATGCACGCGCGGCGATTGCTCCCGAGCGGTTCAAAAAAGGCATGCCCGTCGGTGTGGATCGCGCCGTTCTTGTTCAGGATGCTGACCTCGCCATCGGCATTCTCGTAGTTTTCCTGCCACGGGAACAAGACGCGCTGTGAGGCGTCCCACCACGTCGGACCGCCGCCATACAGCCCTCCGCTCTGCGCACTGAGGATCCCGCTCGCAACGGTCATCACGGCAACGGCAAGCCCGCATCGCGTAGTTTTCATCGCTTGCATGGACCGAAGGCGCTCCTTTCCTCATCTGCACTGGCCCGAGCCAGCTCGACGTACGTCCTTCCTCGATAATTACAACACAACGCGCGTCCAAGCGGAACCACTTCGGCGCTCACGCACCAACGCGGCTGTGGACAAATCTTCGATTCCCCTGGACAAGCGCAGACAAATGGTGTCATACTTTCACGAAGCACGCCTAGGGAGTGTACATTTATGAACTCACGTCGTCTCGTTCTTTTTGTCTTGCTGGCCTCCGCGGTATGGGCGCAGACTTTTCGCGGCGCACTGAATGGTTCCGTCGCCGACACCACCGGCGCGGCGATTCCGGGAGCTTCCGTCCGGCTGGATAATCCAGCCACGGGCACATCCAGAACCGTCACCACGACAACTGCGGGCGAGTATAATTTCCCGGATCTTCCAACTGGCATATACACGCTCACGGTTTCTGCGAACGGCTTCGCCACCAAGAAAGTCGAAAACATCACCATTGCCGTGACGAAGACCACCGCAATCAACGTGCAGTTGGGCATCGCTCAACAGCAGCAGACCGTGGAGGTTTCGGCAGCCGCGGCGAACCTGGATACCACTTCAAGCGATCTTTCCGCCGTCGTGAACGACCAGACCGTTCAGGACCTGCCGATCAACGGACGCGATTTCCGGCAGATGATCAAGCTCGCTCCCGGCGTCACGACCTCGGCGACCGCGCCGTCGGTCAACGGCACGCGCTTCTCTTCCAACAACTACCAGGTGGACGGCGCCGACAACAATGACGTGATGTACGGCTATACCGCGCAGAATCAGCCCGGCGTCGCGGGAATTCCCGGCGGCCTGCTCCCGGTGGACGCAGTCGATCAGTTCTCAGTGGAGACCAACGCCGGCGCCGACGTGGGCCGGAATGCGGGTTCCAACGTCAACATGGTGATCAAGTCCGGCACCAACCAATTTCACGGCACGGCGTATTTTTTCAATCGCAATGAGGATCTGGCCGAGCCTTCCCCGATTCTGAAACCGGGCAGCCGCCCGCAAGAGATCCGCAATAATCAGCCGGGATTTTCGTTCGGCGGTCCGATCCTGAAAAACAAGCTGTTCTTTTTCATGGCCGGAGAGATTCAGCTCGCCATCGCGGGCGAATCCGTGGAGGACACGGTGCCTTCGGCTGCCTGGGTCACTGCCGGGGAAGCCGAACTCGCCAAGTACAACGTTCCCGTAAATCCGGTGTCGCTGAATCTGCTCAACATTTGGCAGACCGCTGAGCCGACAGGCGTATTCGGTTCCGCACCGGCGGGGGTGAACAATTACCTGGCGAATGCCTTGGATACGTACAACAGCTTCAACGGATTGGGCAAGATCGATTACCACATCAACGAGAAGCACACCTTATCGATCCATTATTTCGGAACCGGCGGAACGCAGGTCGCCGACGTTGGATCGCACCTCAAGGATTTCTTCCAGACCGCGCCGATGCACGTACACAACGTCTCCGTCGTCGAGAACTGGATTGTGTCGCCGCAGATCGTCAACCAGATCCTGTTCGCCGTGAATTATTTTTCGCAGACCTTCCAGGACGACAATATAGGTTTCAACGCCGCGGCCCTCGGACTGAATACCGGCTCCACGATCATTGGCTCCCCGACCATGACGATTGACGGTTTCGATTATGTCGGCGCGACGCAGCCCGCCGGCCGCACCGACACCACCGGCCACGTCACCGACAATCTCTCCTACAACGTCGGAAAACATCAGTTCAGATTCGGCGGCGAATATCGCCGCGCGCAGCTCGATGTGGCGTACTTCAACAATCCTCGCGGCACCTTCAGTTTCGACGGGTCGCGCGGACCCTGGGCCAACGATACGACCCTCCCTGCCAGTTTGGCCCCGGACATTGAATCGATGGCAGACTTCCTCGCCGGCGAGCCCACCAATGCGAGCGGCGCCACCATCCAGCGTGGATTGCCGGAACCGATTTGGCAGCAGAATACCGCCGACTGGTGGGCGCAGGATAACTTCCAGGTGCTGCCGCAGCTCAATATCAACTTCGGCGTCCGCTATGACTACATCGGCGTAATTAACGACAGCGCGAACAACCTTGCGAATTTCATTCCGGGCCAGGGATTTGTCACGGGCCAGCAGCTCTATCAGAAGAATCCACACGATTTCGCGCCGCGCTTCGGTTTTTCCTATGCGCCGAAATGGGCTTCCCGGTTCGTCATCCGCGGCGGCACCGGGCTATTTTATGATGTGACACCGGTCGCCGCGATTGCCTTCGAAGGGTCATCAAACGGTGCTTCAAATGGCGTCGCCTACAACCCTGGCGGCCCCGATCCGGTGTATTCGCTGACAGCGCAAAATGTGGTTTTCCAGCCGGGCGTACCCGTATTCGGAACCGCGGTCGCCACGCCGCCGTTCGGCGCGTTCTCTGTTAATCCGCAATTTAAGACGCCGTACACGCTGAATTACGACCTGAATATCCAGACGAAACTCACCAACTCGACGCTGTTGCAGACTGGATACGTTGGAAATTTCAGCCGGCACCTGGAGACCGTTCTGGATATCAACCAGCCCATCAATGGCGTCCGACCGTTCGCCGCGGAATATCCGACACTCGCCGCCATCAACCAACTGAATACCAACGGCGATTCCAACTACAACTCGCTTCAGGTCTCCTTGAAACAGAACCTTTGGAGAGGATTCGCGGCCAACGTCAATTACACCTGGAGCCATGCGATCGACGACGCTTCCAGCTACACCACTCCCATGGACAGCTATAATCTGGCGCTCGACAGGGCCAACAGCACCTTCGACGATCGCCATATCATGACCGGGTTCGTCAGTTATGACCTTCCGCAGTTGGGGCACTTCGCTCCGCGGCTGACCAAGGGGTGGGTGCTTAATGCTTTGATGACCTACACCACCGGGCTGCCGATCAATATCACCACTGGCAGGAACACCGATGGAACCGGAGAAAACAAGGATCGCGTGAACCTGGTTCCCGGCGTCGACCCGTATGCCGGGTATGCGGCTGTTTCCGGATCGCAGTCTCTTCGGTACTTGAACAAAGCAGCCTTCGCTGTGCCAGCGACCGGCACCTACGGTGACCTCGGACGCGACGCGCTCTATGGTCCCGGATTTGGCGCCCTCGATTTTTCGGTCTTCAAGCGCACCCCCATTACCGAACGCATCAACACCGAGCTGCGCGCCGAGATTTTCAACATTTTGAACGAAAACAATTGGCGCTCCCCCGGCACATCGCTCTCCAGCGGTTCTTTCGGTTTGTTGACGCAGACCCTCAACGGTTCCGGGAGTCCCGGCCTGGGCTTCGGCGAGCCGCGCAACGTTCAGCTTGCGCTGAAAATCATTTTCTAAGGTCGAACGGACCCTGCGGGTCGGAAAATCGTTACCGCTCGCCTCCACGGTGCGTGTGATTTGAGTACCTATGGCCGCAAACTCCCGCCTGGGATATGATAAGCAGTTCCGTTGAGAACTCCACGGTGCCGGTTCGGCTGTGGGACTGCCGGCCGGCGAACAGGGGAAATGCATGATCAAAGGACAAATCATCACTGCCGCCGGTTTCCTGGTGCTGCTCACTCCAGGCGTAACCCTGGCGCAATCGGACGATACCGCGCTCATCGCCAAAGCGCGGGCCATTCACGACCGCGTCCTCAAGCTCGACACGCATAACGATATCGACCCCGCCAACTTCACGCCTTCCTGTAACTACACCATGCGCCTCACGACGCAGGTCAACCTGCCCAAGATGATCGAAGGCGGCATGGATGTGTCGTTCATGATCGTCTACGTCGGCCAGGGCCCGCTGACCCCGGAAGGTTACGACAACGCCTACCGGCAGGCGATCGCGAAATTCGACGCCGTCCATCGATTGACGGAACAGATCGCGCCGGATCAGATCGGACTGGCGCTGACGCCTGCCGACGTGCTCGCGCTGCACAGGAAACATCTTCGGATCGCGGTGATCGGGATCGAGAACGGCTATCCGATCGGGACCGATATCCGTCGCGTGAAGGAGTTTTACGATCGCGGCGGCCGATACATGTCGCTCGCCCATAACGGCGCCAGCCAGCTCGCCGATTCGAATACCGGAGAAACGCAGGGCTACCTTTACAATAACGGCCTCTCGCCGCTCGGCCGGCAGGTGATCGCCGAGATGAACCGCCTGGGCATGATGGTCGATCTGTCGCATCCCTCCAAAGGCGCGAACATGGAGGCCATGCGCCTTTCCAAAGCTCCGGTGATTGCGTCGCATTCCGACGTGCGCGCGCTCACCGACGTCAGCCGGAATATGGATGACGAGCAATTGCTGGCTTTGAAGAAGAACGGCGGCGTGATTCAAATCAACGCTGTGTCGTCGTTCCTCCAGACGGATTCGAAAGAACGCGTTGCCGCGCTCGCCAAGCTGCGCGAGGATTTTGGGATTTCGGCCGGAGGCGGACGCGGTGGCCGCGGCCGCGGGCGCGGTCGCGGCGCGGACGCGGCGAATTCCTCGCGCCCGTGTCCGGTTGAGAGCACCGGCTCATCTGAACAGCAACGTCGCGAGGGCGGCGGCCGGGGACGGGGAAACGCGGCGCTCGATGTGCTCTCGCCCGAACGCCGCGGCGAATACCAGAAGCAGCTCGCTGAAATCGACGCGAAGTTTCCCCCCGCGCCGCGCGCGACCGTCAAAGATCTGGTCAATCACATCGATTACGCCGTAAAGCTCATCGGAATCGATCACGTGGGGATTGCATCGGACTTCGACGGCGGCGGCGGCATTGACGGATGGAACAGCACGGCGGAAGCCTTCAATGTGACGCTCGAGCTAGTCCGCCGCGGTTACACGGAAGAACAGATCGGAAAGCTGTGGAGCGGGAACCTTCTTCGAGTCTGGGGCGAAGTAGAGCAGGTCGCGCAGAAATTGCAGAAGCAACAGCGCTAAAAACCGCAAGTCAGACGGCAGGGAACAATTCGACCCGCCGCCGCGTAGTATCGAAGTACGATGCGAAACTTTCGATACGGCGCGCGAATCCTGTTCCAACACCCCGCCTTTTCGATCGGCGCGGTGCTGGTCCTGAGCCTCGGCATCGGCGGCAGCACGGCAATCTTCAGCCTCCTCAACACCATGTTTTTCAAGCCGCTGCTCGTCCGCGACCCCGCTCAACTTGTGGGCGTCTACAGCCGCGACACGCAAAAACCCGATTCCTATCGCGCGTTTTCCTATCCCAATTACGCCGACCTGCGCGCGCAGAATACCGTCTTCAGCCGCCTGATGGCGCATGACCTGGTGACCGTCGGGATCACCGAAGGCGAAACCACTCGTCGCAGCCTCATCGAAATCGTTTCCTCGAATTACTTCGCCACGCTCGGCGTCCCACTGGCCATGGGCCGCGCCTTTAACGAGGCCGAAGAGCGCCCGGGAAGCGGAATTCCGGTCGTGGTCGTCAGCGATCTTTATTGGGAAAAGCACGGCTCCGATCCCGCGCTCATCGGCAAAACGGTCGAAATTAATCGCAAAGCCTACACCATCGTCGGCATTGCGCCGCGCGGATTCACCGGCTACACCGCGTTGCTGAGTCCCGAACTTTATCTCCCGCTCGGCGTCCATGATTCGGTCGCGAACGATTTCGGAGGCGCGGTGCGGCCGCTCGCTGCGCGCGACGGCTCCGCGCTCCTGGTGGTCGGCCGTCTGAAACCCGGCGTCACGCCGAAGCAGGCGGATTCGGTTCTCGCTGTCGTCGCTGCGCGCCTGGCGGCCGCCTTCCCCGCCGAAAACAAGAATCAGACCTTCATCGTTCACTCGCTTTCGCGCCTGAGCATGGGCACCGCGCCGTCGAGCGACACCGAGCTTTCGATTCCATCGTTGCTTCTGCTCACTATGGCCGGGATCGTCCTGTTGATCGCCTCGCTCAACGTCGCGAGCATGATGCTTGCGCGCGGAACGGCGCGGCGGCGCGAGATCGGGATTCGCATGGCGCTCGGCGCACGGCGCTCGACTATCGCGCGGCAGCTTTTTTCCGAAGCCCTGGTGCTCTCGGGTATCGGCGCCATTGGCGGAATCGGAATCGCGTATCTCGGCGCGATGCTGGTGATGCATTCGATGCAATCGGCGCTCGCGCGAATCGTGCCGTTCGATCTGGTGCTTAACGCCTCGCCCGATCTGCGCGTCGCCGTGGCGGCCGCTGCTTTCTGCGTTCTCAGCGCGTTGATTTTCGGCCTTGGCCCGGCGCGCAGCCTCTCGCAGATCGATATCGTGACCGATATCAAGGATGGCGAGCTGCGCGATCGCGTGCGCTCGAAAATTTTTTCGCGCGGCGGCGTGCTGGTCGGGGGGCAGATCGCGCTCTCTTTCGTGCTGCTCACCGCCGCTGGATTGTTCCTGCGCAGTTCCCTCCGCGCGGCGCACGTCGAACCCGGATTTCGCATCGATCACCAGATCCTCGCCGAGCTCGATCCCAGCCTCGCCGGTTACAACGAAACGCGCGGGCGCGAGTTTTACCGCGCGTTGCTTACCCGCCTGCGCGCGACGCCCGGCGTTCGATTCGCGAGCCTAGCCGCGACCGTCCCGTTCGGCACCATGAACCTGGGCTACGCGGTTCGCCGCGCCGATGCGCCCGCGGCCACGCCGGCGCTCAGTTGCACCGGGAACATTGTGAGCGACGATTATTTCACCACGCTCGGAATTCCCATGCTGCGCGGGCGTGAATTTCGCGAAAACGAACCCAATCCCGTTGCGATCATCGACCAAACAGCCGCGCGCCGCCTGTTTCCCGCCGGCGACGCCATCGGACAGCGCGTTCGCCTTTCCGAAGAAAAGCCGCCCAAGGAAGTCGAGATCGTCGGAATCGCGGGGAATACCGAAGAGAGCGTGATCGGCTTCGGCGGGCACAGCGGCCCCGTTGCGGATAACGGCCATCCGCACATTTACCTTCCCTTCGGCCGCGAATTTCAGAGCGACATGAACATTCATCTGGGCGCGGATGCGGGCGCGATCGACGCGATTCGCGCACAAATCCGCGCGATC